>Ga0114971_10002634_pt1 | contig 12331 bp, 8 predicted proteins | sample M_140625_MF_Meta_FD_87320 | JGI IMG/M metagenome (GOLD analysis project Ga0114971, IMG submission 87320) | Freshwater microbial communities from Lake Montjoie, Canada to study carbon cycling - M_140625_MF_MetaG | ecosystem: Environmental > Aquatic > Freshwater > Lake | place: Lake Montjoie... | reverse complement strand
TTTGTGCGCCGGAGCAATCCCCTCGCGGCGCTGCCGTTTCAATATGAACACGATCTCTCACTCGCACCGGGCGCTGCTTTCACCATCGACCACACGTTAACGTTTACCGACCTATGAAAACTAATCGACGGACATTTATTCAAGGGCTGGGCACGGGTGTGGTGGGCGCGTGGGCCAGCGGGAGTGTGGTCGCGGCGGCGCCGGCGCCGGCTCCGGCCGTGGGGTCGAGTTGGCCAATTTTTGACGCCGCCCAACCCGCTGCCTTTTGGCGAGCGGTGCGCGCGAGTTACCCTCTCCTCGAAGATCCGCTTTATTTAAATACGGGCGGGCTGGGCCCCGTGGCTCAGCCGGTGCTCGATCAGATGATCGCGACCATGTATAAGCTGCAGCAGCATTCTGAGACGGGGTATGATTTGTTTGAGCCGGCGCGCGTCACGGTGGCGCAATTCATCGGCGCGCAGTCGCGAGAAATTAGCTTCGTGCGCAACGCCACCGAGGGCAATTGCATCATCGCCGCGGGCTTGGCGCTCACCGCGGGCGACGAGGTTATTTTTGAATCCCACGCGCATCCCGGCGGATCTTTCCCTTGGTATAATCAAGCGAAGTTGCGGGGCATTACGGTGCGCTTGTTCGAGCCTGACCCGACGAGTGCGGAGGCTAACCTAGCGCGGATTCGTGCGCTGATTACGCCGCGGACTAAGGTGATTCAGGTGAGTCACGTCACGTGTACCACGGGTCTGGTGTTACCGGTGGCGGCCATCGCCCGCCTCGCGCAGTCGCAGGGGATTTGGTTTCATGTCGATGGCGCGCAGGCGGTCGGCATGATCCCGGTGAATCTGAATGCACTCGGGTGTGATTCGTATGCATTTAGCGGACACAAGTGGCTGGGCGGACCGCACGAAACCGGGGTGTTTTATATTCGCCGCGATCGCTTGGCCGAGGTGGCCCCGACTTATATGGGGGCCCATGGCGCGGAGTTACCGTTCTTGCCCGGTGAACTGAAGTATTTTGACGGCACGAAGCGCCACGAATACGGCACGCGCAACGCGGGGCTGATCACGGGCCTCGCCGAAGCGGTGCGCGGGCAAACTTTAATGGGGCCTGAGCGCATCGCCGCTCACGGCCGCGAGCTCGCTACTTTATTACAGACGGAGTTGGCGCGAATTGACGGAATCACTGTGCTCACGCCGCGCGCGGATGATATGCGCGCGGCCATGACCTCCATTCGCCACGCGCGCGCGGGGGCGCATAAATTATTTACCTATCTCCTCGATGAGCATCGGCTGCGTTGTCGTCCGGTCACGGAGCAAGGGCTCGAAGTAGTGCGTATCTCGACGCATATTTTTAATTCCCCCGCCGATTGCGAACGCGTGATTAACGGGGTGCGCGCAGCGGCGCGGGCGCTCTAATTTATGCGCGCGCGTCCTTTAATTTTTCCCGCCGCGGATTTAGTCCGCCACTTCCGCGATCAGTTCGATCTCGACGGGGGCGCCCGCGGGCAGGGCATTAACGCCGACGGCAGCGCGGGCGTGACGACCCGCCGGGCCGAAGACGGCGACCAGCAAGTCAGAAGCGCCATTAACGACCTTGGGCTGCGCGGTGAAATCATCGGTGCAATTAACGAAGCCGCCCACGCGCACGATGCGCTGGACGCGCGCCAAGTCACCGAGTTCCGCTTGGAGTACCGCGAGCAATTGCAGCACGCACGTCCGCGCGGCTTGCGCTGCTTGGGCTTCCGTCAGCTCGCGCCCGACTTTACCGGTGAGCGGTTTACCGTCGGCGCCCCGCGCGATTTGTCCGGCCAAAAAAATCAATTTACCGCTCCGTACGGCTGGCGCGTAGTTAGCCATCGACGGCGGAATGGCGGGCAGGGTCAGGCCCAGCGCGGCGAGGCGTTGGGTCGGCGTCGACGTAGCCGCGCCGTGGGCCGTAACGATCAGGCAAGAGATTGCCAGCAGACCAATCATCAGGGTGGTTTTCATAAAGTTTTTATTTCTGTCGTCGTGAGTCGCACACCGCAACGCCAGAACGCCAGCGGTGATGGAATCGTGTTTGGTCGCTTGACGGCGCTCAACTCAGGTGCGCCGCACCGCGTGATTTTAAATCGTGAACGCATTCTAGATCTTAACACACGCAGGATCACTGATCGCGTGAAACCCTAAACCTTACTTATTTTATGGTCATCAAAAAAATTACGGGCCCGCTCTTGGGTCTCTTGCTCAGCACTCTCGGGGGCGCGCCTCCGACGCCGAAGCCCGCGTATGATTTTTTTATCTGCGCGAACATCAACCGCAATTACACCATCGGGGCAGAAATTTTGACGATGAATGGAGTTTTCCAGCGGGATGCCGCGGGGGCCTGGCAGCACCTCGGCTATAACGATATGGGGGTCACGGCCGTAGCTTTTGATCCGCGCGACCGCCGGGTTTGGTACACGTCGGCCCTCAACGGTCTCTGGCGCACGCTTGATGGCGGCAAATCGTGGCGGATGTGCAATGGCTGGGAGATGACCGAAGCGCGGGATGTCGCCGTTGATCCGAACGCGCCTGATTACGTTTACTTGGCCTTGCCTGATGGGGTGGCCGTCTCAGCCGATCGAGCGCAGACGCTAGAGCGCCGCGAAAATGGTTTGCCCGATCGGGGCAAGTACACGCAGGCGATCAAGGTCGACCGCACGCGCGCGGGTCGCGTGTTCGCGGGCTGTGAGACCGGTATTTACCTGACGGAAGATGCCGCCGCGCATTGGCGGCAGGTCTTGCCCACTAAAGAAATGGTAACGGATATTCAGCAATCGCCGCATGATCCTCAAGTGTGGTTGGCGGTCACGCAAAATGCGGGGGCTTGGCGATCGACGGACGGTGGGGTGACGTGGATCAATTTTCCGAATGTGCCGAAGGCCCGCGCGCTTTATAATGTAACCTTTGATGTCACTCAGCCGCTGCGCTACGCCATCGGCAGTTGGATTTATGGCGTGCTGACGACGGAAGATGGGGGCGTCACTTGGCAGGACCGCAATGCCGGTCTGCCGGCGCCGCATCGCGTGTGGCGCGTAGGCATTGATCCCGCGGGCTGGCTTTATGCGAGCGTGTATGGCGAAACGCTTTACGTCTCAAAAGATTTTGGTCGGACCTGGCGAGCGGATGCACTGGCCGGGACCGGCGTAAATAATTTTATGATCCTCCCACGGAGCACTAACTAATCACCCCTTTTTTTCGCCATGAAACCTATTTTTCCCCTGGTTCTTTTGTTAACGCTTACGGCGCTCAGCGCGCAGGCCCGATCGGCCTTATCCGGCCCGGCGCCCTCAACGGCGCCGGTGTTGAATGAGCAACAACGGCAAGCCGACTATGCTCGCCGCATCGATGAGGTGATCGATTTCGCGGCGGGCGGCGCTAAATTTAAGACGAATGATCCGGCGAAATTAGATCTCGTCACGATCGGGGCTAAGTTGGTGCGCGGCCAAGATTACGATTACTGTTCCCGGCGTGTCATCGAGTTGATGAGCAAGCCCGGCACGGGGCCTTTTTGGATGTTTCCTACCGTGTCGACCGCCTTTTTAGGGCGCGGCCGATTGTCGCCCGCCGCCTTGGCTTCCATCCGTGAGGCGTGGCGGACGGCCCGGCAACTGCGCGGCGATACCGAGAATCATTGGATGATGTACTACGCGTCGCTCTACCTGATGTCCGAGCTGTATCCTAACGATCCCGCGGAATCATGGTACACGGGGAAGTCGTCGGCTGAGAATCTAGCCGAGGCGCGCGCTTATCTCATCCACTGGACGGATCTCTCGACGAGTATGGGGCAGGGAGAATTCAATCCGACCGAATACATTGGGGAATATGCGATCCCGTTACTTTTTCTGGCCAGTTGGGCGAAGGACCCAGCGATTAAAGAGCGTGGGCGTTTGATGCTCGATTGGCTTTTTGCTGAATTGGCCACGAATACGCTAAACGGCGTGCTGCGGGGACCTAATTCGCGCACTACTGAAGGGCCGGTCGTCGAGCGCTGGAACGCGATGGCATCATCTTTTAGCTGGATGCTATTTGGTAATACGCCACCGACGGCGGGGTATGGTGGCTGGGGGCTGTATTTCGCCGTGGTGGCAAAAAATTATAATGTACCCGAGGTCATCTACCAGATCGCGACCAACCGGTCAGCGGACTACATCCAGCATGACCGCGCCCGCACCCGCCGGCGTTGGCGTTACAGCGACGAACTTTCTCCGCTGGTCTATAAAACGAATTACCTGCGGACCGATTATGCTGTGGGCTCCACGCGCGGCGGAATGATCGATCCCATTCAGTCGCACGTGTGGGACGTCACCTGGGCTGAAGCGGATCCGCGTAAGAAACATAACACGATGTTCTCGATGCATCCGCATTCTTCCATGGTCGCGATGCAATCGGCGTTCACCTGTTATCCTGAGCCGATGATTAAGGCGGTTACGATGGAAGGTAAACCCACGTATGATTCGCCGGATAAAATTCTCGGCAGTTCGCCTTACGAGCAAGTGTTTCAAGATCTCGATACGGTTGTGGCGCTCTATGACATTCCAGTGGGGGAACGCTTTCCGCACATCAACGGATTCTTCTCCAAAGATTTGGTTAAGGTGACGGAGAGTCCCTCCGGCTGGATCTTTGCTCAGGGCGGGCACGCCTACCTCGCCTACCGTCCTCTCGCGGGCTACACGTGGATTAAATACGGCCACTTTTCCGGTGGTTGGGCTAAGGTGGGGCTCGATCTCGGCGGACGCATTCTCACTAGTCCGCACTTAAAAAATGGCACGATCGTGCAAGCGGCGAGTGTCAGTGAATTCCCCAGCTTCGCGGCTTTTCAGGCGGCGATAATTGCGCTCCCGCTACAATTCTCCCTTGAGCCGGTGCCGACCGTGAACTTCACCACGCTGCGGGGTAAAAAGGTGACCTGCGCCTATGGGCAAACGCCGACGGTCGACGGCCGCCCGCTGGATTATTCTCAGTGGAAATTATTTGAGGGCCCATACCTCAATTCTGAAGTGGGCAGCCGGCGCCTCACCATTACTCACGGTCAATTGGAGCGCGTGCTGGATTTAAATGCGCTGACCGCCACCGACCGCGTGCGGACCCCATGAGCGATCGCGCGCGCCTGAGAGGTGGGTTAACGCTCTCGCTCGGCGCGCTGCTGTTTAGTTTGCCGCTGAGTCAGTTGTTCGCGGAGGCGCCGCCGTGGGCTGATTCAGCCCGAGCTGGTCATGCGATGCTGACGCGGCTCTGTGATGATTTCGGTGGGCGGCTCACGGGCAGCGTCGCCAATGAAGGAGCGCTGACGCAACTCGCCGCTGAGCTGCGGGCGTTGGGGCTGCAGCCGGAGCGAGTGCCTTTTTCGATGCTGGGGTGGGAGCGGGGTGCAGATCAGGTTGAGTTGTTGGCACCCTTGAGTCGGCCGTTACGCGTGGCGGCGCTTGGCTATACTTCAGCGCACGCTCCCTTTGAGGCCGAGGTGGTTGCTATCGGCGCGGGCGGGGTGGCTGATTATCCGACGGACGTGACCGGAAAAATTGCGCTCTTAGATCCCGCCTGTGCGCTCACGGCGCGGGAATTTTCGCAACTGGCCTTCCAACGGGGCGCGCGGGGTATCTTGTTTATCGATCGCGAAGGCGGCGGCCAGTTGTTGGCCCGCACGGGAAGTTTTGTGGGCGAACCTTTAGTGCTGCCGGTTTATTCTTTGGCGCAGGAAGAGGGGCGGTGGCTGCAGCGTTTATTGCAGCGAGGCCAGACGGTACGCGTGCGGGTGGCGACAAAATCGCGGTGTCGCGTTGTGACCACGGCAAATTTAGTCGTGCGCTTGCCGGGCCGCTCGCCGGATCGCCTGATTGTGGGCGCGCATTTTGACAGTTGGGATCTCGGGCAGGGCGCGCTCGATAACGGGATCGGCACCGCCCAATTGTTTGCGCTGGCCCATGCTCTGCGCGGCCGTGAGCTCGCGCATACCATTGAGCTGATCTGGTTTAATGGCGAGGAGCAGGGCCTGTGGGGTTCGCGTCACGCGGCGGCGCAATTAGGCGCCGACCCCATCATCGCCATGATGAATCTCGATATGGTCGGGGTACCCATTGCAGTTAATGCGTTGGGTGATACCACGCTGGTGCCGGTGCTGCAGCAGTGGGCGCAGCAGCGAAGTCCCGCGGCGCTTCCTCGTGGGGTGGAGAATATTAATTGGTTTGGTAGTGATCACACGCCTTACCAATTAGCCGGCGTGCGGGCGCTCACTTTTAATGGGCCGATCCCGCGCGAGTCGGTGCGTTTTTATCATGATTTTGCGGACACGATTGATAAATTGCCGGAGCAAATTATTGTCGATTCGACGGCGGTGATTGGTGACCTCGTGCTGACTTTGGCGACTAGCCCTGCCGTGAGCGCCGCGCGGCGTACGCCGCTGGAGACGGAGAAATTGTTTACAGATTTTGGGCTAGAGCGGCGCATGCAGGCCGTCGGCTATTGGCCGTTTAAAGTTACCCCATGACAATTAATCAAGGCACGCTGGCGCCGGAATCATTCACCAAGCAAGGCGGGGTTTACGGGCGAGCCGGCTCGGCCCATTGACGTAACGCGCTTCAAGCAGTACCTATTTTTACCCCTGTTATTATGCATATTCTTGGCCTGCACCTCATCGACGCGCTCATTATCGTCACCTATATTGTGGTCGTTTTAGCTATCGGGAAAATTTTATCCCATGGGGTGAAAGGCGAAAAAGATTTCTTCCTGGGGGGGCGCTCGCTCGGTAAGTGGTTTCAGTTTTTCCTGAGCTTTGGCACGATGACGGATCCGGGGCAGGCGACGACGACGGCGAGTTCAGTCTATCGGCAAGGGGCGGGAGGGGCCTGGCTCGCGCTCATTACCTTATTTTTGACTCCCTATTATTGGTTCACCGCGGTGTGGTTTCGGCGCGTGCGGCTGACGACGATGGCGGATTTATTTCAAGACCGCTTTGGCCGGCGTTTCCTCGCCACCTTATATGCGGTGACTACGATCATGATGGTGATTGTCTCGATTGCCGCCGGCAACGTGATCGCCTTGAAAACCTTGCAGCCGTTGATGGTGAAAGAGCCAGCGATCTACTCGGTCGCGGAAAAGCAAATGGTGGCCGACTATTATGAATTTACTGCCCTGCGCAAAGCGCGAGCTACCACGCCGCTGGCCGGAGCAGCGGTATCCCGCTATGCAGGGCTCAAAGACTCCTATGATCGCGGCGCGTTGCAGCCGCACGTCACTTATCTGCAGCCGGCGACCTTTTATTGGGTCACTTCTATTTTAGTGGCAATTTTTGTGATGCTGGGGGGGCTCAAGGCCTCCGCGGTGGTCGATGGAGTGCAGGCGGTTCTCGTGATTATTATTTCTGTGATCTTAATTCCCTTTGGTCTCGCCAAAATTGGCGGAGTCGCGGGGCTGCACGCCAAAGTGCCGGAAGTGATGTTCAATTTATTTGGGGGCGGTGGGTCGAGTGAATACACGTGGTATTCGATCTCGGCCTTATTGCTGGTGCAATTTCTCGGCATTGTGGGCTCGCAGGCTAATATGGCGATCGGGGGCTCGGCCAAGAGTGAGATGGCTGGGCGCATCGGGGCCGTGTCCGGCGGATTCAGCAAACGCTTTGTCACGATCGCGTGGGCCTTTAGCGGTTTAATTGCGTTGGCTATTTTCGGGCCTAATTTAGCGGATCCCGATCAAGTGTGGGGTTTATTGACGCGCTCGCTTCTGCCGGTCGGGTTGATTGGCGTGATGATCATCGGCATTCTGGGTGGTAAGCTCGCGCTGCTCGGGGCGCAATCGGTGGTACTCGCGGGGCTGGTGGTCAAAAATTTATATGAACCGCTTTTCCCGGGCAAAACGGAGGGCCACTATATGGTGGTGGCGCGTTTGACGGTGCCGGTGGCGCTGGCGTGCGGGATCGGCGTGGCCCTGTATTTGAATAGTGTCATCGCTTTGTTGAAATTCGCAATTGTGCTGCTGGTGATTTGGGGCGTGCCCATCACCCTGATTTTTCTGTGGCGCCGCTTGACCGAAATGGCCGTTCGCGTGCAAGTCCTCGCCACGGTTACATTGGTCGCAGTGATTCCGTGGAGCGTGCCGGCGATTCCCGCGCTGGCGCGTTCGGCTACTTTGACGCAAATGACGCGCGAGCAGGTGATCATGGTGAGCGTGCCCGGAAATTCCGCGCTGACACAGCCGCATCGCATCGAGCCGGTCTCGATTTATTTTGAAGAAGGGGTCGTGCGGAGTAATCCGCAGGACTTGCAGTCACCCAAGACGGGCAAGGGACTGTTTCGCATCGAGGTTTATTTACTCGCCGTCCTCGGGGTGGATGTGGCGGGTTTCAATCCGGCGCAGTTATTGATGACGCGTTATTTAGTCGATGCGTTGTTGCCGCTTTTAATTCTCATCGTGGTTAGTTTGCTGACGGCCCCAACTGATCCGGTGCGGGTGGCGCGTTTTCATGCGCGCATGAAGACTCCGGTGGGGGCCACGCTGGAGGAAGATGCGGTCGCGGTCGAAGCCAGTTACGCCCACCCGACGCGTTACGATCACCTGAAACTATTTCCCCATTCCCAATGGGAGCTCACCAAGTGGAATCGCCAAGATGGGCTGGGCTTCCTCGGCTGCTGTGCGCTCGTGGGCTTTATCCTCGTGTTCTTTAAGGCCGTCTTACTGCTCGGCAGTTAACGGCGAGCCTACGCGCTACGCGCTGGCGTTCGTGTCCCCGGTCGATGCCGCCGTCACCAACCTGCGCCTGGCTCGTGGGCTTACGGGGTGGTGCGCGGGAAAGTTATGGCAACGGATGCGCCGGAGGAAATTTCTAACAGACCATTTTTTGCGGTTGGGGGCACGGCGAAGCCAGCGCGGGCGAGGCTATCGGTGTGCACGAAAATCCTAATTTTTTTATCCAGGCGGGTGATCGGCTGGATCTGCAAATGGGCCGCGCGGCCATCGGCCGTCACCGTTAGGCTGAGGGTCACCGTCCCCGCCGCCGTATGCCAATTATCCAAGCGGTTAACGGCCCCCGCGTGCAACCATTCGGTGGGCACGCTTCCTAGCAAGTGGAGGGTGTTCTCGCGGTCGTAGGCGAGCATCGCGCCGGTGAGATGCGCAAACATCGCCGAGGCAAAACAGTGGGGCTGGTCGCCGGCGAGTTTCAGCGGATCACCGATCAGGGTTTGTTCTTCGACCCACGTTCCGCGCGGCGAGGCGTGATTGGCCGCGGCGTAAAGCATGTCGGCTGTTTTGGCGTCATGACCGAGGATGAGATGTTGGCAGGCGATGAACATTCCCATGCCGGCCCAATTACCACCGGGGAGCCAACCCAGACTCACGGGGAGTCCTTGTTTTTCGACCGACGCCAGCAGCGCCAGCGTGCCGGTGAGTAATTCATGTTGAGAGGAGATCCACCCTTCGCCGTTGAGGTGGGCATCGAAGATTGCCCATTGGGTCAGTTGGGGGATCGGATCAGCGCCCTTGAAGCCAACGCGGACGGGGAGGTAGAGATTGCCGTGCGCATCGCGGCGTTGGTCGCGCAGTCGGTGGTGATTAAAAGAAGTGAGGAATTCCTGCGCGAGGGCCTGAATCATCTGGGCATCAGCTTCGTAGCCGAGCGCGTGAGCGGCGCGAACCGCGGCGTTGAGTCCGGTGATGGTGCAATACACCGAAGAATATTCTGCGCCAATATCCATGATGCCGCCGTCGCTGAAGCCGGGAGGAAATAAACCAGCGTACGGCGCGTCGGGCTGCGCCAGCGTCCGGTTGCGGAGCGCGCGAATCCCTTCTACTCCGCGCAAGATTTGGGGCCAATGGGTGCGAGCGTACTCCCAGTTTCCGGTGATTTGCGCGTCACGTTCGACGCCCCAGAGGACCTCGGCGGTGGTGCGATAAATTTGCTGGGGATGTAATTCGTCAATGATGCCGCTGGCATTTTGATGGCTAAAGAGGGCCTCCAGCGTTTGGCGGCCGATGGCCGAATCACCGAGCATTGCGGCGAGCTCAGTGAAATAAACGGCATCCCCCGCCCAGAGCCCCCGATACAGGGTGAAGCTGGAATTAAACTGGGACTGACCGTTAATATTTTCCCGGGCCTGATAAAGCGTGCGAATGGCCGCGTCGACCATCGCTTGAATCGCGGGGTCGGCCACCGTGATATGACCGAAGGGGATGGCATACTGAGCCCACTGGGCGCGCGCTTGAGCGATCGCCGCCGGGACGGATAATTTTTCGGCAAGGGCCACATCGGCGGCAGTCGCTTGGCCGGAAAAAACGAAGGCCGTGACATCTTGGGTGCCAGCGGGGAAAGTTAACTGCCAACCAGTCGCGGTCGGCTCGATCTTGGTCGCTTGGGGACGCGTGAGCACCAAAGGGGCGCCAGCATAGGTCAGCAGCCCATTGCGAGCGACCTTGAGGACGCGGCCGGTTTTAATGGTTAACTGGGGTTGAACCGCCCCGGTATAATGGGCGTGGATGAGATCGGTGCGGGCGGGTTCGCGGCTCACTTCTGTGCCACAGGCGATGCGCAATTCCGCGCGATCTTCGGGACCGGTGGAGCCCGCGACGAGTTCGGCGCGAGTTAATTTAATTTCTGGCGGGTAAAGTGCGATGCACGCCAAAGTCGTATTGGGATCGCGGCCTTGCGGTGCGATGATGCTGATATCGATCCAGCCATTGCGATCCGTGTCGACGGCCTCGAACAAGAAAACTTGCGGCTGATTGAGCGGCGCATTGAGCGCGAGATCGAGGAGCAAGGGAGTGGCGCCTTCGACCTGCATGTCGGCGAAGCGATCGCCGAGGCGAAGTTTATAGCTTTCACAAAAACCGAGCATGACGCGCTTAGCGGCGCCGGGCGTAACGCGTACGCGGTAACGCAGCGGGCGATTAACGCCCCACGCGACGTTGCGGAATTCGGGAGAAACGGTGGCGTCGGGCTGAGCCCAGCCCAGCGCGCCGGTGATGCCATCGAGTCGTTCCCATTGGGCGGTGCGGCCGTTGGAAACCGCGGGCGCCGCGGGCGGCAGGGCGAACGTTGTGAGTTCGATCACCGCAGCGTCGCGAGTGAGGATAGTGCGGACGGCAGGGAGACGAGCAGACTCGAGCCAAGTTTGCTCCTTCAGTTTGAAAGCGTCACCCACCGCGCCCGCTGTGACGATGGTCGAGGGTTGGACATAGGGGCCCGGCCCGAAATCGTAAAGGAGCGCGCCCCGCTCGTCTGCCATCGGCTTGTGCCAGTCATCGGGTGCGCCGAGCGGCTGATGCCACGTGGGCATGCCGAAGCGCAGGTCTACGACACGCGCGGGGGTCGGGTCGGGCGTCGTCGCTCCACTCAGGAGAGGGAGGCTAAGGAGCAGGATTGGCAGCAGGCGAGGGGAGCACAGCATGGGTTAGAGAATTGCGGTAAAAGCATGCAGCACAAAATGAATTTTAATGAAAATTTCGAATGGCTTGAATGCTGAGTTGTGTCAGCGGCTGAACTTGCTCTGCTTTGGGGTAATTCTATGCGTAATTTTTGGCTACTCTTAGCGATCCTGCTCACCGTTGCTGCCACGCACGGCGCGACGCAAGCGGCGGTGAGTCCCTCCGTGTTGGTCGTGGGTGGGGCCATGAGTGCTGGCCCGCACTTCATCGCTAGCTCGCGGGCAGTCATGCAGCGGCATTATGCGGGCTGCCAGAAAATCGTCCTCGTGCTCCATGCTGATTTGCCCAGCGATCGGAATCGGCGGGAAGTCCAGCTGAAGGCGGCCTTTGGGGAAATCGGTTTTGCGCACGTGGAATCCCTGCATCATGCGGATCTGGCGGGGCAGCGGATGTTATTGGAGCAAGCCGATGGAATTTTTGTGAGCGGTGGCGAAACGTTTGTGCTGTTGGCGGAACTGTACCGGACAGGTCAGTTGGATCTGATTCGGTCGCGCGTGGCCGCCGGGGTACCGTATGGTGGTTCGAGTGCGGGGGCCAATGTGGCGGGGCGGTTGATTGGCACCACCAACGATTTTCCGGTCGCGGAAATTCCTAGCCGGCGAGCGCTGGCGATTTTTCCGGCGGTCATTAATCCGCATCATCCGGCGCCTTCCGCGCGAGGTGATTTTGATTATCGGGCGGGGAAAATTAATAATTATCTCGGCTTCAACCCCACTGAGATCGTGTTGGCGTTGGGCAATGGGTCGATGGCGCGTCTCCATGATGGTCGGGTAACGTTAGAGGCGGGGCTAGGCTGGGTTTATCAAGTGAAGAGCCGCCGGTCACTGGTGCCCGGTGATTTGATTCCCGAGCTGCTGCCCGAAAAATAATTTTAGCGGTGATGAGACCGCTCGGCTCAAGTC
>Ga0114971_10002633_pt1 | contig 12334 bp, 8 predicted proteins | sample M_140625_MF_Meta_FD_87320 | JGI IMG/M metagenome (GOLD analysis project Ga0114971, IMG submission 87320) | Freshwater microbial communities from Lake Montjoie, Canada to study carbon cycling - M_140625_MF_MetaG | ecosystem: Environmental > Aquatic > Freshwater > Lake | place: Lake Montjoie... | reverse complement strand
CTTTTGCTCCGAAGCAACCCGCGCCGCCTCCAGTGCCTGCTCCTGCGTCTCGTACCATTTGCGATACCCGCCGCCGCCTTTAATTCGAGCGTCAACTTGGTATCTGTTCCTGTCACTAAAGTACCGGACAAACGGCCAGCTATCTCGGATCAAAGTGCGCTTCGGCTTGGGTTTCATGTGCACCCACTATTGTCCCTTTATTGTCTCTTTTCAAGATTTACTCTGGACGCCAGCGCCCTTTTAAGGCGTTGGTTGAGGGTTCGAGTCCCTCCCAACCCACCATCAGCTAGTCACTGTAAACAAGCGTTTTACAGAAGTAAAAAGAGCCTTAACTGAGCTCTTTCCAAAGCACTCAAAAGTGCCGTTTTATAGCGTTTTTAGCCTATTTAGAGCATTTCACTGGCACTTTACGGGTCTACGCCAAAGTTTGAGGAGGGGTGTGTTGTAAGTTGAAGGTTGAGTTGGGTTGCTGATTCTCGGAGGAACGAAATAGCGCCCGGAATCGTGCTAGATTTTGACGAAATTACTGTGGTGTAGCGCTTCACCAAAAACAACGGAATCGCCGAAGGCTTCCACAGAAAGATTAAGCTGATTCAACGGCGCGCCTATGGCTTTCGAAATTTTGAAAACTACCGCCTGCGTGTGATCGCCGCTTGCGGCTAAGTTCCCCCTGAACCCACAACCAAACCTCAAACAGAACCTTCAACTCGCAGAAAAACTCTCCCCAAACTTTCGCGTAGACCGACCGAATCTCAAAGGGAACCCCGAATACAAATTTACAAGAGATTCTGCCTCAAACAGGTTAAAGGCGTAACCCACGCGCAGAATCTTCCTAGCAACGTCTCCGGTTTGGTGAAAGATCCTCTAGTGAGCGTTCAAGAGCTTGAATCCGTTGTGACCACTCTGCCAGAAGCAGAGTTGCGCCAGTTTGCGAAATGGTTCGAGGAATACCTCGCCACCCAGTGGGAGGCGCAAATCTCCGCCGATGCCACCGCAGGAAAGCTGAAGGCGCTTTTGGATGAAGCTGATGCGGACTACGCCGTGGGGAATTGCACGCCGCTTTGAATCACCTAGCAAGCCTGCGTTTTTGGTCGTGCTGTCACTGCTTAGCCCGGGAGGTTCGGGCGCTTGCCGATAAGAATTTCGCCCTACTCAAGGAAAACCCGCGCCATCCATCACTTTAATTCAAGAAGGTTACTAATAACGTCTATTCAGCCCGCAACGGTTTGAATCATAGGGCCCCCCTTGCCTGGGAGCGCGTAGACGGCTTGCAATGGTTCTGGATCGGCAGCTACGCGGAATACGAACTCATCCTTCGCGCCTAACTCATCCTCAAAATCTTCGCCTCAGCGTTCTCTGGCAAAATCGCAAACCTCGCACTGCGCACCACTCTCAGAACGCTGCAGATGATGGGTTGTACAGAAATTGAAGCGCAAATCTTCCGGCTTCTGTACTGCTCAGTAAATCACTTGCCTGCGGTTTTCGACTTGCCGCCCCGATTGACGTATTCTTCACGCGAAAGAAAACCGTCCTTGTCCAAATCGTATTTTTCGAAGCGTTCAGCGGCCGATGCAGCATCCCGTTGGTTTGAAATGAAATAATCACGGCTGAGCTTGCCGGCTTTGTCTTTGTCGAGCTTGTCGAATTTTTCGCCGCGCTCGGCTAATTCCTCATCCGGCTTTGCCGCAGGACTCGGCTCGGTGGAGTTGGACTTCTCCTCGAGGCTAGGTTCTTTCCCCTTTTTATTTTGTTTCTTGTCGCTGCGTCCATCGCCTGCCGCTTTGAACCCAGTCGCCGGATTGAGTTGAACGAGCACCGCGCTCAGACGTTTGCGCGCGGCCACCGAGGCTTCGTCTTTGGAACCGGCGGGCACCGGAATCTCCTCGAATGGAGCGTTCTTCATGTCAAAGAGTTCAGCGGCTTGGTTGAGCTTCCAACCGGGCTCGCGCACGTGCCAATCTTCGCCTAATTGTGTGAAGGCCCAAGCACGTTGAGACGTGGGTTCACCTCTAAGTTGGGCAACCAAGCTGAAGCCGTCGATGACCCTGTTCTCGGGAAGGGGTGCGCCGGCGATCTCCGCGAAGGTAGGGAGCAGATCGGAAGCATCGCTTATGTTGTTGTTTACCGTGCCTGAAGCGGTCACTCCCCTCCAATGCACTATGAAAGGAACAAGGCCGCCGCCTTCTTCCATGCTGCCCTTTTGTCCAACCAGACGCCGCCCCCCGATGGTCGCGCGATCTGCGTTACGCTTCCCAGTGCCGTTGTCCCCCATGAACACGATGACCGTGTTCTCGCACAGCTTAAGCCGATCCAACTCGGCCATGAGTTTGCCCACGAGCTTGTCCATGTAGGTGATGTTGTCGGTGTAAATTTGGTTGTAACGCTCAGTCGCGTCCTTGCCCATATCGGGTGGGGCGCTATCGGGGGTGGGAAGATGCTGCCCGTGCACGTGCGACATTGAATAATAGAGAAAGAACGGCTTGTCCTTGTGCTCGTTGATGAAGTCGATGGCGTTGGTTTGCATCAAGTCTGGCATGTATTCATGGTCCGCCAGCTTGAAGTTTTTCTCATTGATGTTGTAGGGACCGGGGTTGGCTCGGACGCCGTTCTCTCCATCTTTGTCGCCCGCGATGCCGTACTTTTTCACCCACGCTGCCGCTGCGGTTTTGTTCCAATAAATGCCACTGCCTTTGAAACTCAGCATGTGGTCAAACCCCCATTCCGCTGCATTGCCCGAGGGGAGAATCTGCCCCCATTTGCCAATCATTGCGGTAGAGTAGCCAGCCTTTTTGAGCACCGAAGGAACCATCACTTCGGCTTTGGGTCCCGTGCGGATCATGTCCCCGCATGCGTTCTGGCTTACGGCACCAGAACGGAAACCGTAGCGCCCGGTGAGAATCATTGCCCTCGAGGGACCGCAAAGTGGCGCCGTGTAGAAATGATTAAATCGCACTCCCTCATTGGCCAGCGCGTCGATGTTGGGCGTCTTATAGTGGTCGGCTCCGTTGGCGCTGACCTCTGCGAATCCAAGATCATCGGCAAGTATGAAAATGATATTGGGCTTTGCCGACAATTCAGCGGATTGAGTGCGAGCGACGCCCAAAGATAAAATTAGAAGGACGAAGAGACGTGTGTTCATGTAGGGGGATTTGTCAAGGGAAGGAAAGTCCCCTCATTTAAGGACTAAAAGACCTGAAAAGCGAATTCATGGCGTTTTATCCTCAAAGGAGGATTTTGAGTTTAAGAAGTTCTCGTTCATGCTTCACGCAAATCACGGGAAATTCTACATTTGCGAACCCCTGTGCTCTAGGCCGTTCGCGTGTAGAATTGAAGCCGAATGGTAAAGCAAAACGTTGAATCAGAACGTTCGAGGGAAAAGCGGACACTTCAAAGTAGTTGGATATGAGCGGGTAAGGCGATAGCAACCCAATTACACTATCTGACTTTGTGATAAAAAGACTTCACGCTCTTCTAGCGAAGGCTTGAATGTAACTGTGAGAGACGCCACAATTGAGGATCATGACAACAGAGAAGTCTAAGGAGAAACCTAAGAAGATTTTGTTGAAGACTGCTTCGACAAAGTCGAAGTCAGGCTCGTCCATACCTGTATCTGAGGTTCCAACGACGGCTGCTCCGGTCACCGAGGCCGCGTCTGTCACTAAGAAGAAGACGGCGCTTGTGACCAAGACGACACCTACAGCGAAGACGCCGAAGGCCAGCCCTAAAAAAGGTAAGATTCTCGCGAAAGACTTTCAGGAAGTGGCTTTGCCTGAAAAGTCTGCGTTGAAGAAGGCGCCCGCAAAAAAAGTCGCCTCAAAGATCGCTTCAGCAAAGCCACCCGCGCCTAAGGTGGAAGCAAGCGCCGTGCAGTCTGAAGCTCAGAGAACTTCGGATGTGTTGAAGGCGCTCCTTGAAAATAATTCCGACGAGTGGTTCACCGTGGAGCAAATTTGCGCGGGGTTGGGAACTTCCTCATTCGGTGTGTCGCTTTTGGCATTCTCAATCCCCGAGGTGGTGCCCATACCCATTCCAGGAATATCGGCGATCGTTGCATTGCCTACGGCCGTTGTATCCTATCAGATGATCGCTGGGAAAAAGGAGCTGCGACTGCCGAAATGGGTGCTCCGGCGCAAGGTCCCCAGAAAAGCCCTTGCTGCTGCTATTCATGCTGTTTTGCCGGCCCTTAGGCGTCTTGAGAAAGGGGCTAAACCGCGCGGAACTTGGGTTTCTTCTCCTCTGACTCAACGATTGCTGGGGTTATTTATTTTTGTCCTCGCCCTGTTCATTGCACTGCCTATTCCCGCGACGAACATGCCACCGGCAATCGCCATTTTCGTCACATCGCTCGGAATGGTAGAACGTGATGGTTTGTTAATTTCTGTTGGTGTTCTCATTGGTCTGGCATCAATGGTGCTCATTGGAGCCCTTGCGATCGGTTCCTTTTCTTTACTCGGGGGCCTCTTCAGTTTTTAGTTAACTCAACACTAACATTTGGTATCATTTTCATCTTTAGTATTTTATAGAATCCATGACTACCTCGTCCCACACTCCTAAACCTTTTTCCATGATGGCAGACGCTCTAGAATCTGCAGCGGACACTTTCGAACAGGCTGCAGCCAATGCACCAGAATCCGCTCGTAGAGCTGCCCGAGTGACAAAGCGGGCTCTTGGAATGGGAATTTTTAAAGCTTTCTACGGGATCTCCTATGGGCTCGTGTACAGCGGCGTATTTATCACCGAACTGTTTCCGGAGCAGAGCACCGTCCGTCGCGCGTTGACGGAAGGTGCTGAGGCAGCGATTGATGCTCGCCACAAGGCCAACAACAAGAGCAAGCCCAGGCTTTCTTTTGACGCAGCCCATGAAGACGATGCGCACGATGAGTCCGCCGAAGTTACGGCCCAAACCCCTGCGCGCACCGCACGCAAGGTGGCAAAAAAACGCGCTGAAAAATTTGATGCCGCATTGAAAGGCACCAAATCTAAGAAGTCAGCCTAGCTGATTTTAGTGGGGGCCCTTTGATCGGAGCTTTATTCCGCCAAGAGACAAAGTCTGTTGGCTATCTTAAAGCGGATCGAAGTCGCACCCATTGAGGCGGAGCAACCAAAATTCCAAACCGTCCCGAATATGACACTTTCGTTTCCTTCGGCGGGACGCATTGTTTTCGAAGATTCGAAAATCTTCGCTTCTTGGCGGAGTTCGGCCTGCAAGAACTTCATCGAGAAAACATTTGCCATCGACGAGGTGCGACAAGTTGAGATCAGTACGATCGATGGCCAAGCTTCCATTTCCTACGCTTCCGAGGATAGTTCTGGCGGGGAGGTTACAATACTGCGAAAGCTCGCAAGTTTTTATCGTCAAGATAATGGGACGAAAAGACATCCCATTTTGGAAAAGACGACACTTAAGCTTTTTCCCAAGTCCCAGCCTTCATTAAGAATCTATCGCTACGGTTCGACGCTCTCCACTTGGGAGCCTCGTTTGCAGACAAAAGGACAGGCGCGTCTTCGCAATCCTTTGATTCTTAACAAACGTCATTACGCACAGTTTGTTGAGCGCGAACTGATGAACCTCATAGGGGTCGCGCGCTACGAATTTCACGCCAGTGCGGGCAGCGTTTCGATTGAATACGACCCAACGCTGATTCATTTAGAGCAAATCGTGCAGCATCTGGATCGAGCGCTGTCAGAGGCGCCAATTCGCCCTCCGAAAGTCAAATCCGAAGGCGCCAGTTTGCCGGTCGCTACACTTTCCTTAGTTACTGCGGCCGCTTCCACATTTTTTGTACCAGCAATGTTGCCGGCGAGTGCGGTGCTGATGCTCTACACTGCAATTCCGAGTTACCGCCGCGGATATCAGGTCGTGACGCGTGAGCGAAGGCTCGGTGTGGACGTGCTCGATAGCATTATTTTCTCTGCTTGTTTATTTACAGGACAGCTTTTCGCGGGAGCGACGACGGCTTGGTTTTTGACCTTTGGCAGAAAGCTATTGAAGAAAACGGAAGACGACTCAGCAAAAATCTTACGCAACGTATTCGGGAAGCAACCGAGTTTAGTCTGGCTGTTTAAGGACGGTGAGGAGATAGAAACTAGCCTCGACAAGATCCGTCTAGGCGACCTGATTGTCGTTCATACTGGGGAGGCCGTGCCTGTCGACGGTAAGGTTCACGACGGCAATGCGATCATCGATCAGCACATGCTGACTGGGGAATCCGCCCCTTCCGAAAAAGCGGTGGGCGACGACGTTTTTGCCTCAACGGTCATGCTGGCTGGTAAGATCGTCGTGGCGGTTGAAAAAGCCGGGGAGGAAACGACCTCCAGCAAGATCACTCGTATTTTAAACCAGACGGTTACCTACAAGCCTAAGTCTCAATCTAAAGGCGAAAGTCTCGCGGACAGAGCCGTCCTCCCAGCCCTGGGGATCGCTGGAATCGCAGGCCTGACCGTAGGTCCGAGCGCAGGCCTTGCTGTCGTTAATTCGGAACTCGGAACCGGCATTCGCATGGCGGCTCCCTTAGGCCTTTTGAGCGCGCTAACTTTGTGCGCGAAGGACGCCATTCTGGTCAAAGATGGACAGGCGCTGGAGCGAATGCGCGAAGTCGATACCGTGCTGTTCGATAAGACCGGCACTCTTACGCGTGAAAAACCCGAGGTTGGGAAAATCTTGTGCTGCGGCTCTTACGACGAATCGATGCTAGTCTCGTATGCGGCGGCCGCGGAGCAGAAGTTTACCCACCCGATAGCGAAAGCGATTCAAGAACGCTTCGAAAAACTTCAACGCCCGATGCCTCAGATTGATGCGTCTCGTTATTCGGTAGGCTTTGGGATCACTGTTGAGATCGAGGGGCAGTTGGTTCGTGTGGGAAGTCGTCGCTTTATGGAAATGGAAAACATTCCGTTCCCTGAAAGTCTTCAAAAAGACCTCGCTCGTATCCACGATGACGGACATTCCTTTGTCAGTATTGCGATTGGCGACAAACTTTCAGGCATCCTTGAGCTGCGCTCTTCAAACAGGCCTGAGGCTCAGGAAATCATAACGGGTTTGCGTGCACGAGGTATCAAGCAGATTGCGATCATTTCAGGCGATCATGACCGCCCCACCCGAGCCTTGGCGGAGCAACTTGGAGTCGACCGCCATTTTGCGGAGGTTCTTCCCCAGGAAAAAGCGCGTTACGTGGAAATGTTGCAGAAAGAAGGGCGTACTGTGTGTTTCGTCGGGGATGGAATTAATGACTCCATAGCGCTTAAACAGGCCGATGTTTCCATCTCATTGCGAGGAGCTTCCAGTGTTGCAACAGACACGGCTCAGGTGATTTTCATGGAAGGCAACATTGCCAAGATGTTGGCGCTGGTGGATCACTCCCAAATGCTTCACCAGAATGTTCGGCGGAGTTGGAACTTAATCCTAGGTCCCAATGCATTCTGCGTCGCGGGCGTTTTTCTCTTCGGATTTAATATTTGGCATTCCGTCGCGTTTAACAACATTTCAGCTCTCATGGCTCTGGCAAACGGAGTACTCCCTCTGCGCCGCGCCAATAAACTCTAACCGCTTACTCTCCATGATCCGTCTCCTTCATGCTGGCCAATCAACGCTCACTCCGATCGAGTTTGAGGACCTCCTAAAGCATCCTGAAACTCTGGAAGGCTCCATCTGGGTAGACCTCCTCAACCCCACGGATGAAGAGGAACTTTTTGTAGAAACCCAATTGGGATTGGAGATCCTCACGAAGGAAGAAATGCATGAGATCGAAGAGTCCAGTAGGCTGTTCGAGACCAAAGGTGCCGTTTACATGTCGTGTTGGCTGATCTCTTTCGATCACGAAATTCCAGAGAATAAATCCGTTGCATTCGTGATGAATAGGAAACATTTCGTGAGTATCCGCCATTCGGAGCACCACCCATTTACCGTCTTCTGTACGGCGTCAAAACGCGTCAAAGTCCCACCGTTCCACGACGCAGCGCACGCTTTCGTTGAGGTTTTGGACACGATTTTAAATCAAGTTGCCAGCACGTTGCGTCACGTAGAACAAAAGCTGAACACGCTTTCCCTTAAAATCTTTGCAGATGAAAAAGCGGTTAAGGCCCTGAAAAAACGCGGTGAAGGTTACGATCTAAAAGACGTCGTACAGGAGTTGGGAAAATGCAATTCGCTGGTGAACAATTTGCGGGAAAGCTCCGTAAGCTTTCAGAATATCACGCCGTTTTTCTTGGCGAATACCACAGATTGGCTGGAAGCCGACGACGTCAAACGTCTCAATACACTGGAGCGAGACACCCACTCCCTTCGCGAGTACGACGCCCAACTGTCTGCCGAGATGAATTTTCTCCTAGATTCCACCGTTGGCCTCATCAGCATCCAGCAAAATCAAAGCATGAAAGTTCTCAGCGTTGCGGCTCTGCTGCTCGCCTTTATTTAATCTGAAAGTGACCGCTCTCCTCTCCTCCGCCCCCAACTCGGTGCCATCCTCTTCCATTAAGATTCATCCATCACACGGTTGGACCGAGGACTTTCTGCATCCCTCGAAGAGCAGGAAAACCCCGACACTCCGTCTGGAAGGGAAGGAACTTCAGACGTTTACAGGAGAAGAGCACCGTCGGGAATTTATTGATCGATGCTTCAGTTTGCCGACTTTGTCATCCTTGGAGGTTTCTCGAAATGGGAAGGTAACGCTCTACTTTTTCGAAAAAACAAAGCTATCCGAGACACTCAGAGAGCTCGGAACCGCGATGCGACAGACTGCACCCGTTGCGCCACTGGCGAAGGGCGAAGAAGTTCTCGGCCTCATTGGTAACAAGCCTTGGCAGATCTATCGAGTCGGGTCTCACCTGAGCTTTTGGCGTATAGATGAAATTAACGAGGATCAGTTTCGTTGCTTTCATCCCTTAATTAAGGAGCCGCACTTTCGGGATCTGATTCTTGATGAGATTACTACTTTGGCGGGTGTGGAGCTCACGCGTAAGGATCGCCAAGGGATAGTCCTTACAAAAGATCTTCATTACAAAGTCACCTCCCTTTGTTTGCTGGAGACGTTGGAGACCGCGATTGCCAAAGGTCTTCACACCCTGCCTGAAGAGAATGCGCTTCGGAATTCCCACGAGGCGTTGGTCAACGCTCATTTTGCAGTCTCACCAATTTCCGATTACCTTTTCCCGCCGGCTAGGTTTCTCAATGCCCTCTTTCTCCCATTCTTAAACTTCCACCATGGGAAAAAAGCATATCATGAATTGAAACGCGGCGTTTTTAGCCTTAATGCGCTGCATACGGTGATGGGGTCGCTCGGATTTGTGACTCTCCACTTCTTTGGCGATGCGTTGATGGGATGGTGTTCGCATCATTGGCCAAAGCTGAGCACCCGACTTCTCCTAAAAAGGCAGCGCGAATTCTTGTCTCGTTTTCGACGTTACCCCCGAAGCGTGTGGATTGGGATGAAGGGCGGTCAAAAAGAAGTCCGTCTTGTGGATGTACAACCAGGAGAACTAATTGTTCTCCGAGAAGGCGAGATTGTTCCGGGAGACGGGGTGGTTCATTCCGGTGAAGGTTTCATAGAGGAAAGTTGGATCACGGGGCACAAAGATGAGGTGGCCAAGACATCTGGCGATGCCGTTTTCGCCTCTTCTATCGTGGTGCGCGGGGAACTGAAAATGACGCTCCGCGCGATAGGTCCGGATACCGTGGCAGCCCAGCTTGCCGAGTGGTACAAGCAGGCATTTGAGCGGCGCGACCCGAGTGTTGCCGCTAAGGAGTTTGCTGAAAGCACCGCGTTTCCTAATTTCATCGTGCTTCTCGCTGGGATCTTCCGTGGCGGTGTTCACATGGGAAAAGCGGCGGCCCATGCAGACTACCACACGGGACCGGTCATCGCTGCGGAAATGGCCAACGCAGGCACCATGATGCAATGCGCGGGGGTCGGCGCGATGATTTCAACGCCCGCAATCCTGCCACATCTGGGCTACGCGGACTGTTTTATCATCGACGATAGCTCAGCGGATTGGCAGGCAAACACGAGTACTCCCCAAACCATCGGAGAACAGTTGCGCAAGCTCGGTGTCAAAGAAATAGTCCTCGTTTCTCATCGTCCTTCTGAGAAAATTAGCGCCCTTGCCAAACAGATCGGTGCTGATGTCCACTTTGGTAGACAGACGACTAGCGATAAGATTGAGTTGATTCGTCAGCGTCAGTTGTTTGGAAACAAAGTGGTTTATATGGGTGACGCAGAGAGTGGCGCACCGCTGGTTGAGGCGGCCGATGTCTCGATAGTCGTATCCAACGGAGCGGCCCTGCCACAGGCGGACGTCATTCTTTTGCAGCCCGACTTGGAAAAGGCGGTTCTTCTCAAAACTGCAGGCACTCGTAATATGGGAAATGACAGAACAAACATTAACACCTCTCTGGTGTTCAACTTTACCTGTACCGTCGGAGCGTTATTTTTCTCATTGCCAATTTTGGGCGTCGCAGCGCTCACAAACTTGGGGATCTTCATTAATTATCGCCGAGCCGCTCAATCTCTTAGATAGGTGTTGGGCACAGTTTGGGAAAGCAATAGGGGCTGAAATAACTGTAAGTGACAGATTCGAAGCGGGGAGACCTCCTTTTTTAGCCCCCAAAGGGACGGCTTTTTCCTAGTCCCGAGCAACGTCAGGGGAACATTACATCGGTTAAAAATAGGGCCCTGAGAGGCCGCTCTAATAACCTACGATCTAGGGCACCCTTCAGGGCTTTCGGCGTCTGGACATTCGTCCTAGGGCCGTTGGCCCTCGGCTGTGATAATCCGCCTAGGTCGGCTTCTCCGCGACTTTTGACGGTCCGACCGCTTTTACTCATTTGGTTCCCCGATTTTGTTTGCTTCGGGTACCGATTCCAATGTGCCGTGGTGGATGTGATAAATGTACCCGTAAACCCTGACCGAAGATGGTACCAGCGGGTGAACACGAATGCGTTGCACATCATCGACAACGCTCTGGGCGAGGTCGCCGAATGTCATCCATTCCATGTGCGCTGGGGTTCGAGCGCTTTTCCAAACGTGACGCCATTTCTTATCGTGGTGATGATGCTCAGCGTGGTCGTCGAGCCCTAGCATGTGACGGATTTCTTCGTCCGTGTGCGCCTGCATCCCGCAGCTCGTGTGGTGAATCACAAACCAGTCCGTGGTTCCCATCAGTTTTGCGGAAACAACCAGCGAACGGATGACGTCCTCACTGGCCCGGCCGCCCGCATTCCGGATGACGTGGGCGTCGCCCTCGCTCAACCCCAAAAATTTCGCGGGATCCATTCGCGCGTCCATACAGGTGAGGATCGCCACATTTCGACGAGGTGCTCCCACGAGCTTCGCTTTTTCGCCGAACGAAGAGACATACGATTGATTGGCTTCGACGATAGACTGAAGCAACTCCATTGAAGCCTTGGGCAAAGCGTTTTCCGCGTCTTCCGATTTGTTAATGTTCTCGTCTGAAGTGTTTTCAACAAAGCTCATAGTGCGAAGGAATATAGACAAAACAAAGGAAACCTAAAGCACTCAGTCAACTTGTTTGTCAGAGACTTTACGCCAAGAGACTTTTGATTTCCTCTGAGAGGTAAGCTGACAACTTTTCGACAAATAAAAGCGATGTCAGCCCGTTCCTTAAGACTGCAAAATTAGTCTGATAAATGGTTCCTCCGACGTATCTATTCACCTGATACCACAGGCTTTCGCGTCGCAGTCATAAAGCCGCGATCTACAGCACCTTCTAAAAATTGACCGGGTTCGAAGCCAGTCTCGCGCAAGAGCTCTTCGTATTCACCCACGGAGTAGCATTTTCCCTGTGTGGAGTGCATGAGTAGGGTTGAGTACTCAGCGACAGGCAGCGGGCCTGTTTTGTCTGTGTTAATAAAGGCGTCGTGAATGATGAGCATTCCACCGGGGGGAAGCGCGCGGTGTGAAATGCGCAGGAGCTCTCTTACTTCGGTAAAGCCCCAGTCGTGAAGGACGTTGGAAAAGAGATGCACATCGCAATCTTGGGGCAATTCACTTTTGAACATGTCGCCCACCGCCACACTCACGCGGTCGCTGTAGCCGCGTTCCGCAATGCAGCGACGGGCGATAACGTCCACCGGAGCCTGTTCGAAGACCGTGGCGCTCAGGTGTGGGTGATGCGCGCAGAGCGAACACGCGTAAATGCCGCTGCCACCACCGATGTCAAGAAGACGCTTTCTTCCAGAGAGATCCAGCTTCGTAGCGAGCGCCTGCCCGAGATACTGGCCGCGACAGTCCATTGCCGCGGTGAAGCTGCGGCTGAACTCCTCAGTCTCCATCGCCTTGTGCCAGTCGAGCGCAGCTTTGTCGCCGCCCCAGTTCGCCGG
>Ga0114971_10002632_pt1 | contig 12343 bp, 1 predicted proteins | sample M_140625_MF_Meta_FD_87320 | JGI IMG/M metagenome (GOLD analysis project Ga0114971, IMG submission 87320) | Freshwater microbial communities from Lake Montjoie, Canada to study carbon cycling - M_140625_MF_MetaG | ecosystem: Environmental > Aquatic > Freshwater > Lake | place: Lake Montjoie... | reverse complement strand
TTATGGAGTTAGCTAGATACGACGTTATCGTTTCATGGCGAGCAGGTAAATGGATTCCCCATGCAGATGCCCTCTCCAGGATACTCAAGGTGGGTCGTATCATCTCGCTGACCACTAAACCGACAATGGAGAGCGAACCACATGCATATGATCAGGAGTCATGTGATCGAATTTCATTAGTATGTGGAGAGGTTCCGTACACCAAGGAAGATCAAGCTGCCTCCATGATAGATGGGGACGAAGCAGAACGGGTGTGGTTGGCAGACACAAGTGATAATAACGCTGCCATACAGAGTGTAGTCGCCAACCCAGACCTATGGCATATCGCCAAGGCCGATATATTAGAAGACATGAAGAAACATGACCATCCTCTGGTCGGAAGAAATGAGGATGAAATGTATTTAGGGTATATAGAAGCTGCAAAGGAATGCATGGAATTTGCCACTAACTGTAAAGCAAAAGGACGAGGCTCTTGCACACCTGAGGAATGGACAAAATATCTAGAGATAGCAGAAGCTATAGGGGTAGACCCTGACCAGCGGAGTGATACACTCACCCCTTTCAGACACATCGCAACCGGAGGTGTGAAGAGAGGAGATGCTACTCAACAAAAAGGATGGATTCAGATAGCGCAAGGGAGAGAATGGTCCCTTTCAGATAAAATCCCATGTAGTAGCGAAAACACTGATGTGATGCAGTTGATGACAGACACTGACAATGAGGAAGCCCACGGGATGGATGAGGAGGACACTACCACTTATAAGCTATTCCAGTGTCATGTCACCACGGACCACAGACATGAAACAACATTGAATCTGGATCCTCTATACAAAAGGGTAATGGAGGAGTTCACACGGGTAGAGCGTACAGAACGAACGGAAGAGTCAGTGTCCTCGTACATGTTATTAAAGAATCCCTACTTTTTCGACGAGGATGGACAAGAGAGAGAAAAGTCCTCCGTTACAAATGCGTTAATAGCAAGAGCGCAGCTGTTTGATAGTTACTATTCGCAAGCATACAAAGACACAGCATTAGAAAGCATAGGGGAGTCTGTCAACCAATGTACAACCGAAGACAAAATAGAGGAGTTAACCTCCCATAGTTGTGCAAACGTGAAAGACGATGTAATCGAACACCTGGAACGTATCTCGGTCCCACATGGCAATGTTACCCAACTGGTACCTACGATCCCAAGTCACAATGAGGAAGAAGAGCGTATAACCCAGATGATCGAAGACCACATACACATGATACAAACAGAGGAAGCAGTGGAAATGGAGTTTGACGTAAATGAGGGTGATGAAGAACGACCGGCGGAAATAGATGCTGATGTCAATTTCACCAAAGTAGATACAGCTAATATACGGAAGTTGTGGGCAGAGAAGGACAAGGTAGATCTTGTACATTATGAGAAGGCTAAGAGACCAATAGTTATCTCGTGGCATAATGTGAATGGTATTGGTTCATTTATCAAGCACCTAAGAGTGGAAGGAGCTAGCTACTTTCAACCGAAAGAGCTATACCCCGACATATTTGGAATACTAGAAGCAAAAGTCTCCCAATCGAGACCAGAGTCAGTGGCCCTGATTACTGTACTCCAGGACCTCATTGAAGAATTGACTGGACATAGATATGTTGAAGTCAGATCGATAAGACGGAGTACCAGCCGGTGCGGAACCATAGTATTTATGAAGACCTCATTTTTAGAGACGCGCGAATGGTGGACCTGGTCGTCTGACCTGGAAGTTTACGACCCTGGTTATATGGGCACCCAATCAGCTGGATACGTGTGTAAGGCACGAGAATTAGATTCACACAACGGATGGGATAGAAGACCAGTTGGGGATGGAGACGGACGTGTCGTCCAGATTGTACTAGGCCCTGACAAACGGTCCGACTGCTCGTCAAAAGACCAGGCTGCTTTACGTATTCTTGTAGTGTACACTCGGAATTCTTCTTCAGGATCAGGAGATTCAACCGCACGAGTTAATTTCGATGAATTATTGTACCAAACCGTGTTTGCTCTTCCCAATCTCCCAACCATTATTGTAGGGGATTTAAATGTATGTCCTGAGGAAGAAGATGTGATGAGCCCAACCGAGTACAAAAAGGATCAGAACACCATTATCGGATGCTTACCACATGAGCGACAAGGAGCACAGCAATTTATCGATTCAGGGATGACGTCCAATAATATACTAGACAGGCAAGCTGGATTGGAAATAGGTCACACGGCTGGAGGGATGGGCGCTGTCACTACTCGACACTGGTTACAGTTATTCAATCTGGATCGTGCTTTGTTACGTTTGGTAAAATACATATCCACTTCGTACAAGTCCTTATCGATAAGAGGCAAAGGAGTAACTCAGACGTCTGTAGATCGAACACGACAACAGAGCCAACTGACTGAACTAATGACAGGCTCCGACCACACCCAACAACGAATCATAATCGAGGAGATCGAACTACAAGAAAATCGACTTGAACCAGCTTTAGAATTGAATTTTAACCGACCAAACGATAGGAAGTGGATACCAATTAAGTTCAGCAAGGAGGAGTACTCTGTGATAATGTCTTTAGTCCTAGCGAGGGAGATGTGGGACGAGGCAGCTTACGCGATGTCATTTCCATATGAGTCAGAAGAAGCTCAGATTATATGGGCAGGGCTCGGATACAGACAACGGAAGAACCACCCCACTACAAGAAAAAGAGTTGTTAATTTCAGGTACAAGAAAGCGTCCTTAGCACATCGGTGGATGGGAGTTGCGCCCTGGTTCAAACCTCTTCCGCAATGGTGGACAAAGAGACAACCAGTCACTTTATGTGAAGGAAATCAGGAACGGTCGGATATACCTAGAGTGAGTCTGAACGAGTACCTGCATAGGTTAGTACACGACCTTCATATACTACATAAGAATGGATATGTAGAGCAACGAAGCAGAAAGGAGTTACAGAAGATACAGATGTTGCGGATATCGACCCACCCTTTAGCGGTGAACTATGTCAGTTCCTACATCAGTCGTTATAGAATATTGTCGGTGTCTTCAAAAAACGACCCGAACCGAGCTCCTTGCACTAACCCATGGAGAATGGGATCCATGATATTTCAACCAAAAAGTAGTATTATTCAAAAGGCAACAACTAGTATAGCCTGTCCAGGAATAACCCTAATACCCGATCATTACACTAATGAACGGTACGTCCAAATCATGGAGAACACTATGTCTGGTAACCAATCGGGCAGTTTCGGAACAACTAGGTCCAAAGACGCTAGCGGATACCCATACCGTTCCCAATTAGGACCAGTGGAGACAGGTTTACGGCGATTTCCCGGAGAAAGTGGGGGTAGAAGTGGACTACAATACATGGCGTATGCCAAATATATGTATGTAATGTCGGAGATGATCACTACAGCACGGGGATGTACAGAAGAAGACAACGACCCCTTTCGTACCTATTATCGACCGTTGACAGAAATAGCCCAGACAACCAATAGTTTGGTCGCGAGATGCGACATCCAACGACCGGATAGTGAACAATGCAAGGATGCCATCTCAGCATATGTGTTGCTCGCAGCTCTGAGAAATGCTGTTCGTATGTATCTGTTCAGAACAGGAGTATGGACTGAATACAATACCGTTTTCGGAAATAGACTAGCAGAGATAGGTCGTTCGAATCATTGTATACCTCCTACACCGACATTAATTGATAAAGTGAACAGATGTCTCAAGCGGATCAGACCAATGTATGACTGTTTAGATGAACTCATATTGTTCTATCATTGTTATAATGAAACCAGGGAAATCGAACCCCGGGAAAATGAAAATAACAAGTCAATCGCATCAGAAGTGGACCACGAACGGCCCAAAGCAAGGACACTACACTACAAATGGCATCGAATGAGCGCATTGTACCAGTTATTCCGACCAGTTTATACTGGCGATAATAAAGAGAGACGTAGATTGGTATCACTTGAACAGAAGAGGTGGAAAACTACCAATGAACGACTTGGGTTGAGCCTACGGTGGGAGGAGGATGAAGAACGATGTAAGTGCAGAATCTCCAACACTCGGGCACCTATTAGAGATCTACACGGAGACGCGTCGGGTATAATCAGAACCACTATTAGAACCATCGTGAATGACCGATCAAAGATGTTCAATAAAGCTGTGAGGGCTGAGGTATTCGATAAAACGGAAGTGATACCTGCCAACCACACGAGAGCTACCGGCGAGAGAAGACAGAGTCAGCCCTTTTCAACACCTGAATCACCAAGAAACGAGGAACGGATATCAAAGTTACCTATTAGTACTTCGATAAAAAAACAATCATCTGTCATCCGGAGTGAAAGATGGATGATCACCTGGACACGACTGTCAACCGCACCGCCGTTTTTATTCCCCGCCATTGACACATATATAAAGATGGATAGAAACAATATAGGATGGCCTGAACAGACACAGCTAGACTCGGAGAAAACGAGACAGAAGTGGAGAGAGAAAAAAGGGATATGGAACCATGTCAATTGGAGCGCTGTATCAATACGCGAAAAGACATACTTAGTTGATCATGTCTCAGTAACCAAAGAGAGATTGACCGTATATGTGGAGTTTGAGTTCCCGGTCACAGAACCAGATTTTCGGTCACTAACTCAAGCCAGATTCAGACGTATGCAGAATCATGAGGAGTGGCAGTTGAAAGTGAGACTATGGAATGGATCCGATCCTATAGAACAGATACATACCAGAGATCCAACGAGTAAGGCTAGTCTTATACATTATAAAGAAGTAGGTCAGCGCACTGATTCAAACCACCAGTCACCAAATTCAAGTATTGGATCATCAGGAAGGAGACCTTTGGCAAGTGACCCTCACGCATTGTGCAGCAATCATGATTGCACTGATCAGTGGAACACATTCATGGGCAAACCACCACGTAAGAGTTTCCCCCCGTCTTGTAGAAACAGATGCACCAACGGAGAATCAAGGCGCAAAGATAAGATTGTATTGCCCAAAGCCGAAGTTATGGCGTCAGAAGAAATTCAAGTTCCTCGGGACAAAGTTCAATATTGCAGCTGTTGTACGTATCCCTAGGAAGAAGAGTCATCAGAAGAGGCGGATAAAGAGTTATTAGATGTGTGTACAATGCTCCTACTAGGTAGCCCTGATGCTGACCAACATAGAAGGGATACCCAACCAATCGATACCAAGAAGGGTAAGGAACTAAAGAAACAGTTACAACAACCGCCGATATTGACCCTCCGTAAGTCGAATCGTACACAAGGAAGAAAATCTAAAAAGTATGATTGCTACGTGATGGATAACCCTCAGAAACGTACCAAACGAGTTAAAGAACAGGTAGCAAGAACCGAGAAATCAAGTCATCACGAACTGGAGAAAATAATAGACGAGGTGACCGATGAAGAAGGAAATTCCAAGTTTTTATGTCGATGGACTGGATACGATGACACTCACAACTCATGGATTGCTGATAAAGATATGTCACATGCTAGAGGACTAGTGAAAGACTGGCGTACTCAGAATCTGATGATCGAGAAAAGCAAACAACATCGACAGGATAACCCTTGTGGCATTCAAGTAAACCCTGGTATGGTCTACACCCATGACCCTAAAGCCGGTAACAAGGAGGTGGACATAACAGAAGGACTAGGAACAAACCCGAGTTTAGATACTCAGACACCTACGACGTTCCAACCTCAATTAGAATCGTTAGCGTCAAAGATGTTGAGGGAATCCGCAGCTAGTGCAACCGCTAATTGTTCCGAATTGAAGATCTTGTTGTATCTTATTCGTCATGGATGGAGAAAATCCCCACAGACTGACCAAATAGAACACTCACAAGTATACGACAAATATTGTAAGTATGCTAGCGTGTTAAAAGAAGTTAACGGATCAATCTATCGTGTACGGACGGAAGTAGCGGACAGTGCGGATAACGAGCAAGTTGATCGAATCAGACCTCCGAGTTGTGGAAGAGAACTTCAATGGATACCTCCTCTAAGGAAAAGATGGGGTATCCTCCTACAGACACATGCAACTCCGGATGTGGGGCATCCCGGCGCAGCAGTTATGTTGAGAAGAATACAAGATGTGATGTGGTGGCCAGATATTACGAAGCACATAAAGACGATGACAGACACATGTGAAATCTGTCAACATGCCAAAAGAAGAAAGGACCCACTACAGGGAGTAATCTCTGCATTAAGATATAAGTTACCCAATTCGGAAGTACTGATCGATGTAATAGAAGGATTACCAACGGCCAGAAATGGATGGAAGTATATCATAGCAATAACCTGCGCCAGTTCAAGGTACACTATGTTAATCGGGTCAGCAAAGAACAACAGCGAAGCTATTGCAGATGCTCTTATTCATTGGATAGCCAACGCACCTGGATTTCCTCGCATGATCAAGACAGGTAGAGATACAGGAATCGTCAGTGCAGCTTTGCAAGAGTTGCTGCGTAGGCTTACAATCTCGAACAAGACACTCAACGCCTGGGCACCTCAATTGTTGGGTACACAGGAAAGGACACACACGGAAGTCGGGAACCACATGAGGATATACTGTCAGGCGGATCCGGCCGGATGGCATACTTCACTACCCTGGGCACAATTGGTCCACAACACGTCTACTCATCGAATGACAGGCTGTACACCCTTAATGCTGTTCAAAGGTAACCCCTGCGAGACATTATTGGCAGCCTCATACCTACCAGAACAAACCAGTTCTATCCCAGTAAAAAACTTAGCTGAGGATAACTTGAGATTCTACTACCAACTAGCTAAGGATGCGAGACAGAAAGAGTTCGCCATTCACAACGAGCATATACGCAAGTATCAAGAGGATTTTACGAAGCAAAAGAAGAGTACTGAATCTTTAGCCATAGGGACTCTAGTTCTCATATTCGTACCATGGGTACCTGCGAAGCTCAACGAAGGACTAGCCAATCGATGGCATGGTCCATTCAAAGTTATGCAATGTAAAGGAGATTCGTACTTTCTACAATCTACCAGGACAAACCATGAAAGAAATCAGTGGATTAAGGTGTCCAAGAGCAGGGTGCGGAAATTGATACAACTCAACGAGCCTGTAAACGTCAAGTCAATGCTGAGCGACGACAAGTACATGGAACCTGAGTTGAGCCCTTGGACTGCGGTCATAGCAGGATCAACTGATTTGAGTGACGGGAAAATGAGGTTACCATAGCACCGACTGCTGTCACGTCGATATTGTTTAAGCTCGATACCATCTCAAAAAGAGACGAAGAGGACACAACGAATACTTCAGATATCTATCAAATTTGGACGCAACAATGTCTATCTTTACTGGACCGGTACCAGATATATGAGGAAAATGAACACCCCAAGTCGTCCCGCAACTATATCACTGGCGACTATGTCACATTTATAGGATGTATAAGAGACAATCTAAAGGAGGCAGAGAGGCTTGTAGATACACTCTCATCGTGTCTAGTCGCACCAATCAGGGAGATACCGAGGAAAGGAAAGACAGACAAGGACTCCGAAGCGGTTAGACCTGATGAGTTAACGAATGAAGAAATAACGAATCACTATGTGCTGTTACCTAATCATGGGCAATTGAAGGGACGTACTCTGGCGGATATAGAGGGCAGTAGTACCAATTTCAGTACCATTATCTACTGCACGGCTGCAGGAGAATCTTTAAATCATCTCAGGAATTGGACATCTCTGAACAGTTCATTATTAAAGAGAGCCCCAAGAAATATGGAATCAAACGAGGTCAGCGAAGAATTCACTAGTAAATCGAGGCGAATTCCAAAAAATACCTGGATAGAAATGGACACTCTTACCATACCCCATAGTTACAAATTACTAGGGTCGTGGCATCGCTATGATAAGATAAGCGGAACATGGGACCCAGTGTATGGAGCGCCCATTCTACAGGCGTCACAACAGCATACGGAAGAGGATGATCATGGAGTAGACTACATTCTTATGTGCAGAGAAGGACGGTTGAGCGATCAGTACCCGGACGAACTACAGTTTGTCTTGCGATGGGAAGGAATACATGAAGACCAATACTCAATAGTGGCTCGGGACCAATTCTTCTCGGAACTCAGAGATACATTCACATCCAACCAATCTATACGACTAGGAGATGGGTATTTTATTTCAAAAAGATTAAACCGATTAGATGACATACAGTATTTGCACCAACTATCGAGCCAAGAAGGATGGCCTCGTAATGTGGTTGAGTACATCGAGGATCAACTGCACTTTGCGACCGATGCTATAAGAGTAGAACCAGCATCGAACATATCCGTTCAGTCAATAGAAGAAGAGGTGCATGAAGAAAGAAATTGTGAAGAAGAGCTAACAGAAGACGAGTGGGAGGCTGAAAAAGGTTGTTATTGGGGTGAGCCAGGACCCGTATCTGACGAAGTTAGCGAAATATATCAAATGGAGTCTACTGAGGAACCAAGACATAAATGGAAGGAGTTCGGAAAGAAATGGTCAAAAACGGTCCATGAGTGTAATGGGGAAGCGATAGATGTACCTATAGCAAAATACTATGAGTTCATGCAAGCGCTATGGCGTAATGAAGAGAAGGAGTCTCGAAAGTCTACCAGAATAACAACTAAAGGCGAGATACGTCTTGTTCCTAACCGGCCAGTATCGAAAGGCATCAATATTATATTCCTATCTGACAAAGTAGTCACCATGAAAGGGTTACATGTGGACAAGGAAATCATGATTACCATGTCGGGGACACAACCAGAAGTTGTAAGAGGAGTCATAATAGAGAATTTGAAATCACCCAAGGGATTCATGATACTGATTAAGGAAAGGGATAGAGAATGTATACTACAGACAGTCTCATCTCTACGGGAAGTATCAGGGGAACTCGAACCAGTGGAGCGCGACACATTTGGGCTGCAATTGGATTTACTAGTAGCCAATCCGGAAGGAAAACTCACTGACCTAGACACCCGAAATCACATCTTACGACATAATGGAAAAAGAGTTATGGGAAAACTACTGACTCATGAGGAGGTCGATATATCCACGCACTCTGGACTTAACAATAGTCAGAGTGAAGTCGTAAGATGGGCCGGTACATTGAAAGGAATTGGGTTACTTTTCGGACCCCCAGGTACGGGGAAGACACATACCGCAGCCGAAATCATCATGGAGTGGGCTAGAACGAATCGCTCAAACGAAAAAACAGGCGCTATATTTGTGATTGCATCGTCCAACGTAGCGGTAGATGCACTTATGAAGAAATTCATAGATCTACTAGCTAAGGGACATCTTAATCTAAATATAGGTCGGTTGAGCTCGCGAACCCATAGTGAGAACATCCGCAATCAACCAACACTCCGCAAATACGACATCCTCCAACAAGTATGGGATGAACGAAAACAGAGGCAGAACGAAGATAGTCCGAGTCAAGGATCAAACGATGTAGGTGATCTTGAGGACTTCCTCGAGAGCTCATCCCTAGATCTCCAAACTAGAAATTGGATAAGACAGCAGATGATATCAAAAGCTAACACACTGCAAGTTATATTTACTACAGTAGCGTTAGCCGGATCGACAATATTAAAAGAAATCAGTATGACCCAACTCCTGATGGAAGAAGCGGGAGCCACTCCAGAATACTCCACCGTTCCAGCGTTGGCGAAGAATCCTGGTACGACCCTACTTATTGGAGATTTTATGCAATTAGAAGCGGTCATCAAGTGTGAAGAAGTTAAGGCTATACTATCACAATCCCTCTTTCAAAGATTGTGGTTCACCGATATACCCAAGAGGCAATTGCAATTGGAGTACAGATTATCCGGATCTGTAATTCCGTTCTTTAATGAAATTGTATACAACTCGGCCCATGGACTGCAACCTATTATGGTAGACCCCAATCATCGCGAGCGACCTCTACCACAAGGTTTATCTATCAGTAACCCTATTGTCCTTATCGACTCTTCTTCTGTTAGTTCAAGAAGGGGGGAAGGAGAAGAGACGGCGGTTCCACAACGAGGATACTACAATCAAACAGAAGCGGATACCATTGTAGATATGGTAGAACAGCTACTACGGTGTATTCCGGGAATCACAGCTGTATGTATCGGTATAAGTGCCCCGTACAAGATGCAAATTATAACTATACAAGAACGTATGAAGATACGAGAGACTTGGCCACTAGGATTCAAAGTAGAGCAGATCTTGATTGCCACGGCAGATGCTTTCCAAGGGTCCGAACGAGAGTTTATGTTCGTATCCACTGTGCGGACCTCGTATCATGGGTTAAAGTTCGCAGCAAGTCTAAGACGTCTGAATGTAATTTTGTCTCGAGGTAGTCTGGTTACGTTTTTAATCTCTAATGGAAGAGTGTTTGGGAGGAGTGACCTCCAACCGGACCATAAACATAAACCAGATACTAAAGAAGGCCTTGCAGCACTACAACGGTTGTTCAAATGGCAGACTGAACTACAGAACGTATATAACCTGGACACCTGGCGAAGGATATTTAGGGGTTCTGTTCATTCGGTCACGATAATAAACGAGGAGACCGAGAAGAGAGAGGCAGAAGGATGTAAACATAAATGGGAAAAATTATACTATGTGACGTGGAAAACAAATATTCTGAAGCTATGGCGTCCCAAACAGGAATGGACATCGATAGAACTAATAGAGGACAGTTGGCAGCAGTTCAGAATTGTTTTCCAAATAGCGAACATACGTCGTATACTGACCGATTCAATGGCGTATTGTACTCAGCTATGGATCGATAATCTTATTGGTGTTATAGGAGGTCCAAACCCAACCAGAGTAGTAAGAGACCACAACACCGTACTGACAGTCCAGAACCCTGAAGTACCTGTAAAAGGATGGCCTCACCTGTCATATCATCGATATCCATTGCTGTTATTGACGATACTATTGAATGAGAAAGTAGCTGACAAGGGTTTGTATCGGAAACATACAATAATGTTAGGCATTGAAAGAGGTCAAAGAGAGGAAGAGAAACCGATTCATACAGATGAAGAGTACAAGGTGTCAGAAAGGTCGAAACGATGTATGAGAGGTTTGTACGCACTTACTGTTCTGGGACTCGGAATAGAGGATCAGAGGCATAAGCCCAAAATGGACAAAAGCGAAATTACTGTCACTGCACTAGCACTTAGGGAACCTCTACATGTACCCCACACTGCCGAAGCGAAGGTGAAAGCTGTGCAGGAGGAGGCCATCGGGGGCGCGGGTACTAGGTGCAAGCTATGTACAGAGATTAGGTATTGCCTAAGGTGTAAGACTGCAGAGGCTGAGAGGCTCAAATGGTATTGGGATAAAAGGGCTGTTGCAGAAAGAGATGCAGCAGCTGAAGTAGAAGCAAAGGTGAAAGCTGTACAAGAGGAGAGGTCCATCGTTGGAGCGGTTTTTGGGTGCAAGTTGTGCACTAATACTAAGTACTGCACGGGGTGTAAGGTCGCTGAAGAGGAGAGACTCAAATACTATTGGGCTCATGTCCAGATTACGGAGCCGAGGGAGGCCGAGGTCATCATAGCCGCGGTTGTCCAAGCTGGATCCTTAGAGCAGGAGGTTGAGGTGCTGAAGCTAGAAACCAAGATGTTGAAAAAGTTGAGTGAGGAACCGAGCCGCCAGCGGCCAGAGTCGAAGGACAGAGCATGGGAGGTATCAGATAAATATTCACATGCAGATGGTCAGATGATATGTATTCGGTTGGAACCGTTACGTAGGTTATGGGCGAAAAACGATCGCAGAAACTGGGATCAGATTAACTCATATGGTGAATGCAGCGTTCTAAAATTAAGAGTTCAGCAACTTCAGTGGCAGATGATATTATATCGCTACAAAACAGACGAGGCAAGTAAAGAGTATGCCATAAAAAGTAACCTCAATATACTACTGGTAGTCAGTCTCATGACTCAGTTGAATCAAAATCGGGTTCATAAGGAGTTTTTGCAACACCCCATTCGGGTATTCGAAAAGAATGAACCCAGACTGGGTAAGGGAAGGCAGCTTTATGTTAAAAGACGCTGGCGAAGTGTGTATTTCAGAAGTTCTTGGATGACAGGAATGAACAGAACAAAATTTGCATACCAAGATGCATCCTGGACAGAACAGATTAGGCGTTACTCATGGTACAGGTTTGTACCCCTCATTACGTGGTTATCTACATGGGAGATTGGAATAACATATTTACCAACCAGTTCAGGAAAGGAATCCTGGAGAAATTGGCCTAATCCCGAACTAAATGAAAGCATAGACATCATCGGAAATGACAAAGTTTGGAAGGACTGGTCAAGGAAGTGTGGTACT
>Ga0114971_10002631_pt1 | contig 12343 bp, 14 predicted proteins | sample M_140625_MF_Meta_FD_87320 | JGI IMG/M metagenome (GOLD analysis project Ga0114971, IMG submission 87320) | Freshwater microbial communities from Lake Montjoie, Canada to study carbon cycling - M_140625_MF_MetaG | ecosystem: Environmental > Aquatic > Freshwater > Lake | place: Lake Montjoie... | reverse complement strand
TTCTTTGCCAACATAATTCCGGTCGATGCTAAAATTCAACAAGGTTCTATTTTGGTGGTTAGACACATTGATGATATTTCCAATGCTCGAAGTGGAATCTAGAATGATGCCCAATTTGGCAAAAACGTCCAAACGATTTTCATTTTGCACGAAGTGAAAATTATTCAATGTATTGTCGAATTGATTGCTTCCAACTGCCATTGCACCAGCATCTTTCTGTTCCTTCCAATAGGTTGCACCAAACTGTCCTTCCAGATTTTTTCCTTGATAATTTGTTTGGTTTCCAACAAAAATCCTTGAAGTTTGGGGCATATCTGAATATCCATCTTTATTCATGTCGGTTGGATACCATTGTTTTCCCAAATGAAAGAAACTGTGGGATGTCCACTTACTTGACAAGATTGATTTCTGGACCATATTCAATTCCGAACGGCCTTGGTTGTTTTGGTAGGCGTTGAATTGCCATTTTGGATCGGCAATATCCGATTTAAGGGCGTAATCAATGCCACCAGTCAAACCTTCGTAACCGAGGGTTACTGAACCAGTACCTTTAGCCAAACGCACATCTGAAACCATTGGGCCAGGAATATTGTTCAATCCGTTTAACGTTGCCAATCCCCCAAGCTGAGGAATATTGTCGCGGGTCATCAAGGCATATTTGCCATTGAGTCCCATCATTTCAATTTGACGAATACCAGAAACACCGTCGGCATTAGAAATTTCGACGGTATTGCTAAGCTCAAAGCTTTCGGAAAGGGTACAGCAAGCTGCCTTTTTAAATTCGGTTGAATTTAAAACTTGTTTCAATCTCGCACCATTGCTTTCTTCAAATGAACCTGCTTTTTCACCATGTATTTCAATGGTTTTGATGGAATCAATTACAGGTTGGCAAAAGGCAAGGGGCGAGAATAGAAACAATAGGGCAAATACGATTAATGATCGCATTTTGCGCCATCTCTATATTTGCAACAATCGGGAAGGTTTGAATAGACAACATTGTCTGCTTTCACATCTTCCGTATCATGTCCAACCATTGCCACCATATTGTGAAATTGCTCTTCTTTAAAAAGTGCAGCGTTATAGGTAACAGTAAGTTGCTCGGATTTAAAGTTGTAAACTGCTTTATAAATGCCTTTTCTATCAAGTGCATTTTCTATGCGTTCTTTACACATTTCGCAAACTCCAAATACTTTGAAAGAGTAGGTTGTTTTTTTGGGGGGATTAATGGCCATTCCGGTCATCAATATGATGGTGAACAAGGCTAGGCTTGTTGTTTGGATATTTTTTTTCATCTTTTTTCTTTTTTTAAGTTTAACATATTGTTATTTAATGGCATAACAAATTGAGCCAATTCGAAAAAAAAGAAATAAATTAAATAATCCAAACACAATTCAACTCACAATAAGGATGATTGGGAGGTGGATCGGGAGGTTTTTGATTGAGATTAACTTCTGTATTTAATAAACTGTTTAATGCCAAAGATGGTGAGAAAAATGGCAATAAAACGGAATTTGCAATGGGAATAGAAAGTTTCTTTTTTGATCCTTCAGAAAACTTTGGAGTAATGTAATAAATTTGAATATTGCTGCAGCAAACAGAGGGTTCAACTTCTAATTTATTTTCAGCAGAGCAGCATTTGGGAATAGATTTGTGTGATTTACAGCAAGATTTTACTGGCTGCATCATTTCAGGGGAAGTGCATACATGAAACACAATATTCATCATTCCACTGCTCAAAACAGTGAAGAGAATTGTGATTATCAAGAGTATACGCTTCATTATAACAAATATAATAAATTTATTTGATTTCGACCTTATTCCGACGTAATATCGTAGTTAGATTAATATGTTTAAATCACTCTTTCGTAGAAAAACCAATTTTCATTATGAGTCGGAACATGAGCTACACAAAGTGCTCAATGTGAGAGATTTGACTTTTTTTGGAATTGCGGCAATTATTGGTGGTGGAATTTTTAGTTCTATAGGTCAAGCCTGCTACGAAGGTGGACCAGGTGTCATTTTCTTGTTTATCATTTGTGCTGTGGCTTGTGGATTTGCTGCATTATGCTATGCTGAATTCTCAAGTAGAATTCCAGTATCCGGCAGCGCTTATACGTATGCATATGCCTCATTTGGAGAATTGTTTGCTTGGATTATTGGTTGGGCACTATTAATGGAATATTCCATTGGAAATATTTATATCGCTTTTTCTTGGTCGGGATATTTTACCCATTTACTCGATGCCATGAATTTGCATATTCCGAGATGGCTCATTACAGATTATAAAACAGCAAGTGCTGTTTCACTTATATCAGGCAGGGTTTTGAATGTTGACGAGTTATCTGCGTTGCAAGCTTGGAAGTCTGCACCTGTGTTAGGGTCCCTCAAAATAATTTTTGATTTGCCTGCACTGATTATAAACGTATTGATTACTATGTTGGTGTACAGAGGTATCAACGAATCGAGGAAAACCAGCAATGCCATGGTGGTTTTAAAGTTGGCGGTGATTGTTCTTATTATTGTTGTAGGTGCTTTTTACATTGATATTGAAAACTACAAACCATTTGTTCCGAAAGGATTCAATGGCATTATGCAAGGCGTTTCGGCGGTGTTTTTTACCTATATTGGTTTTGATGCAGTGAGTACTTTGGCCGAGGAAAGTAAAAATCCACAGCGCGATTTGCCCCGTGGAATGTTTTATTCGTTAATCATTTGTACCGTTTTATACATTCTTATTTCACTGGTTTTAACAGGGATGGCGCCATACAGTTTATTGAAAGTAGACGATCCATTGGCTTTTGTGTTAAACTACCGAGGAATCAAATGGTTGGAATATATTGTTTCAATTAGTGCTATAATCGCAATGACGAGCGTTTTGTTGGTATTCCAAATGGGTCAACCCCGTATTTGGATGTCGATGAGCCGCGATGGTCTGTTGCCAAAAGCGTTTTCTAAAATTCACCCAAAATACAAAACACCTGGTTTTTCTACCGTCATTACAGGTTTGGTTGTTGGGGTGCCAATCTTATTTACGGATGCCAATTTCGTGTTGGATTTTACTTCAATAGGAACCATTTTTGCCTTTATATTGGTTTGTGGGGGAGTTTTGTTATTGCCAAAACGCGATAAAGTTGCAGGTGGTTTTCACATGCCATTTGTCAATTCTAAATTTATTTTCCCTGCGATTATCATTTCAACTATTATCATCACCTATTTCAATGTTCCTAGTTATTTTGATGGGGTATTGGATTTAAATAAATGGGATATTTTCAATCTGTCTCACCGATTGATGTGGATTGCATTGTTGGCTTTATCGGCATTGTCCTATAGAAAACAATACTCACTAATTCCAATGTTGGGTTTAACCACTTGTATGTATTTGTTAACTGGAATGAAGGCTGAAAATTGGATTTGGTTTTTCATTTGGTTTTTTATTGGATTAATTTTGTATTTCGCATACGGTTATAGAAAAAGCAACTTAGCACATGGAAAATAAAGAGAATAGAGAGAAGCCCATTGGCAATGTGCTGGATGCCATGTTTAAGAAGTATAGGCTTCAGCCTAAAATGCGCGAAATAGACATTGTAAACCGTTGGGAAGAGATAGTAGGGAGTTTGGTATTTAAACATACCTCTGAAATAAAAATGCTCAACAAAACGCTTTATGTGAAGTTTGATAATGCGCCTTTGAAAAACGAAATGTTTTTACAAAAGGATTTGCTCTTAAAAAGAGTCAACGATACATTTGAAGAACAAATTATTGAGAAAATTTTTATTGGATAAGCGCATCTGCATCCGCTTTTCTCTTTTTTGAAATTTCTACCTTATCAATACTGGCATTCAGTTCAAATCCTACAAGGATAATCATAATATTCATGTAAATGAGTACCATCAATGCTAAGATTGCGCCAATAGAACCATAAACCTTATTGTAGCTATCAAAATTATTGACGTATATGCTAAAACCGAAGGTAGTTAAAATTGAAAGTATAGTCGTAAATACTGCCCCAACTGAAAAGAAACGCCAGCGTTGGTGATTCGATGGAGCAAAAAAGTAAATACTTGATATTGCAAACAAGAACAATGCGCACATCAAGAGATACTCAAATACGGTTAAAATGACCGAATAAACTGAAAAAAGAGGCCACTTATGTGCTTCCATATACGCTTCAATTTGGAAACTCCAAGTGATTAATAATAAAAAGAATATGATCAAAATACACATCCAAAATGTCAAGAATACCGCTTTTCCTCTAATATGCAACCAACTTTTCTTTTGAGGGACAGCTACGCGTCGGTTAAACGTATTGATCATCAAGTGAAATGAGTTCGAAGCAAAATAAATAGTCAAAATGAAACCAAACGACAATAAGCTTGAATTTTGCTTGTGAAGAATTTCTAGAATGGTACTTGAAATTTCTTCGTAGGTTTTTTTCGGTAGAATTAAAGCCAATTGTTGAATAAACTGGGTTTTTATTCCCTTAATTGGCAAATAAGCAATGAGCGTTAATAAAAAGATCAATGCTGGAAATAATGCGGTAAAAAAATTGAAACTTAAGCTGGTAGCTCGAATATTCAAGTTTTCTAAAAACATCGACCGAAAGAAATATTTCCCAACATCATAAATGGAATGTCCATTTAATCCTTTAATTGTAGTTCTTTTAAAGTATTGTAAAACAGGGTGTAATGGTTTTTCTTCAATGATTTCTTGTGATGCATTTTCATCATCAACAGGTTTGTTATGGTGTATTTTATTATCCTTAGATCTATAAAAATGTGCCATAATCAATTCATTAAAAATACTTTGTATTGCTCAGGTAATTTTATTGGGCGCAAGTCTGATTTTCTCACAAAAAACAATTCAGTTTCACCGGTATTGAGCAATTCGCCATTTTGATTAAAAGTTTTGTATTCAAATTTACATCTAACTTCAGGAGGAGCTGCTAAATTCACTTCAATGGTGAGCAAATCATCATATTTACCTGCTTTTAGAAAAGTGAATTGCATGCTTCTTACTGGCATTAAAATTCCATCATCCTCCAAATCTTTATAAGAAATACCACGATTCCTTAATATTTCAGTTCTGGCTTCTTCGTAATACAAAGCATAAATGGAATGGTGAACAAATCCCATTCTGTCGCATTCTGCATAACGTACCCTAATTTGATGTGAATGTGTCATTTAATATCGCAATATAAACTTTTGTTTCTTTTGTTCAGTACGAAAAAATACAATTCCCATTTTAAATAGTTCAACACACGCAGTAACCTCAGGTAAATTGGTAATTTGTTGCCAGTTAATATAATGATCATTTGTATGTCTAATATTGGTAAATATTACCATAGAATGTGTATGCAACTTCGATTTGTAGCTGTCGTAAAAATTCCAAAAATCATCTGCATCCGTTTGTCCATGAATCAAACAAAGGTCAAAATAAGTTTGATTATCCAAATCAGTGTTGTAATTATTTTCAAACAAATTGGATTGATAATAATTGGCAAACTCGGAATTTGTATGGGCTTTAATCTTATCTAACTTATTCGTAGTTAATTGAAAATTATAAGATATAATGGGGAAATCATGAATGATTGAATTAGATAATAAATAATTGGATTCAATTCCATTATTCGTACCCAATTCAATCATATTTTGTGGCTTGTAAAACTCAACAATGCGTTGTAGGAGTTGACCATATTTTGCATCTAAAGTAAACTTGCTGGTGTATTTGGATAGGGTAGTATGGTTCAATTTGCTTTTGCTTTGAAGCATCAACATACGTTGGTGCTCTATCATTTCAAAATTCATTGAAGACGATTGATAAAGCACTTCATCGGCAAAAGTGTAAACAAAAGGAGAGTGCAAGCCGTGACGCGATGTTCCGGCTAGATAATAGGAAATGTAATCAGAGATTTCTAAAAACGCATTAAGCATTCGCTTTTTTAGCTTGAATCACTAATTGAAGTTCTTTTTGGAGTTTTTCTAACTGTTCTTTCGACTTTTTAATTTTGTCATCAAACTGTTTCAACATTGCCTCAGCATTTTTTGAATGCAAGAAAAATCCTTTGTTATTTTCAATGGTACTCAATTCGTCTTGGATTTTCTTCATTAAATCTCTCAATCGTTTCTCTTCACTTTGCAATTTGTATTTTGCATCAGGAGAAGACGAAATTGAATTCAAGTTATCTTTCACCATTGATTCACGCTCAGCATTGCTGTTGTTGCGCAAACCTTGGTAAAGTCCATCCATTAAGCCTTGGTATTGCTTATTTAAACTTTGGAATTTCTTACCAGAAACAAATCCAGAATCATTCCATCTGTTTTGAATGGCCTTTAAGTCGTTGAAATTTAATTTTTTATCAGGATTTTTAGTTAAATTATCTAATTCAGCAATAATTGCTTCTTTGGCAGTTACAGCACCAGATTCTTGTGTTTTACGTTCTGCAAACCATTTGTTCTTTCTTTCATAAAAATGATCAAAAGATGCACGGAAACGTTTCCAGATAATTTCGTTCTGTTCTTCTGGAACAGGACCAATTACTTTCCACTGATCTTGAAGGGCTTGAAATTGTTCAGAGGTTTTCATGAATTCATTCGCCTCTTGCAATTTTTCTGCTTGCTCGCACAATGCAATTTTCTTTGCTAAATTATCTTTTCTATCAAATTGAATTTTCTTGAAGAAAGTTTTTCTTTCTGAGTAAAAACCATTTCTAGCACCTTGGAATCTTGACCATATCTCTTCATTTTTTTCTGAAGGAACAGGTCCGATTTTTTTCCAATCTTCCAACATAGCATCAATTTCTTCAGCCATTTTATTCCATTCTTTATTGGAAGATGGGAGAGCGGTAATTGCTGTTTCTGCTTTTTCAACCAGAAGGATTTTCTTTTCTAAGTTTTGTTGACGTTGTGCATCAACTTCAGATTGATGTACTTTTTGAACGTCAATAACCAAATCACTTGCTGCTTTAAAACGTGTCCATATTTCGTCAGAAATTTCTTTGCGAACTGGACCCGTATTTTTCCAATCATCGTGAATTTTATTCAAACTAATCATGGCTTTGCGGATATTTTTTTCATCCTTTAAAGCTTCTGCACGTTTGATTAGTTCAATTTTAATTTCAAGATTTTTCTCACGGTCTAAATCCTTTAACTCATTAAATTTAGAAAGGTTATCGTAATATTTGTCTAAGTGAAACTTATATTTTGAATAAAGTGCTTCGTGATGTTCCTTTGGGATTTGTCTGATTTCTTTCCATTGGCGCATCAAATCGCGCAAGTCATTCAAACTTGATTCGTTTTCTTCAGAGTCAACCAAAGCAACAATCTTATCTAGAATGGCTTGTTTTTTATTTAAATTGATTAATTTTTCTTCTTCGGCACGTTTTCTTTCAACTTCACGCATTTCCTTAAACTTTTGAACTACTTCAAATAGTTTAACTTTTTGGTCATCTTGAGGAGAAATAAAATCTTTAGGATCATTTCCGGAAGCAACCCATTCTTTAATGAGCAAAGGTCTTTCTTGGTCTAAAATGTTCTCAAATGCTTTACGAAGTTCCTGTAGGGTTTCGTAGGATTGTTTCACATTTGTAGTGTGCAACAAAGATTGGGCATGAGAAACAATTTGTTCCTTAGAAAAAGTGGCAAAGTTTTCTTTTAATTGAGCGTCATCCTCATTTTGAAGAATCAATTTTTCTGCTTCGCTTAACTGATCATTGTAATTCTCTGAAAACTGATCCATGGTTTAATAAGTTATGTGGTATTTTATTTAGAAAGTGATAATAGTTGTAAAGCTGTTTGAGCGGCTTCGTTTCCTTTGTTTCCGTGTGAGCCACCAGCTCTATCAAAGGCTTGTTGTTCTGTATTGGTTGTAACAACACCAAAAATACATGGTTTGTTGAACTTCAATCCAACGTCCATAATACCATTCATGGCGCCTGTACAAACAAAATCGAAGTGTGGTGTATCTCCTTTTATCACGCAGCCCAAGCATAGTACTGCATCAATATTGTTATTGCTATTAAAATGCCATTGAGCACCAAGAGGTAGTTCAAATGCACCTGGAACTTTAGAAATATGGATTTGATTTTTGTTTAATCCAAATTCGATTAATTCTTGAATTGCTCCATCAAGCAAAATATCTGTGATGTGATTATTCCATGTAGAAACCACTATTCCTATATTTAAAGAAGTAGAATCTAGAGAAATATTAGAAGAGCCAAAGCTGAAACCCGCGGTAGACAATTTGATAGTATCTAATTATGGGTTAAATTCACCCATAAGCGCTTTCACTTTGTAGATATATTTTTCAATATCTGAACCTTCTGCAGTTGCTGAATACTTTTTCAAAATAGTATCGTAGCATTTCAAAGCTGATTTGTAGTCTTTGCACATTTCATAGTGAATTCCAGCTTTCTTTAAGAAAGTAGCAGAAAAATCATTATCATCAACAGCAGCCGCTTTTTCATACATTGAAGCAGCATCGTCGTCATCACCTAAGTCAGACATACAACCCGCTTTCATTGCCATAACTTGTGCAGATAAAAGTTTGTCTTTGATGCTCGTTTTGTTCAAATATTCAATCGCTTCTTTTGGTTTTCCAGTTTTTGCGTAAGCAATACCTGCCATAAGTGCAGCTTCTTTACCAGCTCTTGTTGATGAATAATCATCAGCAATAGAAGGAGCAGATGCGATTTTTAAAGATTTGTCACCTTTAACAACCACATTCATTGAATCATTTTTAAAGTAAAAATGTAATCTTGCGATTTTTTCAGATGCAGTTTTTTCTTGACTTGGTTGGTAAACCAAAGTCCAATAACTAGATAATCCGATAATAGCCAATACACCTATTGCTATGTAATTAACTTTTTTAGTATTCTCAGAATAATAATTAGAGTATTTAGCTCTATTCTCTTGCCAAAATTCTTGTACGTTCATTTTCTTAAAGGGGGCGAATATAATAAATTTTATTTTATAATGTGAATTAGTCCATAATAAATGGATAATCATCTTCTACATAAACATCTTTAAACAACTCAGAAGGGTCTGGATATGGTGAATTTTCAGCAAATTGAACACTCGCATTTACTTCTGCAATAATATCTTCCTCTATTTTGTCTAATTCTGCTTCAGTTGCATATTTTTTAGCCAAAATAGTCGCTTTTGTAGTTTCGATAGGATCTTTTTCTTTGTAAGATGCCAATTCCTCTTTTGTTCTGTAACTAGCAGGATCGCTCATGCTATGTCCACGGTAACGGTAAGTTTTGATTTCCAAGAAAGTTGGTCCTCCACCGTTTCTTGCAAATTCAACCGCCTCATACAACGCCTCATGAACTGTTTCACATTTCATACCATCTACTTGCTTGCTTGGCATATCATATCCCAAACCAATTTTATAGATATCTAACATGTTCGTAGTTCTTTCTACACTAGTTCCCATTGCATATTCATTGTTTTCACAAATAAATATTGCAGGTAGTTTCCAAAGCATTGCCATATTGAAGGTTTCATGCAACGCACCTTGGCGAACTGCACCATCTCCAAAAAAGCTAATACTTACATTTTTAGTTCCTAAATATTGTTCCGCAAAACCTAGTCCAGCACCCATTGGAATTTGTGCACCCACAATTCCATGTCCCCCAAAGAAATTATGCTCTTTAGAAAACATATGCATACTGCCCCCTTTTCCACCTGAACATCCGGTAGCTTTACCATAAAGTTCAGCCATTACCGCGTTTGCACTTACACCCATTGCCAAGGCATGACCGTGGTCTCTGTAGGCTGTAATTACTTTATCGTCTTTGGTGGTGGCTGTGATCATTCCTGCAACCAAAGCTTCTTGTCCGATATATAAATGACAAAAACCTTTGATCTTTTGTTGACCATATAACTGTGCAGATTTTTCTTCAAATCTTCTCACTAACATCATGGTTTTGTACCATGATAGGTATTGTTCTTTCGTGAATTTCATTCTGTTCTGAATTTCAATTTAGAGCGCAAAGATAATATTTATTCAATGCTACAGCAAACAAAATCGAATTGTCTAAATTTTATCTTCAATGTTTTTAACTTTATCCTTGATTAAACCAATTTCCTTTTGAATTAATCGTAAGGTTGGACCAAGGTCATTGTCGTCTGAATTTTTAGGTTCTTCGAACTTAGGATTGATATAATTGATAAACTTCCAAATTTCTAGAATGTCTTGTACTTTAACAGAATACGGTTTGTAATTGGTATTTGTACTGCATAACAGGAAAGAACCATCTTCTTCAATTCTGTTATAAAGAATTTTAAAAACGATACCGTCTTCTTGTGTGATTACAATATAAGGATGGCCGTTTCGTACCATATTCCAATCTTGTAAAAATTCTCCGGTAACATAAGCTCCATCTACAACGGGAGGCATGCTATCGCCAGAAATAGGAAAGGATCTGTATTTTTTATTGGGGGATAAAAAAGGCAAGTTAAAAGCGGGAAGAACCTTAATGTAATTTGGATCGGCATAACCGGTTGCATAACCTGCTTTTGCTTTCACTGGAACCAATTCGGTATTTTCTTCATTATCAGGTGTAACAGTGGTTGCCAAAATGCGCAATCTGGTGCCGGTAATATCAATATCGTAACCGCGTTCCATTTGTTCTAATTGACTTTCGGCAATGGTAGACAAATCTATTCTAATGAGTTTGTCAATATTCACTTGGTAGAAATCAGAAAGCTTAAGTAATACCTGTATTCCTGGTTCCGCAACACCATTTTCATAACTATTATAGGCCGATCTGGTAAGGCCTATATTCGCTGAAACTTCTTCTTGGCTGCGCTTTCTGCGTTTTCTAAGTAATTTGATGTTTTCTTTTAAATACATATTTGATAATTATTTTAGCAATGTTTTGGCATGTAAATTAACAATGTATTTTTTGAACTACCAAATATTTATTAAATAACTTTTTCTTTTGGGTATTTTATTTTTACTTTGTAGATATGAAATTTTGGCTGATTAAGTCCGAGCCTTTTAAATACAGTTGGGCTCAATTCGAAAAAGATCAGCAAACTTTTTGGGATGGGGTTCGCAACTACCAAGCCAGAAACAATTTGCAAGCCATGAGTATTGGCGATAAATGTTTATTTTATCATAGCAATGAAGGCAAAGAAGTGGTTGGTATCGCTGAAATAGTTACCCCCGCATACCAAGATCCTACAACATCTGAAACTGCTTGGGTTGTTGTTGATGTTAAGCCTTTACATAAATTAAAGAATCCCGTATCTTTGGCCACAATGAAATCTGATGATCGGTTACATACTTTGGGACTATTAAAACAGCCTAGATTGTCTGTAATTGCCTTGTCTGAAGATGAATACAATATTATAATCCAATTATCGAATGATCAATGAACCTAAAATATTATTAAATAGCACAAAAGCGAATTTAATTATTCGAAGATTTGCGCTTCAAATAATTGAAAATCACAAAGATTATCAAAATACCGCTATCATAGGATTACAACCTAGGGGTATTTTATTGGCAAAATCAATTCACAATGAACTATTGAAATTGGGGGCCGATGTGCTTTATGGTGAAGTGGATCATACATTTTTTAGAGATGATATTGGAAGAGGCGGATTTCATATCCCCAAACCTTCAAATGTCAATTTCTCTACAGAGAATAAAAACATCATTGTAGTTGATGACGTACTGTTTACTGGGAGAAGTGTGAGGGCGGCAATTGATGCAATTATGAGTTTTGGCCGACCAAAATGTGTTGAATTAATGGTTTTGGTAGATAGAAGGTTTCAACGCGAATTACCAATAAAGCCTGATTATACAGGCGTTACAATTGACTCAAGAAATACAAACGACTTTGTAAAGGTAGAGTGGGAAAACGACAATCAAGTTCAAGTTTGGCTTTTAGAAGATAAAAAATGAATCAAGGTGAATTAAATCATTTATTAGGGATAAAGGGATTGACAGCAAGTCAAATCCATACAATTTTTGATACGGCAGATAATTTTTTAAATTTATTACAAGCTCCAGTAAAAAAAACACCTGCTTTACGAGATATTACAATTGCCAATTTATTCTTTGAAAACTCAACACGAACAAGGGTTTCATTTGAATTGGCTGAAAAAAGATTGGGTGCAGATATCATTAACTTCTCTTCCTCATCGTCAAGTGTTAAAAAAGGCGAAACCTTAATTGATACCGTAAATAACATTTTGAGCATGAAGGTTGACATGATTGTGATGCGACATCCAGCTCCTGGAGCTTGTATGTTCCTCGCTAAAAATGTTAAATCTCAAATCATTAATGCAGGTGACGGTACCCACGAACATCCTACTCAAGCTTTACTAGATGC
>Ga0114971_10002630_pt1 | contig 12343 bp, 15 predicted proteins | sample M_140625_MF_Meta_FD_87320 | JGI IMG/M metagenome (GOLD analysis project Ga0114971, IMG submission 87320) | Freshwater microbial communities from Lake Montjoie, Canada to study carbon cycling - M_140625_MF_MetaG | ecosystem: Environmental > Aquatic > Freshwater > Lake | place: Lake Montjoie... | reverse complement strand
CCTCAAGCATTTCTTGATTAATATCAACAACATCAATATTGCAATTGAGATTTGACGAGTTGGGTTTTTTAAGGATACGCATCGCGATATCAGCGGTTCCTCCAGCCACATCGATAATTTTACAATTTCGTGATAGATTAATTTTTTCAACCATTTTATTCTTCCAATTGCGATGAATGCCAAAACTCATAAGATCGTTCATAAGATCATATTTACTGGCAACATTAGAAAAAATTTCCTTAACAAGTTGTGATTTCGAATCAACATCAACTTGTTTAAATCCGAAATGCGTTTTTTTTGAATCCATGAAAACTACCGATTTTAATTTTGATTTACCAAGCGATTTAATCGCTCAAAGGCCATTTGCAAATAAAGCGCAAACGCCAATGTTAGTTTTTTGCAATGAAAAAATCTATGATAAAAAATTAAACGACATTGTTGATTATTTGCAAGAGGGAGATGTGTTGGTTTTTAATAATGCTAAAGTTATTAAGGCAAAATTTAGTGCACAAATTCAGCGTAATTTAGCAAAATTAGAAGTGAATCTAGACCAAGAATGTCATGGATCGATATCTGATAAAAAATTTACAATTTGGCAAGCTTTATGTAAGCCTGCCAAAAAAGTTGTAATCGGTGACATTTTGAAAATATCTGCAGATTTTTTTGCAGAAGTAATAGAAAAAAATAATGACGGATTTATCAGGATAAAATTTAATTGCGGCAATTTAGAACTTGTTGAAATGCTCGATAAATATGGTCAAATTCCACTTCCACCTTATATAAAAAGATCAGAAAAAAATCTCGATGATGAAAAAAATTACCAAACAATTTATGCTAAGGAAGGTAACGCAGTAGCATGCCCAACTGCTGGATTGCATTTTAATCAAGAAATTTTTGATAAAATTAATTCAAAAAAAATTATTCAAGTTTTTGTAACTTTAAATGTTGGAGCAGGAACCTTTCTTCCGGTAAGAAGTGAATTTATTGAAGATCATGAAATGCATGAAGAAAGTTTTATAATTGACGAAAAAACTTGTGAAATTATTAATAATGCTAAAAAAAATAACAAAAAAATAATTGCAATCGGAACAACTGCCCTAAGGGTTTTGGAAAGTGTAGCTAATGAAAAAAATCAAGTTGAGGCAAAAAAATCAACGACAAAAATTTTTATTACTCCGCCATATAATTTTAAAATTGTTGATATTTTGGTAACAAATTTTCATCTCCCCAAATCAACTCTTTTAATGCTGATTAGCGCATTTGTAGGCAAGGAAAATGCCAAAAAAATTTATCAACATGCGATAGAAAAAAAATATCGTTTCTTTTCTTATGGCGATTCATCTTTATTGTTTCGCTCTCAAGATCATTGAGCAATGTTACGATTTTCAACGCCAATGAGCGATTGATCGGGATTATAAAATTTATCTAAAATTGCTTGCTTATGATTTTTTGACATTCTTTCATCCATCATTCGACTTTTATTTGTGTAGTCGATAATGTCATTGGTTATTATTTCATAACTATCCTGATCCAGAAAAATATGAATGTAAGGATATTCAAATTTATCATCAAAGCTTGGTAAATGTTTTTTTTCTAATATGAAATCGCTAATTTTTTTTTCATTTAAATTATTACTCCAAAAGCATTTTATCTGTCCAAAAAATTCTTTTTCGCTACTAATGTAAAATGCCTGACTCCTTGTTTCACCAGGATTAATATGGCTCAAGCTAATATGGTGATTAGGAAAATCACAATTAATCGCAGTTAAAGGTTTAGCACTATTATTGCTAATATAAATAACCGGACTCTCGCGTTTTGCTTGGCAATTAACGGTAATTAATAAAATAATTATAAAATATTTATTTATGTTTATCATAAGTTTTCTCTAAAAATAATTCTCTAGTTTTAATAGCTTTTGTGAATCTTGAATAAGCAAAAATTGCGCTGTAAATCAAGCCGTCTTGACCATAAATAAAATATCGGCGAATAAAATAAGCTTTAAAAAAAGCCAAAATTGGTGATAAAAAAATTTTTAAAAATGAGGTGTTTTTATTTTTTACAAAAGCATCTTGTGCTTGCATTGATGAATAATAATTTATTTTATCTAACCAATGGCTAAAAGAGCGAAAAGATTGATGATAAATTATGTTTTTTAATTGTAGAATTTTAAAATTATTTTCTGACTTAAGCTTAACAGAGTCGTGTATTGAACTATTTTTAAATCCAGCTAAATCCTTGCGATAAAGTCGTAATTGATTATAAAAATAGGCATATTTTTTTGGTCTATTTTCAAAGCGAAATTTATTGACAATTTTAACGCGAAATCCAGCAACATCCTCAGGAATATTTTTGCTAAAAATTTCGATAATTTCTTGCGCCAACTCCTCGGAAACTTCCTCATCGGCATCAATATTTAAAAGCCATTGATTGCGACATTGATTTTCTCCAAAAATCTTTTGTTGACCATAACCTTGCCAATTATTATTGATAACTTTAGCATTATTTTTCTCGCTAATTTTTTTAGTTTCATCATTACTATTTGAATCAATGACTAAAATTTCATCGGCAAATTTTTTTACTGCGCATATGATTGGGGCAATTCTATCAGCCTCATTCTTAGCAATAATAAAAACTGAAATCGGGATCATAAATTTGTTTGATTTTAAAAATTTTTATATAGGATTTTGTTAGATATAAATTCTCTTTAACTAAATTCAACTTATTTTATTATGAAAAAATTATCGAAGAAATCAATAATTATTGCTGTATCTGGCGTTTTATTAATTGGTTTTTCTGCTTTAGTAGTCCACAATTATAAAAATAAAACCTCTTTTAAATATTTAAATAAAACAGCTGAAGAACTCAAGCCTGAAACAACTCAAGAGCAAGATCGTATCAATCAAGAATTGCTAAAAGAACAAGAAAAACTTGCTGAGACTAGAAAAAATAGTGATCTGCTAAAAATACTTCCCAATGACTATGTTATCGGCGATAGCAAAGCTAAAGTTTTGATCATTGAATATGCTTCACTTTCATGTCCTCATTGTGCGGTTTTTTACCGTGAAGCTTTTGAAAAAATTAAAGATGAATATATCAATACCGGTAAAGTACGTTTTATCTATCGTGATTTTCCACTTAATCAACAAGCTTTGACTGCGGGAACAATCGCGGAATGTATTGCCAAAGATAATAAAGAAAATGCTACAGAAAAATATCACGAAACTATTAAAATTCTCTTCAAGACCCAAGATAGTTGGGCTTTTGATCCTAAATATGATGAAAAATTAGAAGCGATTATGAAATTGGATGGCATGAGTCAAGAGCGCTTCAAAGGTTGCATAAGCGATAAGCAATTACAAGATAAAATTCTTGCCAAAAGAATGGATGCAAGTAATTCGTTACAGATTCGTTCAACCCCAACTTTCTTTGTAAACGGAGAAATTAGCGAAGGCTATGTAGATTATGTAACTTTACAAAAATTAATTGAAAAAAATTTAAAATAAGTAAATTATAACAGAAAGCAATAACAAAAATATTTTATAATAAGTGTCAGCAAAAATTATCGTTAGTAATTTAAAAAAAAATTTTGTCGAAAAACAAGTTTTAAAAAGCATTGATTTGCAAGTTAATAGAGGCGAATCATTAGTGATTTTAGGGGGTTCTGGAAGTGGTAAATCAGTGCTTATTAAAATTATTGCTGGATTAATAGCGCCAAGCTCTGGAAGCATTATTATTGATGGCGAAGAAACTGCTTCAATATCCGACTCAAGTCGTGATAAATTGATGACTAAATTTGGCTTTCTTTTTCAAGGTGGCGCATTGTTTGATTCTTTAACAGTTTGGGAAAATGTTTCATTTTGTTTAACAAATTCTCAAAAACTTAGCAAAAAACATGCACGTGAAATTGCTATAGAGAAACTGCGTTTAGTTGGACTTAGCGAAAAAACAGCCGATCTTTTTCCTTCGGAACTATCGGGCGGTATGCAAAAGCGCGCATCTCTTGCTCGGGCAATTGCTAGCAATCCCGAAATTATTTTTTTTGATGAGCCAACAACCGGTCTTGATCCGATTATGGCTGACGTAATAAACGATCTTATTGTTGCAAATTCAAAACAGCTTGGCGCCACAACAATAACAATAACCCATGATATGAATTCCGCTCGCAAAATTGCTGATAAAATCGCTATGCTTTACGAAGGTCGAATTATTTGGTTTGGGAATGCAAAAGAAATGTATTCATCTGGAAACGCCTATCTGGAGCAGTTTATCCATGGTCGTGCTGATGGTCCAATAAATTTCATAAATAAATAATTTTTTAAAACAAGGATTGATTTTTTTTTAAAAAATTAATAAATTAACTTTATGAATTTTCGTAAAGAGAATTTTTTAATAAAAATTAAATTTAAAAACTATGTCAGTCCTTGTTGGAAAAATGGCTCCAGATTTCTCTGCTTCAGCAGTTATGCCAAATAATGAAATCAATGATAATTTTAATTTACATGCTCATATTAAAGGTAAAATTGGAGTATTGTTTTTTTATCCTCTAGATTTTACTTTTGTCTGCCCTTCAGAAATTATTTCTTTTGCTAATCACCTTAAAGATTTTAAGGAGCGTGGAGCTGAAGTAATTGCTGTATCGGTAGATTCAAAATACACGCATTTAGCATGGAAAAATACTGAAGTTAAAAAAGGTGGAATTGGTGATATTCAATATCCATTAGTAGCCGATTTAACCAAAAGTATTGCGCGCGATTATGATGTATTATTCGATAACGCAGTTGCATTACGCGGAACTTTTTTGATTGATCAGCAAGGAATTGTTCGTCATCAATTAATTAATGACTTACCGCTGGGTAGAAATGTTGATGAAGCAATTAGGATGGTTGATGCATTGAAATTTTTCCAAGAAAATGGCGAAGTTTGTCCAGCTGGTTGGAATAAGGGTAAAAAAGGTATGAAGCCAAATAGTAAAGGCGTTGCCGAATATCTTGAACATCATTCTTCAATATTATAATTTATAAAATTCAAGAATTGGTAGAAATTATCAATTCTTGAATTGAATGTTGTCAAAAATTTTTAAGCTATAAAAATAAATTTTACACTACTTCCTTACTTAAGCATTAATCAAATTTTATAATCTTTTAAAAATCCTACTTGACATTTTTTTTTAAAAAGAAAAAATGTATACAATGTATTAAAAAAGTCAGTTAAGTTTTACTTAATTTATAAACTTTAAGATGCCCCGAAGCCTTGTTATTACAGCCTTTGCAATGTTATCACTGCAATAACTTAGTAAAATTATTTGGTATTTTAAATAATTTAAGTGATTATTTAAGAGCAATTTTAATTTAGTTAACTTCGGTTTTTTCAACAATTTTTGTTATTATATGCCAACAATCAATCAGCTCGTAAGAAAAGGTCGAGACAAACAAGTAAAGAAAAATAAAGTTCCGGCAATGAAGCATTGTCCGCAAAAAAGAGGTGTTTGCACGCGTGTTTATACAACAACTCCAAAAAAACCTAACTCAGCTCTGCGTAAAGTTGCTCGCGTTCGCTTAACAAATGGCTTTGAAGTTATCGCTTATATCCCAGGCGAGGGTCATAATTTACAAGAGCACTCAGTTGTTGCAATTCGGGGTGGTCGTGTAAAAGATTTACCAGGTGTTCGTTACCATATTGTTCGTGGATCTCTTGATACGCAAGGCGTAAAAAACAGAAAACAAGCACGTTCAAAATATGGTGCGCAAAAACCAAAATAAATTAGATTACTAATTAATAATTCGTAATTATAATTTAAAGCTAAAAAAATTACAAATAACCAATAATTTTAAATAAATTTAATAAATTAATAAACTTGCAATATGAGAAGAAGAGCAGCAAAAATTAGAAAAATTTTCCCAGACGCCAAATATAATGAAATTATCGTTTCGCGTTTTGTCAATCGATTAATGAATGACGGAAAAAAATCGGTAGTTGAAAAAGCAGTATACAAAGCTTTCAAGCAAATCGAAAACAAATTAAAAAAACAGCCCATTGATGTTTTTAAAGAAGCTTTAGAGAACATAACTCCTAAAATTGAAGTTCGCTCAAGAAGAATTGGTGGAGCAACTTATCAAGTGCCAGTTGAAGTTTCAGCTCGTCGTGGTTCAGCTCTTGCGCTAAAATGGCTTAAAAATGCTATTGAAAATATTAAAAGCAAAGATCTGGCGTCAAAAATTGTTGTTGTTATTCTTGAGTCTCTTGATAATAAAGGTTGGGCAGCAAAGAAAAAAGAAGAAGTATTCAAAATGGCTGAAGCCAACAAAGCTTTCGCTCACTATAAGTGGTAATAATTTCAGAATTGGAAAATATGCTGAATTTTTTCTCTTAAATAAAAATTAATTTCCAATAAATTTAATCTTATCATTTAATAATTTTATTTAATAAGCTGAATAAAAATAATTTCTTTTGCAGTTAAAAATAATCAAATTATTTAACTTAAGTTTAAAATTGACATTTTAGAATTAAATATTTTGGCTTCCAAATTTTGCCAAAATTTTGCAAATCCTCAATCTCTAGTAATATAGGCTCTTAATTCTTTGATAATTATTAATAATTATTGTTAAAACTTGTTATTAAAAATTATAAAAGCCGAAACATTACAATATCATTTCCACAAAAAAATATATCATTTAAGAATCACAAATTAAACTTAATATTTTTAACTAAAAAACAAAAAGAGCTTTTTGCTTTGCTAGTTAAGGCTTTGCTTAGTTACTTACTTATTTCAAAATATTATGTTTAGTTTGGAATTTTTGAAGTCAATATGCAATGACTTGATTAATTAAAAATTATTATGTCGGAAAAAAATGCTGTAAAATCGTATTAAAATTATAAATAAACTAAAAATAATTATTATACCGATAAACAACTAAACATATTAATAAAAACACTTAACAACATAGTTAAAGTAATAAATTAAAGTGCTGATATTATTGTAACAAGAATGCAAGAGAAATAAAAAATAAGTAATTTATTAATTATGAAAAGTAAATATTTAAATTAATGGCATGATATATCGACAAGTATAAAAGCAATAATTATTGTAAAAAATTTAAAGGGTAATAAAATAGAATATTGTAGAAAATATTGAATTATAAAAAATTTATTAAGTGAAATTTTAATGAGAGTATTGATCAGAGTAAAAATTGTAAAGATAGTATAATTCTTGATAATAAAGGATCAAAAGCCAATTTTTATAAAGAAATGTTAACACTAAAAAAACTTAAAAAAATACTTGCATAATATTTTTAGAACATGAAAATATGACACCCTAACTGATTAATTCGATGAATTTAAAGTTTGGTATTGCAGATTTCGTTGAAGACTTAGTTGCTAAAATACTAAATGTATTTAGTGAAATTTTTAGTTATAAATTCATTATAAAATAATTAGCCTAAAAGCCAAATTTATTTTATGTATAATTAAGGTAAAAATCTTAGGCTTCTTGCATAAATAAATTTCTACAGATTTTAGAATCGCTCGCTAAAATAATATTTGAATATTTAGGAAATAATATAAATTAATTAAAAAAATTTATATTATTTTCTAAATTTTTAAACAAGACTTAACTAAGTAAATACAAAATACTTAGTTTTTGGTTAAATCTTTATTTCGCTAAACCTAGCATTAGCTAGTTTCGCTATGATTTATATATCATTAAGTGAACGAAATATTATCGTTAATATTTGGTAAGTATTTTATAATTATTTTTTGTTTTTTTTATGACCAAACAAACATTTCAGCGCAATAAACCGCATGTTAATATCGGAACCATCGGTCACGTCGATCATGGTAAAACTACCTTAACTGCTGCTATTACAACTTTTCTTTCTAAAAAAGGTTTAGCAGAAAAAAGAGGCTATGATCAAATCGATGCCGCTCCTGAAGAAAAAGAGCGTGGTATCACTATCAATACCGCTCACGTTGAATATGAAACTGCTGCGCGTCACTATGCTCACGTTGATTGTCCAGGTCACGCCGATTATGTTAAAAATATGATTACAGGTGCTGCGCAAATGGATGGTGCAATTCTTGTTGTTTCTGCTGCTGATGGTCCTATGCCTCAAACTCGCGAACATATTCTTTTAGCTAAACAAGTTGGTGTTCCGGCAATTGTAGTATTCTTAAATAAAGTTGACATGGTAGAAGATAAAGAACTTCTTGACCTAGTTGAAATGGAAGTTAGAGAACTTCTTACCAAATATGATTTCCCTGGTGATACAATTCCAATTATTAAAGGTTCTGCACTTAAAGGTTTAGAAGGTGACACTTCAGAACTTGGCGAACCAGCTCTTCAAGCTTTGATGGATGCGGTTGATGCCTATATTCCTGAACCAAAACGTCCAGTTGATCAACCATTCCTTATGCCAATCGAAGACGTATTTTCAATTTCAGGTCGTGGAACAGTTGTTACTGGAAGAATTGAAAGAGGTATTTTAAAAGTAAATGAAGAGATTGAAATTGTTGGATTAAAACCAACTCAAAAAACAATTTGTACTGGTATCGAGATGTTTAGAAAACTTCTTGACGAAGGTCGTGCTGGCGATAATGCTGGTATCTTACTTCGCGGAACTAAAAAAGAAGATGTTGAAAGAGGACAAGTATTATGTAAGCCAAGCTCAATTACTCCTCACACTCATTTCGAAGCAGAAATTTATGTACTTAGCAAAGATGAAGGTGGAAGACATACACCATTCTTTAAAAATTACCGTCCACAATTTTACTTCAGAACAACTGACGTTACAGGATCAGTAACACTTTCTGAAGGCGTTGAAATGGTCATGCCTGGAGATAATGTTAAACTTACTGTTGAGCTTATCGCCCCAATTGCCATGGAAGAAGGTCTCAGATTCGCTATCCGTGAAGGCGGCAGAACTGTTGGTGCCGGAGTAGTTAGTAAAATTTTAAAGTAATTAATAAAAATTAACAATTGCCGTTGGAGGTAATTGGAGAGTAAAGAAAATTATGAAAAATAAAGAAAGTATAAAAATAACCCTAGAATCTTTTGATCACTTTGTGTTAAACAAAGCGATGAATGAAATTATTGCAACAGTTAGAAGGACTGGTGCTGTAATTAAAGGTCCAATTCCATTGCCAACTAAAATTCAAAAGTTCTGCGTTATTCGTAGTCCACACGTAGACAAAGATTCTCGTGAACAATTTGAAATTAGATCTTCAAAAAGATTATTAATAATTTCACCGACAACTCAAACCGTTGACGCCCTCATGAAATTAAATCTTTCTGCAGGTGTTAATATTAAAATAGCAATTAACGGCAAGAACTAAGAAATTATTTAAGGTAAATTAACAATTAAAACAATGTTAGAATTAGTAGGAAAAAAAATAGGAATGACCCATATCCATAAGGAGATCGGAAATATAGTGCCATTAACAATGGTTCAAATATTCGATAGCTGTGTTATGGATGTTATCGTGCAAGAAGATAGTGAATCTAAAAATTTAATTATCGCTTTCAAAAAACTTGAGAATGCAAAAAAACTTTCAAAATCAGTTGCTGGAATTTTTAATAAAAAATCCTTGCCATTACATCAAATAATCCGAGGCTGTAAGGTTCCTAAAAATTCTGAAATTAAAGTTGGTGACAATTTAGATTTCGCTAGCTTAATTAAAGTAGGCGATACTGTTAATATATCAGGAACAACAATTGGTAAAGGATTTGCGGGTGTCATGAAGCGCTGGAATTTTCGTGGATTAGAAGCTTCGCACGGTGTTTCAATATCACATAGATCTCATGGTTCAACTGGACAAAGACAAGATCCAGGTAAAACATTCCGTGGGAAAAAAATGGCTGGACATATGGGTGTCGAAAAAGTAACCATTAGAAATCTTGAAGTATTTATTGTTGATAAAGATAAATCAATAATTGCTATTAAAGGTGCAATCCCAGGTAAATCTGGTGCGCAACTAGTAGTTAAAATTAAAAATTAAATTTTATGAAATCAGTATCATTGAAAGTAATAGATTTTGTTAATAACAAGTCAGATGATAAAAAATTTGATTTGCCATCTCTTGACATATTAAGTGCAAAATCAGTTGCATATGTTGTTAGGTGGCAATTAGCAAAAAGAAGAGCGGGCAGTGCAAAAACTAAAACAATGGCAGAAATATCTGGAACAACTGCAAAGCCATGGAAACAAAAAGGTACGGGTCGTGCCCGTCAGGGTAGCAGAAGATCTGTTCAATTTGTAGGTGGCAGAACATGTCACGGCCCAATGCCAAGATCATTTGATTTTACAATGCCTAAAAAAATAATTAAAATAGCACTAGCTGACGCATTGCGATCAAAAATTACTGCTGACAAATTAGCTATATTTTCAACCTCAAATTCTATTATCAAAACTTCTCATATGAGTTCAATATTAAAGAAAAATGGTTTTAATAAAGTTTTATTTGTTACTAATGACGACAATAAGTTTCTTGAGAAATCTGTAAGAAATATTAAAAATGTTAAAGCTATTCAAGTTAAAGCCTTGAATGTTTATGATATACTTAACTTTGATCACGTAATTGTAGAAAACGACCTGATCGAAACAAAAATAATTAAAGCTATTCAATAATGACAGGAATTATTAATTTTGACAAAATTTTCGGTTTAATTTATACTGAAAAATCTAACAAACAAACCGCTGAAAATCTAAAATATTGCTTCAAGCTTGATAAAAGTTGCAACAAAAAAGAAGCTGCCAGCTTAATTGGCAAAATGTTTAAGGTTACGGTAAAAAAAGTTAATATAGTTATTACCCCCGAAAAAACAAAAAGATTTAAAGGTATTGAAAGTAAAGCTGGTTCTTATAAAAAAGCCATAGTTACTTTAGAAAAAGGACAAACAATTAATTTTGGATCATAAACCAATGGCACTAAAAAATTATAAAGCAATCACACCTTCACTTAGGCAGTTAGTTTCTATAGATAGAAGCGAGCTATGGAAGGGTGGACCACTTAAAATGTTGACAAAAAAAGTTTCAGAAAAATCTGGAAGAAACAACATGGGTCACATTACTGTTAGGCATAAGTCTAGCGGTCATAAAAAATCATTTAGAATGATTGACTTTAAAAGAGACCGTTATGATGTTGAAGCTATTGTTGAAAGAGTTGAATATGATCCAAATAGAACTGCCTTTATCGCTTTACTTAAATATAGCGATGGAGTTTTTTCATACATCCTTGCTCCACATAAATTATCTGTGGGAGAAAAACTAATGTCATCAAGAAGCTTGATCGACGTAAAAATTGGTAATGCAATGCCACTATCCGTAATCCCTATAGGCTCAATAATTCATAATGTAGAGCTTAAGCCAGGTTGTGGAGGAGCGGTATCAAGATCTGCCGGAAATTATTCTCAACTTATTGGAAAAGATGGTGGATTCGCGCTTGTAAAAATGCAATCAGGGGAAATAAGATTATTTCAACTCGATTGCATGGCAACAATTGGCACTGTATCAAATATTGATAATAAAAATATTACGATTGGTAAAGCTGGAAGATCACGCTGGTTAGGTATTAGACCTACTGTTCGTGGTGTTGCAATGAACCCAGTCGATCACCCTCATGGTGGTGGTGAAGGTAAGACATCGGGTGGAAGACATCCTGTTTCGCCAACTGGGGTTTCTGCTAAAGGTAAAATTACTAGAAAAAGAAACAAAACAACTAATCGTTTTATTGTTAAATCAAGAAGAAAAAAATAAATTATTAAAAATTAATTATGCCTAGATCATCGTGGAAAATTCCGTTTGTAGACGGATATTTGTTAAAAAAAGTTAGAGACTACCTTGGTTCATCGAAGAAACAGGTAATCAAGACTTGGTCAAGAAGATCAACAATTCTACCGCAATTCGTTGGGGTAAATTTTGCTGTTCACAATGGAAAAAAATTCGTACCTGTTTCTGTGACCGAAGGAATGGTTGGTCACAAACTAGGTGAGTTCGCTCCTACTCGTACTTTCTATGGACATGGTGGCGATAAAAAAGTAACAAAAAGTTAATTTATGACAGTAAACACAGCATTCGCAATATTAAAATCGGTAAAATCAAGTCCGGTTAAGGTAATGAAAATTACCAAAAACATCACTGGTAGACCGGTTTCAGAAGTATTAATGGTTTTGCAATTTTCAAAATTAAAACTTGCGCCAATTGTAAGGGCATTAGTTTATTCAGCAATGTCAAATGCTGAAAATAATCATAATATGGATGTTGATAAACTTTATATTAAGGAAATCAGCGTTGGAAGAGCTTTTGCACTAAAAAGATTTGCGGCACGTGGCAGGGGAAAATCAAGTAGAATT
>Ga0114971_10002628_pt1 | contig 12345 bp, 17 predicted proteins | sample M_140625_MF_Meta_FD_87320 | JGI IMG/M metagenome (GOLD analysis project Ga0114971, IMG submission 87320) | Freshwater microbial communities from Lake Montjoie, Canada to study carbon cycling - M_140625_MF_MetaG | ecosystem: Environmental > Aquatic > Freshwater > Lake | place: Lake Montjoie... | reverse complement strand
GGCTGATTCACAGGCTGATTCACAGGCTGATTCACAGGCTGATTCACAGGCTGATTCACAGGCTGATTCACAGGCTGATTCACAGGTACCGCCATCTCAGACTCGGGATTCACAGGTGGATTCACAGGCTTACCTGTGAATGCGGTGACTACCGGTGAGGGCTCCGTGATGGGTTCACAGGTGGTCCCTTTGGGCTTAGACCGCTTGTATGTACGGTGGCTAGCCAACAGAGCCGCATACCTCTCGGGATTGGCCCTAATTCGCTGATAGCGGGCCTTGCAGTACCGTCTATTGGCTTCAGAACACTTGGTTGGCATGAGGAACCTCGGGTGACGAGGACAGCCTCAAGTCGCATGCCCGATCGGTCAACGGTCATTCACAGGTAAAGGGTGACCGTTCAGCCCATCAAGTCATCCGCCCAGCGTCCATGCCACTCCCTGATGATGTCTTCAATGGACATGGGGAAGCCGCCTTGAGTGACTGAGGGGGCGTGCTTGCCGCCAAGGGAAGTGACGGGGGGATTCACAGGCTCCGGATTCACAGGCGTCTCGGGCTCTCGGTTCACAGGTGCCACGGCCGAACCTGTGGCTACACACCTAGCCCTACGCTCCCGCTGGTTCCTTGCCCGTCGCTCCCGAAGAGCCGCAAGTTTTCTTGGGTCCTGCTTGGTCCGCTCGTAGTAGGCCTTGCAGTAGACCCTGTTGTCGTCTGGGCACTCTGTAGTCACGGGTATGGCGAGTCCTCCTTTGTTGGAGCGTCTCGCCGCCCGGGCAGTTCGTCAACGGGCAATCAGTGTGTAGTCACAGGTTTGAGAGTCAGCCAAACTCCAAGAGTGGTACCTGATCTAAGAGCGAACGCGGAAAGGGGCGGGCGGGCCCATGAACTAAGAGACAAGTCTCTTAGTCGCGCGCGTCTAACTTAGGGCAGAATACCGCGACGAACACAGTTGGCCCCTCCTTAAGGAGGGAAGTCAAGTCTTGCTGACCACCACTACTAACGTAGTGAACCCCAGTTTCCCCGGCCAAAACAACACTATGTGTTGTTGGATAACCCTTTCGACAAATCAAAACCCTATGGGGTTTTGGCGAGTCAAAAACTGGTCACGTTTTCCCACTACTTCGTAGTGAAGCCGGGTTGGTCTGGTTGCCTCGCGGGAGAATCTAACGCGGGTCATGTCACACCCGTAGAACTCTACGCACGCACGCATGGCCCCCTTCGGGGGACGGCCCAGTTGTAGGGTGTCGCCGGTCAGTCAGGCCGGGACTCACCCTTGGAGACTCTTGCCATGCTCACCTATGAGACTTTTGACAGCATCATCCGCACGGATTCTTGCTTGGTCGCTCACTGTGACCGCTGGGATGCAATCCTTGGCCAGATCGAGGATGAACTTGAGCAGGCCGAGATTTGGGCCGAATGGCAGGCCGAAGTCGATCATGACCTCATGATCGCGGAGTGGGAAGCCAGTGAGTCTTGGCGGTCTGACATTGAGACTGTCGAGGGCGTGGAAGACCCCCTTCCCCCTATCGACTTGTCCGAACTCGATTGGTGAACCCTTACCCCCTAGGGCCGAAAGGCCTTAGGGGTTTTTTTGTCGGCAGTCTGACCGTCCCCCAAGGGTTACCGCACGGATAGCCCGTGTGGCCCTCTTCGAGGGTCGAGCCAGTTGTTGGCTGTCGCCGTTCAGTCAGCCGGTCGGCGGGAGTCGGTAGTCTGGCCCCGCCAAGGGTTTCAGCGTGTGCACACTCGCATGGCCCCCTTCGGGGGGACCGGCAGTTGTTGGGTGTCGCCGGTCGGTGAGGCCGGTTGGCAATGTGGCAGCTCCGCAAGGTTGCCGCGTGTGCATGTCCACACGGCCCTCTTCGAGGGGTCGGCCAGTTGGTGGCTGCCGGGTCGGCGACGGTCGGCCAGTCCACAAGGGTTACCGCATAGGTAGCCCACGCGGCCCGACTTCGTCGGGAGGTTCCAGTTGTTGGCTGTCGGCTGGGTCGCTGTTGGCCCCCGGCTTGGTTCCCTTGGTCCCTTTTGGAGATTCTTCCATGGCTCTCGATTGCACCATGTTCCCGAAGACCGCGCTCACCAAGATGCTCCAGCAGGAGGCATTTAAGGAGCACCACGAGGCGATCAAGGCCTTCTTGGCCCCCAAACCCAAGGACATGACTCCGGTCGAGGGGAAGGTTCAGTGGAGGGCTAAAAACTCGACCATGAGCACGACGTCCTACCCCCGTGGCTACATCCGCCTTGAACTCAACCAAGGGGCTGGCTGTCTCTACAAAGGGGCGGCGATTGAGCTCCGAGATCATCTGAATGCCCTTATCGAAGGTGGTGCCTTAAAGGATTACGGGGCGATTTAGTCCCCGTCAAGGAATTGGCTGGCCGGTCTTCCATAGGCCGATTGGCACGCCATGTGCTTCGTGCACGCACGCGAGGCCAGCGACGAAACGCTGGACAATCTCGCCCTCTTAACCCTTGGTCGGATCTTCGGGACCGGCCAAGGGCTTTTTATTGGCTCGGCGGCAAGGGCCGCATCTCCTTTCCCTCACTATTAGGAGCCCTCTTCATGAAGGCGTTCCAGTTTGTGTCTTTGGTTGCCCGCCACGTCTCCAAGACGGCGGGCCAGTCCCTGAAAGAAGTTGATCCTGATGCCAACGTCCTCTCCTACTTCGACTCCGGGGCCGCCTTGGACGACCAAGAACTGGCGGCCAAGGAGTGCGCCGAAGTGATTCTCTTCGAGGCCGGGTACCCGACTAAGTGACCGCCACGTTCAATCAACCCTTCCCACAAAGGAGTCCAACCTTGATCTCGTTCGTCATTTGGGTCGCTGGCTGCTGGTTCCTCTGCGCCAGCTTTTTGCCACAGGGCCACCACAATCAAGAGCAATCCGACTCTCTCCTTGCCATGATGCTCGGCAGCATCATCGTTTGGACAGTGCTTCTGGGCGGTGGATGCCACTCATCCGGAGACGGCTGGAAGTTTCGAGACGGCCCCCCAGACCTTGAAGACATTTACCCAGTCTGAAACCACCACCGTTGCAAGCAAGAATTGTTCGATGGCATACGTGGGTTCCAAGATTACCTAGAGGAGACAATGGAATGACTCAGTGGCAGAGAGCATGGCGGTGGGTGACCAAGCCTTCAAAGCGTAGGAATAAGGCTTGGCCCCGCAGGCAAAACCACAGGGCAAACCGCAGGGTCGGCAAGACTCTCGATAGCCTTTATCAGCGGCTCGACAAGTATCAAGTGAACTGAGTTCCCGCACGGGCGGCCCCTAATCGGGGACGGCCCAGTTGTGGTCAGTGGCGGCAATGGCCCCGGTCGGTCAGGGAGACATCCTTGGCTGGCCGGGGCCCCTTTGTTTCTATCCCGTTCCTTTTCCTATGGAGGCTTTATGCCCAACGACGATGCCGATCAGTTCACTCAGTTGTTCGCGGAAATCATGTCAGCCCAGCCCGAAGTGGTCACTACTGAGGTAGCCGATGAGCCTGAGGTAGTCGCCCCTCTGGCTGAGAGTCGAGAGACTCTGATTGCAAACCTTGTGGCTGAACCGGTTGTTGCTGCCGAAGTAACCAAGGCAGATTGGAAGGAATACCGGACGGTTGAAAAGAGCGAGATTGACGGTGGCCCCGATGGATCAGTCAGCAAGGTCTATGTCGGCCTCGGATACCTGAGCCTTGCATTCAATCAGGGGTGGAGGTTCCAGAATCGAGTCTGCTTCTACCTCGACCAACTCAAGGCTTTCGTGGCGTTCTGCCGCAGTCCTGAGTGCGATGCTTGGCTTGTCCGACTTGAAGCGGCTGGGTTTCGTAACCGCGGCGAGAGCCGCAAGGAGGGGTGATCCATGGAAGCCGAGTGGTTTTGGTTTTGCGCTGGGGTTGTTTGCTGCTGGTGTGCCACCACATTCCTTTCTTTCTAGGAGAAGCCCATGCCCGATAACTTGCCGGAATCGCACGAAGTCAACGCCTACCTTGCTCCAAAGCCAACGATCATGATCGAGTGGTTTGAGGACATTGAGGATTTCATCGAGTCAGTCGCTTACTCGGCCTGACCTCTAAGACTCGTTCTTGTAGCCGCAGGGGGTGAGGCGAAAGCCTTGCCCCCTGTGGCGTTTCGTCTCCCCGGGTTTCCCCGGTGAAAGAGCAAGGGTCTCCACTCTGGGGCCTTGACTAAGCCTTTAGACCGAAAGGATCGGCCATGCCCGAGCATTGCCACTGTGAATTGTGTGATCGCTACTTGTGGGGCGAAGAGGAAATCCTGTGTCCCGGCTGTCAAAAGGAGGTAGATGACGAATGACAACCAAAGAGATCGAGGCTGATGGCTCCGGCAAGGACGGGGCCATTGTCTGGTGGGAGCCTGAACGACTGCCGATTGGCGACCTCACCAATGCCCTCAAGGCTATTGGGCAGGAGTCTCTGCTGCCGAAGTCCTCGGTTGCCAAGTCAGCCCTTCGCGAGGCCTTGGCTGCGCTCGTTGCGAAGTCTGGGCTTCGTGTCCGGGGCAACACCCCTTCCTACTTCCCGCTTGCCCCTGAGGTGGTTGGCTGGGAGGCAAGAAGGCTCAATCGGGGCTCCGAGCAGAATCAGCCCGAGTTCATCCTGTCGGTGGTTGCTGACAACGGAATCGTCACGATCCCGAAGTACAACCCTGACCTGATTCCCCAACTGGACGCCAAGAAGGACAAGGCCGAATCGGCACTTCAGTCAGTCTTCGACGCCCGGTCCAAGGTGTTCCCTACTGAAGTCGTCTCAGCCTGCATTTCTCGAGTGATTGCCTCTTTGGGCGGCATCCTTGTGAGGCAGACCGGGGGCGTCTACTTCGTTCCTCCTCATGCCATCGAACGCTATGAGGAGTTCTGCAAGCAGATCGACTCTGCCTCGGGCTCAAAGCCTGAGATGGTGAACTGCCGGTTTGCTCTCAAGCCAACGGAGCGGTCCTTTCATGCCGTTCTCAAGGCCGTCAAAGAGCAGGCCGTAAGCAGGCTAGCTGCTGTTGAGGAAGAGCTTGCCCAACTTGGCGGCAAGAAGCAGCGGGCAAACGGCAAAGAGACTCGCTTAAACGAGGTGCTGGATGTGAGAGCCATGCTCACCCAATACCAAGAGATTCTCGGCGTCGAACTGAAGGAATACGAGTCGATGGCGGATGCAGTTGCCTCTGCCATCTCGATTCACTCTGCCCTTGAGTTTTGTGCTTAGTACCTAACGGGATACCCACGCGGGAACCCCCTATCGGGGCCGTGCCAGTTGTCGGATGGCGGCGACGGCCACCCCACCCCACCACCACAGAAAGAAAAACTCAAATGACAACGATTCATTCTTGGTCTCGCTCATGTCCAAATGCGGCTGCTGCACTTGTCGCCCAAGCTGGGATCCCTGTCCTCATCGAGGGGCCTCCCGGTGTTGCTAAGTCCTCGGTGGTCACCCAGTGGTCCCACCTCATGGACCGAGACCTGATGTACCTCATCGGCTCCACTCACGCTCCGGAAGACTTCGGAGGCATTCCCTTCCCAAACGACGATCGCTCCTCCTTCACGATGACTCCTCCCCGGTGGGCTGAAAGGCTCACTCGTCCCAGAGCGATGCTGCTTCTGGATGAAATCACGTGCGTTCCTCCGTCGGTCAGGGCAGCGATGCTGTCCATGCTGACTGAGCGGCGACTAGGTGACGTTCAGATACACGCTGACACACTGTTCTTTGCAGCCTGTAACCCGAGCAGCATGGCTCCCAATGCCAGCCCTCTGGAGAAATCCATGGCCAACCGCTTTTGGCATTGGGAGTGGCGGCACGACTTCGAGGCTTGGACCAGCGGCATGATGTCGGAGGATGACAACTTTCAGCCTCGGTGGGTGCCTTCGGTTCCAGCCGATTGGAAGCGGTTCAAGCCGATGATCGGTGGCCAACTCGTTTCCTACTGCCACCGGAACAGCAACGAGCGACTCGCCGTGCCGAAAAACGACGAGGAGATGGCTTACCCGACTCCCCGTAGTTGGAAGTTTTTGAGGGATGCTCTGGCGGCGGCGGAAAGCGTCGATGCTCCCAGCGACGTTCGTAGGGACATCTGCATTGGCATGGTCGGCAAGACCACTGGCCGGAACGTGATGCAGTTCCTTAGCCAACTCGACCTCGTTGACCCCGAGGAAGTGCTGGCCGGACGCAAGGAGTTCAGGCACGACAAGCGCCGCGCTGATCTGACCGTAACACTGATGACCTCAATCGTGACCGCCATCAAGGGTCACTACACGGAAGAGCGAATGGACGCCGCTATCACACTGTTTTGCACCACCATCGGAAACGACGCTGCGGATCTAACCCTGACACAACTGAGACATCTGGCGGAGGCTCGACCAAAGGGAGAGCGACTGAGCAAGCAATCCCTCGCTGTCATTAAGCAGTTCGGCGACCGCATACCCGAACCGCTACGCCAGAGAAAGGCTGGGTGATCCGCCCCATGGAGTACCTCTGCGCACCACTACCGAGTTTGATTCATCCGCTGCACGAGCAGCACCAACTGACCCACATAAAGAAAAGGAGGCTCAATGCTCTACCGCAAGACCTATAGAGCGGAACTGACGAAAGACGAAAGCGAACTGCTTCGCACACTGAGGGGCCGAGGATTTGCCGTTGCAATCTTCGGCCCCTCGGCCGTTGGCACCCCCCTGAATCGCAAGCCGATTGAGGAGGCCATGGTCAAAGCCGGACGCAAAGCCCTAAAGGAGGACTCACATGCCCACAATGGTTGACCAAATCACGCAGTTCAAGATGGCGGTGTATCAACACTGCCCCTACCTCGCACCGTATGTCTATAGCCTTACGCCAACCGAAAGGCCCGGCCTCGGGACGATGGCGGTGGATCGATATGGCAGGCTCTACTTTGACCCAGCGTTCTGTGAACGACTCTCACTCGAACAGGGCGGATATGTAGTCCTACATGAGGCATGGCACCTTGTCCTTCGCCACTGCCACCGTGCAAAGGGGATCGTCGGAGAGAACCCAACGCCGCAAGAGGCTCATGATCTCAACATCGCCTACGACATCGTGGTTTGGGAGATGCTTGAGGCCATTGCCGACCACGCTCCTGAAGGTGGCGTCACGTTCGACAAGGCCAAGGCAAAGTGGCCGGAGATCGAGCGGAACATGGCCGCCGAAACCCTGTACGCCATTATCGCGTCTAGCCGAAAGGACCAAGCCTCGGATCGTATGCCCTCCTCCGATGAGTTCTGCAATGAGTCAGGCGATGGGCACCGCACAGATGACTCAAGTAAGACGATCGACAACGATGCCTTCACATTGCTTGGTGGTGGCTCGGCTGCCGATGGCCAGCCCCGAGACTACGAGGAAGAAGCCGATCCCAACTGGGATGCCTTCAAGGAGGGCCGACTTCTTGAGGCGACTGAAGAGAAGATTCAGCAACTCGAAGAGGATGGTGAGTGGAGCGGCGGTTGTGGCACAGTTCCCAACGAACTGAAGAGGCTCATTAAGAGCCAACTACACCCTCAGCCAAACCCGTGGGAGGCCCTTCGCTCCACGGTGGCTCGGATTGCAGCCAACCATCGCGGGGCAACCGACTGGAGCTATCGACGGGTAAGTCGGCGTCAGTACTCAGACCCCAACATGCACCGTCTCAAGGGCGCCAGCCGGTATTCGCCCAAAGCCGTCGTTGGAGTGGACTCAAGCGGCTCGATGACTCCGGAATGTCTTCGAAAGGCCATTCGTGTAATCCAGCAGGGACTCAAGGCCCTTGGCAAAGTGCCAGTAGTAACCTGCGACGCAGCAGTCGGCCAAGACATCACGGTCACCCACATCTCTGACGACTTTGAGTTCATGGGTGGCGGCGGCACAGACCTCCGCGTCTTGCTCGAGTACGCAGAGAAGAAGCATCGCCCAGACGTAGTCGTCTTGGTAACCGATGGCGGAACTCCTTGGCCTACCGAGCCAACCCGCCACCAACTGGTAATCGCCTTGACCCAGGAGTGCCCAACTCCCGGTTGGGCTACCACGGTTCGCATCCCACAAGACCCCACAAAGGAATCATTGGACGATGAGTGAACTCAAGAAAATCCCGACGTTCTCTTGGCTTGTCCGTAAGACCGAGGCCCTTAAGAGAAAGGACCCGGCAGCATACGCAGACCTTCGACAGACCGGCACAACAAACCTGATTCGTGGCTGCCTTGTGAGGATGTGGTGCAAGGATGCTGGCCATGAGTTTGTGTACCGGCTCTACGCCCCCAAGAACCCGACTAACGCCTACGCCTCGTTAACAGGACACCAGCAAGGCGGTGAGTTCTACACCCGCTACAAGCTGGAGTTCACCACCACCCAATACCGGAAGCGGATACAGGGTTGGCTACCCGTTTCATTCCCAAATGGAGTGAAGTGCGAGGCCACGACACCGGCCATCTACTTCAATGCCGATGGGACGCAAGCCTATGTCGGCCACTGGAATGGCGGCAGAAGGCAGAGAGGCGGCAGCCCTGACTGCGATTGCCTCATTGTCCGTGACCGAGACGGCAGACTGCTTGCTGACGGAGACTCCGGTGGGGCCTATTCCAAGGAGAGGCTCGACGTCCTCCAGAACATGCACCCGAACAATCCTGTGGACCTGTGGCATGAGTTCATTCCGGGGGCAGTCCTATCCAAGTTGGATTGGTACAAGAGCATGGTTCCCCCGGAGTTGGACAACCATGACATGTTGGCTGAAGGCAGGGAGATCAAAGTCTCCAAGGTGGACGAGCCTGTCTGGAATGAGATGAGGGTCAAGACGCTGGCCGCCAAGGTTCACTCCGAGGCTATCCGGCTGACCAAGGCTTATCCCCACATCAAGATCGCCATGATTCCGGGTGGCCCCTTTGGCGGCGAGAACACCAGTGTCTGGCACGATGACCGAATGTCTCGGTTTTCTGGCGGCGGCAGCGTCCGAAACCCAGTAGTTGTGGGACGGGATGCAATAGGCGAACCGTTCATGTGGTTGCTGCCTGAGTTGGTTCTTTACTGGGTGGCCCCTCGCAGTGAGACCAGCCATAAGGTTCACTCCGAGGCTCAGTTCATCCGAGTAGTTGTCCCTCCGGCTGGCAGCCGACAGTTGCTTCGGACGGACAACCTGTCCTCTCTGTCTTGCACCTACCGATGGGGCAAGAAGAACACTCGGGCACTAGAGATGAACGTCCTCCACCGGAGGCACGCAATCGAAAGGGCCCACCACCAACTGCTGTGCTACGGGGCAGGTAACGAGACGGATGGGGGCCTGCACCAGTACGGTCGACATCGCCAGCCGGGAATGACCTTCGGCACCCACACCTTGGACAGCCTGTTGCACAACTGGGACGAGAGTCAGGCAGTTGTGATTGTCCATGAGAAGTCCGACAGCAGGGCCCACCGGGAAAACCATGACCTCCAAGCCGCAAGGCCTGAAGGAATCTTTAGCCACATCGAGGAGCGCGAGCTAGTTGACTCACTCCCTTTGTGCTGAACGACTCACCCTTAACCACCCTACCAACCATGACAGAACAACAGCTGGCCCTATCGGCAGTGGCATTCATCATCTTTTGGTTGTGGACACTGGAGGACAGCACTAACTCGCTGGCTGCCTACCTAGTTAGAAGCGTGGTGATCCTGACCTATCAGTTTTGGGTGATGGGATACGACCGAGTTTGTATCTCCCTCGCTGAATGGATTGCCAACTTCATGATCTGGAGTCATTGGATCAGCATGGTGACCGTGTTTATCTACCCCGACCCGCGTTTTCAAAGAAAGAGAACTTATGACTGAAGACAACCTGAATCGCAACGACATCCACCCCGCTGGCATCAACGTCTATGGCTGGTGCATCGCTTACAGAAAGGACGGACATTGGCAGATTGACCAGTGCGACGAGTACCGAAACTTGCCCGCCCACTACCCCTTCATGCAGGAAGCACTCGACCGAGTGAAGTTCTTGCGGAAAAAGGGAATCGAATGCCGCGTTGCAGCGCTACTTGCTGAACCCGGCGACTCTTCCGAAGAGTTTGAACGAAACCGGATCGAGCCCAAGGAAGACTCCACGGACCGCGAGTAGGACCAAAACTCATCACGAAAGGGACACTCCAACATGCCGCGAGCGTTTGGTTACTGCCGAGCATCAACGGCTGGTCAGCACTACACCTTTGACTCTCAGAGAAAGGCTATCGAGTCGTACTATGAACATCACCTCAAGGAGAAAGGCTATGAGTTCGGAGGATGGTTTGAGGATCGAGCCACATCTGGCACTAAACCCCTTGCCGAGAGGGAAGCTGGCGGGCGGCTATGGTCCGCCCTTAGCACCGGAGATTGCGTGATCTGGAGCAAGCTTGATCGTGCCTTTCGAAATGTGATCGATGGTGCCAACACACTCAATCAGTTTGCAGCCAAAGGCATCTCGATCCATAGCCTCGACATCCAGCTAGACACGTCCTCCTCACTTGGGAAGTTCGTGATGAATCTGCTGGTCCTGCTTGGCGAGTTGGAGCGGGACTGGATCAGTACCCGTACCCGTGAGGCTCTGGCCATCAGACAGGAACGAGGATTACCTCACGGACGTAGACCACCGGCAGGCTGGAAGAAACTGGAGAACGGCACTTGGGCTCCCGATCAGGCGGAACGGGACCTCGTTCAATGGGCGATCGAGCAGAATGACCGGGGAGGGGTGACTTGGAAGCACCTTGCCGCCCTTCTCAACAAAGCCGGTATTCGTAGGGCAAACGGCGATCGATACCACCAGCCGTGGTTCCACTACGCGGTCAAGGCAAAGGCCGCGGGCTACCCGGGTAAGGATGGATGGCGCAAGGCCAGCCAGCTGAACCGACAGGTTACGCACCGGTCAAAAACCGAGACCTCCGCCCCGCAGTGCACCTAGGCCCTGTCGCTGAAGCGATCGAGCAACACGCTTGGGTGGCACAGGCAAGTCATACGAGGTGACGGACTCTGGATCAACCAAGCTTCAGGGCCAACTCAGCGGCTTTCTCTTGGGCGATCTCCGCGTACACCTCGGTGATGTTGGCATGCCTGTGACCAAGACGCACCTGAGCAGCATCAAGGCCACCACCGGCACGGCGGGCTTCCGTGCCGGCGGTGTGCCTGAGCTGCATTGGGGTCCAGCGTGGCACCTCTGCCGACTCACAAGCCCGACGGATGCACCTGTTGAGGGTGTCGTCCGTGTAGTGCTCCCGCGGAGGGCGCTTTCGGGAGTTCATGCTCTTGGCTTTGCGAGCTGCCTGACTTGGGGTCATGGGTGACCGCCTAGCCTGATGACGCTCTCGATTGCGATCCTTCTCGCTGGCCCTAGGACTGAAACAAAAACCGTTCGGGCGATCACGAAGCATTTCGATGTATGGCCGGATCAGTTTCTGAGCGCGTGGGCCAATCATGACGACCCGCTCCTGATCCCTCCACGAGTTCTTGTGGGATTTGAGCGTCCATTTCCAAACCTTCTCCGACATATCGATATCGACTGGCCTGAGCTGGCAGGCTTCTCCCGGCCTACACCCGGCTAAGCGAATGAACCACACAAGATCTGCGACGACCTTTGGTAGATGCGGGAGTGTCTTTTTGACGATCTCATCCGCGACGGGGCGTACGGGTGGTAGCTCGGGGGCCGCTGACCGGCCGCGCTTGAGTCCCTCGACAGCCATCAGGGCATGCCAAGTCTGGGCTGGAACGATCTCCATGCTCACGGCCCACTTGAAGAGCCCTCTGATCCGTTTGGCGAGCCGATTAATGGACTTTCGGGGCCGCGGTTTTCCGTTCCGGTTCTTTTCGTGGACGAGTCTGTCCAGTATCTCTCTCAGGCATCGGGGCCCGAACGATGCGGCGGGAATCCGCTGAAACCGCTGGAGTGCTTTTACTGCCTGAAGCATTCCGTGATAGCTACTGGAGAGTCGTCCGTCGGGTAGGACGTAGTGAGCCTTGGCGTAGTCGAGGTACGTCACGCACAGTTCCGCGACAGTGAGCTCGGTCGAGGTAGTCGCAGCTTGTGGATCGGCGATCGAGGGCGGGGCATTGGGAGGCAGTTCCTCCTCGACTGGAAGAGGGTCAGGCTGCTGGTGAATCACCAGAGCCGGAGGCACTTCGGCCACGAGCGTTGCCCTTGCACCTCGGGTAGCGAGGTATTGGGCGATCAGCCGGTCGTAGGCGGAGAGGGCTTCGGGGGAGCCGAACGGTCCCAGCCAGTGCTCAGTTCCGTGAATCCGAACTCGAGCGTGCCCAGAGCCTTTATGCAGCCGCATTTGCGGCAGGAGATGCTTGGGGTTTCTTCCCACTTTTGACTCCTCTCAGAAGCTCAAACGGGGAAACGGGGATTCCCCGTTTTCCTTTCCCCGTTTTCGGTTGCTTCCGAGAGGCACTGC
>Ga0114971_10002626_pt1 | contig 12348 bp, 13 predicted proteins | sample M_140625_MF_Meta_FD_87320 | JGI IMG/M metagenome (GOLD analysis project Ga0114971, IMG submission 87320) | Freshwater microbial communities from Lake Montjoie, Canada to study carbon cycling - M_140625_MF_MetaG | ecosystem: Environmental > Aquatic > Freshwater > Lake | place: Lake Montjoie... | reverse complement strand
TTGTTCGATCTGGCCCATCATGATGGCGCTTTCGCCCATGGCCTTTGCAACCTATGTCGTGGGCCTCGCCACCATCGGCGACACGTTCAAGGGCCCGGACCTGATGGCCGGCACCGCGGCAGTGGCATCCATGTGGGGCGTGGGCGGATTGATCGGGCCGCCGGTGGCAGGTGCTGCCATCGACCTCATCGGCATGGACGCCATGCCGCTCACGCTCGCGGGCTTCTACGTGCTGCTGCTGGTGGGCCTTGCCTTCACCGGCGGCAGGCTGGTGCGGAGCAGGCCTCATGGATAGGCAACGCTTCGTCAACCTGCTGGCGGCGATTTCCGCGATCACCGTGTTCGGTTTCACCTTTGGGCTGATGTTCCCGCTGCTCTCCCTCATCATGGAGGGCCAGGGCATCCCCTCGCAGTGGATCGGCTACAACTCGGCGATGCACCCCGTGGGCATCGTGCTTGCGATCTTCGCCATCACGCCGGTGGTGCGGCGCTTCGGCACCAAGCGTTCGGTGATCGTCAGCGGATTGCTCACTGCCGGCGTGATCATATCCTATCCCTTCCTGCCGATCTTCTGGTGGTGGTTCGCACTCAGACTGCTGCAAGGCTTCTTCGTGTCGATCCTGTTTGCCATCAGCGAGGCCTGGATCGTGCGGTTCGCCGAGGGGCCGTGGCGCTCGCGCATCCTCGCCATCTACTCCTCGATCTTCGCGCTGAGCTTCGGCTTCGGCCCGGCGATCATCAGTGTCACCGGCATCGAGGGTTTGGCCCCCTTCGTCGTCGGCGTCGCCATGCTGCTGTTCGCCACAATCCCCATCTTCTTCGTCAAGGACGAGGAGATCGACAGCGAGGACGAGACGCCGCTCTCCGTCCTCGGCTTCGCGCGCAAGGCACCAATCCTGCTCTTCGCCGTCGGCATGTACGCGATCCTCGATGCGGCGAACCTGAGCTTCCTGGCCGTCTATGCCGTGAAGAAGGGCTTCGACCAGGAGACGGCGGCCCTGGCGCTGACGGCCTTCGTGGTCGGCAACACCGTGCTGCAATTCCCCATCGGCTGGCTGGCCGATCATTTCCCCAAGCGCTGGGTGATGGTGGGCTGCGGCATCATCTGCTGCATCTGTTCGCTGCTGGTGCCCTTCGTGTTTGGCACCTGGGCCTTGTGGCCTGTGCTGCCGTTGATGGGCGCTACGTCGGCCGGCATCTACACCGTGGCACTGGCCGAACTGGGCGAACGTTTCTCCGGCCATGAGCTGGTGGCGGGTACGGCCTCCTTCTCCACCATGTGGGGCTTGGGGGCACTGGTCGGGTCATTAGCGGCAGGCTGGTCCATTGCGGGCTTCGGGCCGGACGGTCTACCCTTCACCATGGCGGCGGTGTTCGCGGTGTTCATCGTGTCTGCCACCGTTAGCGCCATGAGGGAGCGGCAGCAGCCGGCATGAGCCAGAGGGTCTTCAGCTACAGCGCAGGCGTCCTCTTCGCGGCGGCCGGTGCTGCGTGCTGGAGCATGGCGGGCGGCCTCGTGCGCCTCACCCACGATGTCGATGCCTGGCAGATCGTGTTCTTCCGCTCCACGGTGGTGCTGGTCTGCATGCTGCTGTGGCTGGGCCTGCGCTTCCGTGGCGATCTCTGGTGGCGCGCCCGCGAGGCGGGCATCAACGCGGTGATCGCCGGCGTCGCCATCGGCACCGCAGGCCTCATCTTCATCATCTCGATGTTCTACACCACAGTGGCGGATGCGGTGTTCATGACCGGCGTTTCGCCCTTCCTCTCGGCCATCCTCGGCCTGTGGATTCTCAGGGAGCGCATCCCCGCGATCACCTGGTTCGCCATGTGTGTGGCGCTCGTCGGCATGGGCATCATCTTCTACGGCAATGCCGGTGGCGGGGCCTTCATCGGAACACTGCTAGCGCTTTACTCCGCCTTCTGCTTCTCCTGCTACGCGGTGATGCTGCGCTGGGGGCAGAAGACCGATATGTCTGTGGCCCTGATCTGGAACGCCATCTACCTCGTGCTGGTGGTGGGGCTTGTCATCCTCATTCCCACCGGCCTGCGGGAGACGCATGGCGTTCAGGATTTCGCCATCGGCTGGCGCAACTTTGGCCTCTGCTTCGTGATGGGTGCCGTGCAGCTGACGCTGGGCCTCATCCTCTTCACCATCGGCTCGCGCAGCGTGCCGGCGGCGCAACTCGCGCTGATCGCGCTGGTGGAGCCGACGCTGTCGCCCCTCTGGGCGTGGCTTGCCAGTGGCGAACTGCCGCCGATCTGGACTTTCATCGGCGGGGCGGTGATTGTGGGTGCAATCGTGATTCAGGCCCTCTTTGCCACCAGGAACAAGCGCCATGCCGGAAAAGCCAACCTCGAGCGAACCGACGAGCCAGCTTTCGACCATCCGTGACTTCCTGCGCTGGGCGCTGTCCGCATTCCGCGCCGCCAAGGTGGTGCACGGCCATGGCACCACCTCCGCCATCGACGAGGCCGCCTTCCTGATCCTCGAAGCGCTGCACCTGCCGGTCGATGACATAAACCCGTGGCTTGATGCAAAGCTGCTCGACTCCGAGAAGCAGAAGCTCGCGCAGCTGATCCGTGCACGGATCGACACGCGCATGCCCGCCGCCTACCTCGTGAAGCGCGCCTATATCCATGGCGTTTCATTTTACGTTGACGAGCGGGTGATCGTGCCGCGCTCGTACATTGGTGAGCTGATGTTCTCCGGCATCTTCGGCGGGGACGAAGCGCCGCTAATCGAGGACGTTACCAACGTGACCAGCGTGCTCGACCTCTGCACGGGCTCAGCTTGCCTCGCCATCATCGCTGCTGGGATCTTTCCCGATGCGGAGGTGGATGCGGCAGAACTTTCGCCTGACGCCCTTGAAGTGGCACGCATCAACGTCGATGAGCATGATCTCGCGGACCGCGTGAACCTGATGGAAGGCGATCTCCTCGACGCCGTCGAGGGTCGCACCTATGACCTCATCATCTCCAACCCGCCATATGTGGCAGGCGGTGAGGTACAGGCCTTCTCTCCGGAATATAGCCACGAGCCGGTAATGGCGCATCTCGGCGGCGAGGATGGGCTGGACATCGTGCGGCGCATCCTCGCCGAGGCGGGCCGTCACCTCAATCCGGGTGGCGGCCTTCTGTGCGAGATCGGCACCGGGCGCGAGCGCCTGGTGGACGAGTTCCCGCAGCTTGACTTCCTCTGGCTCGACACCGAGGAATCCGAGGGCGAGGTGTTCTGGATCACCCGCGAGCAGCTGCTCGAAGCCGATATCTGATTATTTTCGAATCCCGGAGGCCGTGGCGAGATTGTCGTACATGGCCTTCGTCATGCGCGCCATTTGCGGCATGAGGGGGAAGGATTCCTTCACCAGCTGTTGATACGCGCCCTCGCCACGGTGCTTTTCCAGATTGGCGACATAGCTTGGCAGCGACGACCATGAGGCAACGGTTTGGGGCGAGAGTTCGCAATGGAACTGCGTGCTCATGGCATGTTCGCCCACGGCCAGCGCCTGCACCTTGGTGAGCGGCGAGGAGGCCAGAACGCGCGCATGCTCCGGCGCGCGCTTCACCTCCGCCATGTGCCACTGCATGACCTTGTGATGGCGGTCGAGCCCCTGCATGAGGCGATGGGACTCTGCATCCTCGGTCAGCGACACGTCGAAGACTCCAACCTCGCCCGTCTCCGCCGGCGCCACCTCGCCGCCGAGAGCGGTGGCGAGCAATTGGTGGCCGAGGCAGACACCGAAATAGGGCTTCGCGCGCTCCATCACCCACTCGCGGATCGCCTGCTTCTCGGCAATGAGCCAGGGGAACTGGTCTTCCTGCCAGGTGTCCTGCGGGCCGCCCAGCACGAGGAGAAAGTCATAAGGTGCCAGCGAGGGGATTTGCTGGCCCTCGAACAGCCGCACCGGTTCCGGCACGATGCCATCTTCGGCGAAATAGTCGGTGAACCGGCCGGGATGGTCATGGTCCATGTGCTGAAAGACGAGTGCGCGCTTCATTTGTAAACCCTGGTGGACGGGCGCTGCCTGCACCCGTGCGATGAAGCGGAATGGCGGAAAATCGCTCCACTGTCGAGCCTCGGGCGTGAGACGCGATTGCAATGCAGACACGCTCCGCCGTGGGTGGGAGCGGCCGCTGTTTCCGGGCTACGTGGAGCCCGGCCAAGCTCAGTCGATCTGCAGTTCCACGGCCTGGGGCCCACGGCCCTTCTTGTCAGGCTGAACTTCGAAGCTGATCTTCATGTTTTCGGAGAGTTCGGGAATGCCAGAGCGCTGCACGGCCGTGATGTGCACGAACACGTCCTTGCCGCCACCTTCCGGCGAGATAAACCCATACCCCTTGGCTTGGTTGAAAAACTTCACAGTGCCGTTCTGGCGCATCGAAAGGCCGTCCCTCATCCAGTCTTACCTAGACCCCGTCGCCGCCGCCTGTGAGGCGGCGCCGGACCTGCCTCAGCCGCGTCTCAATGGAAAGGCACTTTCCCCAGGCGAGGATACAGGTCTTGACCATTTGAAAGGCACAGCCGAGATCCGGACTTGCCGTCCGGACAGCTTTGATTATGAGCTACCTATGCGTCACCCGCAAGAGGGGTCTTCCCCGCAGGCGTGGCTGGCTGGAATCAGCTATAGAAGCCCAATGGACTGCATGATGAAGATTCGGACCCTGGCGGCGGGCCTGGTGATGGCCATCACCTCCGGCGTGGTAGCATCAGCAGCAACGCAGCAGACCACGCAGTACAGCTCTTATCCGGTGACAGGTCGAAACCCGACAGAAATCTACCGGGCCATCCTGAACCGCGGACCCATGGTGGAGGGCAAACGGGCCATAGCGGCGACGACGTCGCAGGCCGTGCAGAGCCACGTGCTGACGCAGGGTTCCAGCTCATGCCGTGTGACCGAGTTCCGCCTGAACTTCCGGTTCGACGTAAAGCTTCCCCGCCACACCACCCTCGCCGTGCTTTCACCGCGGGATCGCTACCTCTGGCAGCAGTTCCTCGGTTTCCTCAAGACGCATGAATTGCAGCACACGCGCCTCTGGCTGCAATGTGGCGCCAATCTCGAGCGCCAGGTGATGTCGCTTCGTGCTGCGTCCTGCGCAGAGGTCGAGCGCAGGGCGGAAGACCTCTGGCGGCGCATGAAGCCCAGCTGCGACCGTCAGCAGGTAGACTTCGACAAGCAGCAGCGCGGAGAACTCATGTCGCACCCCTTCATGCAGAAGGTGATGCGCGGCGACTGAAGGTCACCGCGAAAAACACTAAGTGCGATTGGCTTGATGCTGCCGCCCAAAGCCCCGATAGTGTCCGCGGAACCGCAGGGGACGTCCGGCCAATGCAATCTTTCTGGCGTATCGCGCCGGCCCTGCTCGCGTTTGCGTTCTGTGCACCTGCCCAGGCGAAGATCGTCTCAAGCACGGACGTGTCTTACTTCACAGTCGACGGCAGCACGCCGGCGGAAATCTACCACAACATTCTCGACCGGGGCCCCCGGGTAAGCGGTGAGCGCGCACTCGCCTCCATCAGCACGCTGGCGACGCAGGATGGCGGGCTGACGGAAGCGAACGGCACTTGCAAGGTGACTGACTATGTCATCAACCTCGACTTCAAGATCCAGAGGCCGCGCATTGCCAATGAACAGGTGCTGCCGGACAACGAGCGCGCACTGTGGCAAGAATTGAATGGGTTCATCGCAACCCATGAGGATCAACACAAGGCCGTGTGGCTGGGCTGCGCCAGGGAACTCGAGCAGAAGATCGACGCACTGAGGGCCCCTTCCTGTGGCGAAGTGATCACGGCGGGCGAGGCACTGTGGCAGGAGATGTTGTCGGCATGCGACAAGACACAGCGATCGTTCGATGCTGAGCAGTCGCGCACGCTGATGAAGCAGCCCTTCATGCTGCGCGCGCTCAAGGTCGCAAAATAGACGCCGGCCTAACGCTTCAGCACGCGGCCGGCAACCGCATCGAGCTTGGCGAGAAGCTGCGGGTCGCGCATTTCGGGCGCTGTCATGATGGCGAAGTCCAGTGCCCGATCGGAGCCCGCCGGGCACGGCGGATGCTGGCGCGGGAAATCCCTTGCGATGCGCGTCATGAGCCGCGTGGCGCTTCCCGAATTGGCCTTCATCACGTCGATGACCTTGGCAACGTCGACCGAGCCGTGCTCCTCGTGCCAGCAGTCATAATCCGTCACCATGGCGATGGTGCAGTAGCTGATCTCCGCCTCGCGGGCGAGCTTTGCCTCCGGCATGTTGGTCATGCCGATGACCCTGGCGCCCCAGCTGCGGTAGAGCTGCGACTCAGCGAGCGTTGAAAACTGCGGGCCTTCCATCACCATATAGGTGCCGCCGCGCGCATGCGTGATGCCTTCGGCCTTCAGCGCAGCCTCGGCGATGTCCTGCAGCACCGGCGAGATCGGATGCGAGAAGGCAACATGGCCCACGCAGCCGGTGCCAAAGAAACTCTTCTCGCGCGCGAAGGTCCGGTCGATGAACTGGTCAATGAGCACGAAGGTTCCGGGCGCCAGGTCGCCATGCAGCGAGCCGACGGCGGAGAGTGAGTAGAGGTCGGTCACCCCTGCCCGCTTCAGCACATCGATGTTGGCGCGGAAGTTGATGGAACTCGGCGAGTGGACGTGCCCCCGGCCATGACGCGGCATGAAGACCACGGGAAGCCCATCGATCTCGCCACGCCGCACTGCATCCGATGGTTCGCCCCAGGGCGAGGCGATCTTCTCCCAGCGCGCATTCTCCAAGGGCAGGTCATAGATGCCCGAACCGCCGATGATCCCCAGCACCGATAACGTCATGCGCGCCTCCTCATGGACAGAGGATGCACGAGACCGGCACAAACGAAAAGGCCCGGAGAAGCTCCGGGCCTTTGCATGTCGTCTGACCGCGTGAAGATCAGTGGACGTTCGCCCACACCTTCTTCTTGGTGAGATAGAGCAGCAGCGCGAGAACGCCGAGGAAGATCAGAACCATGAAGCCGGTGCGCTTGCGCTCTTCCATCTTCGGTTCCGCGGTCCAGGCGAGGAAGGCGGAGACGTCACGCGCCATCTGGTCGACAGTCGAGGGCGTGCCGTCGTCGAAGGTCACAGCGTCATCCGACAGCGGAGGCGGCATGCCGATCCAATGTCCGTTGGCGAAGTACGGATTGTGGTACTTGCCCTCGGGCTGTTCCTTCTTCAGCTCTTCGGTGAGCTGGTCATCCGGCGTGTAACCGGTGAGCACCGAATAGACATACTGCGGGCCGCCGATGCCGTTGATCAGCTGGTTGATGGTTCCGTACCAGCCCGGACGCGACTTGGTGATGAGCGACAGGTCCGGCGGATAGGCGCCGCCATTGGCAGCACGCGCCGCCTGCTCGTTCGCGAAGGGCGACGGGAAGCGGTCGGAGGGAAGGCCCGGGCGCTCAAACATGTCGCCGTCGTTGTTCGGGCCGTCCTTTACCTGGAAGCCGGCGGCCAGCGCCTTCACCTGCTCGTCCGAGAATTCCGGACCGCCCGGCTGGGACAGGTTGCGGAAGCTCATCTGGTGCATGGCGTGGCAGTTGGAGCAGACTTCCTTGTAGACCTTGTAGCCACGCTGCAGTTGCGCGCGGTCGAAATGGCCGAAGGGCCATTCGAAGCTGAAGCTGATGTCCTTGGCCGTCTTCTGGCCTTCGGCCTGTGCGGCCCCGAGGGACAGCACGAGGCCGGCGGCCGCGATGGCGAGTGTCTTGAGTATGGTCATTGTCATTTCCCCCAGATCACTCGGCAGGCACGTGGGCCGTGGACGGATGGCTCTTGGCGAGCACCGCATCGGAGATCGACGCGGGCAGCGGCTTCGGCGTCTCGAGGAGGCCGATCAGCGGCAGGATCACCAGGAAGTGCGCGAAGTAGTAGGCCGTGCAGATCTGGCCCACCAGCTTGTAGGTCAGCGCCCACTGTTCCGGCGGGGCCGCCTCGTGGCTCAGGAAGTAGTTGTCCGGAGCGCCCGAGCCGGCAAACCCGAGGATGATGCAGTTGATCACGAACAGCCAGAAGAACTGCCTGAAGATAGGACGGTAGTTGCCCGAGCGGACCTTCGAGGTGTCAAGCCACGGCAGCGCGAACAGGATCAGGATCGAGCCGAACATGGCGATGACGCCGCCCAGCTTGTCGGGGATGGCGCGCAGGATCGCGTAGAACGGCAGGTAATACCATTCCGGAACGATATGCGCGGGCGTCACCAGCGGGTTCGCTTCCTGATAGTTGATGGCGTGGCCAAGATAGTTCGGCGCGAAGAACACCCAGGCGGCATAAAACATCAGGAAGATGACGATCGCGAAGGCATCCTTCACCGTGTAATAGGGGCTGAAGGGGACGGTGTCCTGCGCGCTCTTCACCGATACGCCGGTCGGGTTGTTGTTGCCCACCACATGCAGTGCCCAGACGTGCAGCACGACGAGACCGGCGATCACGAAGGGCAGCAGGTAGTGCAGCGAGAAGAAGCGGTTCAGCGTCGGGTTGTCGACCGAGTAGCCGCCCCACAAAAGCGTGGTCAGCGAGTCGCCGACGAAGGGGATGGCCGAGAACAGGCTGGTGATGACCTTGGCGCCCCAGAACGACATCTGGCCCCACGGCAGCACGTAGCCCATGAAGGCGGTGGCCATCATGACGAGGTAGATCAGCACGCCGATCATCCACAGCACTTCGCGCGGCGCCTTGTAGGAGCCGTAATACATGCCGCGGAACATGTGGATGTAGACGGCGATGAAGAACATCGACGCGCCGTTGGCGTGCATGTAGCGCAGCATCCAGCCCGAGTTCACGTCGCGCATGATGTGCTCGACGGAGTTGAAGGCCATGTCGACGTGCGGGGTGTAGTGCATGACCAGCACCACGCCGGTGATGATCTGGATCACCAGCATGACCGCGAGGATGCCGCCGAAGGTGTAGAAGTAGTTCAGGTTCTTCGGGGTCGGGAAGTCGAGCACCTGGCCCTGCACCATGTCCATGATGGGAAGGCGCGCGTGGAACCACTTCGCGAAGGCCGACTTGGGCTGGTAATTCGATGCGTGTCCGCTCATTGGGATAAAGTCCTTTTAGCCGATGCGGATCTTGGAGTCGGAGAGATAGGCGTACTGCGGGATATGCAGGTTCTCCGGCGCGGGGCCCTTACGGATGCGGCCCGCAGTGTCATACATGGAACCATGGCACGGGCAGAACCAGCCGCCGTGCTTGGTGTTGCCCTCGACGACCGCGAACTCGCCCTCGTTGCCGATCGGCACGCAGCCGAGGTGGGTGCAGACACCCATCATGACCAGATACTGTTCCTTGCCGCCGACGACGCGGTTGGCGTCCGTCGCGGGGTCAGCGTCGGGCAGGTTGGCGTTGCGGGCCAGCGGGTCCTTGAGGTCGGTCATCGCCACCTTGCCGGCGGCCTCGATCTCGGCGGCCAGGCGGTGACGGATGAACACCGGGTTGCCGCGCCACTTGATGGTGATTTCCTGGCCTTCAGCGATGGGGGCCAGGTCGATTTCGACCGAAGCCAGCGCCAGCACCGAGGCGTCAGGGTTCATCTGGTTGATAAATGGCCAGGCCGCCAGCGCTGCGCCGACGGCTGCCACCGAACCGGTGGCGATATAGAGAAAATCGCGCCGGTTGGTTTCCGCATGTTCCGCTGTGGACACGTCTGTTCTTCCCTTTTGTTGCCGCGCCGAACCCGTATCGATTAGTACGGGCCGGCATTCCCCGGCGCTCAAACCCGCGACCTTTTGGCATTGCGCTTTCGATAAGTCTAGCCATCAAGTGTCGCAGTTCGCAGTGAAAACAGGCGGGCCCCGGGGGCCTGCCGGAACGGACCGGAAAATGATCGAAATCGCCCTCTACCAGCCCGACATTGCCCCCAACGCGGCAACAATCCTGCGGATGTGCGCCTGTTTCGGGCTGACCTGCCGAATCATCGAGCCTGCCGGTTTCGTCATGAGCGATTCCCAGTTCCGCCGGGCGGGCATGGACTACCTCGACAAGGCCGCCCTCGTCCGGGACCCCTCATGGGGGGCCTACCGGGAGGCCACGGCCGGGCGCAGGAGCGTCCTCCTCACCACCAAGGCGTCATTCCCCCTGTGGGATTTCACCTTCGCCCCCAGCGACGTGATATTGATGGGACGGGAAAGCGTCGGCGTGCCCGAGGAGGTTCACGGCGCAGTGGAGGCGCGCGTCGCCATCCCCATGCGGCAGGGCATGCGTTCGCTCAACGTGGCGCTGGCCTGCGCCATCGCCACCGGCGAGGCACTGCGGCAGGCCGGCATTTCCGGGGCTATTGCAGGATCTTGAGCACGTTGAGCGCGTCGCTGATCTGGCGGAAGGCGTTCAAAAGGTCTTCGGTGCTCTGGGCGGAGAATGACATCGTGCGGTCAGTCGCGCAGTTCTTGAGGATGTTATCGATCTGCGTGCCTTCGGGCACATCGAAGCGCACGGTGAAGATGTCGATCCCCCCCGCCTTTATGTTGTTGCAAATCTGGGTGGTCAGTGTGTTGGTCTTGCTGCCGTCGCGCCAGGGCAAGGTCAGGGTTGCATTGCCGTTCTGCATGTAGGCACCATCAATCATGCGCGGGGAATTGGCATTGATGCCGTCGGTCATCAGGAGCAGCACCTTGCGCCCTCCGATCGCCCGCAGCTGCTCAATTGTTCGCGGCGCATCATAGGGTTCGCCGGGGGCCAGCACGTTCCACCCCCAGATGAGGCCGTTCGGAATGTGTGTGTCGCCGTAACCCACCAAGCCCGCTATGCTGGCGAGAACGTCCGTCTTCCTGGAGGTGAGCCCGAGTATGGGCTTCGGGCATGCACTACCGAGGCCCGTAGACATCAGTGACTGACCCGAATACTTCGGGTTGGTCGGGCTCGAGATATTGTCGAGGAAAGCATCCGTCCACGTGTTATACTGGAAGTTGGGGGGATTGACTGTGAGAACGGTCCGCGCGCCGATGCAGCCGCCCCAGGGCGACCTCGACAAAGGACCGTTACATATCTGCCTGCCCTTGGCGGAGCAGTCCTGAGTGTAGCAGTAGTTCCGCTTCAACACGCCATCGATGAGGCAGTCATAGTACTGCTTTGGACCACACGGAGCGTCCGGAAACTGCCACGTCCAGCTCGAACAGTAGTCGCGGTTGACCGGGATCACCCAGTCCGGCACGGGGTTGCGCAGACCAACGGTCACGTAGCTCGTATAGGGCACCACGCCCACCTGGATGTTGGCGCTTCCGCTTGCCATCACCTGGTTGACCAGCAGGTTGACGGCTTGCTTCAGCGTGGTGAGCTTCGGGACCCCGCCGGCTGCGGGAGGGTCATTCATGGAACCCGTCGTGTCCAGTACCAGCACAAGGTCGATTGGGCCGGGCTGCGGGCGCTGTGCCTTGGAACTGACCGTTAGGTTGAACTGCGGAATTCCAACAATGCGGAGGAAGTTGGTCGGCATGCGTGCCTCGACGCTGATGGTCACGGTGTCCGGAGTGGTTCCGACCGGGGCAGTATAGGTTATCCTGACGGGATCAACGGTCGCGAGCCTGGCAACCCGGCTGTTGGCGTCGAACATTTTCTGCGCAACGACCAGGAAAGCCGTCTCTGTTTCCGCCACCTTAGGCACCCCAGTCGCGTCGAGGACAGGATCTGCCTTGCCGGCGGCCAGTGCGGCGGCATCGACGGCGTTTTGAAGGCTCGAGCGGACATAGATGGCCGTGCCGAAGTCAATGACGGCGCCGATAATCATGATCAGGACCATGGCCGAAACCGCCACGGTGATGGCAACACTGCCTTTCTGTTCCCGCCAAAATGCGATCATGCCCGACCCTTCGGATGCCTGAATTCGCGCAAAGATAGCATTTTCGCCGAAATAGCGCGACTCGTTTTTCCCGCAATGGTTTATCAGAAATCCATTTTATCAATTCGGCAAATGCCCGAGGGGCGTGTTCACCCATCCTCTGGAGGGTGCTAGGCTGAGGGAAAGCCGACAGGAATCGCCGATGACCGACACCCTTCCCGCCCGCCAGGCCGCCGCCCGCCACTGGTTTGAATCCCTCCGCGACCGCATTTGCGGGGCACTGGAGGAGATCGACGGCGACGGCGGCTTCCAGCGCAAGGCCTGGGAACGCCCCGACGGCGGCGGCGGCGTCATGAGCATGCTGCACGGCAAGGTGTTCGAGAAGGCTGGCGTCCACACTTCGACCGTCCACGGCGCGTTCTCGCCGGAGTTCCGCAAGCAGATCCCCGGCGCCGAGGAAGACCCGCGATTCTGGGCTTCCGGCATCTCGCTGATCATCCACCCGTGGAACCCCTTCGTTCCGGCGGTGCACATGAACACCCGCTTCATCATGACCACCAAGACCTGGTTCGGC
>Ga0114971_10002625_pt1 | contig 12352 bp, 7 predicted proteins | sample M_140625_MF_Meta_FD_87320 | JGI IMG/M metagenome (GOLD analysis project Ga0114971, IMG submission 87320) | Freshwater microbial communities from Lake Montjoie, Canada to study carbon cycling - M_140625_MF_MetaG | ecosystem: Environmental > Aquatic > Freshwater > Lake | place: Lake Montjoie... | reverse complement strand
TCGTAAATCAGATCGTGTCGGTCGCCGAGGACTGTCTGAGCCCCGAGAGGACTTTTCACGGCTGCTCACTTATGTATATCCGTGCCTGTTTCCGTACCTGTTTCCGTTGCACTTCAACTTGCGTGCCCAGCCGTTGGAAAGTTCTCTCGGGCGAGTTCCGCAGGCGGCCGACGGTACTTGCAATTAAATTTCGTAAATCAGATCGTGTCGGTCGCCGAGGACTGTTTGAGCCCCGAGAGGACTTTTCACGGCTGCCTACTTATGCATTTCTGTTGCTCGATTCCGTGGCAGTTTCCGTGGCTTGCGCTATGCGTGCAATCTCTTCTGCCACGCTGCAAGCGAAGCATCATCGGTCAAGTCGTACCACAGCGGCGTGATCGTGACATTGTGCGCCATGAGCGCCTCAACATCGCTCCCCTGCGCAGTATGAAAAAATTCCATGCCATTTCCATACGGCCAGTAATACGCCCTGCCCTCAGGCGATTCGCGTCGCTCATGCCGATCAACTCCCGCAGATGTATTCATTCGCACCACCCGCAGCGCGGGCATAGCAGCATCCGCTTTTTCAGTGCGCGGAACATTGATGGAAATAACACGGTGCGCATCAAGTGGATGTTCAATTACTCGATCAATCGCCGCGCGCGCAATTTCTGCTGCGCGTTGCCACTGAGTCCGTGGCGATTCTCCGATGTGCAAACTGACAGCGATCGCAGGCACTCCAAGAAATGCAGCTTCGATTGCGGCGGCGATCGTTCCTGAATAGATCACGTTGATACCGACATTTGCGCCACTATTCATTCCACTGATGACCAAATCTGGCTTTGATCCAGCGCCAAATCGTTCAGCCCAGATCGTCCGCAATCCAAGCTTCACGCAGTCCGCGGGTGTTCCATCAATCGAAGTCCCAAACATTTCGGCGTTCACCTGAAAATCCCGCGTCATCAATGGGCGGTGAAAAGTAATGCCGTGGCTCATTGCAGATTGAACACCCGCTGGGGCAATCACAATAACTTCACCAAGCGAACGAATTGCGCTATACAAAGCAGCAATTCCAGGGGCGGTAATTCCATCATCGTTTGTCAGAAGAATTTTCATAGTGGTGACAACATAGTTGAAGTGGTCATGAAAGAGTGTTCAATTCGATTGTGGTTTCAAAACATAATTTCGCCCACCCCAGCGCACCGGCTTTTGCGCGCGCAAATCGTTTGCGGCTCTCCATTGAATGCGAGTGACGGCCAATGATCCATATGCATAGGCAAGTGCCGCGATCGGCGGAACACCGATTAACTCAAAGATTCGGCGTAGAGTGACTTGCTGACAGATGAGCGCAAAAAATCCAGCAATCACACCAGCAATACCCAGCGGTATATCACTCAGTGCCAAACTAAGAATCCCTGTGCCGATCGACGCCAGTGCGATGGTCATCACTCCAGTTCCAACAACGACGCATTCGAGCCCATAGCGAAATAGTCTCGATGGATTTCGATTGCACGCCTCGATAAAAATCCTCCGCCATCCTTCTCGAAATTGTGCATACGACTCGTACATCCGAACATGCAGCAATTCGTCAGCGACGAAAATCCCAGCCTTTCTGCGAAGAAACTGCACGATTCGACGCGCAAAGGCGATGTCTTCCAGAAGATCATCTTTCACCGCAGTGTGTCCTCCTGCGGCGTCATAGGCCTCACGAGTGAAGAGCATGAACTGTCCATTTGCGAATGCCCGAGGCTTCACTTCATCGTTGACCTTTGAAATCGGATAGATCTTCATCAACTGCATGATCGCAACAGGTTGCACAACTGCTTCGAAATTGCTGCGAACGCTCACTTTGGGCAGCGCAGAAAGAAGTGCAAGTTCTCGCTGCCACAGTAACGCAACCGAAGCACGCACCAGCGCTGGATCAAATGTTGTGTCGGCATCCGTAAAGAGCAAAAGTTCGCCAGTTGCCAGCGCGCTGCCTCGATTTGCAGCATTGCATTTACCAGCCCAATCATCTGGACAATCATGATTGTCGATCAGTCGAACAACAGGACGTATCGCACCACCGCCAGAAAGCGCGATTTCTTTCTCCAAAGCCGCTCGCGTTCCATCCGTGCAACGATCAAGCACAAAAATGATTTCGATCGAGCCTTCATAAATTTGTGCAAGCAAAGTGCGAAGAAGGTCGGGTGCTTGCGCCTCTTCGTTATGTGCGGGGATGATGATCGAAACACTTGGCCAAGAAGGCATCGTGACTGTCAAACCTTCGCGCAAACTCGGCCGATTTCGACCATCGCGGTGCACGCGCCAACGCACAAGCAACCAATATGCGGCGCCTGCAAGCGATAAACCACTCAGGACCCAAACTATCACAATCAACACTGCCATCAGCACAGAGTATCGCCTCGATCCAATGTCATTGCGAACACCCTACACCGCTACGCTTGTGGAGTGAATGGTGCTCTTTCTAAATCTCAGGCAGCGAAGTACGACGAATCTTGCACAACGGACTTCGGCATCTGCCCACTTGTCTTGATGACTCATGCCGCAGTCGAATGCGCAGCGATCATTCGAAATGAATTACCCAGCGATTCAATGGGCGATTCGATTCGTGTCATCGCGCTATGCGGTGTTGGAAATAATGGTGGAGATGGATATGCAATTGTTCGCACTCTGCACAGTCATGGAATCGATGCGGTCGCGATCGAAGTCGCTCAGTGCCGCCCCGAATCGGATGCAAACATCATGCGCGAATCCGCACAGCGAATGGGATTAGTTCATGCTTGGTCGAATCTCTCGCGTATGGTCGATGGGCAAGAACGAATCGTGATCGTTGATGCCATATTCGGCACAGGGCTTTCACGCGCACCAACGGGTTCAGCTCTGGATGCAATTCACTGGATCAACGCGCATGCATCCAAAGGAACATCTATCTATGCGATCGATCTTCCAAGCGGAATGGACTGCGAGTCTGGAAAGGCCCTTGGCGCTGATATAGACGTAGTCATCGCGACTCGAACGCTGACAATGGTTGCGAAAAAGACTGGATTCTCAACGTATTCAGCCCATTCGTATCTTGGAATCATCACCGAAATCCCAATCGGTGGTCCGCCGATCACACGGCGGAGTCAAATCTTGGAATAATGGTGCGCTTTGTACGCTGCTCTCCTTTCCAATCGCTATCTGACTTCCCGACTGATCCCATTTATTGCCATCGCAGCGGTCGCGATGTGTGTTGCAATGGTTGTCACAGTTGTTTCTGTCATGACCGGTTTTTTGGACATGCTCAAGAATTCTGGACGGCAAATCGTTGGCGATGTCATCGTTTCTTCTGGCATCGCAGGTTTGCCATACTCAGATGAATTTCTTGTCGATCTCAAGGGACTGAAAGATGTGCAAGGCGCAACCCCGCTGATCGACACGATCGGACTTCTGCGTATGCCATATCCACGCGGTAATCAGAAAGAAGTCACGCATGTGCAAGTATGGGCCGTGGATCCGATCTCGCTTGCCACAGTCACGGATTATGCGAACGATTTGTATTGGAAGCCCGCTGCGAATGTTGCGGCCGCTCTGGCGATGGCGGACGATGATCCGCGAAAGAACTTGAGTGAGAACATTCTCGCCGACGGCAAGACACTCATCCAATCGAAAACGGGAAATCCTGGAATCGCTCTTGGAATGCATGTATCTATCGGGAATGAACGGCAACGAGACGGCTCATATCGACCTCGATATGGTTGGTTTATGCCTGGAAATGATGTGACTTTGACAGTTGTTCCAGTTTCAAGCCAAGGAAAAATCGCCGAGCCACGCGAACAGATTTTTCCCGTTGTGAATGAAGTCCAAACGGGCATCTATGAAGTTGACCACAATCGAATCTATATCCCCTTGAAAGAAGGTCAACGATTGTTGCGACTTGATGAGGCTCCGCTGTATGACCTGAATGCAGAACCCGATGCGCAAGGTCGATATCCAGTTATTGGAAAAACGCCAGCACGTGTCACCAAGATTCTTGTCCGTGCGAAGCAAGGTGTCTCTGCAAATTCACTACGCGCTCAAGTCGAAACAGCCTATGCATCATTTTCAAAACGAATCAACGCGGATCCAACTCGCAACGCATCGATGCCAGACTTCGTCAATGTTCTGACTTGGGAACAACAGCTGCGCGACTTGATCGCACCGGTCGAAAAAGAACGCGAAATGATGCGAGTTCTCTTCTCATTGATCTATCTGGTCTGCGCTGGATTGATCTTGTCGATCTTCTGGTCAATCGTTGTCGAGAAGACGCGTGATATCGGAATCCTTCGCAGCGTCGGCGCGTCGAGGCTTGGTGTGATGTGGATTTTTCTGCGATACGGTTTGGTCATCGGAGTCCTCGGCAGCGCACTCGGCGTTCTCTTGGCTTGGCTTGTTGTGCGCAATATCAACGCAATTCACCAGGCAATCGGCAGCGATGCCCCACCAACAATTTGGATTGGCTCGTTCGTTTTAACTGGATTCTTCGCCATCGGACTTCTGTATTCCATCTGGCGCGGCAAACTCTTGCGCATCTTGCTTTGGTTGCTTGCAACTCTCGTGATGGGATTGATCGCAACTTTTTTAGCCCTGCATCATGGAACGCTGATTTGGGATCCGAGTGTCTATTACTTCACAACTGTTCCAGATCAAGTTGATTGGATGACCGCATGGACAACTGCAATCGGTGGCGTGGTGTTCAGCGTGATCGGCGCTGCCATTCCAGCATCCAAGGCTGCTGATATTGATCCAGTGGAGGCATTGAGATATGGCTGATCACCAAACCAATCTCCAAAATCACTCTGACCAAACTTCCCCGCTGATCGAAGCGCGCGGTGTGCGCAAAACATATTCATTCGGCGCGGTGCCAGTAGAAGTTCTCACTGGCGCGGACCTGATCGTTCATCCTAGCGAATGGGTTGCAGTGCTTGGATCATCCGGATCAGGCAAGAGCACACTGCTTCATCTCTTGGGTGGCCTTGATCGTCCCGATAAAAACGGCGGAGAAATTCTCTTTGATGGGCAACCCATTTCCGTTTCACATGGCAAGCGTTTGGATGGTTACCGCAACAAAGACATCGGATTCGTATTCCAGTTTTATCACTTGCTTCCAGAACTTTCCGTCTTTGAAAATGCAATGCTGCCTGGAATGGTTGGAAATTGGCTGACCAACCGCAGCGAAGCTCGCAAATCTGCGAGCAAATTGCTCGATTCCTTCGGTCTTTCCCATCGTCTTGCACATCGACCTGGACAGCTTTCTGGCGGAGAACGTCAACGGGTTGCAATCGCGCGCGCGTTGGTGAATTCTCCGCGCGTTTTACTTGCTGATGAGCCAACTGGAAATCTTGACGCAAAGACTGGCGAGGGAATTCTTGATCTACTCGCACAGAGACATGCAAACGGATTGACACTGATAATGGTCACCCACGATCCTGCTGTGGCTGCTCGCGCCACACGCGTTGTCAAACTTGCCAATGGATGTGTCGTCCAGTCATCAGCAAGCGAATAAATTTTCACTCAACCGAAACTGCTTACTGACATGGTCCCCATGAGCTCAGCAATACTGCCATGTCTTGGCCATCGACGAACATATCCCGATTGATATCTGCGATACCCCCAGTTGCACCCCAACTGCTCAGCAATGTGGCAAGATCGCTGCCGTTGACAGTTCGATCTCCGCCAGAAATGTCGGCGATACAAACGACTGGGTGACTGGAAGCGTCTGCAGGATCTGTCCCCGCATCGATTTCGTCACGGTCGAATGCGCCATCTAAGTCTCGATCAATTCCCAGTCGTGTTTGAGAACCAACTCCAACGAGCGTGTATGTCAACTCGCTGCCACTTGCCGCAAGTGCAAGAAGTGCAGCAGGAGCGATGCTTTCAGCGGATCTATCACTCTGAAATGTTCCGCTCACAAAAGTCCATCCGCGTGCGATACCAGCGACTCTTCCCTTCACAATGAGACCAACCTGATTCGTGGTCGCAAGTGTGATCATCTGCGCAATTCGCGCGGAATCATCGCCAGTTCCACCTGCATTGGAGGCTGTGGATTGCGCACCAACTCCGCCATGCGTGTCCGTGCCGAAGCTGAGTAAATATGCTTCGACATCTTTTTTCTGTTGAACACCAGTCGCTCCAGGGGAAAAAGTAAATCCTTCTGCGAGAACTTCTTGCAAAGTCGATTCTTCGCCGTCATGGTCGAAACCAAATCCACGGTTGGCAGTCAAGCTTGCACGATTCGCTCCAACATTGCGATACACATCCCGCAGCGGAGCGTTCTTACGATTCTGTTGTTCCGTTGGATTCGCTCCACCAGGAATGTCAACGAGGTGATTCGAACCACTCGTTCCTGCGTGACAAGTGGCGCACTTAAATGCTCCACCCGGCGCACCAGGTCCGCCGAATGTGTTCAGGTTTGTGAAGATGTCAAATCCTGAAACAGCGCTTCCTGTTCCAGTTGCGAGCGCAATGGATGTCTTGAGAGAAGAATCGATATTGCGATTTGGATTTGGTGGGAAGGTCAATGATGCAACATAGGTTGTCAACTTTGCCATCTCGGCTGTTGTGATCTGGGCATCACGACCCTGAAGATTGGTGTACGCCTCGTTAAAGTCTGCGAGTGTTTTCTTCTCGCCACGCCAGTGAAATGGCTCATTTCCAATGATTCCAAGCATTGTCTGTGTTGTCATCGGCCCCTTCATCGGATGCCAACTTTGACATCCTGGAACTTGGCATGTTTCATCAAAGAGCAGCACTGAAGCTTGAGGATTTCCAATGTCCCATGCAATGCGATCACTGCGTCCATCTGTATGGCAGGATGCACAAGAAGCTTGTCCAAGACCAGATGTTGTATGGGTGTCAAAGAGAAATGGACGACCTTGCTTGACAGCAATGGGTGTTGGATCGAAGAGTGGCAGTCGAGCTATTTCTGAATTGGAAGTTGTGTCAACGACAGACACCGCACCTTCAAAGCGATTGAGAACATAGAGGCGTTGGCCATTTGCAGAGAGCGCCAATCCTGTTGGACCTTCGCCAACCAAGATTGTTGCAATGCGCGCACCGGTCGATCCCATCGCAATCACGTTGTTGCTGCCAAGGCCTGCGACATATGCAGTCGTCCCGGCTGCATTCCAAACAGCTCCGCGTGGATCACCAATTGATTGCAATCGACTGATCAGCGGAACGCTTGCAGTGGCATAGGTCAAGTGTGGATTCAAATCGACAAGAGTTCCTGGTCCTGCTCCACCGACAAGAATCGCACCTATAGATTTAATGAACACGCCGTTCACATTCTGCTCGAACCGAAGTTCATTTCGCGCTTCCATACCAATAGCAAGCAATGTTCCATTTGGTGCCACAGCGAGTGCCGTGAGAGTGGTCATAAGCCCGTTGATATAAGAGATTCCAAGCGTATTTGCGTCGATGACTGCGATGTCGTGATCGTGTACATCCCATGTCACAAATGATGACCAGTTGCGAGCATTACCGTCCATCCACTGACCTGCTGCATTTTTGCGAACAATCTGATTGACCTTTGGTGGAGTTGCTTGTCCCGTCGCTCGAACTGGCGAAAAAAGATTGCCAGAATTCGGCGGCGGATTCTGCCCGGCATAAGGACTGCTTGCAGAGCTGACCGAGGAGCGCGGCACGATAGTCGAATGATTGCCACTTTCAAAAATTGCCAGATAGACCTTCGATCCATCGGGGCTGACTGCAAGAGCACGCGGTGATGATCCAGCAATTGTCAGAATTGTCGCAGCAGCACTTGGAGTTGCGGGATTCACGACGGCCAACTGACTTGGTTGTGCGAGAGAGACGAACGCACGCTGCAGAGTTCCAGCGAAAATCACGTCGGCAGGTTCATCTCCAACATTGATTGTTCGAACAACGCGCATCGTTGCAAGATCGACAACGCTGACCGAATCCGAAATTTGATTGACGACCCACGCTTCCGTTTCAGTTCGAGCGCGAACTGAAACTGGATCAAGACCAACGCTTACCGATCCACGCTTCTGGAGCGCACCTTTCACAATGTCGAAAACTTCCAACTTTGCATCTGGGGTATTGACAACCAAAAGAATATTGCCCGAGGGTGTCAATTCGACCGAATGAGTCTGTGGCGATTCCCAATTTGTGTAAGTCGACTGCCCCGCTGCCATCGTGGCGGGAAGAACCAAAGCGCAAACAAATGAGAGTACTGAGATCGAAATTGTGCCGCGGAAACTGAATCTTGTTTGCATTGAAAATTCTCCTGTTGCAGTTTGGCACACAAATTGGCATAGGGACGGATCATTTGAAATTTTTTGCAAATGGGGAAGATTTTATCGGACTATGAGTCCAACCAATCGCACATTTGCCTTTCACGCGCTTTTTTATATGTTTTGCTGCGAAAAATCCTGCATCTGGTTATCAATCAGAAAGAAAAATTGGTCATTTCATTTGAGTGTCGACCATTCGTATCCGATTATTGAAGCAGTGGCACGCTGAATGCTCTAGGGTTGAGAGCGGCTTCCCCGCCGGCTCCGTACGATTCAGATCCACTTAAGGAGGTTTTCAATGTTTGAACGTTTAACCGACCGCGCACGAAAAGTAATGGCTCTTGCAAATCAAGAGGCTCAACGCTTTAACCACGAGTACATCGGTACCGAGCATATTTTGCTTGGCCTGGTGAAAGAGGCATCTGGCGTTGGCGCCAATGTCTTGAAGAATCTCGGCATCGATCTCCGCAAGGTTCGCCTTGAAGTTGAGAAGCTCGTCAAGAGCGGACCTGAAATGGTCACGATGGGAAAGTTGCCGCAAACTCCGCGTGCGAAAAAAGTTCTCGAATACGCAATCGAAGAAGCACGCAATCTCAATCATAATTACGTCGGTACCGAACATCTCTTGCTTGGACTCCTTCGCGAACAAGATGGCGTTGCAGCACAAGTGCTCGTCAACCTTGGATTGAAATTGGAAGAAGTTCGTGAAGAAGTTCTCAACTTGCTCGGCGCAGGTGGCGACCCAGAAGAAGAACAACCACAGAATCCTGCAGAAGCTCAAGGCGAACAAGCGCCTGGTGCCGAGCGTGAAGGTGGTCCTCGACGAACAGCGAAAAGCAAGACCCCTGCTTTGGATTCATTCGGCCGCGACTTGACGGAATTGGCTCGCAATAACGAGCTTGATCCCGTCATCGGTCGTCACGCTGAAATCGAACGGCTCATTCAGATTCTCTGCCGCCGCACAAAGAACAATCCAGTTCTTCTCGGAGAAGCAGGCGTTGGAAAGACTGCAATTGCCGAAGGTCTTGCACAAGCGATCATCAATCAGGAAGTTCCAGACTTGCTGTATGACAAGCGACTTGTTGTGCTCGATCTTGCAGCAATGGTTGCAGGAACAAAATACCGTGGACAATTTGAAGAACGCATCAAGGCCGTCATGAACGAAGTTCGACGCGCCAAGAATGTCATCCTCTTCATTGATGAACTACACACGCTCGTTGGTGCTGGTGGAGCAGAAGGCGCAATCGATGCGTCCAATGTTCTCAAGCCTGCTCTCTCGCGCGGTGAAATCCAGTGCGTTGGTGCAACCACCTTCGATGAATACCGCAAGTACATCGAAAAAGATGCTGCGCTCGAACGACGATTCCAATCCATCGCAGTCGAACCACCAAATGCGGTGCAGACGATTGAAATTCTCAAGGGACTTCGAGATCGATACGCGGCGCATCACCGTGTGAAATACACCGACGATGCCTTGCGCAGTGCCGTGGAATTGTCGGCTCGTTACATCACGGGTCGTGTGCAGCCAGATAAGTCGATCGACGTGATCGACGAAGCAGGCGCGCGATTGCGATTGAAAAGCATGACCAAGCCACCGGACTTGACCGAACTCGAAGAAAAAGTCGAACGACTTGCAATAGAGAAGGACGAAGCTGTCAAAGGCGCCGACTATGAGAAGGCTGCAGAATTGCGCGATCAAGCGGAAAAACTGCGCAAAGAGAAGGAAAAAGTCCAACAGACTTGGCGCGACCGCATGAATGAAACCGAAGCAGTTGTGGACGAAGAAGTCATTCGCGAAGTTGTCGCAAAAATGACGGGCGTTCCGCTGACTCGCATGGCAAAGGGCGAATCAGAGCGATTGCTGCAACTCGAATCCGAGCTGCATCGCAAAGTCGTCAGCCAAGACGAAGCGGTCAAGGCTGTTTCGCGTGCGATCCGCAAGGCTCGTGCTGGACTGAAGGACCCGAAGCGTCCGATGGGATCGTTTCTGTTTGTCGGTCCATCTGGAGTTGGCAAGACTCTGTTAGCGAAGACGATCGCAGAATTTATGTTCGGCGATCCAGAAGCGATGATCTATCTCGACATGAGCGAGTACATGGAAAAGCACACGGTCTCTCGACTCGTGGGCGCACCTCCGGGATATGTGGGCTATGAAGAAGGCGGACAATTGACCGAAAAGATTCGTCGCCGACCATACTCAGTCGTTCTGCTCGATGAAGTCGAGAAGGCGCATCCCGATGTGTTCAACATGCTCTTGCAGATCATGGAAGAAGGTCGATTGACCGATTCATTCGGCCGACAAGTCGACTTTAAAAATGCCATTGTGATCATGACATCGAACATCGGTGCCGATTTGATCAAGGGCGGATCCGCTTTCGGATTCACTAAACGAGCCGAGGTGCAGGATCATGACCGCATGAAGAAAGCACTTCTCGCCGAATCTGAAAAGTTCTTCCGACCAGAGTTCATCAATCGACTTGATGAAATCATCGTCTTCCGTCCACTCATCAAAGATGATTTGGTTCAGATCATCGATATCGAATTGGCGAAGGTTCGCGAGCGATTGACCGAGCGCCAAATGGCGCTTGAACTTGATCAACCTGCGAAAGACTTCCTGATCGATAAGGGATACAACCCAGACTTCGGAGCGCGACCTTTGCGCAGAGCGATTGGGTCGTACATTGAAGATCCACTTGCTGAAGCTTTACTCTCGGGAGAGTTCAAGGCCGGCGATACGATCAAGGGAACTCGCCCAGAAGGCAAAGATCATCTTGCCTTTGTGATCAGTTCTTCAACGGAAACAGTGCCCACTTCTGCAGCACCCGTGACTGAACCAGAACTCCCTCCAGCTTCTGCATAATCTGATTCATCGCGAATCTGATTCATTACTGATTGTTTTCACTCCCGACTAAAAGGTCGGGAGTTTTTTTGTTATGGCAATCCATGTACTATTCGACTTGCATGGCAATCCGAGTCATCGTTCTTCGCTCGATGCTTTTCATGCTCTTTATTGCATGCTCGATTGCGATTACTTCGATCTTCGCATCTTTCCAAAACGACCTTGGTTCGCGACTCGTTGGATCGAGCGTGCTGCTGGCGGTCGGATGTGCCACACTCCTGCCGATAATGCCAAAGTCCGATACGCAGCGAATCTTGCTGACAGGACTCGTCTGGATCGGCGTCGTCGCATTTGAAGTTATTGCAGGACTTTTCTTGATCTGGTCAGATCTGTTAAGCGTGGCATCATGGCTTCGTCCTGAGAACGTTTTCTGCGCAATGCTTGTTTCCTTTGTGGGCTATAGCGCTGCCCTTTTGCCGATGCGACAACTTGAACTCGCATCTGGACCGCTCTTGAGAATTTCAAGATTCGCGACTGTGCTGATTGGCTTGCTCACCATCGGTATCGCTTTGGCGTTGCTCACGGCCGGCATCGGTCCAAATCAGATGCAACTCACTGGAAAACTTATGGGCTCGTGGTTCACGCTGCTTTGCGGCAGCATCGTTCTGTCCTGCTGTGCAGTTGGGTTGATTGCTGGATCTCCGCGCTGGCGAAAAGTGTTGGCGATCATTGGCGTTCTAGCGACGAGCACTGGAGTTGCATGTTGGATGTATCAAGTCCTTTCTGACTTTAGACCAGAAGACACATCGATACTTCGCTTGGCGCTTGTTTCGAGTGGAATTGCAGCAGGAATTGGCATATTTTCAATGGGCCAAGCGCTGCCTTTAGGACCCGTTGAACATCGGTTGCTGCCTGGGATCACTCTGCTTACGACCCTTGTCGGATGGCTCGCTGGAAGTTTGGCCACAAAAAACTCAGACGGTCAATTCTCTGAATTGACTGGGCGACTTCTTTCCGCAACATTGGTCTTGGACGGGTGCTTGACATTAACAGTGGTTATTTTCTATGTCATTGGTAGACGGGGTGCCCACAAGGAATGGATCGTCACAGGAGCAAGTCTGAATTGTCCGCGCTGCGGGAAGAAAGCAATTTTTTCTACTGGCGAGCATCCCTGCTCCCGCTGCGGATTCCATGTGCTCGTTGCATTTCGCGACATCAAATGTGCAGGGTGCCAACACGATGTGCAACACCTTCCCGC
>Ga0114971_10002622_pt1 | contig 12356 bp, 9 predicted proteins | sample M_140625_MF_Meta_FD_87320 | JGI IMG/M metagenome (GOLD analysis project Ga0114971, IMG submission 87320) | Freshwater microbial communities from Lake Montjoie, Canada to study carbon cycling - M_140625_MF_MetaG | ecosystem: Environmental > Aquatic > Freshwater > Lake | place: Lake Montjoie... | reverse complement strand
TTGTTGTACTTGTTGTACTTGTTGTACTTGTTGTACTTGTTGTACTTGTTGTACTTGTTGTACTTGTTGTACTTGTTGCACTTGTTGTACTTGGGGTTGTTGTACTTGTTGTACTTGTTGTTGTACTTGTTGTTGTACTTGTTGTTGTACTTGTTGTACTTGTTGTACTTGTTGCACTTGTTGTACTTGCTGTCGAACTTGGACTTGTGGTTGTCGATCTTGAACTTGTTGTTTATATTTATTACCTAAATCTTGTTGTAAAATAATTTCAAATTTTGATACAGTAATCTTATTTAATTCTATTAATACTTCTTCTAAATCTATATTTCCAGACTTTGATAAATTATTATAAATATTTGAGAAATAATCGTTAAAGATCAATTCTTGCAAATCAATAATATTTTCCTTATATGTATGTATGTTATTGAAAATAATTTGTTGATAATTTGGCGAATATCTTAATATTTTTGTAATTATTAAATCAAATAGGTACCCTGAATTACGTTGCGATACAAATACCTTTTTAAAAGATTCTCTTATATTCATCTTATATAATATCATAAAAAGTATTACATTTTTTCACGCAGGTGTGTTTAAAAATAATGAAATTTTTCTATTGTATTTATAAAATCAATAAAAATGTCAATTAAAGAATTATTTTTTTCATCTTTTATTCAAGGTATAGGTAAAACAACAGGCACTGTTACAATATTAGGATTTTTAGGATGTGCTTGGTATATCCAAATGAACTACTTAAAAGTAAAAGTACAAGAACAAGTACAAGAACAAGAACAAGAACAAGTACAACAAGTACAACAAGTACAAGAACAAGGACAAGTACAAGTGCAAGGACAAGAACAATTAGATTTAGAACAAATAGAATATCTGAAGAGCCCTCTGAGAAGCGCCACCTTTACACCACTTGAATATAATACTCAAAGGCAAAGGGAAAGTAATTATAAAAAGATTTTTGAAAAATTATTGTAAATTATTTCATTGTTATTTCATTGTAATTTCATTGTAATTTCATTGTTATTTCATTGTAATTTCATTGTAATTTCATTGTAATTTCATTGTAATTTCATTGTAATTTCATTGTAATTTCATTATAAATTATTTAATCGTAACTTATAATCAAATGCACTTGCCATTTATTTTTTAGATTTAGATTTATATGAATCTTTGATTTGAAGGCGTGTATTAGTACCAATATAAGAATTACTATGGATTTTATTAAGTTTTTGTAAATCGTCACATAGTGGATGGAATCTATTAATTGTGATTCCGCTAAAAACATTACAAGATTTATTAAGTCTAGTGTATTCTGGTACTAAACCATTGTCGCTGCATTCATTAAGTTTAATATTCATAGCTTTTTGATCTTCAGGGTTAAATTTATGAGTTGGGCATTTTGAAATTTGGTATTTATGTCCTCGCAAGTCACTTTCGATATCAACAATATCACTTGGAATGCTTCGATAAGGATTTTGCATAAATGGAGAAGTACTTTGGAAACAAACTGCTTTTGATTCAGCTACAGATTTGTCAGTAACCCAGTTAAATGGAGCGCTACTTTCTTGATTTTTCTTTTCTAAAGCACAATTGTCATAAGATGAGCGAGTAAATGAAAAATGAGACATTTTATTTATAATATAACAATTTAAAAAAAGTTTAATCAAAAAAACAAACAAATAAAATTAAAAACAAATAAAAGTTTAAAGCTCAAACAAGATCAAAGATCATCATTTATCAAACAAGTTTCATCTTCTTCTGAATCATCTGCTAATAATCGTGTATTTGTAGCTTGTGTTATATCATTTAAATACAACTTTCTAAGTAATATCTTTTTTTCTTCTGCATTGCTTGATACAAATTTTGCTTTTAATGTAGAATCATTTAGAAATTTTTTATCAAAATTAGTTATAAATATATCTAAATAATGTAGTATATCATTCAAATAATTATCGTCTTGATATATTACAGTTATTCTAATTTGATTTTCGTATTTTTCAACTAATTTTGCCATAGGAATTGACAACATATACATATATACGTGTATTTGAGTTTTTTCATAGTCTCTTAATGTATTAAAAAAACCCCGTATCCTATTTTTAACTTCAACGATATAACTTTTAGATGGATCAGTTTCATCAATATACAAGCCATCTATTCGCCCACCTACAAACCAATCAAAGGTACCTGTACCTTTATCATGGTTACCTTTACCAGGGTTTATATTTAATTGTTTTTTAAAGAATTCTTGTGATGTATTTAATTTGACACCAAAACGTTTTTCATACATTTCAATTGCAGAATCTTCTTTTAAAGTACCGTGAGTTTTATTAATAAAACTATCAGATTCTTTTAATAATATACGTTTTTTATCGTCTGATATACTCAATTTTTCTATAACTGCCGTAATATTTTCTCTTTTATCCTTTGTTTCTATAGTCTTTGACTGAACTAACTTGATATTATCTTCTCCTATAGTTTTTTTTAAACGTTGTTCTTGATTTAAATCGATATTATCAATTTTTGTTTCTAATTCAGTATATTGATCTTTAACTTTTACAGATTCTTTTTCTATTTTATTAACACGTAATGTATATTGACGTTGTGTTATTCGTTTTGAATCAAGATTATCTTTTAAAGTATTCCTTTCTACTTCCAAGTGTTGTAATTTCGTTTGTATTTCCAACAAATTCTTTTTACTAGTATTTATAAGATTATTATATGATTCAGTGTCGCATCGTTTCCACAATCTTTCAAATGGTGTGACAAAATCATATATATTTTGACCTATAAAAGATGCAATATCACTTGTAAATAAAAATATTTTTTGTTTTGACATTTAATTATAATAGTATTTGTATTTTTAAATATATTTTTAAATATATTTATAAAAATTCATTTTTTAAAAACAATTAATCTAACCCCACATCTATTATTATTCCTCTTTCACAAAAATCAGTATAATATTTACTTGTACGATTTATTTTATCATACTTTTCTGTTATAAGATTATGTAATGTATTATTTTTACATGCAAAATGTAATTCATTTGATGTAACTAATTCGTATTTAATTAATCCAATATATAAACCAAATATTATTGATAAATTTTTCTCTGACATTAAATTATCAAACCCAAAATAATCAGCCAACACACTTGGTGGTGGCAATATATCTTCATAGACGCATTTTATTAATATATCTGATGTCCTCATCTTTAACTTTTGATATTACGAATTCAGTTTTTAAAATTCAATTTTTATCCCAATAATCTAATAGGTGTTTGGATCCAATTGTCATCGTACTTTTCCATTTCTGATTCGTTCATTTTCCATTTGTTCATAATTAAATTTTTGAGCTTTGCTTTTTTTGAAACTAAACGTTGAACTCGTTCTTCAATAGAGTTTTCGCCCCCAACTACAAGTTTATAGATAGTAACATCTCGTAATTGTCCGATTCTATGAATTCTATCACTAACTTGTATCATTTTACTATCATTCCACCAAGTATCTAATAAAACCAAGTTATTAGCAGCAGTCAAATTAATTCCTTCTGCACTTGACATTAAAGATACAAAACATATTTCTATACTTTTGTCGTTTTGGAAATTATTTACACTTTCCATACGTTTTTTCATTGGGATATCTCCTTGCAACGATACTATTTTAATATTTGGATATTTTGCAATAATTATATCCTTTACAATATCCAACATCTTTATCCATTGACTTACAACTACAATTTTTTCTCCAAGTGCTCTTTTTTCATCAATTATACACAACAATTCTTTTACTTTAGATGAACACTTGATTTCATTTTCTAATATTTCATCTGATTCTTGATTTTTAGGTTCGTTTACAACAATTAAAACAATGTCATTAATAGTATCAATATCACTTCTACATTTTGGGCATTTGTTTATACCAAAACGCATAATTTTATCCCAACATCCATTACAACATTTATGCCCGCACGGTGAAGCAATAGCATTAGCAATATTGTCATAACAAATTGGACATTCTTCTTCCATATTCATTGAAGTGTTAAAAAATGCTAAACGTTCAGTTGCTCTTTGCAAGCTTTGTATATTTTCAAGTCGTTTCATTTTGCCAATTACCAACCAAGGATTATTACAAGATTGCTTTAAACGTAAAATATAAACCAAAATATTATTGGTTAAAAGTTGTTTCATCATTTTTGAATTCATATCTTGTAATCCAGAAAGATTTTTTAGACGTAAAGTGAGAGCTCGCATACGTTGCATAGAATAATTCCATAGACTTTCATAGAAATCATTTTCAAATGGTGTCAATTTAACATTTACAAACACTTCATTTTTTGGTTTTAATTCATCAGCAAGAACATTTGATTTTTTCAATAATAAAGAATGCTGATTAACAACATCGTTAAGACGTTTAAATGGTCGAATTCCACCACCAGAAGTTTCATCGTGTATTAAACGTTGCCATTCTCGTCTTGAATCAATAGATTCTAATTCAAGAAATCTAAAATAAGAATAGATGTCATCAACTTTGTTAAAAATTGGAGTAGCTGTAACAACCCATTTCAATTCGGATTTTATATACATAACCGATTTAAAAATTTTTCTATTCCAATTACGAATATAATGGGCTTCATCCAAGATAACTCTGGAAAAATTATCATTAAATAAAGATCCGGATTGGAAATTACCAGGTTCTTGAATTTCACAAATTTCTCTTGAAACAATAGAATAACTAGAAATAAAGAAAATATGATGTTGTGTTTTTTGTAATTTTGATCTTTGTCTTCCAGTATATACAAAAATAGAATTGTCTTTAAACGTTGTATGTTTTTTAATTTCATTTACCCAATTAGATACAAGACCTGCTGGACAAATTATCAAAGTTTTTTTACAAGATGTTTTTACAACAAGATCAAGACAACAAATTGATTTACCAGTACCTGGCTCATTGAATAATAAACCACCCTGATGCTGAGTTTCCTGGTCTAACATCCAAGAAACAGTTTGCTTTTGAAACGTCTTTAATGGCGAAGTAATCGGTGAAGTAATCATAATACAAATTGTTAACAAATGAAAAAAAAATCAATTTTTTATATTTTTTGAATAAAAAATTGTTATTTAAAAATAAATTTTGTTAGAAATGAATGGATGATATAGACAGTAAATACGATAATCAAATACCTTCAGAAGATGTTTTACACAAGGCAGAAATTATGGCATTAAACAATGGATGGAATGATAAAAATGAACAAATTATAATATCAATTGGTGAAAACTCTGCTTCATATAAATGGATGCACGAAAAATGCGCAGGTTATCATAAATTTCTACATAAATTTACAAGCATACTATTAATAATATTAAGTACAATATTAAGTGCAGAAACAATAATTCCAAATAATGATCAATGTAATTCTGATTTTACATTAGATACCATTAGGCGTGTTTTTGTATATATGGTAACAGTTTTATCTGTTATACAAAATTTCTTGAAATCAGAAGAAACCAGTGGAAAACATTTAATTGCAGTTGGTGCATTTAGCAATTTATATCACGATATTCAACAACAAATGTGTATGTTTAGAAGAGATCGTATAAATGCTACTCGTTATGTCTCTGATTGTTTAAAACAATATGATTCCTTAATTATTAATAATCCAGATATCAGTTCACGTATATTAAATAAATTTAAAAACACATTTAATAATACAGGAATTTCATTACCAGATATTGCAGATAAAATTCAAAAAATAGAAATTATAACAGAAGATAATATTATGTCTATGTCTGGATCTGGATCTGGATCTGGATCTGGATCTGGACCTGGACCTGGACCTGGACCAGAACCAGAACCGATACCGATACCTCAAAATAACAAAAAACATAAACATAAAGGGATATCAGTTATAAATGCCAATAATATAAACAATAACCAATCTAACATGTGTAATTTAGCTCAAATTCACAATGCTTTTCAAATACATGGAGATATAAGTGATAAAGATTTAGAAAATATAAACAGTACGGAATTAAAATCATTACGGGAACATTTTTTAGATACAAAATCAAATTATGAATATCAAAGATTTTTACAACATTCTCGTGAAACTGATTAGTCAAACATTTAATTCAGCTATTGTCATCAGCTATATAAATTTAAATTTAAATTATATTTATTCTTGTTTAGCTTGTTTATTTGCTTCTAATTTACAAGATGATCTTGGAGAGTTAAAATTATCAGGTACATATTGTCGTTTCATTTTTTTTGTTATGGAAATATACAGTTGTTTTTTAAAACTTTTAACTGTTTCAGTAACAAGAGCTGTATATTCTGTTTTGTTCCAATGAGTTTTAGTATTAATTCGTTGTTGTAATTTCATAACAACTTGAAATAGCGATTGTTTATCTAATTGGCGTAATACACGTTTATTAATCTCAGTGTTAAAATTTTCCCAATTATTAGATGATACCAATCCAGTTACACATTTATCATTACATTTATCATTACATTTATCATTACATTTATCACTGTCAAATTCTAAAATAGAAATAGAATATAGAACATCTGCTATACGTTCTGAAGAATTGTAAATATATCCTTTACTAACGCGTTTATATTGTTTAATTAATTCTATATTTTTACCAGCATCATTTAGTTCATATGTTATATTTTTCAAACCTTGTGTTACAGGACAATATTCAAGACTTTTTATGTCAGATTCAATATACTGACGAACCCAATTTCTGATAACGGTGAGATCTTCGCAGTAAAAAACATTAACGATTTCGTCATTATCAGAGGGTGCGGTTTTTAAAACAATGTACATTATACTTTTATTTATTTATAATTCCCAAAGAAATTTATTTTATTAAAATACTTTTCAAAATATGTTTTATATACGTATTTTGAACATTATTAGTGTTAATATATGTTGATCAAGAATACAAAGTCGAAGCTCATTAATTTGGTATCCAATAGTTTTGCACTCTTCCACTTGGATCTTTTGATTCTGACCATTTTGGTTCCCACATTTTAACAGTAAATTCGCTAGTATTTTTATAACTAGTGTTATTAAACAATTTGCAAAATATAGTTCTATATAATAAATGTTCCTTTGTAGTGGGTCTATTATAAACATAATGATTTTTTAGATTATTAAATTCCAAGTCAGAATATTTTGATTCACAATATTGTTTTAAACAGTGTATCCAATTATTTTTGTTGTCATTTAAACTACTAACTCCATCGCTAAATTGTTCTTTTTTTCTATACAAGATAGATTTTGGTAAAAATCCAACAAATGAATCTCTAAGAATTTGTTTTTCTATGTGATTATCCGATGTTTTTCCAAATGTTTTCCATTTTGGATGTAATCCAAGTATATAATTAACATAATCTATATCTGCAAATGGAACACGAACTTCAATTGAATTTGCCATACACATTTTATTTGCTCGTAAACAATCAAACGAATGGACATTACTTACTAAATTAATAGTTTCTATTTGAAAGTCTTGTTCACTTGGTGCATTTGCGCCATATAAATAACATAACAATTCATCAGATAATTCTCCAGAAAATAATACTTTTAAATTTGGATAATCTTGTTTAATACGTTTTGTAAGGAGATACATTGGTGTACTTGCTCGAATAGTAGTACAGTCGTAACTTTCAGCATACCAAATAACATTTTCGAGATTATTTATACCTTCATCTACGGTAAAATTATATTCGTGATGTTCAGTGTTTAGATATTCCGCAACAGTTCTTGCTGCTACTAAATCAGGTACAGTTGCATCTACTCCAATACTAAATGTTTTAATCTTTTTTGTATATCCCATTTCATCTGCAATACTAACAACCAAACTTGTAATTAAACTACTATCCAAACCTCCAGATAATAACACACCAAAATCCAAATCGTAATCAATGACATCACGTAATCGTGTTCTTACACTTTGTATCATTTTTTCACGAACGTTTTGCATAATAATATTATGCTGTTGTATTGGATTAAGTATTGGATTAATTATTGGATTAATTATTGAATTACGATCAGAAAACATTTCATAAAAATTGTAATAATTAACTGGTGTTTCTGGATTAAAAGGTGAGTCTAAAGAAGTGTAAAGATAACTTCTTGGATAAAAAACCTTGATATTATCAACTAAACTAGAATTTGGATTAACTAAACTAGAATTTGGATTAACCAAACTAGAATTTGGATTAACTAAACTAGAATTTGGATCAACGGAATTTGGATCAACCATAGTTAAACACTTTAATTCTGAAGAAACAACAAAACGAGTAATAATATTATTACTAGAATTAGAATTAGAGTTGTATTTATATCCAATATATAATGGTGTAACTCCGATAGGATCTCTTGCAATTAAAATATGTTTTGTTTCAATATCGTATAAGAAAAATGAGAATTGTCCTTGTAATTTTTTAAGCATTTCTGGTATATTTTGTTTATACCGTTCGTAAAGTGGGAATATAATTTCACAATCTGATTTTGTACATTTATAATCCAATTCCTTTTCCAAAGATCTCCAATTAAAAATTTCTCCATTGATAATTAAAAACAATGTGTTATTTTTATTTACAAGTGGTTGAGATGTATTGTCTCCTGTTATTTTTAATCTAGTATGAATCATCAAGATACTTTTATCAAAATTAGGATCTATAATTAAATTATTGCCATTTGAATCTGGTCCTCTATGTAATAATTTAGATGTTGCTGATTCAATTGTAGATTTGTATTTTTGGAATACTTGTTCTCTATTATCATCAGTTGGTTTAATACTTGATGTTTCAATTAATGCAAAAATACCACACATTTTAGTTTAAAAACAATAAGAATTTTATATTATTTATATATATTCAATTTTTACCAATGAACGTAATTTTTATACATATCGGAACTGAACTACCAAAATGTTTATTTGACAGTTTATATCAAACATTATTAATCAACGAATACAAGGCAAAAATTTATGTTATAATTGATGATTCTACAATCGATACATTTAATAGTAAAGTATCAGAATTTTCGTTTAATCATTATACAAAGACAAAATTTGAATATTTGAATATTATAAACGTAGTTCCGTTATCAATTTTAGAAATGAATGCATCAAATGATGTTACATTTAATAATTACAAACAAGTTGTTACACAAAAATTTCAAAATTTGTCTGAATTTAGAAGTGGGTTTTGGATATCAACTACAGCTAGATTTTTTTATATATCAATATTGATGAAAATGTTTAATATAAAAAGTGCTTTTCATATAGAAAACGATATAATGATGTATGATAATTTCTATGATTTATACAATTATATATGTAAAATGTATAATGTGTCATCGGTAGATAAAGTATGTATGGTACAGGATGCTCCGGAAAGGGTAATACCTAGTTTATTATTTTTCCCGGATTATGATTCACTTAATATTTTAACCCAATATATAACAAACGAATTGTCTAATTCCGAAAGTTTTTTAAACGATATGAGTATCCTTGGTTCATTTGTTGATAAAATACAATTACCAATAATTCCGGGTGGAGGTAAAATAATTTTTGACGGGGCTGCGTTGGGTCAATATCTGGGAGGAGTAGATTATAGAAATTTACCAAATGCAGATGACCCGATTGTTTGTTACAACAATCCATCTCGTGGTTTTGTAAATGAAACTGCTATTATACGAGCAAACGAATATAATTTTTCAAAATCAAAAGTAATACTTGATCATTTAAGAGTTCCGGTCCGTGTTCCTATTTTATATGATAAAAAATCCAATCAAAATAAAATTACACAAATTGCAAATTTGCATATTCATAGTAAACAACTGTATCAATTTTCAAGTGTATGTGATATTCATTTTGATGATATAATATCAGGAGACAGAATTTTGTCATTGTGCGATTTTGTATTAGTAACAAAACCTATTATCGAATTTCACAAGAATATCGAAAAATACGCAAAAGACGTTATTTTGATACGTGATTTTAACAATATTAATATGTTATTATTGAATAGTTTTTTTAAGAATCATTGTGAAAAAAATAATACAATGGTTGTGAAATTATTTATTTATACTCATATTTTGGATGATTTTCAAAAATTTATATTTCCTAGACTAGATAATTCTATACATTACGATTTGTATTTACATAATTCTGATCATGCATTTATGGATAAACATATTGATATGTTAGATAGTGATTACATTAGGAAAGTTTATGCACAAAATTTGGATACTACATTTACTTCTGATAAATTGACATTATTGCCAATAGGTATAGCAAATTCAATGTGGAAACATGGCAATATCTTAGAGGTATATAAAACAATTAGCCAAGTGTATAAAGTAAAAAAGGTAAAATCAATATATATAAATATAAATCCAACTACATATTTTTATAGGAAAAATATTTTAGACAAGATAAATGAAAAGGGTATATTAAAAGTGTCTACAAATAAACCTTATACAAAGTATTTACAGGAATTAGCTGAACACAGGTTTTGTTTGTGTATAAGAGGTAATGGTATAGATACTCACAGATTTTGGGAGAGTTTGTATGTTGGTGTAATTCCGGTTATTATTAATAATAAAACTACACTTTGTAATAATTTTGTAAAATATTTACGTTATTTGGATGTACCTTTTTATGAAATAAGGGAAGATGATTTGGATAAGATGTTTAATAAATATACACAGGATTTTTTCAATGACGTTTTATATTCTGAAATTAATACAAATTCAACTATTTTCAATACTGAATGTTTAAAATTAAATTTTTACAAATAAATATTTTCGATCACAAGATCGTTAGAAAGCGATATTAAAAATATTATTTAAAACTAGATAGTTAGATTATTTGCAATCTAAAATGGAATCAGGATTTGGACAAAATCTAGAAGGTTTTTTAATTAAGGGAAATTTGTCTCTGGTACCATCTGCAAATCCGTCATTACAAGGGGATGGATCAGTAGAAGGTTCTGGGATTTTATATTTTGATTCTATTAGAGAATACAATTATTCAAGTGGAGTTAATATTCAAGATGTTTCATTTCAAAATGGAAAATTAACAATACCATATACAATTCCAAGTGACAATGCTACTTCAGCAAGTGTTATTATAGATGGTGGTATGTCTATAAAACACACACAAAATGCATCTAGTACGACATCAGGTGGTGCACTTACAGTAGTGGGTGGGGCTGCTATAGGTAAAGATTTATTAGTTGGTGGTGTCGTTAATATGACTGGGAATGCTATAAAAAACTTGGCATATCCTGTGATTGGTAGTGATGGTGTGAATAAGGATTATGTAGACTCGGTAGCTGGAAGGGTATCTGGTAACTTTACCACTGGTCAAGTGATTTTTGCAGATTCAAACGGTGATGCTATACGTGGTTACTCGTTTTTGAAAATAGATTCTGGTAAATTAGATTTATCAATACCGTTATCTATTACAAATACGAGTAATGCTGATGGGTCATCAGCTTCGTTGCAAATATTTGGGGGTGTAAACATTAAAAAGGATACTATAGTAGAAGGTTTGATAAATCTTTCTGGAAATTCTATAATCAATTTATCATCGCCAGTGAATAATTTGGATGCAGCTAACAAAGAATATGTTGATAATTTGATTACTAATTTAACATTTGGTAATATATCTGGAAATTTTACAACTGGACAATTAATTGTTGCAGATACATCAGGAAATACTATAAGAGGATATGATACTTTAACATTTGATGGGACCACATTGACATTATTTAATACAAGTAATAATTCATTTGTGTGTTATGGTGGTATTTCTATAAATAAAGATGCATTTATTGGTGGGGTACTTGATGTAAATAATAACAATATTATTAATGTGGCAGATCCGGTAAACAATTTGGATGCAGTTAATAAAGAATATGTTGACAATTTAATTACGAATTTGACATTTGGTAATATATCTGGAAATTTTACATCTGGACAATTAATTGTTGCAGATACATCAGGGAATAATATAAGGGGCTTTGATAATTTTACTTTTACAAGTAATGCTAATGGTAGTGGGTCTGTTATTTTAAGTAATGTTACAGATATTCGTATTCAAAATACGAGTAATGCTACAGGATTAACAAACGGTGGTACATTAACATCATTAGGTGGTGCAAGTTTTCAAAAAGATGTATATATAGGTGGTGTATTGGATGTTAATTTACAAAATATCAAAAGTGTAGCTGATCCTATTGATGATTACGATGCTGTAAATAAAGAATATGTTGATAGTTTATTTGCAGATTGTTGTAGTGGTAGCGGTGGAGGTGGTA
>Ga0114971_10002614_pt1 | contig 12392 bp, 12 predicted proteins | sample M_140625_MF_Meta_FD_87320 | JGI IMG/M metagenome (GOLD analysis project Ga0114971, IMG submission 87320) | Freshwater microbial communities from Lake Montjoie, Canada to study carbon cycling - M_140625_MF_MetaG | ecosystem: Environmental > Aquatic > Freshwater > Lake | place: Lake Montjoie... | reverse complement strand
GATCAACTAATTTAAAATTAAATTTTGTTGGATCAATAATTTGCAATTCACCAATTTTCCCATTTTTAACTTCCAATAAATAACTTTTGTCGCAGATAGAAATTTCATCCATTGAATCAAAGCCATTGACGATGTAAGCATGATTTTGTATATCCTGAGCAATTACATTAGCAATTTTATTCATAGTATCAAAACGTGAAGTACCGATAAGTTGAAGGTTTGTTTGGGCTGGATTAAGAAGCGGGCCAAGAAAATTGAAAATAGTTGGTTCTTTGATTTTTTGACGAATTGGAGAAATTTTTTTTAGGGCAGGGTGGAAAAATGGTGCAAATAAAAAGGCTAATTTTTTTTCTCGTAAATTTTTTTCAAGAAAAAGTTTGTCATCTGTAATTTTAATTCCTAATTCAAAAAAAATATCAGCTGATCCGGATCGAGATGAAATGGCTTTATTGCCATGTTTGGCAACGCAAATCCCCGCTGAAGCAAGTATAAATGAAACTGCAGTTGATACATTTAGGGTATTTAATTTGTCACCACCCGTTCCGCAAACGTCAAGGCAATTTTGTGGAGAGTTAATCAAAATCATTTCTTGTTTAAGGGCTGAAATGGAGCCAATAAAAGCATTGCTGGGTAAATTACAAAAATTTAAATCAAGAAGAAATTTTGTTATCGAATCTTCATCATATTTGTCATTAAAAATATCGCAAAAAATATTATAAAACTGAGTAATTGAATATTTCGAAATATCATCCGTTAAATTATACTGAAAGTTATTCATAAAAAACAAATTAAAAATCTATTATTTGATTATAATTAAAAATAATTAAACTAAATTAAATTTAAGAAATTTTTTATAATATCTAAACCATGTTCACAAGCAATGGATTCGGGGTGAAATTGTACACCATATATTTTTAATTTTTCATCAGCAATTGCCATAATAATTTTATCATTAGTTTCGGCAGAAATTTTAAAATTATTAGGAAGGCTTTCGCGCTCAATGATTAAGGAATGATATCGCGTAGCTTTAAAGGGCGAAGAAATATTTTTAAATAAATTTTCTTGGCGATGAAAAATTTCACTAATTTTGCCGTGAAATGGATAGGTCTTGATGATATTGCCACCAAAAGCTTGACCAATAGCTTGATGACCGAGACAAACTCCAAATATTGGAATTTTTCCAGCAAAATTTTTTATAACTTCTAAACAAATTCCAGCGTCATCAGGAGTGCAAGGACCAGGAGATATTACTATAGCTTGAAGATTTAATTTTTTAATTTCTTCAATTAAAATTTTATCATTGCGCTTTACCAAAACTTCTTTTGCACCAGCCAAAATCAAATAGTGATAAAGATTGTAAGTAAAGCTATCGTAATTATCGATCAGTAAAATCATTTTATTTAAATTTTATGATAATCCTCAAGATTATATTCATCAACTTGCACGGCATCGAGCATGGCTGTTTTAGCATCATGTAATTGATGCTTATCTTGCAAATTAATTAAACCTTTTTCAAAGGACAGATCAATTAAATCATGAACAGGTTTATTTGGCAAGTATCCAGATTTAACAGCCTTTTTAATTTTTTGCGATGCAGTTTGAGAGATTTCGTTGAGATACATAGCATTTTCAAGTCGACCTAAATTGTCAAAACGATCCTTACTAACATATATTCCAGAAGTTAAATCATTACGAGCTTTGCCATTTTTAATAATATTGTTAACAACTTTTTTTCCAAGATTATCACTTGACTCAGTACAAAAAATATTAAAACGCGCAAATAAGGCAAAAGGCAAAATTAAAAATTTACCAAATGGACCAAAAATATTTTGATAAATTCCGTCAATGCCTTTTTGGGCTTTGGTTAATTGTTCGCGTAAAGCATGTTCAGCAATAGCTTTTTCTAATAAATCACGATTGTTAAATTCATATTTACGAAGAATCGATAATGCTAAATACATCGCTGATAAGACATCACCAAATCTGCCATTTAAATTTTCTTTGCGTTTTAAATTTCCACCGTAACGGGCTAAAGCAAAATCTGCAAGTACCGCAAAGGTTGCACTACACCATGCAATTTTTTTTCGATAAATCACGGTTAAATCTCGAGAAAAATATTCGGCAGGATGAAGATTCCAATATCCGCGAGTAACTGACAATAAAATTGAGCGCAAGATATTGCTAAATAAATTGCCAATATGACTAAAGAATTCATGATCAAAAGCTTTTAAATCATTATTTTGCAATGCAAGAATTTCTTTATAAGCATGAGGATGCGACATGATTGAGCCTTGTCCAAACTGAATAAGACTGCGCGTCATGACATTCGAACCTTCGACGGTAATTGAAATTGGTGTTGAAAAATAAGCATTGGCTAAAATATTTCGTGGACCACGGATTATCGCACTTCCTCCCAAAATATCCATCCCATCATTGATATTTTGACGATAAATTTCAGTTGAATGATATTTGGCAATTGCCCCAATTACCGCTGGTTTAATTCCTGAATCTACCGCTCCAGCTGTGAATCTGCGCATTGCATCAAGTGCATAAGTTCGCGAAGCAATTCGAGCAATAATTTCTTCTACACCTTCAAATTTTGAAATTGCCGTACCAAATTGTTCGCGAATACTTGCATATGCAGTTACGGTGCGAATAACTAATTTTGATCCACCACAACTTGTCGATGGCAATGAAATTCCTCTTCCAACCGATAAACATTCCATCAACATTTGCCAACCCTTGCCAAGTCCAGCTTGTGCTCCAATTACGGCATCGATATCAATGATTACATTTTCACCATTAATTGGCGAGTTAACAAAAGGAGTAGCAAGTGGATCATGTCTTCGACCTTGTCTAACGCCAACGGTATCATAAGGAATTAATGCGCAAGTAATACCAATATCTTCATTGGGGAAGATTAAATGTTGTGGATCGCGTAATTGAAATGCCAATCCAATCAAACTAGCATAAGCGCCAAGGGTTATATATCTTTTATTCCAATTCAAACAAATTTTAATTTTACCATCGGTATCTTTAAACAAAACGCCATTAGAGATTATCGATGTTGCATCACTTCCTGCTGTTGGTTCAGTTAATGCGAAGCAAGGTAATTCCTGACCATTAGCTAAGCGCGGAAGATAATAATTGCGTTGCTTATCAGTACCATAATGCATTAGTAATTCTGCTGGTCCAAGTGAATTTGGAACCATTGTTGTAATCGCTAAAACCGCTGAGCGCGAAGCTAGTTTCTCAACTACGCAACTATGTGCATAAGCTGAAAAACCTAGTCCCCCATATTCTTTAGGTATAATCATGCCAAAGAATTTTTTTTCACTTAAATATTCCCAAACCTCTGGAGGTAAATCACGTCGTAATTGCACTTCATAATCTACGCACATTTTACAAACTTCCTCGACCTCATTATCTAAAAAAGATTTCTCTTCACTCGAAAGTTTTGGATAATTTTGATTAAATATTTTATCAAAATTTGGTTTACCTGAAAATAATTCACTATCAATCCAAGTATTTCCAGAGGTTAAAGCAATTTTTTCAGTTTCTGAAATTTTTGGTAATAAGCCTAATTTTTTTATTAAAATGATAACTGGTTTGGTAATTGTGTAACGACGAATAAATTTAGAACTGAAAGTAAACGCCGTTATTAAATAGGATGTTAAAAAAATTTCTGATGGATTAAATTTGATTAGATAAATTCCTAAAACAAAAAAAAGAAAAATCGCTCTTGAACGTAAGTATATTAAGGTTAAAAGGACAAGGAAGATCAGTGGATCGAAAGATGGTATTTCATTAAAAAAAAGACTTAAGGTTTCGATAAATGAAGATGAAGATAACATATTTTAATAGTGTTTATTGTTTAATACTAGCTATTAACATTATTCATTAATTCACAAGAATTCTTAACCAATTGACGAATTTGGTTAATGTAAGACGCTCTTTCATTAACTGAAATAGCTTTTCTAGCATCAAGTAAATTAAGAATATGACTTGCTTTTAAAGCTTGTTCATAAGCAGGTATAGCTAATTTTTTATCTGCTAAGAATTGAGATTGATGTTTAGATTCATTAAAATTTTTAAACAAAACTTCTATGTTACTATGCTCCAAAATGAAGTGAGAATTTTCAATTTCACTTTGCTTAAAAATATCTCCATAAGTAAGTGAGTTGACTTGTTTATTTGCTTCATTCCATTGAATATCAAAAATATTATCGACACCTTGAAGATGCATGGCTATTCGCTCTAAGCCATAAGTAATTTCTCCAGAAATTATTTCGCATTCAATTCCACCAACTTGTTGCATATATGTGAATTGAGTAATTTCCATGCCGTTAAACCAAACTTCATAGCCTAAGCCAGATGCTCCAACCGAAGGATTTTCCCAGTCATCCTCTACAAAACGAATATCATTTTTTTTACTATCTAAACCAATTAAATCAAGGCTTTGCAGGTAAAGGCTTTTGATATTTTGTGGAGCTGGTTTTAATAAAACTTGCAATTGATAATAATGGCCTAAGCGATTTGGGTTTTTACCATATCTTGAATACGTAGGACGACGACAAGGTTGAACATAAACAACTTGCCACGGTTTTTTACCAAGAGCGCGAAGAATTGTTAATGGATGCAAAGTTCCTGCGCCAACTTCGATATCAATTGGTTGAAGTATTGCACAACCTTGATTTGCCCAAAAATTTTGTAAATCTAAAATAATTTGCTGAAATGATTTCATGAAATTTTATTTTTTTTACAGGGATTTTTTTTACAGGGATTTTTTATGCGATGATTTCAGTTTGAGCGAAGAAAAAGGCAATTTCATTTTTGGCATTTTCTAAGCTATCCGATCCATGAACACTATTTGCTTCAATCGATAAAGCAAATTCCTTGCGAATTGTTCCAGCTTCTGCATTAGCAGGATTAGTAGCTCCCATGATGTCACGATTTTTTGCGACAGCATTTTCGCCTTTTAACACTTGAATCAAAACTGGTCCTGAAGTCATAAATTTTACTAAATCTTTAAAGAATGGACGTTGATTATGAACCGCATAAAAATCTTGAGCATTTTTTTCAGAAAGTTGTAGCATTTTTGATGCAACAATTTTTAGACCTGCCGATTCGAATTTAGTATTAATTTTGCCGATTAAATTTCTTTCGACTGCATCAGGTTTGATTATTGAAAGAGTAGATTCTAAAGCCATATGATAAAATAAAGATGTTGAAATAATTTGCCTAGTTGACTAAGCTAATTTTAGTCTTAAACTAAAGAAAAATTAAAGCTTAACTGATTTGCAAGTCAAGTATAGAATTTAATTTTAATTATTTTATTTTTAAATTATTTTTAAAGTTTTCTATGAAAAACCAATTAAACCTAACAGAGTTATTAGCAATAGTTCAAAGTAAAATAAATTCACAAGATGAAAAATCTTACATAAAAAATCTTTGTTTAAAAGGTATTGAGCATGTAGCCCAAAAAGTTGGCGAAGAGTCTGTGGAAGTAGTTATTGCAAGCTTATTATATCAACAACATCTTCTAAATAATTCTTCGGAATCGGCGAAATATCGTCAGGATATGGTGCAATTTCGTCAAAATTTAGTAAATGAATTTTGTGATTTATTTTTTCATAGTTTAATTTTAATGGAGCAAAATAAAATTACTTTCGAAGATATTTTTACGGAATTTTTTAAACGCAATCAAAAATAACATGAATGAAATAACTCTTACCAAATCAGCCTTGGCAAGAATCAAGGAGATTAAAAATAAAATCGAAAATAATAATAAATTTTTAAGAATTGCCGTTGATTCCGGAGGTTGTAGTGGATTTCAATATATTTTTAGTCTTGACGAAAAATGCAATGACGATGATTTATTAATTTACGGTGAGCAATCACGGCAATTGGTAGTTAGCGATAATCAATCATTGGAATTTTTGCGAGGTTGTGAAATAGATTTTGTTGAAGAATTAGGTGCGCAATATTTTAAAGTAAACAATCCAAATGCCAAGGCAAATTGCGGTTGTGGACAATCATTTAGTGTATAATTTTTTAAATGCCAAAATATAATTTGAAAATTTGATAAATTTAAATTGAAAATTAATTTAATTGACAATCTTTTAAATTAACTAATTAACTAAATTCTAAAATCGCTTCCTAGGTAAACCTTCCTAACTTGTTCATCTTCGATAATCTCTTGTTTTGAACCCGATATTATAATTTTTCCATCATAAACAATATAAGCTCGATCAACAATTGATAAGGTTTCACGAACATTATGATCGGTAATTAAAACGCCAATTTGGCGATTCTTTAGATGATTAATCATTTCAACAATATCATTTACAGCAATTGGATCAATTCCTGCAAAAGGTTCGTCAAGTAAAATAAATGAAGGATTTGTTGCAAGAGCTCGAGCAATTTCAACTCTCCTTCTTTCTCCTCCCGAAAGTGATAAAGCGTGAGATTTGCGTATATGAGTTATTGAAAATTCTTCAAGTAATTCATTTAATTTTTCATGACGCTTAACACTGTTAGCTTCAGCAATTTCAAGAATTGCCATGATGTTTTGTTCAACTGTCATTCCGCGAAATATTGAAGCTTCTTGCGGAAGATATCCAATTCCAAGTCTAGCGCGTTGATACATTGGCAAGTGAGTAATGTCGATATGATCAATAAAAATTGATCCTGAATCATTGGGAATTAATCCAACAATCATGTAGAAACTTGTTGTTTTACCAGCGCCATTTGGTCCAAGCAGGCCAACAACTTCGCCTTGCGAAACTTGAAGACTTACATCGCGAATTACAACTTTTTTTTGGTATGATTTTGCCAATTTATTGACTTTGAGAATTTTTTTGTTCATGATTATTTTTTGATTTTTTAAGATCTTTAATATCATCGCCAATGATTACAGTAACGCGATCATCAATATTGCCGATATTTGAATTTGTTGTTGAATTTACATTTGCAGAAATTCCATTTTGTTTGCCAATAAAATTACCTTTTTTGGTTTTTAAGTCATAAATAAATTTATCGCCACTGGCAATTGAAGTTCCATTATTAACCATTACATTTTTTTGTAAAACAAAAATATTTTGATTTGGATCATAATATCCAGAATCGCCTGTTGCAGTAGATTCATCGCTAAAAATTTTAACATGATTAAATGCCTCAATGCGTTTAATTTTATTTTGTTTAGAATTTATATTATTGCTTTTTTCTTCTTCGTAAATAACAATCATTTTATCGGCAAGCAAAGAAGAATCTTCTTTTTCAACAACAACATTATCATTAAATTCAACAGTTTGATTTTGGCGATTTATGGTTATAATTTCCGAGCGAATTTTGGTTGGTAGTGATTTGTTTTTTGTTGTTTTTGTATTTTTTATATTAGCTTTGCGATCATAGTTCTCTAAGTCATCTAGCAAATCATTGGCAAAAGAATTTTGCGTTATAAAACATAAAATAGTGAAAAAACTTATGAATAATAGTAGTAAACATTTTTTATTGTCTATCATTGCTTTTATTATAATAAATTTTATTTTAATAGAAAAAGTTAATGCCAAAAATAGTGATAAAGCAATTAAATCGCAATCTCTAAATTCATTAGAAAAATTTAATCAAGATCCAGCAAATTATAATCACGATTTACAAATATTCAACGAAAATAACCAATCCATTCTAAAGCTTGCTGTTGCTGTTTGCGATGATGAAGAAAAGCGTCAATATGGTTTAATGAATTTAAAAAAATTAGATGAAAAAAAAGGGATGATTTTTATATTTTCAAAGCCATTAAAAGTTGATTTCTGGATGAAAAATACTATTATTCCTCTTGATATGATTTTTATCGATGCAGACGATAAAATTATTCAAATACAGCAAAATACCACACCTCAATCTACGGATTTTATAACTTCAAAACAAAAAATTTTAAAAGTGCTTGAAATCAATGCTGGATTAGTTAAAAAGTACAATATTAAAATAGGCAATAAAATTTCTTTTAAATAAAATATCTAAATCTAATTTTCTTACTTAACATTTATGTTTGATATATTTGATTAAAAATTATTAAAACTAAACTGTTATAACTTAAAATATTATCAATTAACAATGCGAATTTTTAAAATTGAAAATGACTTTACTTTTGATTTAAAAGCAATCTTGCCTGAGCAAATTTTTGATTTATTACAAAAAAATAATTCGCTTGATTTAAAAATTTCTAAAGATGTTGAATCAATTATCTCAAGGGTTCGAAGCGAAGGCGATGAAGCGATAATGCAACTTTCAAATCAATATGATAAGGCAAATTTTCTAAGTAGTGATGATTTTTTAGTTAGTGAACAGGAATTTTTTGAAGCTGAAAAATTAATTTCATCTGAGTTAATTGAATCATTTAAAATTTCAGCTCAGCGCATCAGATTTTATCATCAAAAACAAATGCCTGCAGATTTTAATTTTATTGATCAATTGGGATTTGAGCTTGGAAATCGCTGGCAAGCAATTCAGAAATTGGGAGTTTATGTTCCGGGTGGAAGTGCTTCTTATCCAAGCTCAGTTTTGATGTCAGTAATTCCCGCACAGGTTGCAGGAGTTGAAGAAATTGTAGTTTGCGTTCCTACGAAAAATTCCAAAATAAATCCTGCTGTGCTTTTTGCTTGTCAAATTTGCGGCATAAACAAAGTTTTTAAAATCGGTGGAGCGCAAGCAATTGCAGCAATGGCATTTGGCACTAAAAAAATTCCCAAAGTTGATAAAATTGTTGGTCCTGGAAATTCTTATGTTGCACTTGCCAAAAAACAACTTTATGGTGAAGTCGGAATTGATATGATTGCAGGTCCAACCGATTTAACTATTGTTGCAGATAGCAATGCTAATCCAACTTGGCTTGCAATTGATGCATTATCGCAACTAGAACATGGTGAAGATTCAAAGTCATTTATTATCGTTGATAATTACGAATTTGCCAAAAAAATTAATGATGAAATTTTTAGGCTAAAACAACAATTATCGAGAAAAAACATCATCGAAAAATCGCTAAATAATTCAGCAATTTTTGTTATTAACAATATTTTGCAAGCGCATTTTTTGGTTAATTTTATTGCTCCCGAGCATCTGCAAATTATTACTTCAGAGCCTGAAAAAATTCTTACAAAAATTAAAAACGCTGGAGCGATTTTTGTTGGCCAATATTGCCCTGAAGCAATTGGCGATTATATTGCTGGACCAAGTCACACCTTGCCAACTTCAGGAACTTCGCGCTTTGCAAGTGGTTTATCAGTTTATGATTTTTTGAAAAGGCAATCGCTGATAAAATGTGATAAAAATTCTTTTTTACAATTAGCAAATTCTGCTTCGCTTATGGCTGAAGTAGAAGGTTTAACGGCACATCAACTTAGTATCGATATTCGTAAATTATGAAATTTTTTATTTTTTATTTCTCACTATTTTTTTTGATTTTTTCCTGTGCATCCAAGGAAGAAAAAAATTCACCTGAACTGCTTTACAAAAGCGCTTTGAAATTATTGAAAAGTAAAAATTACATTGATTCAGCAAAAGAATTCGAAAAAATTGATGATGATTTTCCATTTTCAAAATGGGCAATTAAAGGCCAAGTTATGGCGAGTTACGCTTATTACAAAAATAAAGATTTCGAAAAAGTTATTCAAATTGGCGAAGATTTTTCAAGATTAAATCCAACTAGCGAATACTTGCCTTACATGCTTTATTTGCGAGGTATTTGTTACTATTTACAAATTCCAACTATTGATCGAGCGCAGGATTATTCAAGTCAAGCCTCGGCAATTTTTCGTGAATTAATTGTTCGCTTTCCTCAAGATGATCATGCGCTTGATGCCAAAGAAAAATTAATTTTTGTCGATGAGCATTTGGCAGGAGCAATTATTGAGCAAGCGCGTCGCCAGATTAAGCATCAGAATTTTATTGGGGCAATAAATAATTTACAGTTAGTGATTAGCCGTTATCGCTTTACAAATCAAGTTGCCGAAAGTTATTTTAGATTAGCCGAAATTTATTGGTATTTGGGTAATAAAAAAGAATTTTACAAAGCTAAAAAAATTCTTAGTAACCAATTTAGTGACAGCTATTGGTTTAAACAATTATTAACTAAATTTAGTTAAAATTATATTAAAAATAATTCTTTTAATTTAAAAGAATAACTTATATTATAAATAATTATATTCAATTAGATTTTAAAAATATTATGTATCTGTTTGCGTCGAGAAAAATAGAAAATAGTAAGTCATATTTTAGTTCAGTTGCAGATAAATTATCATTAAAAAAAAGGCCTAAAATTGAAGATGCAGTAGGAGTTAGAGCTGGAGATAGAGCTGGAGATTATATAGATCAAGAAATACAGGGATTTGAGCCAAATAAGAATTTAGGAACTCGTGATATTGCCTATGAGCTGTTGGGCATAGATACAAGAGTTAGAAATCCTAATATCACTTCCAAAGAAGTATTAAAAGCGCATAAATTACTTGTTGAGGCTGGCAAAATAAATCCTGATACAATTTTTTATAAAATTAAATTTCGTAAGCCCATAACTCCTCGGGAATTGTCAAGAAAAGTTAAATGCAAGACAATTACGATACAAAAACCCTCTCATGAAATTTTAAGTGATGATCAGGATATTGATTTAAAATTAAATCAAGCCAAAATTAACGAATGGAGAAAAAATTTCAAAGTTTATTTTTCACAAGATTTAAAAGGCAAAGGTTCTCTCCGCCAAAATATTTTACTGAGTAAATTAAATGAGTCTGATTCTTCAATTCACTATGAAGGACATAAAATGACTTTTATGGTCGATAGTCAATCAATTGATGATGATCCAGTTTTTAAAACATTTAGCAAAGTTAAATTTGATTCTTACGATGATGGCTCACAAAAATTTTTTTATGTAGCAAATGAATTTGAAAATGAAGATACAGGTTCGCCCGAAAGAATAGATAATAGAGAAATTACAATTGAAGAAAAATTAAAGGATAGTTTATCGCCACATTGTTTTAAAGTTAATCAAACCTCTCCTCACCAAGATTCTTCTTCAATTGACGTTGCGCCAATATTTTCAACTGCAGTAAAAAATGCCGTAAAGGGTTTGGAATTTTTGAATGAATTTGAAAATCCAGATAAATCTAGGGATTCAATTAGAGACGGTAAAATACTTTTTCACATAATGGCATTTGCAAATGAAAAGCAAGGAGTTGGTAATAAAATTGAGGATTTAAAAAAATATTTTAATAAAATTTATGATGAAATTTTTACAGATAAAGATAAATTACAAAAGCGAGTTAGAATAGATAAAATTGCCGAAAGTGCCATGGCTTTCTCATATAAATTCCAACAAGAAATGAAAAATACTCATGGTTTTGAAACTGGAAGAATTGGGGCAAAAAATCCTAATGTTGGAGCGCGATTACACAGAATGGCAAGTGAAGAAAATATTATGCAATTTTTTGCAAATACCAAATTTGCTGAAAAGGTTAAAAATAAAAAAAGTAATTTAGAGGCAGTGTTTGATCTTGCTAAAGAACAGCTGAAAAATCTAGATTCACCAACTCCCCCTCATTTTCCTTCAGCTTCTCCTTCTCCTTCTACTTCTCCTTCTCCTTCAATAGATTTAACAAGGCCTGCTGGAGAACCTGTACCTGCCTCGCTTCGTCCCGCAAAATCTGCAACTGGATCGACTTCTGTTTCAGGAATGGAAGTAGCCTTAAGAGGTTTAATGAGTCGTGTAATGTCTCTCGGCGGGGGGCTTGTGGGGGGCCGCCAAGGGGGGAAATAGGCCTTAAGGATCGTAGCAATGAACCCAGTACACTCTGTTAAATCTCACTGTAAATAACTGATTTATAAAACAGTTAATAAAATTAATTATGGAAATTAAATCATCGAATATTTTAAAAGGCAGTAAGCATTTATGGTTACCATATACGCAAATGCAAAATCATCTACCTCAGCTTGAGGTTGAATCTGCTCAGGGTTCGGAAATTTTTTTAAGTGATAAAACTAAATTGCTTGATGGTATAGCCTCGTGGTGGAGCGTTGCTCATGGTTATAATCATGCGCATTTAATTTCGGCAATTGTAAAGCAAGCAAATAATTTAGCGCATATTATGCTCGCTGGATTTGCTGTTGAAACAACTTATCGCTTAGCGCATCGAATATGTAATTTTACGCAGATGGATCATGTTTTTTTTTCAGATTCAGGATCAACTGCCATCGAAGTTGCTATGAAAATTGCTTGGCAATTTCACATAAATAACCAAGAAAAAAATAAAACAAAATTTATTTCATTTAAAAATTCCTATCACGGCGATACTACTGGCGCGATGTCTTTAGCTGATCTACAAAGTGGCATGCATCAAAAATTT
>Ga0114971_10002613_pt1 | contig 12393 bp, 15 predicted proteins | sample M_140625_MF_Meta_FD_87320 | JGI IMG/M metagenome (GOLD analysis project Ga0114971, IMG submission 87320) | Freshwater microbial communities from Lake Montjoie, Canada to study carbon cycling - M_140625_MF_MetaG | ecosystem: Environmental > Aquatic > Freshwater > Lake | place: Lake Montjoie... | reverse complement strand
CTTGTTTAACATGGGCTACCTCGACGTAGGCGAATTGGGGGAGATGTGGTTTTGCAAAAATTCCGTGATCCGAGCTTGTGCGCCTCGAGCCGCATTGCCTAGAAAGATGATGTGTCCCGCATCAGGTAGGGGAAGGAAGAGGGCGTTGTCCACAAGCGAGGCGGCGGCTTCGGCCTGCACGAAAGGAACGAGCTTATCTTTTTGACCATGCACGATAAGGATGGGCGCTTGGACTTCCTTCAGCAGGTGAAGGGAGATTGCGGGCACTTGGAGAAGGTCGTTGTGCAGACCTTTAGCGCGGGGGCTTGTCGGTATGATGGCATCGATCCAACTTTCGAAATATTCCGACTGGGAGGGGTCATCCAAAATTGATCCCACCCAAGTGGTTTTCTCTTCTGGAGTGCCAATGGTGGTAAAGTCGAATGCGAGCCCGAGAGAGTCCGCGAGAGAGTGACGGGAAAAACGCATGTTGGCGAAGTCGGTTGGGGGAACGAAGGGAGGCACGTCCATGGGGGCCGTGACCGCTGATACCAGTACGAGAGCGGTGGTGCGATTAGGAAAAAGATGGGCAAATTCGCTGGCTACTGCGGCTCCGAATCCCTCGCCGATTACGGCGACAACCGGGATAGAGAGTTTTTCGAGGAGTTCGGCGGCGACCTCCGCTTGCTTCCTTGGCGTATCTCCCATCGAGAGGGGGGTACGCAAGTATCCGGGACGGGAGAAAGCAAGGACCTCAAATCCCTCCATCTCGAGAAAGCCTCCGAAATGGGAACCTGCATCGTAGCCGCCTCCGGTATCGTGAAAAACGAGAACGGTAGGGCCATCGCCGCGCCGAATGTATTCCACAGGGCCGGAAGGGAGGGAAGCCAGTTGGGATCGCTCACTAAGGGCACTCATTTTTTCTGCGCGCCATGATTGGATCGAAGCTAGCAAAACCCCGAATGCCATGAGAAGGAACGCACCAAAAATAAAAGCCAACTTCAGAAGAATGCGGGTTTTTTGAGCCATATCAGCGTTTAGCAAGGCGGACGAACAACCCGATTCCAATCGTGATGAAGAGGAGGTTTGGAATCCAAATGAGGAACTGCGGGAAGGCGGCGGCATTTCCTCGGAATGTGTCGGCCATGATGAAAAAGAAAAAATAGCTGAATGCGACTACAATGCTAAGGCCGAAGCCGACGGACGTTTCCTTGCGGTGGGTGGTAACGCCGAGGGGAATGGCGATGAGGGCAAAGGCGATACATGAGAGGGCAATCGAAAAGCGCTTATTGAATTCCACCAGCGTTTCGAGGCGTTTTTTTCCATCGGTTTTCGAGAGCAGGTCAAAGAGTTCAGGCAGCGTGTAGGAGCTGAGGCGTCGGCTCTTGGATTGCGCATTTTTTAAAAATTTGTCGAGCTGGAGTGGGAAGACGCCTTCCTGCATGACGATACCCTGTTGGATTTTCGAGAGATCGCTCGGATTTTTGTCATCTCGTTGTTCGAAGCGTGCATCAAAAAGCCGCAGTAAGAGGCGGGAATTTTCGATGTCCGGAGTGAGAACCCCTTCGCGGGCAAAGACCATTTTTGTGGGGTATTGATCCTCGTTTATTTCAAAAACGAGGATGTTTTTAAGATGGTTACCATCCTTACCACCCACATAAACCCGTCGATCCGGAAACTGATCCACGACCTCATCCGCGCGGAAGAGGGATATGGGATTATTGGTTGCGATATCCACAACAGCTCGTGTCATGGCCTGCTCGGCCCGTGGAGCCACATCCGCATTGATCCAAAAGCAGACCGCCGAGAGAGCTATCGCAATCGCAAAAACGGGCATGCAGATCCTAGGAATACTCACGCCATTGGATTTCAAAGCGATCAGCTCGCTATCCGCGGACATTCTTCCAAAGAAGAGAAGGATGGCGGTGAGAAAGCCCCAAGGGATGGTGAAGGTAAGGGAGAACGGTAAGACTAGGGCCATGAAGGCCAGCACAGTGGCAATGGGAACGTCGGGGTTATTGATGAGAACGTTGAGGAGTTCTTTAAAAATATTTCCCAATACCAGTACGAGGCTGAGAATCAATACGCCGATAACTGCCGTGAGCAGGACGCCCGAGGCAATGTAGCGGTCGATGATTCTCATCTTGAAAAAACCAGACCGGTCATTCTTCGAAGACTCCCATCGCGCGGAATTTATTGTAGCGCGCGGCGAGGAGTTGATCGATAGGGATCGTCATGAGGGTCTTTAATTCCTGAGTCACGGATGTTCTTAAATTGTTCGCGGCGGCCTCGGGATCGCAGTGAGCGCCGCCGATTGGTTCGGGGATGACACCGTCCACGAGGCCCATCGCCATGAGATCCGGAGCGGAAAGTTTAAGGGCGGCGGCGGCCTCGGCTGCATGCTTGCGGTGTTTCCATAGAATGGCCGCACATCCTTCGGGACTGATGACCGAGTAGTAGGCATTTTCCAGCATGAGAACGCGGTCGGCCACGCCGATGCCCAAGGCACCGCCGGACCCACCTTCGCCGATAACGATGGAGACGATGGGCGTTCGGAGCACCATCATATCACGGATATTGACGGCGATGGCTTCGGCGATGTGGCGTTCCTCTGCACCGATGCCGGGATAGGCCCCAGGGGTGTCGATGAGGGCGACAAAAGGTAAGCCGAACTTTTCGGCGAGACGCATGAGACGAAGGGCCTTGCGGTAGCCCTCTGGATGCGGGCTTCCAAAGTTGCGGTAGAGGTTTTCTTTGGTATCACGGCCCTTTTGCTGCCCGATGATCACGCATCGAATACCATCAATCGTTGCGAGGCCGCCTGGCATCGAAGGATCGTCGCCAAAGAGGCGGTCGCCCTTGAGTTCAATGAAATCCGTGCAAGCCAGACGAATGTAATCAAGAAAAAACGGACGCTCGATATGGCGCGAGATTTGGACGCGTTGCCATGCGTTGAGATTGCCGTAAATGGTGTTACGGGTGGCCTCAATTTTTTTTTGCATCATGGCAATTTCCCCTGAAAGATCTATGTGGCGATCTTCGGACTGTTTTTTTAGCTCATGGAGCTTTTGCTCGAGTTCGATGATGGGTTTCTCAAAGTCCAAGGTGGTCTTGCTCATGGGCGGATTATTTGATGGTGAGTGGGGTTCCTGATTTGAGTAGGGCGAAGATGTCGTTGAAATCGGCAAGGCTTAGGACGATGCCTGGTGGGTTTGGGGGGATCGTGCCATCCGCCGCTGGCGTTGGCGTGGGTCGGATGGTCGTGCCGCCGGGACTGAGTAAAACGAACCGCTCGGTTTCAGCATAGTCTTTGGCTCCGAAAGCGACGCGTGTCTCGCCTTTACGGGCCACGCGGTCAGCGACCTTGGCTTCGAATTCACCCTTGGATGCTCCCCCTGTGAGAGTGAGAGAAACGATCGGATATTCATTAAAAAATTCCCCATGGTTCAAGACGGTGAGAGTGGATTTGTCTCGGTTCAAGACGGCGGAGGTATTGAGCGAGGGGATAAGGAGTAGCTGGCCGATCTGGAGGTTGGTGCTTGAGAGTTGATTGACCCAATAGATCTGCTCGACGTTGTTCTTTGTAACAGAGGCGATCTTGGCTAGGGAGTCGCCTTTTTTGACGGTGTAGACGGTGTTGGCGGGAGTCGCGCCGGTGTCCCGAAAGAGGACGAGATTGATCCGACCGAGTGCGGCGGTGGCTTCCGGAAGGCGGACAGAATCCGGAAAAGTTGTGATGAAGTTTTTAATACTCTCTCGTGCATCGATGGTGTCCATGGCGGCGGTGGGCTTAAGTGCATCCCAAGCCGCTACGCTCTGATCCGGGGTCGGGCTGGGAACCGGTGTGGGCGGTGCGGTTTGCTCGATGATGTCCAATTTTTTATCTTTGTAGTAGAGGTCGTATACAAAATAGGCACTCCCGCCTAAAACGGCGGCGACGAGCAGAAGAATAGTGAGAGCTTTGAAAATCATAAAATACTTGAGAATTCTACCCTTTGCCCAAGGAGAATGAAAATACGTAAATTAAACTAGGCCACGTCTTGTCCACTCGGCGACGTTGCCGCCTGCGGAACGTTGGATCATTTCCATCGAAAATTTTAGCAGGCAAACCTCCCAAGCGTCATCCACTCCAGCGATGAGAACGCCGAAGGGGTCAGCGATCCCACGGATCTCATCTTCTAGCCGGTCGGTGGCGGATTCCATCGACTCATGGAGCACTTTTTCGGAAAGGTCGGTTTTTTTAAATTGGAATCCGTAGCGGAGGATGCGGGCAACGGAAGCGTTGGATTCCAGCCAATCGGCATAGTCACGGGCTTCATCACCGAAGCCATCCAAAAGCAACTTTCTGAAATGCGAAGGGGAAAGAATCCGAGGGCGTTCGGCCTCGATCATGCCGGAACGAACCCTCACGCAGTTCACCTCATCCAAGGGCTCGGTAAGGAGGGTGAAGCTGAATCGCGTGGCTCCGAATGTCTCAATGGCGCTTTTCGGGCTTACCACGACGCGCGTATTTTCCATCGCGTAATTGAAGTCGTGATCTTTAAACATAATTCCAATTTATACGGACTGCATGGCGATTCAATCAATTCCCTGCGGGCGAGATTGGCGGAGCAATAACCTTCACGGATAGCTTCGCTGGGGGAAGTATGTAGGGTGCCGCCGAGAGAAGCACATAGAGCAAGAGGGTCGCGAGGGCGAGGTAGGGCAGTGGAGCGCAGGCGCGTTCGGTGGAAATCATGAGATCTGGAGGTCGGCGATCGCATGCATCACCCGGTCGCTCAGGTTTTGGTATGTTTCACGCGAAGGGTTGGAAATTTCTTCTGGTGTAAAGTGAATCGGATCGCCGATCACAATGGTGATTTGAGAAAGGTGGAGGCGCTTGGCATTTTTGGGATAGGCATCGTAGGCTCCGAAAATTCGCATAGGCAGGACGGGAGCGCCGGTTTTTGCAATCACCAAGCCGATCCCGGCGCGGGCTGGTTGCAAGAGACCGTCTTTCGAGCGGGTTCCTTCCGGGAAAAGAACGATGCCATGACCGGCCTTCACTTTTTTGATGACCTCACGCAAGGCCGACATGTCGTTGCCGTCACGTTCGACGGGAATGACATTCATTGCGGGAAAAAGCGGACCGAAGAAAGGCCATTTGAGAAGGGTATTGCGGGCGAGATAGTAAACACCGCGACGGCTGCAGATGCCTGCCAGTGGTGGATCAAAGAAGCTCGAGTGGTTGACGGCGATGATGAGCGGACCGGACTCCACCATGCGTTCGGGATGCACCACCCGCATGGTAAAAAACATCCGCGCGAAGAGTTTCGCTAGGTTATAGAAAATATTGTAAACAATCGTCATCGCGGATGAAGACCAGCGGCAGCAAGAAGTTGGAAGATTTTTTCAACAACACCATCGAGAGTGAGGTGGGAGGTGTCCACGATGCAGGCGCCCTTAGCAATCTGGAGTGGCGCCTCGGCGCGGGTGGAATCCTGTTTATCGCGCAAGTCGATGCTGTCCGTTTGGCCTTCAGCGGCACGCCGGAGGCGACGAATTTCGGGGGTTGCGTCAAGATAAAATTTGTGCGGGGCATCGGGAAAAACAGCCGATCCGATATCGCGGCCTTCCATCACCACATCGTGTTCGTTCACGAGGGCGCGCAGGCGTGCGACAATGAGATGGCGGACGGCAGGAATTGCGGAGACAGTGGAGACCGAGTTGTTGACGCTACTTTCTTTCAACTCGGCATCTGGGAATTGAGCGTTGATGCGGATGAAGGATTCGCCCTCGGCATTGAATCCGCAACCCAGATCCATTGATTCGATGGAGGTTTTCACGCTGTCTGAATGGGAGGGATCAACACCCTGTCGAAGCAACTCCCATGTCACAGCGCGGTACATCAAGCCCGAGTTCACGTAGGAAAATCCGAGGCGGCGGGCGAGTCGCTTGGCGACGCTGCTTTTTCCCGAGGCGGCTGGGCCGTCGATGGCGATAATGGTCATGGTGTTGGTGATTTGAATCCGCTGAGAACGGGGGTGCTTCCCTTGATGTGGCCCCCTTTTTGGATGTGACGGAGGGCTTCAGCAAAGCCGGGGTAGGAGGTATTCACGCAAGCGGCATCCTCGATGATGGTCTCGCCCTCCGCAAACAAGCCCGCGACAGCGAAGGCCATGGCAATGCGGTGGTCGCCGTGGCAAGGAAGCCTAGCGCCCTTGAGCGGCGAACCGCCGGTGATGGCCATGCCGTCTGGGAATTCCTCCACGGTCACACCCATTGCGCGAAGATTCGAGGCTACGGCAGCGATGCGGTCGGTCTCTTTGACTCGAAGTTCCGCCGCATCGCGTATGATTGTGATGCCATTGGCCAGCGCCGCCGCAACGGCGATCACGGGGATTTCATCGATCACGTTTGGGATCTCAGCCCCGCAAATCGTAGTGGCTTGGAGCGTGGTGCCCTTGATGTCGATATTTCCCACTGGTTCGCCGTGAAGCGAGGTTTCAATGACCTCGCGAATGCGGGCACCCATACGAATGAGGACGTCAATGATTCCAGTGCGCGTGGGGTTGAGTCCAACGTCCTTCACTAATAAGCGCGACCCAGGTTGGGCTGCCGAGGCGACGAGCCAGAATGCGGCGCTGGAAATGTCACCAGGAATAGCGAAGTCCCTCGACTCCGGGATTTGCCCGCCTTCAATGGTGGTGCGGACTTCCAAGAGGTGGCGGGTTTTTGGAGAGTTGGGATTTTCCCAGATTTCCTCACGTTTTGTTTTGATGAGGAAAAACTCGAACATCCGCTCGGTATGGTCGCGCGAGCGGACATTCTCGATCACCGTGGTTGTCCCTTTTGCAAAGAGACCGGCGAGAAGAACGGCGCTTTTCACTTGGGCGCTTGCTACGGGAAGACGGTAGGTGATGCCGTGAAGTGCCCTGTCGCCCTCGATGCAGAGCGGTGGACACGACTTGTCGCCATCAGCGGAGAGCTCGGCGCCCATCTCGCGAAGGGGGTCGATCACGCGTTGCATCGGGCGCTTCGAAAGTGAGTCGTCACCGACCATGCGGGAGCGAAATCCCTGCGCGGACAGGATGCCTGCCATGAGCCGCATGGTCGTTCCGGAGTTGCCGCAATCGATATCTCCGAAGGCTTTCGTAAATCGGCCGGAGTTGCCTACCACCACGAGTGTTCCAGGTTCTGGAGACTCAATAAAAATACCGAGTTGGCGCATGGCTTTTGCGGTGCTTTGGCAGTCTTCTCCCTCTAAAAAATTGGTAATCGTGCAGGCTCCATTTGAGAGTGAGGCTAGAAGAACGGCTCTGTGAGAGATGCTCTTGTCCGGTGGGACGGTGATCTCGGTATCTATGCGGGCCGCCTTGCGGGATTTGAGTGTGGTTGTTTCCTTGGATGCCATCATTTCGTAATCGGGTGATTGGAGCGGAGTTTTCGGGCATCCGCCAAAATGGCCTCAACTCCCTGTTTCTCTCCTCGCTCGAGGGCGAGCTTCAATGTCTCGAGCGTGTTTTGCAAGTCGCGGATTCCCTCTATAACTTCGACGCGATTGTCGAAGAGGATTTCTGTCCACATCCCTTCCGGGCCACCGGCGACCCGAGTGGAATCACGGTATCCTGGACCAGCCAGATGGGCCAAAGAGGGGTCCTGTGCTATGGCGGCGTGGACGAGGCAGGAGGCCGCCGCATGTGGCAGGTGGCTGACTCGAGCGACGGCGCGATCGTGATCCCGTGGAGTCATTTCACGAAATTTGCAGCCTGTGGCTGTCCAAAGCTGTCTTGTATTTTCGAGTGCCTTGGCTTCGGATTGGGGAGTCGGAGTGAGGATGCAAGTGGCCCCTTCAAAGAGATCCGCGCGGGCCGCCCGGATCCCGCTTTGATCAGATCCCGCCATCGGGTGCGCGCCAATAAAGCGACCGCCGAACGTGGCTTCCAAGGTTTCCACAATATTCGCCTTCACGCTCCCCGCGTCTGTGATCGTGGCCGATGGAGGAAGATGTTTTTTTAAATCTTCGCCGCAGTGCTGGATCGCCTTTGGCGACATGCAAAGAACGGCGATGTCACAATCAGCAAGCACAGACGCCAGATCGCAGGAGACGCGGCAGAGGGGCAAGAACGAAGCGGCCTCCGAGGCGGCTTCTTCGCGACGTGCCCACACGTTCACTTGCCAAGGCTGGCCGATGCGGCTCAATGCCAAGGCGAGGGAGCCGCCAATGAGCCCCGGGCCAAGAATGGCGATGCGACGGCTCAGGGAACCAGAAAGATCTTGCCCGAGTAGGGGCATTTCACCTCGGTGTTGGGCGGAAACCCACGCACGTCCACATAGCCGGCATAGGGCGAATGCGGACTAGTCACGAATCCGGGCTTGCCTGGAACTGGCGTGCCGAAGGAGACATCCCTTGGGGCAATAGTGACAGGAGGCGGGGTTGGAGCGAAAACAGGGGCGGGTTGAACGATCGGAACGACTGGTTGATCGGTGTAGCCTTCGGGTGTCGGCGTCGGAGTGGCGAATTGGGTTGCCCCGGAAGATCCGCGATACCCAAATCGGTTTGATCCCCTAGAGTTAGAATTGTCAGTGGATTCGCAGGCAACCATGACGAAAACGGCCAGCGCGGAACCCAACACAATCAGTGAAGATTTTTTCATAAGATAAATGACTATTTAAAAAGACACGGAACCTATCGTTATTCAATTTAAATCTCTCGATCTTGATTGAGGGGGGTGGATGGAACCGGCTCCGCCGGGCGGTCCCAAAAGTATCGTTTGAGTAGAACCTTGATGGTGGCTGTGAGTGGGACGGCCAATAAGGCGCCGAGCAAACCGCCAAGAATTAAACTCCAGGCAAGCACGGAAAGGATTACAGTAAGCGGCTGCAAGCCAACTGACTTTCCTACAATCTTAGGAGCGATAAAAATGCCGTCAATATTGTTGGCGAGGACGAATATGCCAGTGACTATGAGCGGGTGCGTCCAGTCTCCGAATTGGGCGGCGGCAATGATCACCGCAGGCACATAGCAGATCATCATTCCCAGATAGGGAATTAACCCCAGTATGCCGACCATGAGTCCGATCAGGATCGCAAAATCTAGTCCCATCGCGAGAAGGGCAAGCGCAATCATGGCTCCATCGATGAGGCTCACGATCAGTTGACCGCGAAAAAAGCTGATGAGGTAGGAATTGATCTCGACGACGAGCGAGACGATTTCACTTTTGAGCGGAGAGGCGCGGAGGGGCAGGTAGCGACTCCAATTATCTGCAATGGAGGGGCTATCCTTGAGGAAAAAAAACAGAAAAATGGGAACCAAGATCATGCTCAGGAGGAAGCCGAAAACCCCCAGAAAGCCGCCGACACTGCGCTGGAGAAATTTCCCTGACTCCATGGCCAGGTACGGAATTTTTTGTTGAATCCAAGTTCCGGCATCCTTGACGGCGTTGCTGAACATCACCGAAACTTGATCGCTCGGCGTTTGGATGGAACGGTCCTCACGGAAAAACTCGATTTCGGCAAAATGTTGAAGGCTATTGATTGTCTGGATCGAGAGGGCCTCGGTTTTTTGCAAATACTGGGGAAAGTTTTTAACGAGTGTTTTCCCTTGCCTGTATGCGGGTGGGAGGATGTAAACAAGCAGACCCGCAAGGAGACCGGTCGCCGCAATGTAGACGAGAAAGATGCTCAGCAAGCGACTCAGTCGCAATCGGATGAAAAACCGCACCAATGGCTCGAGAAGGAAGGCGAGGATTGCTGCCACGGCGACGGGGATCAATACCGGTTGGAGAAAAGAAATCCCCATGATTACGAGTGATCCGACAAGAAATAAGGAAGCGCCAATAGCTAGACACGAAAGCGCCGTGATGGCCGTCCAGAAAAGTTTCAGTTGAAATGGAGACGGGTTAAGCAAAGTCAGATATTTTTGTAGAGAGGAAATTGCGAAGGGGCAAAGAAAATTACTGCCCCGGCGCGTTAACGAAGGTGATGCCTTTTTTCTGGCGATCCAGGAATTCCTTGGCCAGTCGGCGGTAGGCAACGGATCCGATGCCGTTGGGATCGTGCTCGAAGATCGTGTGTCCGTGGCTCGGAGCCTCGGCGAAGCGGACTGTGCGAGGGATGACTGTATTGTAGACGACCTCTTGAAAATGGTTGCGCACTTCTTTTTCGACAGCGGGATTCAGATTGGTGCGGCTATCGAACATCGTAAGTAGCAGCCCGGAGATCGAAAGCGAGGGATTTGCTCCGCTGGCTCGGATGCGCTCGGTGACTTCCATAAGGAGACCTAGTCCCTCGAGTGCGTAATACTCGCATTGGATGGGAACGAAGATCTCGTCTGCCGCCGCGAGCGCGTTCGACATCAGAATGCCAAGCGAGGGGGGGCAGTCCATGAGAAGGTAATCAAAGAGGTTTTGCTTGCGGAGGCTCTCGAAGGCGACTCGCAGCCGCATCATGTGATCATCCATCCTGGCCACTTCAATTTCCGCTCCAGCGAGATCGAGGTCGGAGGGGATGAGGGAGAGGTTTTTGATGCGTGTGGGAAGGACCAGTTCAACGGCCGATCTTTCACCAATGAGGGCGGAGTAGATGCTCGGGGCGCCCTCTTCCTTGCCTAGAAGGACGCTCGTGGCGCTACCCTGCGGGTCAATGTCTACGAGTAGGACGCGCGCTTTTTTTTCAGCGAGGGCCGCAGCGAGATTCACGCTGGTGGTCGTTTTTCCGACTCCGCCTTTTTGATTCGAGATGGCGATGATTTTCATGGGATGCGATAAGATGGTGCCCTGTTGTGCCGTGCGCTGGAAGATTGTCAATATCCGACGGGGCGAGATATCTTGCGAGTGGGGCAACAGGGAATGCAAATCCCGATTTGATAATGGGTTGCTTTTAAAGCAAAAAACCACTGCTTGACTCTTTCGGGCGCGGCCAGCTATTGTTCAAATCCCAATTTCAAGAAAGTAGGTGAATATAATGCCGGAAATAATCGTAAAAAAAGGTGAACCCATTGATCGCGCTCTCAAGCGCCTAAAGGGTAAAATCGATGCAGAAGGCCTCATGGACGAAGTCCGTCGCCTCCGCGCTTTCGAAACGCCCGTTCAACGCACCCGCCGCAAAGCCAAAAACAATGCGAAGCGTGCGAAAATGAAAATCCGCTTTAATTTCAACCCTCCTTCCTAGGACTTGAAACAGGTTGTTTTCGCCGGCTGTGGTTTCCTCGGGGATACCGCAGCCGGTTTATTTTTTAATGCGGGATGGAGCGTTCTTGGCCTCTGTGCTTCGGAGGAATCCGCTGCGAATCTGGCCGGTCGGCCGTATCGCGTGATGGCCGTCGATATTTCAAAGCCATTTTCCGCACCGCCCGATTGGTTGCGTCCGCATTTGGTGATCCACTGCGCGAGTTCGGGCAAAGGGGGGCCTGAGTCCTACAGGGCCGTTTATCGCGATGGGTTGTCCCATCTTATTTCCGCTTTCCATCCGGAGCGGGTTATTTTTACCGCTAGCACGTCGGTTTACTCCCAAGCGGATGGGGGATGGGTGACGGAGGAATCTCCAACCGTGCCGGATCGTGAGACTGGTCGCATCCTTCTGGAGGCAGAGGGAATCGCTATCACTGCTGGTGGTATTGTGGCGAGGTTAGCAGGGATTTACGGCCCCGGACGATCGGTGTTGTTGAGGAAGTTTAGGGATGGTACCGCTCTGCTGGAAGCGGGGGGCTACCGTTGGATCAACCAAATCCACCGCGATGATGCCGCTGCGGCCCTCCTGCATCTCGCCGATCCTGTGAATCCGTCAGGAATTTATAATGTGTGTGACGATACACCATCTACGCAGGCGGAAGTTTACAAGTGGATAGCGGGCTTTTACCAACGCGAACTTCCTCCGGTCGGTCCCGCTGATATGAATCGCAAGCGGGGATGGACGAGCAAGCGGATCAGTAATGCCAAGTTGCGGGCCAGTGGTTGGAAGCCCGTCTTTCCGAGCTATCTTGCCGCCTTACCTGGATTATGATGACTGCCGACTTAGGCGGCGGAAACAACGTTCACGGCATTTGATGTCACTCCAGCAAGTGAGTCGCGGATTTTTTTGACGGTGGCCTCCACAGTAAGGCCATGTTTTTGGCGAAGGATGGGAACTGTGCCGTGCTCGATAAACTGGTCGGGCCAACCGACTCGGACGACCGGCGTCGTAAGGCCGCGATCAGAAAGGTGTTCAATCACGGCTGAGCCAAATCCATTGTGAAGGACATGATCTTCCATCGTGCAGATCACATTGCATCCGCCTGCAAAAAATTCGAGTGTCGTCGTGTCGAGTGGTTTGATCCATCGGGCATTGATCACGGCTGTCGAGATGCCTTGCTTTTCGAGCGCTTCAGCGGCAGGTAAAGCGAGTTCGCACATATTTCCGAGTGCAAAAATGGCGGCGTCCGTGCCATGGCGGAGG
>Ga0114971_10002612_pt1 | contig 12396 bp, 9 predicted proteins | sample M_140625_MF_Meta_FD_87320 | JGI IMG/M metagenome (GOLD analysis project Ga0114971, IMG submission 87320) | Freshwater microbial communities from Lake Montjoie, Canada to study carbon cycling - M_140625_MF_MetaG | ecosystem: Environmental > Aquatic > Freshwater > Lake | place: Lake Montjoie... | reverse complement strand
TCTTCCATAATTTTTTTATAATCCACGAAGAGCGAAAAGCAAAGCCGCGCTTGATCCAAGACTTAAGAATTATTTCATGTGCAGGCAAGAAATTTTCGTCTAACGCTAAAGAAATTTTTGCATATTTAATTGCGTTACCAAAATTCTTTTTTTTGTAGAAATCAAAAGCAATAGAGGCGTTGATTGCAGCAATTTCTCGTCTTTGCAATTCGTCGCCAAATTTTTCTATTCCATATTGAGAAATCAAAGCCCGCGCTTCTTGCCACAAGCCAGTTTTGCGATATAAAATTAACAAAGCTTTTGCGGTTTTATAACTGTCGTTTTTAATTATTAAAATTTGTTTTGCATAGGCAATTGCGGTTTGGTCATCTTGTTTTTCTAAAGCTAGTTCAAGCTTTGACTTTAAAGCCATTAGGCGCGCAAATTTACTATCTTCGATTTTAGAGAAAAATTCGGCAGCCTTAGAAAAATCTTTATTTTGATAAGAAATTTTTGCAATAAAAAAATTATTTAATTGAGGATTTTTTATTAAAACCGCTAATTTTTTTTGCAAAATATCAGATGTTTTTGCGTCTTCACTTTCAATTGAAAGTAAAAGTTGTTGCAAAATATTCATCCCTTGCCAATGCTTATGTATCAAGCTTTCTAGGCGTTTAACATAACTTTTTTTAAAGAATAATTTAAATAAGTTAGGAAATTTCATTGCTAAAATTCTTGCCAAAACGTAAGAAATTAAAAAGACGATTGCGGCAAAAAAGATTGTGATTATTAAGGTGGTTAGAATATCGGTTTTTGCTTCGTATCCAAGCCAAGTAATGACGACGCTGCCATTGTTATCAAGAATCCAGACCAGTGAAATTGTGATGCTAAAAGCAACGAATAAAAACCACAAAATTGCAAACATGATAAATATTTAATTAAAATTACCGCGCAGATAAAGCATAATTTCTTGATCAAGTTTTTGAATTTCGGCGGCATTTTTTAGTTGCCCCATATAGCTTGCCAAAATTTCATGAAAGCTTGAATCAAGTGTTGCAAGAGAATCAAGTGCCGAAATAAAATCATCTTCGTGTAAGAAAGTTTCGGTGCGGCGAACTGCTCCATCAACGGTTTGCGCGTTGCTGTCAAGTTTGCGCACAATAATTAATTTTGCTAAATTATGACGCACTTTTTCAATAAAATTACCGTTAGGATTATTAGTTTTTGTCGCAATAATTTCAGGAATTAGCGCTTCAAAATCATTCACAAGATTTTTTGTTCCAGAAAAATTTGCTAAAAGAGGCTTTAACTTTATAATTTTCTTCTGCAGTTCTTTATCTGTAATAGCAATGGTTTCAAGGCCCCGCAGAGATTCTTGATAATCTTCTCCAGCAAAAAATCTTTGCCTTAAATCAATGTAAACAAAAATAATTTTTTCAGATTTTTGCTCACTTCTATATTTAGAGAAATCTGATTTTAAATCACGAATATCGTTTTTTAAATCGCTAATTTGAATTTGATTGCGCAATAATAATTGATAAATAAATTCGGCGCCACCTTCTTTTAATTGCGTCAAGGTTAGGTCAGAAAATTTGCTATCGTCAATTTGCGTCGAAGAAGAATCTTCAGAGTCTTTGTCGGCAGATAGGTCAAAAATTTCACTTTCAATATTAGTGAATTTCGCGATTTCTTTTTTGGCGCTAAGCAGCTCTGCAGATTTTGTTTTTAAATATTTGAAGCCGATAAATCCAAGAAAAATTATCAATAAAATTATGATAATTTTTAACAAAAAAGATTTTTTCTTTTTCGGTTTTTTTTCTAAATTAATTATTTCAGCCATGTAAAATTATCGGTAAAAATTTGTGACTTATTTTTAAAACCAAGATTTTTTAACTCGGTTGCAATTTTCTCGCTAAGACATAGTAGCGTTGAATTGCTGAAATATTCAAGCAGATTATGATTTTTTATTAAGCGATAAAAATTTTTGACATTATTTTTTGAATAAAAAGCGACAAAATCAATGTTTTTTTGTCTAGTTTTTTGCAAAAATTCTGATGAAAAATTCTTATGCCAATTGATCTTATAAGATAAAATTTTATCAACTTTAAAGCCAAGTGGCTCAAGGCTTTGTTTAAAATCAAGAGTTATCGAATTGCTGCAAAAATAAAATAAATTTCCATCAGAAGGATTAAGTTTTTCAATAATAACTTCGCGCAAGCTTAAAGCTGTAGCGTCTTTGGCGTAGAAAATATTTTTATAGCCAGCTGCAACCAGTTTTTTGGCAGATTTATGGCCAATGGAAAAAATTTTCGTATCAAGAGAAATTTGCGCCACAATTACCGCTAAAGCCGCATTGGCACTAGTTACTATAATTGCCTGCGGAATAATATTTGGCAAAATTGGAGATAAAATATCGACAGAAAAAATTGGTTCAATTATTGCCTCAAATCCTTTGTTTTCTAAAGTCTGTGCAGTTTTTTCGCAATCTTTTTTTGTGCGCGTAAGAAGAAATGTTTGCTTCATTTTATTTAAAAAATCTAGAGTTTATGTCAGCCGTCACTAATAATACCATTTCCCACTAATAATTATAATTTTATGCTTCATAATTTAGGTCTAAAATTTCAAATAAAAATCATCAGTATTGCCTGATGCGAATGATTTTTCTTTAAAATTTCATCCTCTAAATTATTTTGCCTAAATATATAATTATTTAGTGGTAAATGGTATAATAAGATAAGTTTTTCAGCGGGTTTTTGTATATTTAAAAATAAAAAACGGTATTGTGAATTAATGGCAAAGACAATAAAGGAATTTATTATGTCCATGAAATATTGATTTTGCAATAAATTCTGCAAGAAAATCTTCGAAGCGCAAAAAATGTCCGTTAAATGTAAAACGCCCTCTTGATTTCTCAACTTTAAAAAAGTAGAATATTAGCCTCTTTTTTAAATGTATCAAAATAGAAAACAAATGAATATTCACGAATATCAAGCAAAGCAATTGCTAAAAAAGTTTGGCGTTGCGGTTCCTGAAGGTCATCAGGCTTTCAGTGTCAAAGAAGCGGTTGAAGCGGCTCAAGATTTAGAGCGAAACGGCAATAAAGTTTTTGTTGTGAAGGCGCAAATTCACGCAGGCGGGCGCGGCAAGGCTGGCGGCGTTAAAGTTGTAAAAACAATTGACGATGTCAAAGAAAAGGCGACGCAAATTTTAGGAATGACTTTAATCACGCATCAAACTGGCCCTGAAGGCAAAGTGGTAAAGCGTCTTTACATTGAAGCGGGCTCAAATATTAAAAAAGAATATTATTTGTCGGCGGTGGTTGATCGCTCTAGCAAAGCAATCGTTTTTATGGCCTCAACTGAAGGCGGCGTTGAAATCGAAGAAGTCGCTGCAAAAGAGCCTGAAAAAATTATTTCAGTCAAAGTTGACATTGCTGCCGGAATTCAACAATTTCATGCGCGCAAACTTGGCTTCGCTCTAGGTTTGAAGGGCGATGTGCTAAAAAAATTCATCAAATTAATTTTCTCACTTTACGAAGCTTTTGTTGCAACCGATGCTTCTCAAGTTGAGGTAAACCCTTTAGTTGAAACGGCCGAGGGTGACATTATCGCCTTAGATGCAAAAATAAATTTTGACGACAATGCTCTGTTTCGCCATGAAGATATCCGCGCTTTACGCGATTTAGAAGAAGAAGAGCCTCTTGAAATCGAAGCTTCAAAATATGACTTAAACTACGTTAAAATGGACGGAAAAATTGGCTGTATGGTCAATGGTGCTGGCCTTGCAATGGCAACAATGGACATCATCCAGCTATGCGGATCTTCTCCGGCAAACTTTTTAGACGTTGGGGGCGGTGCCACACGCGAGAAGGTTACAGAGGCTTTTAAAATTATTTTATCCGACCAAAATGTTAAGGGAATTCTAGTTAATATTTTTGGTGGAATCATGCGCTGCGATATTATTGCAAACGGTATTATCGAGGCGGCAAAAGAAGTAAACCTTTCCGTTCCTTTAGTAGTAAGGCTTGAAGGTACCAACGTTGATTTAGGTAAAGAAATATTAGCTAAATCTGGCTTGGCGATTATCGCAGCAAACGACTTGGGCGATGCGGCAGAAAAAATTGTCAAAGCGGTTAAAGCCGCTGAATCAATATAATATTGGTTTGGCGCATAATTTTGGGTGTAATTAATACATCTGCAAATATTAATAAAACGAAAAAATGTCAGTATTAGTAAATAAAAATACAAAAGTTATCTGTCAAGGATTTACCGGCGCACAAGGCACTTTCCATTCTGAACAAGCTGCGGCGTACGGTACTAAAATGGTCGGCGGCGTTACTCCAGGAAAGGGCGGCACTAAACACCTAGATTTACCAGTTTTTGACACAGTGCACGATGCGCGCAAAAAAACCGATTGCAATGCTTCAGTAATTTACGTTCCACCTCCATTTGCTGCTGATGCAATTCTTGAGGCGATTGATGCTGAAATTGAATTAATCGTCTGCATTACTGAAGGCATCCCTGTTCTTGACATGGTAAAAGTTAAAAAAACTTTGGCTGGCTCAAAATCAAGGTTGATCGGACCAAATTGCCCAGGAATTATCACTCCGGGTGAGTGTAAAATTGGTATCATGCCTGGCCACATTCATAAAGCTGGAAGCATTGGCATTGTTTCTCGTTCTGGCACTTTAACCTATGAGGCGGTGCATCAAACAACTAACGCTGGATTAGGCCAAACTACTTGTATCGGAATTGGCGGCGACCCAGTTAACGGAACAAGCTTTATTGATTGCCTTGACCTATTCTTGTCTGATCCTGCAACGCAAGCCATGATTATGATTGGCGAAATTGGTGGGTCTGACGAAGAAGAGGCTGCAGAATTTTTAATCAGAGAGGCGAAAAAAGGTCGTACCAAGCCTTGCGTTGGCTTTATTGCTGGCAGAACAGCTCCTCCGGGGCGCAGAATGGGTCACGCGGGCGCAATTATTTCTGGCGGCAAAGGCGGCGCAGAAGATAAAATTGCATCAATGAAAGAGGCAGGAATCATGGTTTCAGACAGTCCAGCATTGCTTGGAGAGACTATGCTAAAATTATTGAAAAAATAATTATAAAATAAAGAAAAATTAAGTATTATAAAATCGCTTAATTTTTCTAATTTTATATTTAATGTTGTTTTTTTTTAATAATTATGCGATTAAGTCTCATAATTTTGGTTTAAAATTTCAAATAAAAATCATCCGTATCGCCTGATACGACTGATTTTTCTTTAAAATTTCATCCTCTAAATTATTTTGCCTAAATGTATAATTATTAGCAGGAAACGTCATAACGTATTTACTGGCATTTTTTAATGAAGCCTTGATGAAGCAAGATAAATATTGGTTTGGTTTTATTTTTACAAAAATTTAGAAGCAAAAAATATTTTTCATAATTATCATTGTCTGTAATTGAAGATATTCAGAAATATACTAATTATTAACCAAAATTAAAAACCACATGGAAGATCGTAAAAAAGCCCTAGAGGCAGCGTTAGCGCAAATTGATAAACAATTCGGCAAAGGTTCAGTAATGACGCTTGGCCAAAAGGCTGTAATGGACGTAGAAGTTATCCCAAGCGGCTCTCTTGCTTTAGACAACGCCCTTGGAGTTGGCGGATATCCGCGCGGCAGAATCATCGAAATTTATGGACCTGAATCTTCAGGAAAAACCACTCTTACTTTGCACGCAATTGCTGAAGCGCAAAAAGCCGGTTTGTCTTGCGCCTTTGTTGACGCCGAACACGCTTTCGACCCATCATACGCGCGCAACTTAGGTATTGATCTTGATAAATTAATTATTTCGCAACCAGATAACGGTGAAGCGGCCTTAGAAATTACCGATACTTTAGTTCGTTCTGGCGCCGTAGACCTTGTTGTAATTGACTCTGTCGCAGCACTTGTTCCGCAAGTTGAACTTGAAGGTGGCATGGCAGATAATCAAATGGGCTTGCAGGCGCGTTTAATGAGTAAAGCGTTGCGTAAGTTGACTTCGACGGTTTCAAAAAGCAACTCGACAATTATTTTCATCAATCAAATCAGGATGAAAATCGGTGTGATGTTTGGATCTCCGGAAACTACTTCTGGCGGAAACTCGCTTAAATTTTACGCCTCGGTTCGTCTTGACATTCGTCGCGGCTCGCCAATTAAAGATCAAGAAGAAGTTCTTGGTAATGAAACTCGCGTCAAAGTTGTAAAAAATAAAGTTGCTCCACCGTTCAAAACTGCAGATTTCGAAATTATTTATGGCGAAGGAATTTCAAGAATTGGCGAAGTTATTGACCTTGCAACAAAATATAACATTATCGAAAAATCGGGTTCTTGGTACGCTTATAAAGGCAGCAAGATTGGCCAAGGAAAAGAAAATGTTAAAACTTATTTAAAAGAAAATCCAAAAATTGCTGCAGAGTTAGAAGAATTAACTCGTCAAAAGCTTGGAATTTCTAAGCCTTCTGGCAAAGAGTCGAAAGCGGAAAAATCTGAAGAAAAAGAAGTTGTTCGTAAAGTTAAAGAATCAAAGTAATAATAAGTCTTGGTTTTTGTTTACTTATAAGATTATCGGTCTTACAATTAGCAAACCCCAAGCTTTTTTAAGCTAAAATAATTCGCAAATGCACTCGTAGCTCAATTGGATAGAGCATCTGACTACGGATCAGAAGGTTGTAGGTTCAAATCCCGCCGAGTGCGCCAGAATTTCTAGTTCTATTTATTTCAAAAACTTGTATTGCGCAATTCTCTAAAAAATATTGCGAGGCATATGACTAAGTTTAGAGTTTTGCTTCATGCATTGCTTTGGCGTCAGGTTGTAAATCTTATAAAGCCGATTCAAAAATTTATGAAAAAGATTGCAGTAATTATTTTTTTTTTAATGCAGACTGTAAATATTGCCATTGCAAATGATGGGCCATATATTGGCATCGATGTTTCTAGATCGCAAACCAATCACCTTTATAAGGTAATATACAAAGACCAGTTGGTTAGGGATGACTATGGAGGGCAATCTCGAATTAAGCGTACCCAAGGGCAGAAATCAAGTGCGCAAGATGTTGGTTTTGGCGCCAATGCTGGCTTTAAAATAGGAATTGACGAAGCTTTTATTGCCCCGGAAATTTTTTATGATCAAATCAATAATGCTGCGAAAGATTTTTTCCCTGTTAAAAATCCAGCTACTAGACTTGAAGTAACTAATCGCTTCGGTGCAAAAATGAATATGGGCTATAATATTTATGACAGGCTTGATTTTTTTGCAATAATAGGCGTTGCCAATGTTAAATATGCTATCAAATTTAGAACGGATCAATCATCTCACGGGGTTTACAAATTATCGCCTATTTACGGTCTAGGATTTTCTTACGATATAAGTGATAATTTTGCTTTAAAGTTTACATATGATCGTCAAGTCTTTAATGCTCAATATGTTTATGAGGGCGTGAGGGATAAAATAACTCTAGATGTCCTTAAGGGTGGTATCGTGGTGACTTTTTAACGTTTCTGGACAAAAAGATGGGGCGGCTGTAAAATTTAATTCGACAGCCGCTTCAATTTTATTATGAAGATTTTTTATCATCTTTCACTTCCTCATATTCAGCATCAACAACTTTTTCTTTTGTTGAATCGCCCGCCGCAGAAGAGTCGGCAGATGCGTTTGAAGATGAAGAACCTTCGGTATCTGTAGAGCTAGCACTTCCTGCAGCATTCATGGCATCGCCAATTTTCATCAATGCTTGCGATAAATTATCGGTAGCGGTTTTTAATTCGGCAGCCGAGGTATTTTCTTTTGCCAACAAATCTTTGACTTTTTGCATTTCGGCTTCGATTGTCGCTTTTGTTGCCGCATCAATTTTGTCCGCAAATTCTTTAAGATTTTTTTCCGCTTCATACAAAGAAGAATCGGCATGATTTTTTGCTTCGACAAATTCTTTGCGAGCTTTGTCAGCGCTGGCATTGGCTTCGGCATCTTTTACCATTTTTTGAATTTCTGCTTCAGACAGGCCGCCAGAAGATTGAATTTTGATTTGCTGTTCTTTGTTTGTCGCCTTATCTTTTGCCGAAACTTTTACTACACCATTGGCATCAATATCGAATGTAACTTCAATTTGAGGCATGCCGCGTCTAGCTGGAGGAATTCCTTCTAAATTGAATTCACCAAGCACTTTGTTGTGGATGGCAATATCGCGCTCGCCTTGGAAAACTTTGATTGTAACGGCGTTTTGATTATCAGCCGCAGTTGAAAAGACCTGACTTTTGTTTGTTGGAATTGTTGTATTGCGATCAATTAAGCGAGTGAAAACGCCGCCTGCTGTTTCAATTCCTAAAGAAAGAGGGGTGACGTCAAGCAATAGAACGTCTTTCACGTCACCTTGCAGAACTGCGCCCTGTATGGCCGCACCAATTGCTACTACTTCGTCGGGGTTAACGCCTTTGTTAGGCTCTTTGCCGAAAAGTTTTTTTGCAACTTCGACAACTTTTGGCATTCTGGTCATGCCGCCAACAAGAATAATTTCGTCAATGTCAGAAGCTTTTAATCCCGCGTCTTGCAAGGCATTTTCGCATGGTTTGATTGTGCGTTGAATTAAATCGTCAACTAATTGCTCAAGTTTTGCACGAGTTAATTTAACGTTTAAATGCTTAGGGCCGCTTGCGTCGGCGGTGATATAAGGCAAATTGACATCGGTTTCCATTAAAGAAGAAAGTTCGATTTTTGCTTTTTCTGCGGCTTCTTTTAAGCGTTGTAAAGCCAATGGGTCTTTGGTTAAATCAACCGAATTATTTTTTTTGAACTCGTCATTTAAAAATTGCAGAATTCTCATGTCGAAATCTTCGCCGCCAAGGAAAGTGTCGCCGTTGGTTGCTTTAACTTCAAACACGCCATCGCCAATTTCAAGAACTGACACGTCGAAGGTTCCGCCGCCTAAGTCATAAACGACAATGGTTTGTGCGGTTTTTTTATCCATGCCATAAGCAAGTGCTGCGGCAGTTGGTTCGTTGATTATGCGCAAAACTTCAAGCCCGGCAATTTTTCCGGCGTCTTTTGTTGCTTGGCGCTGTGAGTCATTGAAATAAGCGGGAACGGTGATTACGGCCTTGTCAACCTTTTCGCCTAAATAACTTTCTGCGGTTTCTTTCATTTTCATCAAAGTGAAAGCAGAAATTTGACTTGGAGAATATTTTTCACCCTTCACGTCAACCCACGCATCTCCATTGCCAGAAGCGATGATTTTGTAAGGCACAAGGTCTTTGTCTTTGTCGGTAATTGGGTCATCAAAGCGACGTCCGATTAGTCTTTTGATGCCAAAAATTGTATTTTGCGGATTGGTCACCGCCTGTCTTTTAGCCGACGCGCCCACGGTGCGATTGCCGTCTGCCAAAAATGCCACGATTGACGGGGTTGTGCGCGCACCTTCCGAGTTTTCGATAACTTTTACGTTCTTGCCTTCCATGATTGCAACGCAAGAGTTTGTAGTGCCTAAGTCAATTCCAATTACTTTGCTCATATATAAATTATTTATTTTAATTAAGAAAAATCAGATGTTTATTACTTAATAATTGTGCGTTTTAATTACAAGTCTATAGAAAAATTATTTTGCAAATTTATGGCAATTTTATTTTCTAAAACATCGTGAACCCTTATAAAATCTATGTTTTTACGGGCTAGATAATTTGAGATAATCAAAGTTTTTTGAGGGCGACTTTCTTTGTCATTGCTAAGATTTTCTATGTTTAAAATATCAAGAAAGCCTTTTTTTGAATGACCGACATAAATAGGTAAATTAAGGGCGCGAAACGTTTCTATATTTTTTAAGATTCGCAAAGATTGCATCGCATTTTTACCAAATCCAATTCCGGGGTCAAAAATTAATTGCGATTTTTTAATGCCTTTTTTTTCAAGAAATAATATTTTTTGATGTGCAAAATTAAGAATTTCATCCACAACATTTAAAGCGCTATTGATAATAATTTCAGGATTAGGCGGCACCGAGAGGCTGTGCATTAAAACAGTTGCAATTTTATTTTTAGCAACGAAGTCAATCATTTCTTCGTTTTCAAGGCCACTAACGTCGTTAATAATATCAACGCCAAGCTCATGAGACTTTCTGGCTGTAAGTGCGTGATAAGTGTCAATGCTGGTTTGAATCTGTTTATTTTGGTCGTGATTAAATTTTTTTACCGCCTCGACTATTTGTGGTAAAATTTTTTCAAGTCGCAACCATTCTTCGTTTTGACCTATGGTGACAGCGTTTGGACGCGTTGATTCTGCACCAATATCGATCATGTCGGCGCCGTCAAAAAGCATTTTGTGCAGATGGGTTAGGGCTTGCGAAGCGTTGTTAAACTTGCCTCCGTCAGAAAATGAATCTGGCGTTATATTTAAAATTCCAACAATTTTTGTTTGCATAATTTTATTATTTACGTACTACTCTTCCAAAATCAATCGTGATTTTATCTGCCAACTCTAATTGCACCAAGGCAATATTTACAAGCCTTGCCGGCACGTTAAGTTCGGCTATAATTTCTTCGATTTGAATTGGCATGAAACCAATTTTTGTAAAAATTTCTTCGCGAACTTTTTTAATATCATCGTCAGAAGGCATTTTTGGCAAAGGCGCTTCAAAGTCAGGCGCATCTGGCTCTGACAAGATTCCAGCTTCAGAAAAACGTTCGCGAAAACCATTTATTTCTTTTAAAATTCTTTCTGCTCCTTGCGTAAAAATTGCGCCTTCTTCAAGCAAGCGGTTGCTGCCAAAATTGCGCGGATCTGTTGGAAATCCGGGAACGGAAAAAACTTCGCGACCTTGATCTAGCGCGAATCTTGACGTTGCCAAGCTTCCTGATTGCAGTCCGGCCTCAACAACCACAACGCCGTAAGACATTCCAGAAATTATGCGATTGCGTTGAATAAAATTTGAACCGCGAGGCGCCAAGCCAAATGGCTGTTCGCATATCACAACGCCGTCTTGATAAATTTGACGATAAAGTTCAGAATTTTCCGCTGGATAAATATGGTTTATTCCCCCTGCAATCACCGCAACAGTGCCCGTTTTAAGCGAGCCGCGATGGGCTGCGGCGTCTATTCCTTTGGCCAATCCCGAAATTACTGTGACTGAACTTTGCCCAAGGTCATAGGCCATTTTTTCGGCGAATTTACAGGCGTGAAATGATGCGTTGCGCGGCCCAATTATTGCAATTAAATCTTGATTAAGCAGTTCTTTTTTGCCAAAAACCGTTAAAATTGGCGCCGGATCATAGATTTCGCGCAATAATCGCGGATAAGAATTTTCTGGAAAAATTATAATTTCAGCGCCAAATTTTTGTGTTTTTGATAATTCTTCATCAATAACGCTTTGAGCGCAAATTTTAAGAGGTTTTTTTAAGCCAGCTTGCATTGAAAATTCTGGAGTTTTCTCAACCGCAATAGAAGCCGATTCAAATATGTCAAGCAAGCGAAAAAACGTTGCCGGCCCAATGTTTTCGCTTCTTGCTAATCTTATCCAATTTATTTTTTCTAGCTCGCTAAGAGTTTTTGGTGTTTTAATTTTCATAAAGTTAAGGTTTTTTTGTGATGAATTTATTCTTATTTTAAATGCGCAATAATGAAATATTTCTAATTTTAAATTTATTGTAAAGCGCCGATTTATCTAGGTAAATCAAGGCTTTAAGCTAAAAATTCAAATTAATAAATATGAAATTATTTTATATTTAAAAATAAAAATTGCATTGGTTAATTGCGCAACTTATAGCTTTTGCTAAGCATTATAAAAAGCGTTGTCAAAAGTATAAAATTTATTGCCAAAATGTAAGTTGCGCCAATTGCCAAGCTGCCGTCATGATGGCCTGTAAGGGCGTAGCGAAATCCGTCAATCATATAAAAAAATGGATTGAAATGCGCGATATTTTTCCAAAATTCTGGCAAAGCTTCGGTTGAATAAAATGTTCCCGATAAAAAAGTTAGCGGCGTTACAACGTAACTGGTAATGGCCGACATATGGTCGAAAGTTTCAGAAACTATGCCACAAAGAACTCCAAGCATGGCAAGAAACATGCAGGCAAAAATTAAATAAAACAAGGCGGCCATGACGCTAAAAATTGTAAATTTTACAAAAAATGCAATGGCGATTGATGCGACAATGGCAACTGAAATTCCTCGTAGGACGGCTCCGATAGTGAATGCGAACAATAATTCAAAAGCGCCAAGCGGAGGAATTAAATAATCAATAAAATGCCCCATAACCTTTCCCATCACTATTGACGACGAACTATTGGCGAAAGAATTTTGCATTGCTGCCATCATAATCAATCCCGCGGAAACAAAGATTGGAAAGGGCACATCGCCAATTTTTTGCACATGACTTCCAACCGACAATGAAAATACGGCTAAAAACAAC
>Ga0114971_10002611_pt1 | contig 12396 bp, 11 predicted proteins | sample M_140625_MF_Meta_FD_87320 | JGI IMG/M metagenome (GOLD analysis project Ga0114971, IMG submission 87320) | Freshwater microbial communities from Lake Montjoie, Canada to study carbon cycling - M_140625_MF_MetaG | ecosystem: Environmental > Aquatic > Freshwater > Lake | place: Lake Montjoie... | reverse complement strand
TGCCATCATCTGGGGCCTGGCACGGGCAAGCGGCCACGTCTTCCCCATGATGGTCGACACCCCCTTAGGCCGACTAGACGAGTCGCACCGGGGCAAATTGCTCGAACACTACTACCCGGAGGCCTCCCACCAGGTAGTCCTACTCTCCACAGACAAGGAAATCGGCCCTAAAGACCTAGACTCCTTAAAGGAGCACGTGACCCGAACCTACCTCGTTCGACACAACGAACAGACAAAGGTCAGCGACCTCACCGAAGGATACTTCAACTAAGATGAAACCTCCCGTACAGAACATCCGAGTTAGCCAGCGCGGGAAAGAAGCGCTGCAACGCCTCAAGAACCGGACAGGCATCCCTAACTGGAACGTCCTTTGCCGCTGGGCCGTCAGCGCCTCCCTGGGCATGGATACTCCCCCGCCCCGCTGGATCGCCCAGGAGGAAAGCAACATCGACATGGACTGGAAGACCTTCGCCGGCGACCAGGCCGACATCCTATCGGCACTCATCTACCAATCAGCTGAGAAACATGGTGAGTCTAAGCCCGAAGCGCTGCCCACGTTCTTCCGCGCCCATCTGGAACGCGGTATTAACGCTATTCAAAATATCAGGAAACTGAGCGACGTAATAAAGCTTACCCAAAAAAGTATCTCAGCTTTATAAATCTCGGGTGTAGAGTTTAGATAAAGCTTAAGACTGAGGCTGCGAAGAAAAACCTAGGATTTTTCTGGCCAATGTGACTTCGCCTAAATCGGCAAAGCCCTCTGACTCTAGAATCATAAGTCCGGCCTCGGCATATTGCTCGAAAATAGCAACTCTCTTGTCCTCGGACTCGGGTAGAAGCAAATCGGCGTTACCGCTATCAATTAGAGCGATGCAGTTGATGAAACCTGGCCAGAAACCACAGTTCTTGAAGGCATCAAAGTCGATATCAGTACCGTTTTTGTCTGACAATTCAGACTTAACACCTCGCTCAAAGGCAATGGCCGCTGCAAACAATTGAACCTGCCAATAGTGGGAGAATATCCTCCTAGCTCCCTCTGGATTAAAAAAGGATTCAACTACTGCCCTGCCCCTGGATGATGTATAGATGCGTCTAGCCATTTAAGTAATGAGTATTGATGAATAAAGTTGTGCTGAACGCGCCCCTGCGGGGAAAATCGAAAAAACCTCGCGGGTAGCGCCGAATAATTCACGGGTGCCGGAGTTAGACGAAACGAAGGACTGAAGATAATATCTCTTTGCAACAAATCTGCCGTCATCCAATATATGACCTAGTAGCCTGTAATTGGCGTAATTGACAAAACAGACAATCTGGCCGTCAAAATCTCGGAAGGAGGAACAGACGCTTACAGCCGGGCCTTCGGTCAAGACGCCAAAAGGTGCGTCCATGACAATGGGGTATGATTCGGATGAAAACAAACCAGTGCCACCGGTTGTAATATCATCTAGCTTAGATGCTACGGACAAAACGCTACGAATATACGCGATAGAAAGGCACTGTTGTTTGGCGCGATTGACACCCGTTTCGACAACCCAGTCACCGGCAAGATTCTGAACTAATGGAACTGGCAAAAAATCATCAGCTAGATTTTCACCACGAGGGACACGCTCTATTCGAGCTTTACCCTCAACGTTGTTATACTCATTAAAGTAAATTGCTATAAGTTCATCGAGCTTTTCCCTCATAAGTGAAGTCCCTCTCTCGATCAGCTGGTGTATGGACAGAATGGAGTCATTGATGAGTCCAATCCGTGCCTGGGCCACACGCGTTTCATCCTTTTTCGCCGCGAGGGCAGTAATTTCTTTAGAACACTTTTGGACTTGAGGCTCTAATTTCTCTAAATCGAATTTTGCATTCGTAATAGATTCCCCTGTTTTTCCTATATCTTGATTTACAATGGAAATTTCACTTTGAATATTTCGAATGTCATCAACGCTCGACTTTTTGATTTGCTTTTGGACATGTTCAAGCGCGAGGAGATTAGACTCAATGTCGGCCTTCCTGCGAAGGCACTCCTTACGAAGTCCATCAAAGCTGGAACTCCTGTCTGGAAACTTTTCAGTAATTTCACGCAAGAAGAATGAAACAGACTCTGCAGAGTCATGGAACTCCGACCCTCTCGCCTTTGCCGAACGCAAAGACGTCACCTTGCTGAACTCAGGGCTATTGGGGGAAAGTCCACGCCCACAAATGCACTCGTTAGAGTGAAGCAGTTTGTCTATAAACTGCTGGGACACTGCAGAGGGAAAATCGCCGCGCTCCCTGAGCTCAAGCTCCAGCTTGGCACCCTCCGAAGCCGCACGTCTCGAAACAATTGTGAATGCAGCATCTCTGATAAAATCTCGAAGTGCTTGTGTGGCCTGTGTTAGATTCTTCTTTTCTGCTTCTATCAATGCGGTGAGCCGAATTTGGTCTGAAGCCAGATGCTTCACATCTTCATACTCCTGCAGATTCTTAGACAACGAGAGCGCTTCAGATTGAATTTTAACTAAATAAGCTTCCTGATCCCTTAGATTCGCAGCTAGACGATCCCTCTCCAAGGTAAGCCTCCCCTTCTGGTCTATTTTTTTCTGCAATTGCTCATCGGCAGAACCCCGAAGGCCCTCCTCGAATTTAGACCTAGCGGTTTTAAGATTTAGAATAGCACGCTCAAGCACAGTGAACCCTAGTATTGTCCTGACAGCTTCGCCGATACCGGTGGAACCACCAGTAGACAGTTTATCTATGGATTCACCGGAAAAGAAAAGTAGGTCGAGCAAACCGGCCGGTATTGTTGAGCTAAGGTAAGCCTGAGCTGCAGAATCCTTCAACGTGGTAGTCCCATCGACGCTAGCCTGATTTGTTATACTAAGATTGATTAAACCATTACGATAAAAAGGGTTCTCTTGATTTCGCGCATCTACAGTCCTGGTAGCAGTGACGTAAAAAAGACCGTCTTCCGAAGATGTAGTAAAAACGAGTTCAACGACAGCGGACGCACCAGCTTCAATTTCGACCTCTTCCCTATTAACAATTACGTCAGGGTCCTGAATTGAATTAACAATTCCATCATATCCATGAAAGACCCATCTGAATGCCGCCAGGAGTGCAGATTTACCCTGGGTGTTCTCACCGTGTATTACGGTAACCTTACCGTTACTATCATTAGCGAACTCTATAAAAGCAGACTTAAACTGCCGGAAGTTTGTGAGTTTAAGACTGATCAGTTTCATTGTTCTTAGGCGTTAAGGTTCGAATATGACTCTGCAACATTTCTTGACCCTGCGAGGTATCAATCTTGTGCATGTCTCGTTTTGCAGAGCTTACTGCAAACTTAATGAGTTCATGGACTTTAGCACCGTAAGCTTCATCTTTGGATTCAGAGTTTTCCATAATTATTTAAGTTCATTAAGTTTAGCAGTAACTTGAACCCGATTTAAGGCAAGCTCAGCAAAATCTTCAGCTCTTTTAAGCTCAGCACTGATAAGAGCCGCTTCCCAAGGCTCGCCCGGCCTACCCTTAGTCCAGCCTGGTGGAACGAGGATGAAATCGACCAATTTCGCCTTGAGCTTTCCTGGACTATTCCGAAGAAGCCTTCCGCGACGCTGCACAGTCTGCCGATAATTTTTAGAGCTCGCCAATATATAAGCCTGCTCGAGACATGGAACGTCAACCCCCTCATCAAGGCATTTAACAGCTATAATCCCTTGAATACTGTCATCTGTAATCTCCTTAACCATAAGTTCACGCTCTTCATCGTCGGTCTCATGAATGAACTGACGAACTCGAATGGGGGGGTTACATTTTGCAAAAGCAGCGCTTACTAAATCCTTCTGCGACCCCAAGACCGCCCCTGAACTATCGGTAACCTCACCGGGGCTGCAATATACCAGACCTTTCCTAAGCGGGTCGTACATCAAACGGTCAACCAATGCTTTGATCTTGTTGAAAGCAGCACCGGCGAGGTTCGATCTTTGAAACAGAATAAGCTCAGCCATCTCCTTATCCTTGGGGTCTTTACTAGAGGCCAATCGAGCATACTTCTTTGTCAAATCGGCATAATCCTTGGCCTCAAGTTCCGTCATCTCTACAACCGAAAAATCGTAATCGTAAGGTGTCAAGAAACCCTTTTCCATAGCTTTTTTCAGGTCGTATTCAAAAACAGTTTTTCCAAAATAACTGAATATAGCATCGGTCCCATCATCATCACCACTCCGCTCAGGAGTTGCCGATAAACCAAGTCGCACTATAAACTCTTTTGGCAACATTTCCTTAGCCTGCTCTGAGCCAAGATTGTGAACCTCGTCGCCTACAAGGCATTTGGTAGACTCGCATGCTTTTAGGATAGTTAAAAATTCTCTGTTTCTTAAGAATGTAGCGTTTGTAGCACAAACGACTAGAGTTCCTGCCTCACAGCTATCCAAGGCCTCTAGCTGAGATTCAAGTAGCTCCAACCACTTACTCGAAGTGTCATAGCACAAAATCGGCTTGAGGCCAAACCCTTCGACTTCGCGCCCCCATTGTTTGCAGAGATGCTTATACGGCGCGAGAATAACTATGACCATTTTCCGATGAATTTTCTGCAATCGTTCAAACGCAAATAAGGCTGTCACCGTTTTCCCGGTTCCTGTGGCCATCTCCATTACACCAGTGTTGCCATTCGAATTCCAAGCGTGAATCGCTTCATCTTGATAGTCGCGCGGCATACGTTGAGGTGGACTAGAAAGTTTGCCAATATACGTGGGCAACGAAATCTTGCCGACAACGGGACTCGGATTGCCGAAAAGCTCTGCTTCGTCTTGAGGGGGCTTAAAAGTAGGAGAACGATACTTTTGAAGGAGCTCGGCTGACGCGCTTGTAAAATCAATCACTGCCAAATCCTTATGCTCACAAGCCCAAAGGCTATCAAAGTGTTTCTGCTTACTCATGATACGCGATGCATCCAAGGGCTGCTTGAATACATCAAATGACTCAAAGTTGGAAACCATGCCCGCATATGTTTCGTTCATTGATCCAGAAAATGCCAATCGATTACCAATATCATCTGTGAAAATACCAATTTTTTCGTGAAAAATACCGACATGTTTCGGCCTATACGCCAGTTTTACCTGCAACCGTCCTTCAGTAATCATCCAAGATAAGAATTCTAAATGTTTACTCTGGGCGTGTCTCACCGCGTCCTCGAAGGAGGTAGCAACGAGCCTTGAAATCATTTGCCGAGCATCGTCGGTGGAAAGTCCTCCGAGTGCCTGTGCGTCGAAATCATTAAGGACCGGTGATGCAATAAGCCTCATTAGGCTGTTTTTGTTACGCACAAACGATACTAGTCCGCGCGCTACCAATCGAAGGCTGTCGCTTGTAAAATAACCGACTGCACGGTCATATTTTATAGAGTTAGAAAGACATGGAACGTAAAAGTCCGAATGAATATTATTCACGTCCGACCTGTATTCGTCATGAATTCTTTTAGAAATATCGTCTAGGTTCATTTTTTAAATCTTCCAAATTATTGCGGCTGTCTTAGCAAGCAGATCGCCTGCCATCAGTATGTCAGCCTTCCTAGGGCAGCTATGGTTGATAACATTAAAAGGAGTTTTTGAGGGCCGCTTGAGTTTTTCATCCCAGAAATAGAAATTCCCGATGCTATCCTTAAGGTCGACATACTCCTTGGCGTCACGGAAGTCATGCTGACTGAGAAAGATAGATGTGGGAGCCTCGGAGGCAGCCTCAATATATCGCTCAAACTTACGTTCATCTACGGACGGAAGGCTCTTATAATGCTGCGTGCCACAGAACTTCATCTCCATCTCGATTCGAAGTGCAAATAACTTCCACTTATCTCCACGAGCCGAAATGGTGGCAGACTTCACGCTACGCTCAAAGGATGAGTCGTCAGGAACTTTATGGACAGAATCGTTACTGAAATAGAATCGAACATCTCGCTCGAAGGCCTGAGGCAGTGTGGCGAATTGTCCCTTTCTGATGGACTCAGCTAAAGTGCAGAACGAGCGCTCAATCAGCGCGGTGGACTGATCCGTAAGCGACATTCTGACAAGGACCACCTCCAAGACAAAAGCCAAACGCATGAGCCGCTCACGAGACTGAGAGTCGTTATACTTTGATGACGCAACCAATGCCATCAGTGGTACTTTATGCATCTCGAAGCCGAAAGATTCCAACAACTCAAGGCACCCCCACTGCCCTTTTGCGGCGGAAATCTCCAAATACAACTTGGCGGACTCCGACATTTCGCGTCCGAATTCAGCCATCTCGTGCTTGGTGCCGACTTGAGAAAGTTTCCCTAAGTATTCAGCATAAGCATCATATAGCCGGCTTTTGGTAACAATACCGTGTTTTGACAGCCAGTATGTGCGCAGGAACTTGTCGCGTTCAGCGTCCTTCTTTAGAAACGCATGGACGCCCCTTTGCCGATCTTCCCACCAGGATTCAGCCACGTCTTCGGCCGGCTTGCCGAACTTAGCCGAGTGCATCAAGTAGCAACTTTTCACTAATTCCTCGACGGTCAAAGGCTCGCCTATAGTATTTAATGCCTCGAAAATACGGATGCCATCGGTTCGCTCATCGGCATTGATGCGAACAAGGATGATTCTGTTGAGAAGCGCATCTAGGAGTCTTTCGCAAACCAGCTTAGGAGCAGTACCTGAGGTGCGTGATTCATTCGCCAACGACTCTATTACAAGCTCGTCTAGAACAATAAATGCCTGGTAAAGTTTGCTGTCCTTAACCAAAGCCTCAGCACGAATCAAACTGGTCGTGGATTGATTAGGACCCCATAGCACCTGCATATACCCGACGAGCTCTTTTGCCACAAGCGGCTCATAAATCGACCTATCGAAGGCCTTATGCTGGATTTTAGACGCTTTTCCGTCTACAGACTTCAAAAGTTCAAAAGTTTGATTAGCCAACACAGAAGCGGGCTCAGAAGCGAGAAGACGGCGAGCAAGAACTGCGGCCATTACCGTCAAAGTCGTGAGTCTCTGCTGCCCGTCGACAACTTCAACAGAACCTTCACTTCCAGGGCAAAATACGATCGAACCCATGAAGCCCCCAACGCCACGTGAGCCACCCCCATACATAAGGACGTCCTCAAAGATATCCTCGATGAGCTTGCGCTCCCACTTGTAGGGTCTCTGGTAACGCGGAACGTTAATCGACTCGGACTCCTTGAGGATGTCACCGAGGGTCATAGCTTTCGCTTCGATTGCCATTTTTATATCGAATCATATAGAACAGATCGGCGCAAGCGGCTTGAGTGTGATTCAAGGATTCTTATTAATCTTACCAGGAGATTGTGTGCAAAGCCCCCACCACCTCCCCCCACCCCCGCACCTTCCCTAGGCGCTCCGCCAAGGCTGTAAGACGCCGAAGCTAAATCCCTGGGGTTGCTTCCAAGATAATAGCTCCTAAAAAGCAACCCACCCCCATGCGAAAACCAATACATATCCCCGACTGGCTTAAGAGCAGAGCAAAGGAAATCCATGCCAACAAGCAGGTGGTAGTATACGTCGCTCAGCTTCTCGCAGCATTTGGAAAGACAAAGCGCTCACTCAACAACAACAAGACGATAGCTAAGGCGCTGGCCGCCTGTAAACTTACTACTTCCCCGAAGTTCACTGCCGTAGGCATCAATGAGCAGATTCAAATCATCCTTAGGCCTAAGAAGCTGAAATCGGCCCCCGAGGTTAACCGAGGCAGCGAACGCAGCCCGATCATCACCTACGGCATGTTGAAATGCGTAGAGATACAGCGAAAGCTTAGACATGCTGGAGCCGAGATCGCACCGCGACCTAATTCTTCATACCCAAAGTGGTTCGTTAAGCCCAAGGAACCGCTAGAAGCAGCTGTAGTAATCCTGTCACAGCAAGATGTCGACTACGTGCCGGTGGGTGAATCCGAAGATAATTTCACGACCGTCATCAGCTGGGATGAAGTGGCCATCAAGGACGTTCAAGGAATGCGCCGGCACAAAACCCTGTGCGAACAGGTCAAAAACCAGGCCGTTTTCGTCGACGAATCAGATTCAGTATACGACAGCAAGAATCTCATACAAAAGCACGGTTATGTAATAGTCAAAAACGACAAAGGACGCTCCTTTGCGATCGTCCGAGCATCCGACCTGGCCCAAGAGCTGCTAGCGCTCACCGAGAGCTTCCTGCTGCTTCACGAAATCGAGAACCTCATACGCATGATCATCGACACCGCGAACCCCTCACAGGAGGAGATCGACGCGTGCATAGAGGAGCGCGACAGGAACAAGGGCATAACGGTTGATCGAATGACTTTCAGCAACTACTGCTCACTTCTACGTAAAGGCCCCGAAATCTTCGGAAAAAAGCTCATGCGCATCAAGATCACCAAGGAGCTTTCCACCCAAATGGCCATATCGCTCGAGAGCATCAGGGAAACGCGCAATATGATCATGCACTTCCACCCGGACGAAAACGATGATGGCGCAAAGGCCCGGCTCAGCAAAGCCCGCGACTTCATCCGGAAATTTGCTAACGAAATCGAAGAATATGACTGAAATACGCCGGCCGTTTTCTATTAAGATCTTCTACCCCAATGGGCTATCGAATGGCATTAGATGTGCCGAAATGACGAATTGGATAGGACGCTGTACATTCTTCCCCAGAGGTTCACTTACTCAAATCAAGGAATACGAAGAGTTCGGAAAGCCAGGTGTTTATATTCTTATTGGAACTGAAACTTCGGGTTCACTTCAAACAGTGTACATCGGGGAGGGCGATCCTATATCAAGTAGGATCATTAGCCACGAGTCCAAGAAGGATTGGTGGGATAACTGCTTAATGATAACCAGCATTAACGACTGGCTTAACAAGACACAGATTCAGTTCATCGAATCATCGCTAATCAAATCTGCGCATAACGCCTCTAGATGTAGCATTGATAACAAAGTTGTTCCAGAAAGTCCTACAATCTCGGCAACCGACAAGGCTGATGCAGAACTTTTTCTGGACATTGCAAAAATTTGCATGTTGCCGCTTGGCTTGGACATCTTCGCTTCTCCTTTAAATCAAGTGGTGGCTAAAAATGGCGAAGCCAACGTGGAAGAGCTTTTTTTGGAATCAAAAGGTTTGCACGCGAAAGGCTGTGAGTCGCCAGATGGATTCATAGTTAAAAGCGGGAGCCAATGTTCCGCGACCGAATCTAATGGCCTTGAACCAATTGATAGAGCCAGGCGTTCCGATTTACTAAAACTTGGTGTATTGGCACAGGAAGGTGATAATCTTGTCTTCACTAAAGACTATCGCTTCACTTCACCCACGCTTGCAGCCCGAGCAATCCTTGGGGCACCCGCCCCTGGGCCTCTTAGATGGAAGAATGTGAACGGAATCACACTCCGGGAAATCAGAGAGTCTGCCGCAAAGCAATAAACCCAATGCATAGAAGGGTCGAATAGGGCCGCTAATCGATATAAAACTGGTAATTTAATTAAACTAAATTACTTAAATCTTATCTGCAGCGACAAGCGTATCCTAAAACTACCATCAGCATCTTTTCGCAACGCACAGAGTTTATTCTCTCCCTTCCCTGATTTCGGTGACTCGAAACGGCAGTTGTCGAAGAGATAATCCCTAAAATCTGTATCCTTATCTGTACATAAGCATACGACTTGACCGTCAGACTGCAGGATCAATGCACCACCAGTGACATCATTCGAACCTAACCACTTCTTCTTTGGCTGCATCCCAAGGGCGGATTGCTTAAGGAAATCTTTAAATTTGTGGATAAAGAATTCCATATTGTCTTCCGTTCCGCTTATATCTTTTAACTTCGCTACAAAACTATCATCCGAGATGACGCTAGAAAAATGGCCGCCACTCACATGATATGAATGGAATAAAGCTGCAGCAATCATAGGTGCGAAACACGAATCGATCATACGTAAATTCTGCTCGTACACCTTGCTTTCTACGCCAACAAAATTGTACCTAAAACCTGGCATTTCAACAAGCGAACGGATGAGTTCCTTGCCTGACATAGCCACTAAAGCCGGATCTTCCAGTGATGCCATAGAATCACAGGAAACGGTGTATCGGAAAATTGTGGCACCTGAGTTCGTCAGACTAGGGGCCTTACCTAATCGAGATTTAATCGTGAACCCAGCGGTCCTGATCCCATTTACGGAAAGTGAATCTACGACACTCATTTCGAGGTCAGCTTTCTCTCCTGACTTCGCCTTCAACCCTGAAAATGAAAGTGCGTCGATTAACTGATCGGCAGATGGGCAGTAATATGTCAAAGCCTTCTCTCTTAGTACATGATCGGACTTTGCGGACATAATCTCGTTAAGAAGCGAGGAATTAAGTGTTTTAAGCCTTTCGTAACTTCTCGCCGGCAATGCTACTTCATTTACTACGCAGGTATAATCATCATCGCCCCTTTGAATATAGACGACAATATCTCCACGTTCCACTCGCTTGATTCCGCGAATTGATATCACGGCCCCAGACAGGTTCCCCTTACTATCAATCACTGGTACCTGCCCATCGACCAATAGCTTCGATGCAACTAAAGGTTCGCTGAATTCGCCGGCATTTCCAGTCGTTTTCCCTGATGATTTTGACATGCCTGTAGGGTGACGCCTAAAGCGATCAATCCAACGCTTTAATTATTGCCTCACCCCAAGCATGTACAGCCGTTACGGCAACAGAATTTCCCAGCTGTTTCATGCGCGCCGCTTTAGTAACTTCGGTAGGGAATTCATAATCCTCGGGAAAACCATTCAAAAGTAGACCGTGCTTCTCGTTGATCTTCGTAATCTCTGGACCGCGGGAACCTTTCTTTTTGACAAAATAGTGCTCCCAGTTGCGCCGGTCGTCGATGCGCGACCCCTTTCCACCACAGCGGAGAGTAAATCCTATTAGCTTACGCTTCTTGCACGCTTCGTCGAAGAAGACTTCGCCACCAAGGATATCGCCCAGACGCATCTCGTCCAACTTCTGTCGTGTAGGCATAACAAAGGCATCTGCGTCCTTCTTACTTTTAAAGCCGATGATAAAGACCCGAGGACGGTGCTGGGGAACGCCGAAGTCGCTCGCCTTCACGTAAAAATACCCGGGCGTACCTTTAGGCTTATGGTAGCCGAGGCCACCGGACTGCTTATCACCGAAGAGGTGATTCAAGATGGTCTCCATCGTCTTCCCGATGCCTGGAACCGTTTCGCTTGGGCCCCCATGGGTTATTAGCCCACGCACGTTCTCCAAGAAGAAGGCGGCCGGTTGCTTGACCCTGATAATCTCCTCTACGTTGAAAAACAGCGTACCACGTGTGTCGGAAAAGCCCTTCTTATGCCCCGCCTGACTGAACGGCTGGCAAGGGAAGCCCCCGCAGAGTATGTCAAAAACTGGGATACCTGACTTAGGATCTACCTTGGTGATATCCCCCTGGAAGTATTTATCGTCGTTCGCGAACAGGGCCTTGTCGGCCCCATGATTGAAGTTGTGCCGGTAGGTCTTACGGGCGGCAGGATCCCATTCGCTCGCAAATACACACTGGGCGCGTTTAGTATTGTTAAAAGCGACGTGAAACCCCCCGATACCGGCGAAAAGATCGATGAACTTATAGGTGGGCTTTTTGGCCATACCCCACCCAATCATAAGTTAAGGTAATTTGGAAGTCGTAAGTGGACACCTGTTCACCCCGGAGATTAGGACAGCCTTTACACAATTAAGCCATTCCTTAGGAATTAACGGCATGAGCAAACACGAGACTAAGATGACCCAATGGTACGCGGAGACTCGGTATCCGAAGGGGTTCCTAATGGAGGAGTACCTGGCCCTTGCGCAGGGCAAGAAGAACGGGAAGCGGCTGATGGACGGGGTCATCGTTTTCCGGAAGCCATTCATGAAGCGCAAGCTGATCAAGGGCGAACGGGTCGTGGTCATTCAGTCCAAGAACCGGCGCTTGGGCATGGGCCTCATCGGCCAGGTCATCGTCTCCCGCGACCTCGTCGAGCTCCTCGGCGTCACGGTCAAGAAGTCCGTCGGCGTCTGCACGGAGATGGATACCGTTATGCATAAGATGCTCCGCAAGCATGAGCGCTGCCGGGCGGTGGTTTACAAACGAAGCGCCAAGAAGCCGGCCGCTCGCTGATAGGTTGAAAGGATGCCCAGGACGGTCATACCTACCCAAGGCAAACTGAGCGGATGCGATGTCATCGCATCCCTGCCTTGTGGTTTGTGGATAATATTTGACGGATAAGAGTTGAGGGGGGTTGCACGAGGATCCGAGGCGGGCATAAAGAGGCCTACCCTATATGGCGCACCAAGCTCCACAGTTCATAGGTTGGTCCACGCCCCTCGCTGAGGGCGTAGCTTCGAGTCTGCTAAGAGGCCGGAGCGGGGCGCCGATTGATCTCGGCTGCCATCGGGT
>Ga0114971_10002610_pt1 | contig 12397 bp, 14 predicted proteins | sample M_140625_MF_Meta_FD_87320 | JGI IMG/M metagenome (GOLD analysis project Ga0114971, IMG submission 87320) | Freshwater microbial communities from Lake Montjoie, Canada to study carbon cycling - M_140625_MF_MetaG | ecosystem: Environmental > Aquatic > Freshwater > Lake | place: Lake Montjoie... | reverse complement strand
TTTTTTTTATTTTTTATATTTTAGTGTTATTTTGAAAAATTTTTTTCAATTTTGAAAAATGATAAAAAAAATTAAAATTTATAATATAATTATATATATAAAAAAATATATAATAATTTATAAATGAATATGTCTGCAAATATAGTTAATTAGAAAAGAGTGGGGGAATATTAGTGCAATTGTAGGAATGTAGGGTTGTAATAGAGCAATAACAGAAAAAAGCCACGATCACATCTTTATGTCTGTTGGATAAGTGTTACATGTGAAACATAAAAAAGCGTTACATGTGAAACATTGTACTGCCTTGTGGTGTAATACAGTCATATAGGCGTATTATGTCAATAGCATAAGCACTTTTTACGGCTCTAGTTAGCCATATTTTAATTGTGTGTCAGAAAATGTATATTGTGCGACACGATAGGATAGATGGCATGGGGGGGATACCCTAGACCCGAAAAAATAAGCCACATCGGTTTATAGCGTTATGGGTCCTTCCCATAAAAAGTACCCCATTTTCAGAATGTCTAGGGGGGTCAGGGTAGATCGGGTTTTATTTCAAAATCACAATGCCCTATTAAAATTTCCGATTTTTCTAAATTTGACTGGGGGCTGATTTCCTGTATAATATAAGTAATGCCAATAAAAGACCCCCTAAAACTTAAAACAAAGAGACAAAAGTATTATGAGAAGAATAGGGAAGTTTGTCTTGCCCGAACAAAGATATGGAGAGAAAAAAACCCAGAATATAGAAAGCTTTACCGAATTAAGAACAGAGATAAAGTTAATGCCGCCGAGCGTAAGTATAGAAAGGAGAACCCCGAAAAGTTCAGAGCAATAAGAAGGAGAAGATCCTTCTTTGGTGTTCGTTCTTTTTTAAAGAAGCCTAACTATATGTTTAAGAATATGGTCAATAGTGTACGTTACTACGATAGTTATAAAAACAAGAAGGTTCTCTTTACGAAGAGTGAGTTTGTTACATGGATGCTAGCAAACGAGGACTATCAGCGTATTTTTAAAACGTGGGAGCAAAGTGATTATGATTTGATGTTGACCCCCACAATAGATAGGGTGGATAACAAAGGCCACTATTCTCTCGACAACATTCAGGTTATTACACATTTAGATAACAGTATCAAGAGAGACCAATAAACCTATTGAATCTCAAAATATCGTGGTATAATTTTTCAATAATGAATCAAGATATTTTAATAAATATTTGTACTTACATTCTTGATGGTATGTCAGAACGTGAAGCTTGTGCTCTTGCTGGTTTCTCATATAACGAACTTCAGGATTTAAAAGAAGGAAGTCAGAAGCTAAGAGAAGTTGTAGAAAAAAAACATATTGAATTTAAACACAATCATCTTAAAGAGATACAAAAAAATAAGTCTGAAAAAAACTCGCAGTGGCTTTTGGAAAAATTAAGGCCAGAAGAGTTTGGATCTAAAGGTCGTAGTCAAGATGCTCCAACTGTAAATATTATTAATGCTATAGTAAAAGATATACAAAATGAAAACACCGGTATCGCTACCCTTACCCGAGGTACAAAGCAAATCGAAGAAAATACAAGTCAAGGATTCAAAGTCTACGACGTTCTTAAATGAAGCGGAGTTTGCTTTCTGGGAAAATCTCCGTGATATAAAATGGAGAATAAGTAATCTGTACTACATCATTGATAAGAATGGTAAGAAGATAAAGTTTAAACCAAACTGGGCTCAACAAAAAATCTTAGACAAGCTACACTTCTTTTCAATTATTCTTAAGGCTAGACAACTTGGTATCACAACCTTCTTCTGTATTCTTTACTTGGATCAAGTATTGTTCTCCTCTAATAAAACTGCTGGTATTATTGCTCACACTGATGCTGATACTAAACGATTGTTTGAACGTATTAAATATGCGTGGGAGAACTTACCAGAAGCTCTTAAGGAAAACATCGGGTTGCCAACATCTGACTCTGTTGGAGAGATGCGGTTTCCTAATGGTTCTAAAATTTTTGTGGCTCGCTCTACTCGAGGTTCAACACTACAGTTTCTACACATAAGCGAGTTTGCAAAGATATGTGCAAAGTATCCAGAGAAGGCCAGAGAAATTGTTACAGGGGCCATTAACTCTGTGGAGAAGGGTAATTTCGTAACGATTGAATCAACAGCTGAAGGTAAGGAAGGATATTTTGCAAACTATTGTATGGAAGCACAGAAGGCGGATGCTGAGGATAGACCCTTGTCGGAGTTGGATTTTAAGTATTTCTTCTTTCCTTGGTGGGAGGAATCTTCTTACCGTATTAAGGCGGAGTTTGCGATTGAGAAGGACTACCAGGACTACTTCGAGATGTTGGAGGGTAAGCACAATATACACCTCGATGAAGAACAGAAGCGATGGTATATAGCTAAGAAGAAAAAGAATGATGAAGACATGTACCGGGAGTACCCTAGTATCTGGGAGGAAGCATTTATGGCACAGATAGAAGGAGCGTACTACTCACAGCAAATGCAACGTGTATACGAGGACCAACGTATTAGGAATGTGCCCTATGACTCTAGGTACCCAGTGCTCACCTATTGGGACCTCGGAGTAAACGACTTAAACGTAATCTTGTTTGTGCAGGCAGTAGGTAATGAGATTAGGTTTATTGATGAGTACCACAATCACGGTGAAGGATTGGCCCACTACGTCAATGTCCTGAAGGAAAAAGGGTACACCTACGGGGCACACACGTTCCCCCACGACGTTGAAGTGCAAAACCTTGATGAACAAGGTAAAACACGCAGACAAACGCTCATAGACCTAGGTGTGATGAACATACGGACCATAGAACGAACAAAGGACATAAACGATGACATTGAAGGGGTAAGAAAACTGTTCTCTAGGTTTTACTTTGATGAACGGAAGTGTTCTAAGTTGGTGGAGGCGTGTGCTAACTACAAAAAAGAATGGGATGACAAGCTTGGTCAGTTTAAAAACTACCCTAAGCATGATAAAAACTCTCACTTAGTTGATCCACTTAGAAACTTAGCTCGTTCTTGGACACAGAATATGATTGCTAGTGACAAGAGTGATGTAAAGATTAGTAATTTCTTTGGATAGTTATATAATCATGATATAATATATTTATGGCAGAACCTAAATCCGTTTTATTAAAAGATTATATTGCACCTCCGGCAATTGATTATTCTGATAAAGAGAGTGAATATGTTGGTCGGATATTAAATCGGATAATGACGGCAAAAAATGTTCGAGACACCGTAAAGATTGAATTTAACGGAATGACATATTTGCAGTGGTTTAAAAATAACGAGATTATTGCAAATACAACCATCATACGAGATAAAGCTAATCAAGAATTACCTGTATTCTCCGGTACGGTAGAGCAAAAACTTCTCACCATACTATCTGAAGTAAATCGCCTCAACCTTACCGGAGAGACACGGGTATTTGATAAAGAAGATAATGAACTTGTAGAACTTGGAATGGCGATTACTGATATTGTTCATAAGACTGAAGAGATTGAGGGTGATCTAGAGAAGAAACTTATAAGACAGATGGAATTGTTGAAACAAGGAACAGTATTTATTCAAGATAACTGGGTAAAACGATGGCAGACTAAAAAAACTTTAAATAAAAAATTTGATGGAAAGATAAAAGGTGTAGAGTGGGAATCTAAACTAGAAAAAGTATTTGATGGACCTGAAAGAAATGTTTTGTATGGCCCTGGCGTGTATCTTGGAAACATTCGAGAGTTTGAAATAAAGAAACAGCCATATTTATTTACAATGAAGACTGCATCTTACGAAGAATGTAAGACACGTTTTGGTGAAAAAGACAAAGAAGATAAATATGTATGGGAAAGATGGGAGAATGTTCCACGACGACGAGTATCAATGGTTGATGTTGATACCTTAACAAACATGACTATGGGTGGTGGTTGGTCTATAACTGACTTGGAACAAGATATGGTGGAGGAGATACACTACCAAGATCAGATTAATGATGAGTACCAGATATTCTTAAATGGTATACCTATGCTACCTGTTGGCTTCCCATTGTCTGCTATTACCCCTGAAGGAATGTTTAATATTGAGAAGCAGGTACTGCAAGTCATCAACCCATTCTTTACTTATGGTCGTTCATTTATTGCAAAGACAGAACAGTTGTCTAGACTACTTGATGAAATGATTAGACTGTTGTTGATTAAAACTAGAAAGTCTATTCATCCTCCGTACGCAAACATTTCAGGTAAAGTTATCTCTGAGAAGTCATTGATGCCTGGTGCTATCTCTATGGGTATAGACCCTGGTGCTCTTGTGGCTATTGGAACAGAAGGTCAAGGTGCTACAGCCTCTGAATACCAGATGCTACGAGAACTACGAGAGGATATTGATCGTGTAACTGTGTCTCCACAGATTCAAGGCCAGTCTGGTAAATCTGGTACAACTGCCTATGAAGTACAGTTGCTACAGCAACAGGCAGAAAAGAATTTAACTTTGATTGTGTTTGCTATGGGGCTTTTGGAAAAGAAATGCCAGTGGATTAGAACACAATATGTTATTGCTAATTACTTTGAACCTGTCGGTACAACTGTGGATGAAATGAGGAATGACTTTAAAAAAATCTATCGAACAATGTCTAGTAAAACACAGTTAGCAGATAGAGGAGCTGGAATAAGACAGGTTATACCTCATGATAATTCTATGCCTATGTCAGGACAAGATGTATTTAATCAAGAAGAATATTCTGATACTCCTATGCCTACTGATGGATATAGACGAAGAACTCGAGAAGAATTAAATATGGATCCTTTGCAAATTTTATATGTAAATGTTGATATACTTAAAAACAATAAGTACATATTCTTTACTGAGGTTGAATCAAAACCTCGTGATACTTCTGTAAATGCCAAGCTTATGTTCCGTGAAGAATTAAGAGATATCCAAGCTTTGATGAATATGGGTTCACAGCCCAATGTTGCAGAACTTGAAAAGAGTTATTCTGTAATTTGGAATAAAAGAAAAGAAAAACTATTCGGTAAAGCTATGTCACAGCAAGAACTTGCTATGCAAGCACAACAAGGTGGAGGTAATGTACTTAATGATAAAGCCCCACAGTTACAACCGGGACCTTCAGCCATACCAGCTTAATTAAAATCATATGAAAGGTAAGCTAACAAAGCAACCACAAAAAAAGAATAAAGAAGAAAAAAGACTCCTTTTTATACTTGAGGAGTCTATTCCTTTTGCACAAAATGAACGTAAGAAATATGTATCAGATATTGCTTTGTTCTACCAAACTATTTTTAAATCAAAACTACAACATTTTATTGGCCTTCAACTTGAAGAGTTGGCTCAAATTGGTCGAACTGAGTTGGGTAACAATGTTATAAGAGCAAATATAAATTGTTTTCGACTGGTCGACACTTGGATGGAAAAGATGACCAACGAACATGTTGGAAATCTTGAGTCAATCAGAGAGTCGTTTGATGAAGGTGAAGATTTTATTAATAAATTACATAAAAAACATGGCAATATATAAAGACGATGAAGGAAATGAGGTTGAGGCATTAACCCATGCAGAAGTAGAAGAAAAGTTGCAAGCGGAAAAAGAAGTTCTATCACAGGAACACTCAAAGGTTATTGGCGAAAAAGATTCAGCTTTTAATGATTTAGCATCAGAAAAGACTGCACTAGAAAACAAGATTAAAGAAGCGGAACTTTCTGGAATGAAAGATGATCACCCAAACTTTAAAATTCTTAAGGAAGCTCTCGGAAAGAAAGATGAAGATATTAAGGCTCTAAGAACAGAAATTGATATTGATAAAAAGACTAGAAAGCAGGAGTCTCTTGATAGTGCTGTTAAGATTGCGACTAGAGGTAATACTGAACTAGAAAAAAAAGTAAAGCTACATCTAGAAAAAACATTAGGAGCGATGTCGGAAGGAACAGCTGAAGAAATAAAAGCAAAGATACAAGCTGCTCTTACTTTGTCAGGAGACTTTGGGTCATCAAGTATGTTTGATGGTGGTATAGGTGGTGGAGGTATGGCATCCGGAGGTGGTTATAGTGAAGCTGCAGCAGGTCCAGAATTTACATCTAGAGAAAAAGCTCTAGGTGCAAAGATGGGCATCAGTCAAGAAGATTACAAAAAATATGGTAACAGAATTAAATAAATTATATGACTAAAAAAATAACAGAAGAAACAGTAAACTTGAAAGAAGACACAGTTGAAATAAAACGGACTGACTTTGATAAGATGATGAAACAGTTGGAGACTCAGTCAAAGGACATTAGCCTTCTTATGAAGACTGCTGACAAGGGTAGAATTGCTAAGGAATTAAATAAAGCTGGTGAAAATCTTATTAAACAGTGTAATGTTAGAACTTGGGATGATACTGGTAAGATAATTATTGGTTGGAAACTTATAACTAACAGATGTGAGGTTATTCAAGGCAGTTGGTCTGAAGATCAAACATGTTCAATTATTTTTGAAGATGGAGAGATTCTTACTGTTCCACTTCTTGAATTTTATCGAAAGACCTTGATTAAGATACCTGTTGATATTGTTGCTAGAACAGAAGAACTTGATGATAAAAATAATAAAATTACTATCTTTAAACTACAGTTTCCTTCTGGAAAGATTCTTTTATTAAATAGTGTATTTATTAACTAATTCTATGGAAAAATATATAGCAGATAAGCAGGTTATGGCGGTTGTGTCTTTGGATGAAAAAACTCCAGCTGGTAATAATATGGTTTGTGTAAACTTTACTGATGGTATTCAAGAGGTTATGCCTGAGATGAGATACAATATGATCTCTACAAATAAAATATCTGATGCTTCATCTGTTCAAACTAAGGTTAGAAACCATGTGGGTTCTTACCTTTTAGGAGTGCTTCATGAGTTTGGTATTAAAATGGGTGAGGCTGATATGGTTTTAAATTCTGCTGGAGATGCCGTTAATCTTTCTTATGAAAGAGCTAGAGACCTTAAATGGGGTAATGTTACTCATGCGATGCTTCCTTTAATAGAAGTTAATAAAATATTAGTCGAACATGCAAACAAAAATAACGATGGAGCTACATCCGTTGGAAGCAAATCTAATTAAGTTGATTAGAAACAGATTTCAATGGGGGGAAATAACTATAGAATGTCGTGATGGTCTACCTATGAGAATAGGAAAAGCTTTTGTGTGGGAGAAGATACTTTTTGAAGAATAGGTGTTGCTTTAAGTTTGTCTTAGTTGTATAATACAAGCAAATAAAGTCCTACCTACAAAAGGCGGATTGAAAAAATATATTTTTCAATCCGTTTTTTGTTTTGAGGCTTTATATAAGCGAGGTAAAAATGCTTTATAACGCTTACTGTCAGACTTTGAGCCTGACCCCACCTCATGAAAAGAGGTTTAAAACACAGTAGGTTCATACTATTAATTTAACTTAACTTCTGTTTTGAACACATAGAAACAGAACGCAAAAATATGGCATTTACACGATTCAAAGGAAAAACTGTTACTCGATGGTTGCCTGTTACAACTTCAACTACCTTTACTAAGGGTGACATTGTTGCTTGGGCATCAGGTCTAATTATTAAGGCAACTACAACTTCTGCTGCTAAAACTCACGTTGGAGTAATCAAGAAAACGATTGCTGCAACTGATACAGATTATGCAACAGCTCGTGTGGTTCCTGTAGAAGTACCTTTAGAAAAGATGGTTCAGTGGACAAGCACAGGTACAGCTCTTGTTGCAGCAGATAATGGTCTATGGATGGATCTTACTGGTCCAGGTGCTGTTGACCGAGCTGGTTCTACTTACGATGCAGTTCAGCAATTTTCAGTTATTAACTATACAAACGGACTCTTTATCTTGAACTTGGGTGGCGCAGTCGAGACAATTACCTAATCATTAACAATTTAATTTTATAAACAAATGGAACTTAATATAGCGACATTATCGGACTTTGTACGAAATGCACAGATTCTTTTTCTTAAAGGACTAGACTCTGTTCCTATGGCTGCTCGAAATTCTGGAATCTTCAGAATTGACAATATTGCAGACAACACAGGAAATACAAAAGAATATTCTGAAATTGATTTGGAAGAATATGCTTCAGTAAAAGCTGAAGGAGATCAGGCTGTTAGAGCTCGTGTTCAACAGGGTTATAGCAAAATAGGAACACTTTACCGTGTATCTATGGACATTGGAATTACTTACGAAATGAGACACTACAACAAGTATGTTGATGTTATCTCACGACTAACAAACCTTGGTCAGACAGCTGCAAAACGAATGGAACTTGACCTTTCTCTTCGTATTACTTTTGCAACAGCTACTTCTTACACTTCAAAGGAAGGTATCACTGTTGATACAACTGTAGGAGATACTCTTGCTCTTGGTTCAACAGCTCACACAGTACGAGGTTCAGCTTCTACTTTCCGAAATCGTTTGGCAAACAACCCTCTATTCTCAAAAGGAGCTCTAGAAGGAATGGAACAAATGATTGTAGAAAATAGCATCAACCAGTTTGGTGAGAAGATTGTTATTCCTTATGACATTATCTGGACAACAGACGATGCCAATACAATCAACACAGTTAAAGAATTCTTGAAGTCTACAGCTTCACCAGATGCTATAAACTCAGGAGTTGTAAACGTATATCAGGGTAAGTACAAGCATGTTATTCTTCCTCGAGTAGCTGTTACAGCTGCTGGAGCAGTAGATTCAACAAAAGCTAAATACTGGGGACTTTGTTCAAGTATGAACTCACAGGCGTTTCTAGCTATCAATGAGGAACCTCATTTGAAACCTACAAATCCTAACGGAGCTAATACAGAATTTTCAACAGAAGATTGGAACCAGGGTTGTGCAGCTGGATACTTTATTGTTATCCCAGGTGCTCGCTTCTTTGCAATCAGCACAGGAGATGCTACAGCTTAACGGTTTTAAAAAAATTAATAGCTAATAAAAGTTTGTGAGGCTACGGTTAAAAGGTCCGGAGGTGGGCAGACAAACTTATAAAAAAAATGACAAATAATATAAATGTAGGTTACGGAAGAACAATCTTAGATAAAATTGCGTTTGGTCAAAAGGCGGGTAAAGTCTATGTTGTTGGAAAGTCAGCGTTGGCATATAGTTCAATGTATCGACAGCTTTTTGTCAACGATGTTGATGGAACAGTACGTTACTTTGCTACTATCGGTGCGGCTGCAACTGCTGCTACAGCAAACTCAGGAGACACTATTGTGGTTCTACCGGGTCATACTGAAGCAATTACAGGTGCTGCTGGTATTGCAATTGCAACTGCTGGAATAAACATTATAGGTATTGGAACTGGTACAGATCGACCAACAATTTCATTTACTACAGCAATAGCTGCTCAAATGACAGTAACTGCTGCTAATGTGAGCATCCAAAACATAATCTTTACTGCTGGCTTTGATGCCATCACAGCGATGATCAGTGTTACTGGAGCTTATGTTTCATTCCTTGATTGTGAATTTAACACAAACTCAGGAACAGTAGGTGCAGTACTTGGAATCCTAACTGCTGCAACAGCTACAGGACTTCGTGTTGAGAGATGTCGTTTCCTTGGACCAGCAACAAACGCTGGTACTACAACAACAGCTCAGATTAAGCATGAAGTAGGAGTAGATTATGTTATCAAAGATAACTACTTTACTGGTAAAATGACTCAGGCCATTCTTAATGCCACAACAGTGCTTCGAGGTCTTATTGATAACAACCGATTTGTAGTTGCTACAGGTACTGTTGCTATCACTATGGCAGCTGCTTCAACTCCATTTATCAGCAACAACCGAATCAACGTACCATCAGGTACTGCTCCGATTGTAGCTGCTGCTGGATTTATGGCAGGTAATGCGTACTCGGCTGCGGCTGGTGTTACTGCTGGAACTGCAAGTACATTCTAAATTCTTTCCTTACTCAATCCCTCCCCAAAAGGGGTTGGGATAAGGATGGAAAATTATAAATTAATAAAACAAAAACATGTCACACCGAGATTCAAAAACAGTAGTATTGTGGAACGCAGTAACTGCACAGGCTGTTACTTCTTCTACTGATGCTACCCCTATTGTTGTTACAAAATCTTCTCATGGATATTCAACAAATGATATTGTTCAGATCAATGGACACACTACCAATATTGCTGCTAATGGAATCTTTAAAGTAACAGTTCTTAGTTCATCTACTTTTTCTCTTCAAAATTATAACACTGGAGCAAACATAGCAGGTTCAGGAGCTGGTGCTGGAGGAGCTACCGGAGTGGTGGTTCTTGCCCCAAAAATTATAGATGCTTCTGATTGGAAAAATATTATTCTTTCAGTTCAAACTTCAGGTTCATTTAATGGTACATTTAAGGTGGCTGGTTCTTTAGGAAAACCTATACTCTTGTCTACTGATAAACAGAGTGAAGATACTCCTAACTTTGGAGCTACTCAGTCTGCTTCAAACCCTTACACATTCCTTCAGATAATTAACCTTGATACTGCTGCGGCCGTTAACGGAGCAACCGGTATTACTTCTGCTGGTACAGATCTAAATAATCAATATGAAGTAAATGTAAACGCTCAAGTGTATGTAAGTCTTGTTTTTACAGCTTGGACAGCAGGAACTGTTACAGTTACAGCTCAATTAACAGATAACTTATAATATCATGAGAAGACCAGCTAATAATGAATCACCGATTCAAATAGAAGAATTGGATGTTATAACCTTGGAACAAAGGCGGTCTTCTAGTGAGAGTGCTATACAATCTTCATCAGAGGCTCTTAAGTTTATCGAAGAAAAACATGAGTCAATTATCAAAGATATAGAGGCTGGTAAAGATGTTATATTTAAAAATAACAAAGTTATTGACGAGATTAAAGAAAAGATTATTAATCTTGAGGAGGATTATCGTGAAAAAATAGTTAGCTTGCAAGTAGTCTTTAATGAAAGAATTTCATCTATTGATGTATTGGATAAGGAGATTGTGAGTCTTGAAAATAACATTAAATCATTAAACTCTTATGTTCAAGTTATTTTTGAAAAAAATGAGTCAGATAAGATTAGTGTTTCTCAAGACATAAACAAGTTAATTTCCGAGAAGGTTATTCTAGAAAACGAAATAATTATTCTTAAAAGAAACATTGATGTAATTAGTGAAGAAAGTAAATCTAAATTAGATTTGTTAGATAGTAAAAAACAGTATTTGAACAACCTGGCTGTAGAAGAAGAAACTTTAAATAGAAACATAGAAGCTCTTAAGGTAAATATCTCAAATCAAAAGTTTGAAATACAAAGTAATGTTGGCACCCTCTCTGATGGAGATAAAGTTATTGATGAAAAAAAGAAAGAAATAGAATCTTTAAATATCGGAATAGTTAAAAAAACAGATGAATACAATGCTCTTGAAAAGAAAGCTTTTGCTATTTTGGAAAGAGAAGGCTTGTTAAAACAAAAAGAAGCTTTTATTAAGTCTCAATATGAAAGAGCTGGTATTCAGTATGAATAAAATAATATGGCACGAACCTCAGACTTATTTCAAACCGGAGGAAATGGAACATACATAGAAACCATAGGTTCACCTAATGGTTATGATGTATTAATAAATGGTACAAACCATTACATTAACTTTAATACTGTTGTGGGTGCTTCTGGTTATGGTTTCCGAGATAATTCAGGAACTATGCAAGTTAAAGACTCAGGAGGATCTTGGGTATCTTTTTCTAGTCTTGGGGCCGTTACCTCAGTTTCAAACTCTGACGGCACACTTACAATCTCACCTACCACAGGTGCTGTAGTAGCATCTCTTAATCTCGCTCATGCTAATACTTGGACTGCTGGTCAATACCATGTAGGTGCAAATATTGGACTTGAAACAACAGCACCAACACACTCATTAACATTTGGCTCAACAGCAACAGGAATTGCAGCGTATAACACAGTAGACCAAACTACTAATTACGAAAGAGTAAATATGGGTTGGGGATTAGTAACAGCAAATCAATTCGGTATTGTTGCTAGTGGAGGAGGAACATCAACAACTCCTAGAGGTATTTTAATTAGAAGCTCTGCTAATGTTGGTGGTGTCGCATCAGCTAACTTAACAGTAGATGCAAATGATATTCACCAAGTTGCAGTTAATCGTAATTCAGGGGTATCAGGAAAAACTTATCTTGGAATAACTGGTAGTGCAAGTCAGTCATCTGGTTCTGTAACATTTCAAAGTATAGAACCTACAATAACGCAAACATCAACAGCAGGGTATACCGCTCTACATATTAACCCCACAGAAACTACAACAGGAAGTGGTACAAAAAATTTAATTCTTGCTCAAGTAGGTGGAGTCACTAAGTTTGCTGTTAGTAATACTGGTGCTTTAACACTTGCAGACCCTATATCACC
>Ga0114971_10002605_pt1 | contig 12411 bp, 9 predicted proteins | sample M_140625_MF_Meta_FD_87320 | JGI IMG/M metagenome (GOLD analysis project Ga0114971, IMG submission 87320) | Freshwater microbial communities from Lake Montjoie, Canada to study carbon cycling - M_140625_MF_MetaG | ecosystem: Environmental > Aquatic > Freshwater > Lake | place: Lake Montjoie... | reverse complement strand
AAGGCGATCGGAGAGGGCGCCAACGCGGGCGTCGAGGAGTGTGATCGCGGCGATGAGCTGCGGCGAATCCGGGCCATGGCGGTGCCCGGTGCCATTGGTTTCTTCAAGGTAGAACGTGACGACGGCGGGGCGTTGCGCCGCGGGCAGGCGGAGCCAAGTAACGAGTTCATCGAGTCGTTGCTCGAAGGACGTGCCGGCGTAGTCGTAGGGTTTCCAATACGTCGGGCGCAGGCCACCGATCTCGGCCTCGGAGCCAGGCCAGAATGAGCAGGCGCTCGCGCGGCCCTGCTTAACGGCCGTGATCCAGATCGGCTCGCCACCCCACCAGCGGGAGTCGCGGGCCGAGGCGGATTGGTTGTAACGAAAGATCGAACCGAGAGCGGAATCGAAGAACGTGTTGTTGATGATCCCGTGATGCGCAGGATAGAGGCCGGTGACGATCGAGATGTGGTTCGGAAACGTATTGGAGGGGAAAACCGGGATGAGGCTGCGCGCGGTCACGCCTTCGCTCATGAGCCGACGCAGGTGCGGCGTCTCGGCCGGATGGAGCGCGCCATAGTCCCAGCGGAAACCGTCGAGAGAAATCAGCACGAGCGGCGGCGGCTCCGCAGCGTAGTTCGCGAGAGTGCCGATCAACGCGACGGCGAGGGCGAGGACACGGCGCAGCCTCATCGGCGGAGCTTAACGACGGACGCACCCCACGAGCCGGAGTGTGCGTCGCCGCGGCGGTGGGTCTGGATGTGCGGCGAGCGTTGCAGCAAGGCGTGCACCGTGGTGCGGAGCGCCCCGGTGCCTTTGCCGTGGACGATACGTACATCGCGTAAACCGAGCGCGATGCACTCTGCGAGATAGGCCGGGATCAGTTCACCGAGATCCTCGGGCAGAAAGGTATGCAGATCGAGTTCGCTGGTACTCGGCAGCGGCACCGGTGCATCAGGCAAAAGCTCGGATGCCATCGGGCACCCCTCAAGGCTTCGCCTCGGAGGCGGGCGCAGTCGGCGGCGCGACCGGAGGCGTCACCGGTGGAGTGACCTCGGGCGCGGGGACCCCGGGCGCGGGGACCTCGGGCGCGGGGACGTCGATTGCGGGGACCGCGAGCGTGGGCGCTGCGGAGCCCGGAAGACTCACTGGGGCAGACGAAGCGCCATCTGCCGCCACCACGTCCGTCGACGCGGGTTCCGGCGTGACGGCGCCCGAGGGACCCGCTTCGCTCCCGTCGTGGCCGTAGTGCGGATCGCTATGATAGGGATCGTCGTGGTAATCCGCTGCGGGCATGAGTTCCGGAGTCGAGGAGGCCGCGGGGAGTGCTGGCGGCGGAGTATATTTATTCTGTTCGTCCTCATCGAGCGCCCGTTTAAATTCTTGCTCAACTCCGCTGGCGGCTTTCTTGAATTCGCGAATGGATTTGCCGAGGCCCCGCGCAAATTCAGGGAGCTTCTTACCACCGAACAGCACGAGGACAATAATGATGATCAGCCCCATCTCAGGACCGCCAATGCCTTCGATGAATGCTACGGGTGAGAGTGACAAAGCCATGGCAGAAATCTGACCGGGAATTGCGGGAAATGTAACTGTTAAAATCGCCGGTTATCTGACCGCGATGCTAACGACGAATTTTTGCGTTTCGCCCGGGGCTACAAAGTGCAGCCCGACCTTGTGCTCGGCGGCATTGGGCGGCCCCATCCACGGCTCGACGCAATAAAACGGCGAATCATCGGCGAGTGTCCACGTGACAACACACGCATCGGACGGCGGGACGGGCGTGGTGCCGAGCTGAACAGAGATATCGCCCGGGCGGCCTTTTTCGCCGAAGACAACATCCTGACCGCGGAGGCCGGTGTGAAGGGTATCGATCAGCGCTGGGTTATCCAAAGGCTCCTCCGTCTTGAGCTGAGGACCGGTGATGAGACCGCCGGTGGCATCCTGTTTCAGGCGCTTCGTCGCGGGAATACGAATGGCGTAGTCGCTGCGGGTAAGTTCGGCGCTCCAAGGCAGTTTGAAATAGAAATGATGCCCGGCACTCCAGGGCAGCGGTGTGGCACCCAAATTTTTCAGGGCGAATTCGCACGAGAGGCCGACCGGTTCGAAGCGATAGGCGACGGTAAACTCATAGTCGAAAGGATAGACGGCGCGCGCGTGGTCGTCTGGGAGGAATTGCGCGACGAAGCCGCGCGCATCCAGCCGCGTGACCTGAAACTCACCTTGGCGCGCGATGCCATGCATGGGCATCGCGCGCTTCACGCCGTCGGCGGCGCGCCAGGCATGAATTTCACCGCGGTCGAAGGAGCGGGCGTTGAACGGAAACAGGATAGGGTTGCCGCCGCGGACCTTGGCGATCTCCGCAATGTCAGCATCCTCAGGCCAGTAGAGCACGTCGCGCACCGAGCCATCCCCGAGGGTGATGTTCCAATTCATCAAGCGCGCCCCTTTTTCGGGCAAAGCGAGAAACGTGGAATTGCCCACCCGCCAACGAGTGAGGTTCTGACCTTGATAGGAGATTTTTTCCATCGATTTCCGAGTAAGTGGCAGGGCGGGACTCGCGCAAATTGTTTCGAGTCCCGGGCGGTTAGCGCCGCCCGCCACGCTGCATCGTGACGGCGCCGCAGCTCAGCGCAGCTCGATCGCAAGCGCACCGCGGACGTTGTGCGGCGGGGCGCTGGGCGTGAACTGCTTTCCTGAAAAATCGATCCGGATATTTTCTTGGGCCGACGCGTAGATGTAGACGGGGCCAGCTTTGTTGAAGGCGGCCGTTTCGCTCTTCGCCAACGTCGTCGGAGGCAACACCACGTCGCCGTAGCTATTGTCCTCGTTTTTCACCCAGACCTGCACCCGCACAGCCTCGAGCGCCGTGATGACGGCGCGGGTACCGACGGCGGGCTGGGTGGCCACCGGCGCCGGCGAGGGCGCCGCGGCCGCAGCCGGCTTGATGCTGCGTCCACTCACCAACGAAGAGACGAACCAGACCACGAGCAATACTCCGACCCCCGCGAGGGCCCATTTCACGTAACGAAAAATCACGGCCGGATCGGGGCCGGACGGGAGGCTGCTGCTTCCGCGCGGATAGCGAGGCTGCGCACGCGCCGGTTCGGCGGACGAGGCGCCATCGTCGGGGGGAGCGGCGCGATCGCTCAGTTCACCCGCGCTGGCGACCGAGATGTCGATCCGGCTATAAGCGTCGCGACTGGGCTGACGGGGACGCGCCTCACCGATCCCGAGGGCCGAATAGTCGCTGAGCACCCGGTCGCCGGGGAGCTTCAGAAAATTGGCGTAGTTGCGCAGAAATCCGCGCGTGTAGATCTCGGTGAGACCGATGTCGAAGTGATTACCTTCGAATTTCTGCAGGTAGTCCCCGCGAATTTTGGTCGCCTCGGCGGCCTCGCGAATAGAAATACCTTTTTTTTTGCGCGCCTCCTCGAGGCGTTCACCGATGGTCTGCATGGGGATGGGTTAGGGTGTTGGAAACGAAAGGGAAAGCAGTAACTGTGCAGGGTGGTTTCACAGCGAGTCGAGATCGACGAGGATCTCGCGCGGACTGGAGCCGTTTTCCGGACCGACGACGCCTTTTTCTTCCATGAGATCCATAATGCGGGCGGCTCGATTGTAGCCGATCCGAAGACGGCGTTGAATCATCGAGGTCGAGGCGCGTTTGGTGGACTTCAGCACGTCGATCGCCTGCGCGTAGAGCTCACCGTCGTCCCCCATCGCTTCGTCATCACCGCCCTCCTCATCTTCGTCGTCATCTTCCTTCGCAGCGCGGTCGATCTGCTGCTGGACGGACTGAGCATAGTGAGGCGGACCGTTTTTCTTGAGAAACTCGACGATCTCCATGACTTCCTCATCGGAGACGAACGCGCCTTGAGCGCGCACGAGGCGCGAGGTGCCGGGAGGCGAGAACAGCATGTCGCCGCGACCGATCAACGTATCTGCGCCCTTGGTGTCGAGAATGGTGCGGGAGTCGACCTGCGACGCGACTTGGAAGGCGATGCGCGACGGAAGGTTCGCTTTGATCACGCCGGTGATGACGTTGACCGAGGGGCGCTGGGTCGCAATGATAAGATGGATACCGGCCGCCCGGGCGAGTTGAGCGAGGCGCGCGATGCTCGTCTCGATTTCGGCCGGCGCGACCATCATGAGGTCGGCGAGCTCGTCGATGATCGCGACGATGTAGGGCAAGCGCTCGGGAATTTCGAGACCATCGTCGGCGAAGAGAGGATCGACGCCCGAAAGGGCACCTTGGGCTTCGGCCGGAGGGAGTGGCGCATTTTTCTTGCGGGTATTGAACCCGACGATGTTGCGGACATTGACCTTCGCGAACTGCTGATAGCGCTGCTCCATTTCGCCGAGCAACCACTTGAGCGCACCGGGTACTTTCTTCGGCTCCGTGACCACCGGGATGAGCATATGCGGCAGGGAATTGAAAATCTTCAATTCCACCACTTTCGGGTCCACCATAATCAGGCGCAGATCTTTCGGGCTCTTCGAATACAGGATCGAAGCGACGATGGAGTTGATGCAAACGGATTTGCCCGAGCCAGTGGCGCCAGCGATGAGCAAATGGGGCATCTTCGACAGATCGGAAATGAGCGGACGACCGGAGACATCTTTGCCGAGTGCGATCGGAATCTCTGCCTTCGCGCTGGCCCAGTCTTCACTCTCCAGCAGCTCGCGCATGCCGACGGGCGTCGGGTGCTGATTGGGTACTTCCACGCCGACCGCGGCTTTGCCGGGGATGGGCGCGAGGATCCGCACCGACTGCGCGCGCATCCCGAGGGCGATGTTCTTATCGAGGCCGGCGATTTTTTCGACGCGCACCCCGGCGGCTGGGACCACTTCGTAGCGGGTGATGACGGGACCGACGTGAATCTCACCCAACGTCACTTCCACGCCAAATTCACTGAGGATGCGCAGGAGATTCTCGGCGTTGGTGCGATGCTCCTCTTCGCTGTTGCCGATGCCGGGCTTGGCCTGCTCCTTCAGCAGACTGAGCAGAGGAAAGTGGTAGGTGGCGTCGTCGCTCTGGGGGAGACTGGTCCGCGCAGCCTTCTTGGGCTCTTCGGGCTTGATGATATTGAGCTCGTGGCCGGTGGCGACGGCGAGGGCCTTCTGGCTGGTCGCGGCTGGGCTGACTGGCACCGCGGCAGAAAGTGCATCGGGAGTTCCGTTGGCGAGTTTGAAGGCCGGCACGACCTTCGGCTCAGGCTTGCCGGGCGCAGGCGGTAAAGGAACGGCGGGGGGCTTGGCGGGCGCAGCAGCGTCAGCGGCGGCCACCACGGAGCGGGGCGCGGGCGGCTTGGTGAGCGGCTCCTCGGTGGATTTGGGCACGAAGGTCTGCTTGCCGCTCGGGCCCACATTCATCGGCGGCTGGGTGAGGCGTGCATGGGCAGCTCCGGCGGCGGCAGCCGCGGTTTTTTGCCTCGCCTGAAGCTGGCTTTCCTTCGCGCGCTGCTCAGCGAGGGCCGCCTTCACTTTTCCACGGCCGGCCCACCACGCACTCAGGGCGGCCATGATTTTTTCAACTTCGGAGCCGATGTCTTTGGTGAAAATAAACAACTGCGCGCCGCAGTAGATCGTGCCCAGGAGGAGTCCCGCCCCAAAGGGCCCCAGTGGCTCGTGGAGCAGCCGATGGTAGAGCGTGACGCCGACGTAACCGCCAGGACCATTCGGGAAGTAGTCGCTCGCCCACTTGGCCTCCTGGAACATCGCGGCGAGCGCGGCGAACGACACGCAGGCAATGATCATCGCGGTGACGCGCGTACCCGTCAGGTGCTTCGAGGCGCGCACCGCAACGTAGAGCATCCAGCCAAGAAACACGGGGAGCAGCCACGTGCTCATGCCCACAGCGTAGAGGAGCGCCCAAACGGCGTTGGCCCCGATCCAGCCGACGGGATTCTTCAGCACGGGCGCGGTCGTGGAAAAGGTGCTTTGCGCAGGGTCGTAGGCGACCAGCGCAACCGCCAGGAATGCCCCGAAGACAAAGCAAGCGACCGCCGATGGCCAGTGGGGACGATAGCGTGGCGCTTGGAAGGAAGGTCCGTCGTTTGAGTTTGAAGTCTCGGGCTTGGGCATTTGTGTGGGCCGTCGGATTAGTTGCGGAGTGCACGCTAACAAGAGGGCTGGTCAATTGTAAATGCCTCGGAGAATTTTTCACACCAAACTCGTAAACCCACCATGCGCGATCTACTCCGCTTTGAACCCATCTACCAAGAACGCGTCTGGGGCGGTCGTGCGCTGGCGGCCGCTTTGGGGCGCAGCCTGCCGGCGGGCGCACCCATCGGCGAGAGCTGGGAGATCGTCGATCGCCCGGAAGCGCAATCGATCGTCGTGGGCGGTCCGTTCAACGGCCAATCGCTCCGGAGCCTGCTCGTGCAACACGGCGCCGACGTGATGGGCCCGCGCTGGCCGACAGGAAGACCGTTTCCCCTGCTGGTGAAATGGCTCGATTGCCGCGAGCGCCTCAGCTTGCAAGTCCACCCGCCGGCCGCGGTGGCCGCTGAACTCCGTGGTGAGCCCAAGACGGAGAACTGGTACATCGCCCACTCAGCGCCCGAGGCGAACCTGATCGTCGGCCTCAAGCGAGGTGCCACGCGCGCGCAGTTCGAACGCGCTATTGGGGACAACACCGTCGAAGCGTGCGTGCATCACTTTCGAGTGGCGGCCGGCGATTCTATTCTCGTGCGCAGCGGGCAAGTGCACGCGATCGACGCCGGGATTTTGATTTTGGAGATCCAGCAAAATTCCGACACCACTTATCGCGTTCACGACTGGGGCCGGGTCGGGCTCGACGGGTTGCCGCGTCAGCTCCACGTCGGACAATCCCTACGTTCGATCGACTGGACCGACTTCGAGCCCGCGCCGGTGCGGGCCACCCCCACGTCGGGGATGATCGCCGATTGCCCCGAATTTGCCATCCGCCGGGTCGTGCTCGGGGCCGGCGAGCGCCTGCATTTGCGGGCCGGCGAGCAACCGCGCCTCGTGAGTGTGGTGAGCGGCACCGTGCAGACCTGTCTGGATAACGGCACGGGCAGCCACCCCGCCGTTGGGCAGAAAGTGGTGCGCGGCGAAAACCTCCTGCTCCCCTACTGCGGGGCCTTTACGTTGAGGGCCGAGTCGATGGCCATTGTGCTCATCACGGAAAATTTCTCGGGATGAGCCCAGCGGCGCCACGGGACCCGGGCCGAAGTCGAGGCAGCTGCCTGCTGAAGCTGCTGGCGCTCTTGACCGTGCTCGGGGCCGCGACCGCGCTCGGTTGGATGCTGCTTTTGCCCGTCGTGGTCGTGGCGCAGCTTCGCGAGCGGACGGGTTTCGACGCGACCGTCGAGAGTCTTTCCTGCAACGTCTTTTCTGGCCGCATTGCGGTGCGCGGCTTGGTCGTGAAAAACCCGGCGAGCTTCCCGATCGGCGACTTCGTGGAACTGCGCGCTTTTTACGCGGAAACCGACGTAGGGGCGCTCTTCTCCGACCGGTTGGTTTTCGACACCCTCACCGTAGATGTCCGCAAGGTCACGCTGGTCAGGCGGGCCGACGGCAAATCCAACGCCGAAGTATTGCAGGCGTCACTATTCGGAGCGCCGAATGCGGCGGTGCCCACCTCCGGCGCTGCGAGCACGCCGGACGCCCGTCCTGCGCGATCCTTCCTCATCCGCCGCTTGTCGCTGCGTGTTGATCACCTCGTGATCGCGGACCACTCCGGCGGGAAACCGACGAGGCAGGAGTTTCCACTTGGGCTCGATCAACGCTACGAAAACGTCACCGCCACTCAACAGCTGCTCGTGCCGGACGTGCTGCGTCAGGTCGGCGCGGTCAATCTGGGCCCCTTGCTGGGCCCTCTGATACCTGGGAATTTCGGTCAGACCCTGGGAAAAGCAGCACGGGAGGCCAAAGCCCGCGGCGAAGATTTGCTCAAGGACGCCGGGCAGACGGCCACCGACTTTTTCAAGGGCCTGCGGGAGAAACTTGAAGAAAGCAAAAAGCCGTAGTTTAGTCCGCTCCCTTTTGCATTATGACCGAGCCTGAAATCACCGAACCACTCACTCCCACTGAGCCCGCCGTCGCCGACGGGGCGAAGAATCCCGCCGTGCCCGGACCCGCCGCCGCGCTCTCCGCAGAGGCCGCCACCCAAATCGCCACCGCCAAGCAGGAGGCCGCCGCCAATCTCGATCGCTACGTGCGTTCGGTCGCCGACCTCGAAAATTTCCGTCGTCGCACCGTGCGGGAGAAAGACGAGCTGCGCCTCTTTGCCGCCTCCCGAGTGCTGGAGGATCTGTTGCCCGTCGTTGACAATCTTGGCCTGGCTATGACCGCTGCAAAGCAGCCTGGAGCGGACGCGAAGTCCCTCGCGGACGGCGTCGATCGGGTGCTCACCCAACTCAAGTCGGCGCTTGCCAACCACGGAGTCAAAGAAATCAGTCCCGCCGGCTTGGCGTTCGACGCCAATTTACACGAATCCATTTCCGCGCAGCCCAGCCCCGACGTGGCCGAAGGCACTGTGGTCACTGTCGTGCGCACGGGCTACTCGCTCAACGGTCGTCTGCTCCGGCCCGCCTCGGTCATTGTGTCGAGTGGCGCCATCACGAGCTCCTAAGTCCGCTCCGAACCTGACCTATCATGGCGAAAGAAGATTACTACGCACTCCTCGGCGTCGAGAAAAGTGCCTCGGCAGAAGAGATGAAGAAGGCCTATCGCAAGAAGGCCGTCCAATTTCACCCGGACAAGAATCCCGGCAACAAAGAGGCGGAAGAGATGTTCAAGAAAGTTTCCCACGCCTACGAGGTCTTGAGCGATACCGACAAGCGCGCGGCGTATGACCGCTATGGTTCCGCCGCCTTCGATGGCAGCGCGGGCGGTCCGCCACGCGGACCCGGGCCCGGTGGCGGGTTTCACGACCCACGCGATATCTTCAACGAAATCTTCGGCCGCAACGCGGGCGGCGGCGGCGGGGGTGGCGGGGGCGGCATTTTTGAAGAAATGTTTGGTGGTGGCGGCGGTGGTGGCGGGGGCGACGGCAGCCGCGATGGCGCGGATCTGCGCTACGATCTCGAAATCACCCTCGAAGAGGCCGCCCGCGGCTTTGAGAAAGAAATTTCGTTTCGCAAAGCCATGGCGTGCGAGCGGTGCGACGCCTCGGGCGCCGAGCCCGGTTCGCGTCGCGTGACGTGTCCGACTTGCCGAGGCGCAGGCCAAATTCGCCGCTCAGGTGGCATCATTACGTTTACGCAAACCTGCCCGACCTGCGCGGGCGCAGGCACCAAAGTTGAAAAGCCCTGCACGGCGTGCCGGGGCGAAGGGCGCGTCGCCAAGAGCACCAAACTCAACGTCCGCATTCCTCCGGGCGTCGATACGGGCTCACGGTTGCGTTCATCGGGCAACGGCGAGGCCGGCATGGCCGGAGGCAACGCCGGAGATCTCTACATCGTGCTCTCCGTCAAAGAGCACGAGTTGTTCGAGCGACAGGGGGAAGATCTCTTCTGCGAGATTCCCATCAAGTTCACCCTCGCGACCCTCGGCGGGCCGATCGAATTACCCACCCTGTTCGGCAAGGGCTCGCTGAAAATCCCCCCCGGTACCCAAAGCGGCACGACATTTCGCCTCCGCGAAAAAGGCATGCCGAGTCTGCGCGGCGGGAAACAAGGCGACCAACTCGTGCGCGTGCAGGTCGAGGTGCCACAATCACTCTCGGCGGAACAGCGCAAGATCTTGGAAGAATTCGCCCGCATCAGCGGCGACGCCGCCGAGCCGACGTCGAAGGGCTTTTTCGAGAAAGCAAAAAAGTTTTTTTGATCGATCCAAACCCAGCAAACGAGTGCAGCTCGGAGCGGGCGGTTCCGCCAAGCAACCGGGATGGCCGGCAGCGGCGGCCGCTGCCGAGGACCAAGCTGCTGAAGAGGGCTCTCTGAAGCGCCCGCGAAATTAACCACGAATGAGCACAGATCGACACCGATCTAGGCATTCGGCGGTCTTCGGCTGCATCCGTACGCGTCAGCGTGCAAGCAGCCGCACCCCGGGAGGAGGCGAAGCAAAGCCAGGTCGAGCGGATGGGCGGTTTGCGGGAGCTCAACGTTCGCCGCCCGTCGAAGGCTCGTTGCCGCGCCTCGCCCCAACCTACCACTCCGGCAACAAACCGACCGGTTCTCAAAACGAAAACGTGTTAGTCAGAATAAACTGCCGCGGATCCTGGTAGCGATAGGTGATCGGGGCGAGCGTGCGCGGGTGCGTGTTGTTGACGATGAGTTCGCGCTGATCGAGGACGTTGTTCACGTTGAGCTGAACACTCCAGCGCACCTTCCGCTTGAGAAGGGGAAACGCGTAGCTGAGCTGAAGATCGTAAACGTTTTGGTCCTTCGCATCGACGGTGCTCACCTTGTCGATGGTGCGGCCGTTCCAAGTGTCGGTGTAGTCGGAGCCCGGCGTGATGCTGTAGTCGGTGCGCGCGCCGGCGACGCGACCGACGCGCCAGCGCGTGCCGCCGCCGATCGAGAAGCCCTTGAGCGCGCCCTCGCGGAAATCGTAGCGCGTACGCAGATTCACGCTGTGCAGCGGATCGCCGACGAAGCGCTTGCCCTCGAAGACGTGCGGGTTGTCGAAGAAGAGCTGCTCAGTGTCGGCGATCGCCTCGTTGATGCTGTCAGTGTTGACGGTGAAATCACCCGTGGCGGCGATGTCGGCCGGCGTACGCCAGTCGGTGGAGCTCGGCGCGAAGTCGATGCCCGGCGTGTTAGCATTTTGCGTGATCGCGTAGGTGCCGTAGCGTTTCCAGGTGGCCTTGTGCGCATCGAGGTAGGCGCGGTATTCAGGCGCGATGTTGGTGCGCATGGTCTGGTTCTTGGAATAGTTCACCGACACCGACCAGCCTTCGACGATGCGGCCGACGACCTCGAGTTCGAGGCCCCGACTCTCGGAGTCCTGCGTGTAGCCCTGCACCTGATTCATCACCTCGGCCTGACGGCGGGCGAACGTGGTCTCTTCGGCGTTGAGGCCGCCGGAGTTGGCAAGCGCGTTCCAGATGTTGACCGGGTTACCCTTATTGAAACCGGAGAAACCGAATTCACGCAGCGAAACGGTATGGAATTTCGTGGCGGTGAGGAAGAGGCGGTTCTTCAGCAGCGAAAGTTTGACGCCGTAATCGGTCGTCTTACCCGAGGGCGAGGGCTGGAGATCGGCGATGGTGGTCTTCCGCGGATCAGCGGGCGTGATGTAGTTCGTGCCGGGCGTGCTTACGCTGTTGGACGTGTTGAAAAATCCCGAGAGCCACGGCGTGACGTGAACGACGCCGCCGAGCGTACGCGTCTGGCCGCTGAAGGTTCCCGGCGTCGCGGTCTTCGGATCGGCGGGCGTCCAGATGCCGGTGTTGGGCGCGATGGCTTCGCCGGCGGGATCGCGGAAGGCGACGCCGACGCGGCTCTGCAACCGGTCCTTGCGATAGCCAAAGGTGCCGACGAGCCGGTTGTTCAAGAGGAACGCCTGCGCGACTCCCATCCACGCGCCAGTCTCGCGGTCGACGTAGCCGATGTTGCCCTGCGCGCGATTGAACTCGTGCATGTAAATATCGGATACGACGCCGGTGCGCGGGTCTTGATATTTCGTCGCACCGGAAAAAGTCTGCGGACCGGGGATGCGAAAATTCGGATCTTCGAGTGCGGCGAGGCTCGGGATGTAGAAGCGCTGGAGGACCTGATTCGCGGAGTTTTCCGGCGTGGGGTTGAAGGCGCCGCCGCTCGCGAGCGAGGGACCGCGGAGGAAATACTGCTGGAGGATTTCACTGCGGGATTTCGACGCGGTCAGCTCGCCGAGCCCGGCTAGGCGGAGGCGGACGAGTTCGCGGTAGGCGCGCTCAAAGGAGAGCGTCACGCGACCCTGATTGATCCGGGAACTGGCGGGTCGGTGATCAGGCGAGACGTCGAAATAGTAGAGCTGATTGGCGGGCCGGAGCTGGCCGTTGGGCAAAAACCGATTGGTGTCGGCGGTGACGCCATAGTGATTCCACGTCGCGAGATTATGGGTATCGCCGCGCGAGGTCTGGCGGTTGAAGCCGAACTCGACGTTGAGATCGCGCAACAGCTCGCGCGCGATGAAGAGCGAGCCGTTGTTCACGCGGAAGGCACCGCGCACCCAGTTGGCCTCGAGCACGGCCTCAGGGTTGCGCCGGCCCAGCTCAAAATCGTTGGACTGGACGCCACCCGTAGCCGCCTCCGAGTAGGTGAACTGCCGGTAGTTTTGCGCGAAGGGAAACTGCGGGCTCACGACGATCCAGTCGCCGCCGGACCGCTCGAGCACGCCCGGAACGGCCGTCGTGCCGGTGTCGCGGAGCGGCGTACCGGGCGTACCGGCCACACCCGTGCCCGGTGTGCCGGGCACGTAGGTCGCGGGGAAGTTATTGAAGATCGGCTGGCCGCTCGCGTTCCAGACCGAGGTGTT
>Ga0114971_10002603_pt1 | contig 12420 bp, 14 predicted proteins | sample M_140625_MF_Meta_FD_87320 | JGI IMG/M metagenome (GOLD analysis project Ga0114971, IMG submission 87320) | Freshwater microbial communities from Lake Montjoie, Canada to study carbon cycling - M_140625_MF_MetaG | ecosystem: Environmental > Aquatic > Freshwater > Lake | place: Lake Montjoie... | reverse complement strand
TATACATGCATAAATTAGACAATAAAATATTGTCAATTAATTGTTACATGCAATCTAAGTTCAGTATCTTAATTTACTGAACCTCTATTTCCTGCAATTCCTCCAGAGTGAGGAATGCACGGTTTTCCAGACAATATACTGAACCCTTGGTAATCATGAGATTTATTTCAAATAATTACCAAAAATCATCAAAATCACTCACAAAGTCTTATATATAGATATGTGAATAGACAATTGCATTGGAATGCACAATAACCACTGACAGATGTAGGTGTGGCAATGTTGGTCAATACGAAATAGCACCAAATGCAGAATGGGTGCCTGAAAGATTACTGCAACGATGAGTGCTCTGAAAAAAAGCAACACTCAACAGATAAGATGTGGTTCGTGTCGCCCTTATCTGTCCCGCTGGATTCTGACAAAGCAATGCTTTGATGGAGTGAAGCAGATGTAAAGGATAACGACTAACCGCCCTCCCAGATGTCATGTCTGGTTATCTACACGAATGAGTCTGATGTTCCTGAGCACAGAACACTTCGTCTTAAATGGCGAAGTTCGTCCTCAATTCCTGTCACAGTTACATTAATTAATATTCTGGTTACTAATTGATACTGAAGTATTACATTTTCGCTACGCTCAAATGTAACTTCGCTTTGCTCACAACATAATTATAAACATTAAGACGTGAGCGCAGCGAAGATTCATCAAACGAAGTGCAGATGAATCACTAGATGACAATGTAGTAGATAGAGCGGACTAATGAATAACCAGATGTAATGCTTCTCACAATAAGACATATATAAATACTAATGTTAATACCAGCAACCCATAAGGAAACCAATGGATCAATTACCTAAGAACCAAACATTACTGCATATCAGATTACCGCTTGAAGTGGAGAAATTACTAAAAGATGTTGCTACAGAAAATCATATGAAGAAATCAACTCTAGGTAGAATCATAATCCAACGTCATCTTAATGATTACTCAAGAAATAGGTTCTTTGCTTGATGAAGTCTGATTTGATTAAGATGATTAAAGATTCACCTACAAAGTTATTATCTAAAGATTTTTTAGTAAGTGATAAGAACTTGCAGAAGAATTTGAATGAATATTTACAACAGATTCAAAAGAGTGTTAAGTCCAATAAGTCTAAAGTGATTACTATTGTTGCTCTCGTGAAATAACTAACCCTTAAATCTACATAAAAATAAAACATACATCGTTTGATTTATTTGAAGTATAATTAATTTTGTATTTTTTACAAAAATATTAATTTAATAAATATACTGTATGGATCATATATTAGAAATAGATTCTCAAATTGTTGGACGTGGCAAGACTGTAGATTTTGTTCAATTAAGAAATGGTCTACTTATCGCAATTGATGCTGAATCAATATCTGTCTATAAATCAAAGAATGAGTATTTTGAATGTAGAGACCCACTAATTACTTACCCGCCAGAAGAATAGTAATATTTAATGTGTAATGTGGATAGTTTATTGTTCGGTAATTTTTATTACCAATTAATTAACTACTTCCTACATGCAACTTTCCACTGTTTTTCAATAGTTTTATCAGTGGCAATCGGCGACCATTTATCAATATAAATGACTTTATTGAGAACTCTGCCTTTACCCATGTTTTCAGTAAAGTGAACAAATGTGAGTATTCGTTTATTTGATTCAAGGCAGTCGTATTCAGAATGAATCTTAGATGAAAAATAAGAATCTTCATTAATACCTAGTTGCGCTGATTTGAAATCTTTGAGTTCCCACATTTGAACTATATTGCCATTGCGCTTAATTGTAGTCTTATCAACGAAAACACTATATTGATCGTTAATATCAATAGTAGACCATTGTGCGATTGAAGCAGGAGAGCAGAGTATTCCAATGATCAGTAATATTGATTGAAGGTATTTCATAGAAATTAAATCAGTAGTCGCTAATTAAAGATTATGGATCTAGAGCAGAATCTTTACTATATTCTTGATCAATCAATTCTGACGCCTGAACTTCTTCCCCATCTAGAACTGGAACATCTTTAAGTTGTTCCATCTCCGCTAACCACTCTTCCCTATTAAACGCCATAACTATGCGGCATTCTTAAGAATGCTCATTGTCGTGCCAACGCCGATCTGTAAATTCTTAGCAATCGTCTTAATGCCTAGTCCCTGATTTCGCAAGAGTTTAACGGCAGAAATCATACCTTCATTGCCAGATACAGAACTTGGACGACCTAATTTCTTGCCATTCAATTTCGCAACATGCTTACTAATTGCAATTCTGTCCTTCAGTAATTCTCGTTCGTATTCCGCCAAAGCGCCAAAGATACTAAACATCATACGACCTGCAGAGTTTTCTGTATTGATGCCTTGTTGAACGAAATACATATCAATGTTTAGTGATTGCAATGTTGATAGTATTTCTACTAGATTTGATACGTTCCTGCCCATTCTACAGATTGAGTAACATAGAACCATATCAAACCGATTTTTGTGACCATCGTTAAGTAGTTTATCTAATGCTGGTCTGTCTGCACGAGATTTGGTGCCGGATATGGCATTATCTACATATTCTTCAGTAATGATATAACCAAGACGGTTTGATATACTTCTAAGTTCTAGGATTTGATTTTCAGTGGTTTGATGCGATGATGAAACTCTGCAGTAGATTGCGACTCTTTTCATGTAATCCCCCTGTATGTTATTTGTGAAACTCAGTAAGGAAAGTGCCTAAAATGCAAGCAGTCAGTATACTACAAACTATACTACTTTCATATATATACTATATAAATCAATGGTTTAAGTGAGTTATTTTACAATTCGTAATCAGTAGGTCGGACGTTCGATTCGTCTCGCCAGCACCAATAACATTAGCCCGTCATGCGCATTCATATTACTCAATGACTAAAAACTACTACAGCGTGCTTGAAGTTGTGGATGATGCAGAGGATATTGTGATTCGTGCGGCCTATAAGGCGCTTGCGCAAAAGTACCATCCAGATAAGTGGTCTGGTGATCCGCAAGAGGCCAATGTGATTATGAACGAGGTGAATGAAGCGTATCGCATCTTGTCGGATCCGGTGCTCAAGAATGCCTACGATGAGCGCACAGAGGCTAGCCGCGATCAACAGCGTTTTGGGTTCCATCAAGCCAATCCATCTAATCAAGCAAATCCCAGCGATCACCTATTTAAAGCGTCTGTGTTGAAGTCTCGGTTTGATCGGCGGGTGACTTGGTTGTTGGTGGGGGTTGTGGTGTTGATTTTTGTGGCGTACTCCAATGTGTTTCGGGTGGTCGGTCGTATTGCCGATACAATCAGCGCCGCATGGAAGCCCAAGATTATTTTTAAAAATGCGTACTTAGGCAAGCCCATTGATGAGCTGCAATTCCAAATTGGTAAACTCAGTAAAAAGCCGAGTGATGATTTTGCCCACGAGAAAAATGGTGATTTTCCGCGATTTATTTATAAGTCGGGCATTGAAAATCAACTGAATGCAGGGGACACCCAGTATGCGGTCGAGGACAATAAAATTATCTCGATTAGTTATTTGTGTCATAGCCCGGATATTGCCAATATTGCCCATGTCACTTGTGGTGATACTGCCGATCAAATTAAATCGCTGTTTCATGCCAGAGAGTTAATTATTGAATGCTTTGAGCGGGCAGATTCTGTGGAGTGGCGAAATTACACGATTCAGAATAAAGGGTTGAACTTTATTTTGCACAAAAATAAAGTGGCTTATATCAATTACTATGATCCAGAAAAATATATGTTTGCGGGTGCTAGCGGCACGGTGACCTGTCATTAATTGCGGGCCGAGGTGCTGGTGTGGTCTGGAGCAGGGGGCCGCACTCGCGTGCGAAGCGGCACCCCCCCAGATATAATATAACTAATTGATTTTATTATTATTTTATTATTATTTTATAGCGTGCCTGAAGTGCCGCCGTCGAGGTTGATACTGGTGCCGGTGACGTAGCTGGCGGCATCAGAGGCGAGGAACGCAACCACGTTGGCCACTTCTTCAGCCTCCCCGACACGCTTGAGGGGGATTTCTTGGCCAACCTTGTGGTAGTAGGCTTCTGCGCTAATGCCGTCTTTGGTGAAGCGGCGTTCGTGTTGTCCGGATTTGATTTTGCCAATGCAAATGGTATTCACCAGAATGTTGTCAGCAGCAAATTCTTTGGACAGCGCTTTGGTGATGGCAAGTCCTGCAGCGCGCGATACCGAGGTTGGCATAGAGCCTGCACCGGGTTGTTTGGCCGAGGAGATGGTGATGTTGATGACGCGACCACCACCTTGTTTTTTCATGTAGGGAATAGCAAGTCGAGTGCAGCGAATGGCACCAAAGACTTTGAGTTCGATATCAGCGGCCCAAGTCGCATCATTGACTTCAAGGAATTCACCACGGGCTGAGGTGCCAGCGTTGTTGAGTAGGATGTCAATCCGACCAAAGCGTTTGACCGCTTCATTGATGAAGCGTTCACAGTCTTCGGGCTTGCTCATGTCAGCAGAGATGGCGAGCACTTCGCCGCCCGCTTTGGTGATTTCGGCGGCTGTGGCGTCGAGTTTTTCTTGGCCGCGTGCACAGATGACTACTTTGGCGCCTTCGCGGGCGAGGGTGATGGCTGAGGCGCGTCCAATGCCTTCGGTGCCGCCGCTGATGAGTGCAACTTTACCGTTGAGTCCGAGTTCCATTTGAATATCCTCCGAGAGTTAAGTGTATGTGATGCTTGATTTGATGCACTAAGATTAGGCAATAAATTAAATTAATAAATTAATAAATTAAACAATCAATTAAAGCAGTAAATTAAAGCAATAAATTAAATTAATAAATTAATAAATTAAAGCAATAAGGTGGAGCAATACGTTAAAGATATAAGGTGATGCAGTCAGTGCAGCGTGATTGAATGTGGCGCGCTCACTATCCTAAGGTGGGTAGTTGGCTTAGAAATAATCCATGCCTAGGCAGCCCGAGGCGAGGTCCATTTGTTCGACGAGTTTGCGGCCCACCATGTTACGTAATGTTTCTGTGGTGCCGCCACCTAAGCTGCCGTAGCGTGCGCCCCGGAATAAGCGGGATACCGCAAACTCATCGGTAAAGCCGTAGCCACCATGAATTTGGATGGCATCACTGGTCACCCGAATCGACATTTCGTTGGTATAGATTTTGGCCATGGCAGCGAGTGTGGGGTCAGGGAAGCGCTCGCCTGACACCGCGGCGCGGTAGAGCAGGCCGCGGGCAGCTTCGATTTGGATATACATGTCGGCCACTTTCCAGCGCAGGCCTTGGAAGTCGCCAATTTTCTTACCAAATGCTGAGCGCTCGCGCATGTAGCGCACGGATTCTTCGAGTGCGCCTTCAGCCAGACCTAGGCCGATAGCAGGGTTTAAGCAGCGTTGAGTATTGAAGGCTGAGAGTTGGCGTTTCATGCCGTTATCACGAATGATCAGGTTCTCTAGTGGTAGTTCGATGTCATCAAATACCACGTCAGAGAGGTATTCCCCGCCCATGGTGTGATAGGTGGGATTGGCGATGAGGCCTTTGATACCGCCTGGGACTAATACGCAGCCGATACCCTCGGCGCCAGGTTTGTTGTCTACACGTGTAAACACAATAAACATTTCCGCAATGTCAGCGCGTGAGATCAGGGTTTTGGCGCCACGCAGAATAACCCGATCGCCTTTGATGGTGCAGTTGGTTTTGTAGTTGGGGACATCGGTGCCGGCATCGGGCTCGGTCATGCAGATGGCCAAGATGGCCTCGCCAGTGGCAACGCGTGGCAGAATTTGTTGTTTGATCGACTCGGGGGCAAAGGTGGCAATAATACGGGTTTGGGTGCCGACTTCGCCCAGTGCGCCCATGGCTGTGACGTAGCAGACTTTGCCAATTTCTTCGAGAACCAGCACCGTGTCTAGGATGGATAAGCCGGAGCCGCCGTATTCTTCGGGCACTGCCATGCCTAATACGCCGATCTCGCCGAGACGTTTCATGTTCTCGGCTGGCCACGTGCCGTCTAGGTATTTGATGGCGCGAGGGGCGAATTCTTGTTGGCAGACGCGGCGGACTGTGTCGACAAAAGCACGTTGTTCTTCGGAGATATTGAAATCCATAATGAGATAAATTCGACCGTAGTGAGGGTTAAAGAATGTGGCTTATAGGGTGGTTCAAAGCGCAATATAAAAAATAAAAGAAAATTTAAAAAATATTTTAAAAGGTAACTGGGGCTGATGGGGCTGATAGGGCTTAATGCAGCTTGGTGCAGCTGGGGGGTGTATCTACTGCTGATAGTGTACGGTGCCGGCGGTGCTGTTCACTCCCGGGGGCCTTCGCACAGCACCTGAGGGCTGATTATAGCTCGACCTCGGTCAGATTGACGGCATCCGTTCCGTATCCTAGACTGCGATTCCTTTAAACAACAGCGGCGGCGGCAACGCGGCCCGGATCAATGATGACTACTCATTCTCAGCAGGCCGCCATTGTTGGCGTAGAACATTGGGCAAAAAAGGGTGATGTGCGCCTATTTTTGTGGGAAAAACGGGCTGCCGATGGTGTCGGTGCGAATGGCACAGTGTTGTTTGTGCATGGTTCGTCGATGGCCTCGCAACCGACCTTTGATTTAACGGTGCCAGGGCGCGCTGACTCCTCGGTCATGGATTGGTTTGCCCAGCGCGGCTTTAATACCTGGTGCGTTGATATGGAGGGCTATGGCCGCTCGGACAAGTCGCGCGATTTGTATTTTGATATTGCCAATGGCGCCGATGATTTAGCGGCCGCCACCGATTACATCATGCAGCATACCAGTGCGCGTCAGTTTATGGTCTACGGAATTTCATCGGGTGCGCTACGCGCTGCACTGTTTGCGCAACAACATCCTGAGCGGGTCGCGCGGATGGCGCTTGATGCCTTTGTCTGGACCGGCAAAGGCAGCCCCACCCTCGAGGAGCGGGCAAAGAAGCTTGATCACTGGCGTGCCCATAAGCGGCGGCCTATTGATCGCGCATTTGTGCACTCGATCTTTAATCGTGATCATCCCGGGTGTGCTGAGGATGCGGTTGTTGAGGCGTTTGCTGATGCTATTCTCAAGCTGGATGATTCAGTGCCTACCGGTACTTATTTGGATATGTGCGCTAAATTACCCGTGGTTGATCCGGCGCAAATTAGCGTGCCCACCGTGGTGATGCGCGGTCAGTTTGATGGTATCGCCAGCATGGATGATTTATTGGATTTCTTTAATCGGTTGCCTAATCCAGATAAGCAGTTTGCGGTGATGGCTGGGATTTCGCATGCCAGCTTTCAGCAAATTAACTACCGTACGGTGTATCACATTTTGCATAGTTTTTTCACGCAACCAGAGCCGCTCTACAAGGCGTAGTCAAAGACTATGTATTTTTTAACCTATTGATTTTTAAAGATAATTAATTCAGGCTGTCGGCCGCATTGAGATTGCAGCAGCGACACTCTGAGCAACTTGTGGAGGCTTTGCGATGGTTGGGTTTGATTCGAGTGAGATTTCGTCTGAGGCGCAGTATAAATTGGCTGTCGGTTCGGTGACGCCACGTCCGATTGCTTTAGTAACAACGCTGGGGCCGCAGGGCCCCAATGCCGCACCGTTTAGTTTTTTTAATGTGATTAGTTCTGATCCGGTCATGTTGATGTTCTCAGCCGGGGATAAATCTTCGGGTGCTAAAGATACGGTGCGTAACATTCAAGCAAACGCTGAGTTTGTGGTGCATATTGTGAGTGATGCGATTAAAGAGGCGATGAATATTTGTGCGGTAGATTATCCGTCAGAGGTGAATGAAATCGAGCGTGCAGGGTTTACCGCATTGCCCTCGGTGCGGGTGAAGCCGCCCCGCATTGCTGAGGCCCCAGTGGCGATGGAGTGTCGGTTGGTGCAAATCACAACGATTGGCCGTAAGCCTTACCATGTAGTGATTGGAGAGGTGGTGTATTTCCATTTTCACGAGGGTATCGTGAACGATCAGTTTCATGTGGATGTGGGTGCAATCAACCCGATTGGTCGACTGGCGGGTAAGAGTGGCTACACCCGTATTACTGATCGCTTTGATATGCCGCGTATCCCCTTAAAATAAACCACAGCGGCGCCGCGGGCTGGCCGCTGTGGTTTATATCTGGTGATTAGTTTGGCAATTAGTTTGATAGTTAATGTGGTGGTTAGCTTGGTGGTTAATTGGGCAATTAAAATTAACTATGGGAATACAGCTTGCGTCCCGCAGTGGGTAGCTCAGCGGTGAGGATGGCGCCACCCTCAGAATCAACAATATATAAGGTGTGTGGGTCAGTGCTGCCAAACGCGCAGTTGGTGACTACATCGGAGCCAGGGGAGTCAATGCGGAATAGTGGTTCACCACGGGCATTAAACACCCATACCGCGCCCATGTCGGGGTGAGCGACTGCCAGCCCATCGTTGACGTCAATGGCCATGCCATCGGGGCCGCGACCACCAGACATTTGAATAAACACCCCAACACGACTGACTGTGCCATCAGGGAGCAGCGGTAGCCGCAATACCGCATTGGCGCGAGTGGCAGCGACAAACAAGGTGTTCTCAGCTTTGTTCAGTACAATGCCATTGGGGCTAGCAATGCAATGGGCAACGCGTTCGAGCTTGCCATTGGCGCGCAGGCGGTAGACGGCACCACTTAAGTCTTGCAGACCCGTTTGGCCTTGATCGGTGAAATATAAATCGCCGTTGCTGGCAAATATTAAGTCGTTTACTCCTTTGAAGGTTTCGAGATTAAAGCGCGAGACTATGGTTTCAATGCGACCACGTTTTGCATCAAGCAGCATTAAGCCGCGTTTGTGATCGGTGACAAAGATACGGCCATCTTTGTGGATCTTTAGGCCATTGGGTTCGCCGTCATATTCCACAATGAGCTCCCACGTGCCTTTGGGTGAGATCCGGAAAATACGACCAAAGGGGATGTCGGTGACATATAAATTGCCTTTACGATCAAAGGACGGGCCTTCGAGAAAGCAACCGCCGTGTGGTGCTGGGCGGCCAGCGGCCAAGCGTTCGGCAGAGACTTTGGTGCGGCGAAATTTTTTGGGTAGTTCCGCGAAGACCTCAGCGGTGATGCGCTCTGGGGGTGTAAAGAAACTCATTTCAAAACCTCATTTGTAGGCACTGCGTCGTTTATATGGACTGGTTCGTGGTTGCAGCGCGCATTGTATGCCAAAATTGCATCTGCGTTGGATCGGGATATAGAGAGGCGCTGCAGGGTATCTCTATACGATAATTCGGTTTGTGTATGGATGTTGTGAGCCCAAAAAACCAGACATTTGATGATCGATTTTTTGATTGATTTTGATTGATGTAGATAGATTTAGAATTTTTTAGAGTTAATTAAAAGGTTTGTAGCATTTAAACAAATCTTAACGTTCAACATAGATTGATGATTAAAGAAAAGAAAAGAAAAGAAATTAAAGCGATGAAAAAACCCTTAACTGTCATTCAAAGTTATGCTCAGCATGGTTACACCTTGTATGAAGCGCTGTTGAGTCGTGCTGCGACCAATCCGTCACGGCCATGGATGTTGTTTGATGGCCGCACTTGGTCGTGGGGTGAGTTTGCGCTAGCAGTGGATCAGGTTGCGCAAGTCTTACTGGATCGTGGCATCAAAGCAGGTGACCGGGTTGGTGTGATGGCACGTAACTGCGACGGTCATGTCTTGATGTTGTTTGGTTTAGCACGGATTGGCGCCATCATGGTGCCAGTCAATCCAGAGTTTGGTGTTGAGGAGACGCGCTATGTTTTGCATCATGCTGAAGTCAGTGCGGTGGCCGCAAGCGCGGAGACCTTGGCTGTAGCGCAAGCAGCCGCAGAGGGCTTGGCTGCGCCTGCTTGGTTTGTGATGTTAGATGCGCCGTTTGCTGCGATTGCGGCCTTAAGCGATTTGATGGCGATGGTGTCTCGCAGTCAGCTGCAGTCTAATCAGTTACAGCGCAATCAGGTGCAGGCAGAGGCGACTTGTTTGATCGTCTACACCTCGGGTACTACGGGCTTCCCCAAAGGCGTGATGCACAGCCAGCGTAGTTTTATTACCGGCGGTGAGGCATTTGTGCAGCGCGTGTATTTGCAAGATGACGATCGGGTGATGATTGTCTTGCCCTTGTTTCATATTAATGCCTTGTTTTATTCGGTGGCTGGCACTTTGGCTGCAGGGGCGAGCTTGGCGATTGTGCCGCGTTTTTCGGCGTCCACTTTCTGGCAGTCTGCTGTGGCGTTAGGAGCTACGGAGGCCAATATCATCGAGGCCATAGGCAGTATTTTGCAAACTCGTCCACGCACAGAGTATCGGCCTGAGCATCGTATTCGTCGGATGTATGGTGTGCGAGCGAGTGTTGCTGCAACTTTTGAGCAAGAGTTTGGAGTGACCCATTGCATTAGTGGCTATGGCATGACTGAGATTCCGGGGGTGACCTGTAGTCCGGTTGAGGGGCCGCAAAAAGTGGGTAGCATGGGGCCTGTCGGTCGCCATCCTGACCCACAACGCGCATGGGCGCAATGTCGGGTGGTTGATGACTTGGGGCAAGATGTTCCAGTAGATACCGTCGGTGAGTTATGGGTGAAGACGCCCATTATTATGCAAGGCTATTTCCGCGATCCTGAGCAGACCGCGCAAGCGTTTGAAGAGGGTTGGTTTAAGACTGGAGATTTAGTCCGCTGTGATGCCGATGGGTATTATTATTTTGTGTCGCGTAAGCGCGATATTATTCGTCGCCGAGGAGAGAATATTGCTGCCGCTGAATTAGATCGGGTAGTGGGTGAGCATCCGGCGGTGAGCGAGGCGGGTACGATTGCTGTGCCATCGGAGTTGGGTGAGGATGAGATTTTTGTAGTGGTCGCACTCAAAGCGGGTGAACAAGCTACTGCAGAGGAAATCGCGCAATGGTGTAGAGCGCGTTTGGCGGCACAAAAGGTGCCACGCTTTGTAGCCTTTATGGATGCGCTACCGCATACGCCAACGCATAAGATTGCTAAAGCGGTGTTGCGTGCTGATCTTGAATTGCGCGCTCGCGCGGTGGATCTCGCACCACCAACGGTGCGTGGTGCGAGATGCGGTATCTAGGAGAGATTAAATGAATAAGCGTTCGAGCATTGGTTTGGCAGTGATTGGTTCTGGTCGAATTGGGAGTTTGCGCGCGCAGTTAGCTGCCGACCATCCAGCAGTGCAATTTATTGCGGTCAGTGATCTGGATCCGGCTAAATCTGGCGCGCTAGCCGCCAAAGTTGGTGCGAGTGTGCATGGCGTAGATAATCAGGCCATCATTGCGCACCCTGAGGTTACCGCTGTCATTGTGTCAACCAGCGAGGGTGAGCACGTAGAGCCGATTCTACAAGCACTAGCCTTGGGTAAACCGGTGTTAGTCGAGAAGCCATTGGCCTTGACTATGGCTGATGCAGACCGGGTGATTCAAGCGATTGCAACATCGGGCGTGAGTGTGCATGTGGGCTATAGTCGGCGCTATAAAGAACGCTATTTGATTGCTAAAGAGCAAATTATTAAAGGGCGAATTGGCACTATGGTCGGTGGAGCGGCACGCGTATTTAATTCACGCTCGCAGGCCTTGGCTATGTTGTCGCGTAACCGTCATGCCACGCCTGTGGTGGATGCTCTGACGTATTATGTTGATTTAATGAACTGGTTACATGGTGCAGGTCGTTCGGTGGCTGACAATCGCTTGGTAGAAGTGTATGCGCGTGGTCAAAAAGGCGTATTGAAAGCAGCCGGCTATCCGGAAGTCGATGATGTGAGTTATGCCATTTTGACTTACGCTGATGGTGCGGTGGTCAACTTAGGCGTGAGTTACGCTTTACCTGAGAAGTATCCGGCCTTAGGCCATGCTGCACGGGTTGAGGTGCTGGGCACTGAGGGAGTGATGATCTTAGATGATGATCACACCGATCAATTAATGTATAGCAATATTGGTATTCCGCATGTGTATTTGCCTGATCATCAGGTGAATATGGTATTTTTGCAAAGCGGCACACCGGGCGACTGGGCTTTGGGTGAATTCTGGGGGCCGATTGCAAACGAGACGCGGGCATGGCTAGATCATTTGTCTATGGATAAGCCGTGTTCTTTAGCGCTACCAGCAGAGGCGCGAATCAATTTAGAGGCAACACTGGCAATTGAACATTCGATTGCTACGGGCCGTCCAGTGAGTTTGCCGCTGGCGCAATAGTAGCGCTTCAAACGTGATGCTTATTTAAATAGTTAATTTAATTTTATTTTTTATTTATTATTTATCCGACTTAACGATTAGGGTCCGCGTATGTTTAAAACTGTCACTCACAATGCTGTTCGGCGCCAGCGACAACTAGGCATCGTGCTGTGCTTGATGCTATGCGCTTGGGTAGTGCAGGCCGCAGAGTCGTATCCGAC
>Ga0114971_10002601_pt1 | contig 12431 bp, 8 predicted proteins | sample M_140625_MF_Meta_FD_87320 | JGI IMG/M metagenome (GOLD analysis project Ga0114971, IMG submission 87320) | Freshwater microbial communities from Lake Montjoie, Canada to study carbon cycling - M_140625_MF_MetaG | ecosystem: Environmental > Aquatic > Freshwater > Lake | place: Lake Montjoie... | reverse complement strand
GTATATTTTTTTTATAAATACCATAATATTTTAAACCTAATTTTATTTTTTCATTAACTTTTATTTCTTTTTTTTTTAATTTATTTTTTAACATTTTAATTGATTTTATATCTTGATTATAAAATTCTAAAGCATTTACAGGACCAATTCCAATAACTTCTTCTAATTCTTCAATTATTTTTTCTTTTTCAATACTTGGATCTTTAAACTCTCCTAATTCGGATAATTTACCAGTATCTAGAATTTCCTCAAGTCTTTTAATAGTATGAACACCAATACCATCTATATCTTTTAGTTCTTTGTAATTTTCTAAAGTTATTTTTTCATGATAATTTTTAAATATAATTAGTACAGTGTTTAATTGTTTTAAACGGAAATTATTAGCTGTTGTATTTTTAATATCTTTGTTTTTTTGATATTCGTCTTTTTCAATTTTTATAAAAGATATTAGTCTTTGAAATTCTTTAATAATCTTATCATTTAACATTATTAAAGGATATTTTATTTTTAAATTTTTTAATTCAGTTTTTTTTAATTTCCGTTTTTTTAATTATAGTTATGTAATATAAATATTATCATTTGTATACTTTTATCAAATTAAATTGAATATGGTTATAATAAATTATCTATTTTAAATTAATTATTTATAAGATATATTACAGACACGATCAGTTGCTATTTTAGACACTATAATTATTACCAACACCAGTGTCAGTGTCAATGCCAGTGTCAATGCCAGTGTCAATGCCAGTGTCAATGCCAGTGTCAATACCAGTGTCAATACCAGCATCAGTGTCAATGTCAGCGTCAGTACCATTTCCTGATTTATGTAGATTAAAATATATTACTATACCACATACGAGACATATAAATATAATAACTCCAATAACTCCAATTAATAACAAATTAGATGATTCTATTGGCGATGGGTCTGTTCTTGATGATGCTATTGGTGGTGGTGCTATTAGAGGTGGTGGTGCTATTAGAGGTGGTGGTGTTATTAGAGGCGGTGGTAGTGGTTGGTCTATTCTTGATGATGCTATTGGTGGTGCTATTAGAGGTGGTGGTGCTATTAGAGGTGGTTGTAGCGGTGGTGCTATTAGAGGTGGTGGTGGTCGCGGAGGTGCTATTAGAGGTGGTTGTAGTGGTGGTGCTATTAGAGGTGGTGGTGGTCGCGGAGGTGCTATTAGAGGTGGTGGTGGTTGCGGAGATGCTTGAGATCCAGATTGAGTTGTAACCGCTGCAGTGTCATTAGATTGCGCACTACAAGACTGTTTTAGATTCAAATCTGCTCTCTCTGCCATAGATAAATTACCTACATTTACTTCATTAATACATATATTAAGTTTTTCTTGTTTATCCCATGATTGTATATATGAATCTTCTGGTGCACGAAACGCACATCGTTTATCAAATGTTTGTGCCATTTGTGTTGGTTGAAGCGAATAAGTTCCAGTGTCTACTTTTATTGAAGACTTTACAAACGGACTATTTAAACAATTACATTCTTGAAATTCATTACCTACATTTAAATCCTTTAAAGGTTTTGGGTTAGTATTAATATTATCTGGGAAAAGACCATATGATTTATCTAGGTCTCGAGAAAAAGTCAAGGATCTGTTTTCATATACTGAATCACAAAATTTATCATAGAAATCATTACACGGTCCGCTGCCTTTCCAATTAATATCTTTACCAGAGTTTAATGGTATATATTCATTCTCATTTTCAAAGGTACAAGCTTCTTTTGTAATATCTTTACTACTTTTAAAAACATTTATATTCATTTTTGATGGATATATTCCTTTAGGTATTATTGTTGTTTCGCCTTTTGAATTTTTAACACCAGTATTATCATCAGATAAAAGTACACTAGGTAATGTTATAGAAACCCCTGGTGTTTGTCTACAACAAGCTCTTTTTTTTAAAAAATTTTTAAAATTATTTCCTGGTTTATATTCGTATTTATTAATCATAAAATCTTTAATATAATTGCCTAAGACGGTATTATTTATATTTCCTCCGGTTATTAATTGATTTCCCATTAATATTAAAACAGATTTTAAATATATATTTTTAAATATTAATATAGATTTTTTTATTTCTAAGATATATTAATAATGGGAGCAAAAGAAACAGAAACTACAAAAACAATGATTAAAAATACAATAGAATCTGAAGTTAAAACAAGAACAGAAAATCTTAATAAACTTGTGAATGATTCATCAACAAAAATTTCTACCGAAATGGTTCAAACAGCTGCAGCAAAAATTACAAATGAAACCACTGGAGCGAATATTATATCAGGTGACGAATGGGTAATAGGGAAAAAAGCTAAGTTAAAAGTAGGTCAAGATGCAAAAGTTGAGTCGGTTAATAAAGCTATTATAACTATTGTACAAGATGCCCAATCAATGCAAGAAATGGGTAATAAAATGGCTAGTGATATAGCAAACAAAGTTAAAACCGACCAGGAAGCTAAAAATAATTTAGAAAGTCTTGCTAAAATAGGAGAAGTGACAAAGAAAGCAGGTGGTCCAGAAGGTATGATAGATACTGTAGGAAAAACTCTGGAAGGTATGACCAGAAGTGTAACTGGTGGTTCAAAAGAGACAAATAATGAAACATCAATTGAAACTGCAATAAAAACAGTATTAGATACGGTTACTATAAATTCATCTGATATTCAAAATATTATTAAAGTAGAGATTACGAATAAAATGGAACAAGCTTCAGAAGGTTCATGTAAAGCTATGACATCAGGTAGTAATGTCCTAAATTTGCGTAAACTGAAAGTAGAGGAAGAAGGTGAAGGTGATATTACACAATCGATAACTGTTAAATCATTTAATGATTGTTTAATTAATTTAAATATGGGTTCCGCAATTGCAGGGAAGTTATCAGGAGATTTTAGTGCTAAAAGTACATCAGATACAACAAATAAACAAGCAGCTGAAAGTGAATTAAAAGCAAAGTCCGAAATTACAAAAGAAAATATTCAGACGTCTTCTATTATGGATTCTGTAGATAATGCTGTTAATAAAATCACAGGTCTAGCAGGATCTTATATTTATATTATTGGTGGTATTATTATCATAACTATAGGTGGTATTATATATTTTTTAAGTAGTTTTAAAATGGGCGACCTTGGTAAACTTGGTAAACTTGGTAAACTTGGTAAACTTGGTAAATTTGGTAAATTAAAACTCGGTAAATTAAAACTCGGTGATATAGCAGAAGTTGCAACTAACGTAGGAGAAGTTGCGTCCGAAGTTACAGAAGTTGTAGAAGGTGTAGAAGGTGTTCAACAAGGTGGTGAAAACAACATGTTTGATTTAAATAACCCATCTGTTGATAGTAATATCTATTTATTTGCTGGTATTATAACAATGATATTTTTTTCATCACGTAAATCTATACCATTATGTGGAGTTTTTTTAGTTGTATTTTTTCTATATTTTTTCTATAAAAAAAAATCTAATTTATTAGATTAAACTATTTAAGAAAGATTTTATAATTAATAACAATGAATATTAATTATAAAAAAGAAGAGAATGATATAAAATTAAAAGGAGATATAGAAGGTATGTTTTCATTATCATATAAAGAAGATGCTGATTTATTATCAACAATTATAAAAGACAAATTTGGAGATATAAAAATTTTAGACGGAACTGCTGGAATTGGAGGTAATACAATTTCATTTGGTTTACATTTTTCTAATATTATATCAATAGAAATAAATAAAGAACGGTTTAAATTCTTACAAAATAATATAAAAATATTTAATATTCTTGTAAAATTATATAATGATGATATGTTAAATCATTTAAACGATGATTATGATTTAATTTTTATTGATCCACCATGGGGAGGACCAAATTATAAATTAGAAAAATCAATTTCTTTATCTTTAGGAAATATTAAATTAACCGATTTAACTAAAATATTAAAAGATAAAAATAAAATAATTATATATAAATTACCTTTTAATTATAATTTAAATGAATTTTCGTTATATAATTATGAAATATATAAAATAAAAAATTATTTAATTATAATTATTTTTTAATCTTTGAGATAATAGAAAAGCAAATATGCATTTCTATTTTGAAGTTGTGATTTATTAATTATTAGAATTGGTTTTATACCATCGTTAAAAAGATACCAATTATTATCTAAACGATTCTTTACTAAAGAGGTATAATGTCCAAAATTAGTACCTCCTTCTCCAAATTCTTGATGTAGATTTATTCCAATCAAGTCATATTTTGATTTTTCAATAAATGGACTTTCGTTATGAATATAATTGTTCATGTCCAAATCATATAACGGATAGTTAATCTTATTAATTAATTTTCTAGTCATAACACCATAGTTATTAACAACAAAACGTTTAATATGAATAATTAAAATTTTTGGAGTTTTCCAAAGCAGTGTTTGTTTATATCCTTTGTTTTTAATACCGCACATTTCACAATTATACATGTTATTATTATCCAGTTGTTCTTCTTTTACAAAATGATCGAAACAATCTTTTAATTCAAACTCTTTTAATTCAAACTCTTTAATTCCATATTTATTATGTTCTTGAAATGGAATAGCAATTTGAAAAGTAGTATATGGTTCAAAATTCATTGATATATTTAAACAATAATTGCATTTAGTTTGAATATAAAACATACCATTAAACATGTCTTTTAAAGGAGAATATTCATTTTTCTGATAATATTGATATGACATTGTTGCAAGTAAATTGATATATTTTGATTTATTTTCAATACGTCCAAGTTTTGGAATAAATTCAACTTTAATACCATGTTCTTCTTCAAGTGTTGAAATCAAGAAACTTAAAAATTCTTGAGAGTCTTGATGATTAAATTCATTCCATGTATTGTTTTTCTCTCCAATAATATTTTTGAAAGAAGTAGGTGTAATTATTTTATCGTCATTAGTCATTGATGTAAAAAATAACCGACATAGTTCATAAGTAATATTTTTTTTAATAGTATCTTTATTATTATTACTTTTTTCTTTGAGTATATCTACAGAACATCCAGTAAAAACATAATCTGCAAATATAGGTATTTGTTGTAAAATATGAAGAATAGAATTCATATAACATGTTATACCGTTAATATTACTATATCTACATATACCATATTTTATTTGTTTAGAGTTCTTTATTGACATTATTAATATAATAAACTAAATATAAATTGCTATAATTATCAATTTTTTTCTCTATTAAAATAATTATGAAATTTAATATACAAAAAATGATAGATATAAAAACTCCTAAAGATTTAGAAAATTTTAACCCAAATAAACCAATATTTTATAAAAACTATCTTTTTCATTATTTAATTATGTTTGATAAATTAGATTTATTGAAATTAAATAAACACCCTATTTATCAGTTTAATGAAGAAAATTTTGATGGTTTTATGATAGCTGCTAAATATGATAATATATCTATTTTAAAATATCTTATTAAAGAATATCCAGATTATATTCAAAATCATAATTCAGAAGGGTTAAATTTTATTAATTACATTTCAGAACCAACAAAAATAATTAGAATCATAAAAGATTTTCCAGATATAAATTGGGAATATATGCTTAAATTTAAAAATGATAAAAATATTGATTTTTATCGTTTTATAATTTCACAACTAGATAATGATGATATTAAATTGTTTATTTCAAAATATAAATTTAATTCATATTATACATTAAGTGCACTTTTATTAAACGAGATAATAAATGATTCTGACAAAATTAAAATTTTTGATAATTTTACCGATATAGAAATAAATAATAAAAATTACGACAATCAAGGGTTAATAATTGATTTAATAGATTTAGAAAATTTAAAATTAATTGAATATTTTGTAAAAAGAAATTTAGATTTAGAATATATTATAAAACCAAATACACTATTTATATCTCCATTTTTATATTTATATTCTAAAATTATTGTTAATTTAAAATTAGAAAAATATAATAAAATAATAGATAAAATATTAAAAATAATCTGGAATAAAATTAAATTGGATTATAATTTTACAAATAAAGATGGTATTAATTATGTTCAAATGGTTTTACAATTTGATATTTCTAAATGTAATTCAAAAATATTAGATAATATTGTAGATGAAATATTAATTAATAGTCCAAATGAAAGTTGGGTTCATGTAAATTTAAAAAAAGAAACTGCTTTATTTTATTTAGTCAAATATCCAATTGATAAATATTTAAAATATGTAAAAAATAAAAAATTATATGTTAAACAAAAAAATAAAAAAGGAGTTTCTGTATTAGATTTTGCACCAGAAGAATGGGGTAATGAATTAAAAAAATTAGATAATTATAAAGTAGATGATAAAATTGATTTAGATATAAAAAAATACCAACATCATACTAAATTTACAGCTACTATAACGGATATAAAAATTTATTTTATTTATTTATCAAACAAATATAAAAATTTATATATTCCAAAAATAAATAATCCAAATAATATTCATACAAACTATTCATGGATTATATTATATGAAAAAAATAAAATAGATATTCATCCTAACTTAAACATGAATATAAATAATATAAGAAGAGAAAATAAATACGATTATGTGTTATTATTTTTAAGTCAAACATTAGATGATGATTTAAAACATGCTAATATAATATTATATGATTTAAAAAATTTAACTATTGAAAGATTTGAACCATACGGAGATGATGGTATAGAATCAGAAATTGATGATATATTAGATGAAGAATTATCATGGAATACTGGAATGAAATATTTAAGACCTAATGATTATTTACCAAAACCAGGATATCAATTATTATCAAATGAAAATAATATTTATAATCAAAAAGTTGGTGATTTTGGAGGATTTTGTTTAGGATGGTGTATCTGGTATGTTGAACATAGAATTAAAAATAGTAAAATAGATTCTATAACTTTAAATAAAAAAACTTTAGAAAAACTGTTAAGATTAGATGACTCGTTAAATGAATTTATTAGAAACTATTCTAATAAACTTTTTGATGAAAAATACAAAATATTAAAAAATATTTGTCCTGAAAATAATTGTATAAAAGAAAAAGCAATTTCAAATATAATTTTATCTAATGAAGATATAGATAAAATAGATAATTATACCGAACAATTTTTTAATTTAACTAATTAAAATAAGTTTATATAAAATAATAATATTTTTAAATATTATCGATAAAATCATCATCAATAGGTGTTTCTGCAACTGATATATTTGAAACTTCACTCTCCATTACAACTACAGTTCCATTATCTTCTGTTGTTTTAACTTGTGCTAATTCGCCATTCTTTGTAAGTTTTTTCTTTTCTTCTGGTGTATACTTATGTATTATATAATATTTTTCTTTTTCCGTATGACATTCTAATGCCTGAATAAGAACAAAATCACCAATATTTATACGTTGTTTTTTAGGACCTTTAATAAGACGCCCTATTAATACAGCATTTGTTGTAGAATTATCAAGTAATCGACAAACAAAACGACAATCTCCAGATGGACGCACTACTTCTGCATACTTTTCACCAAGATTTTCATCTCGAGTAATAAGTTCTTTAGTAATAGTACCTTTATTTTGTACATGTTTTCTTTGATGAGTTGCCATATTAATATTATATAAATAAAATTATCTTTTATATAATATTTTTTCAAATTTTTACACATTTGTAAATTTTGAATGTCAAGAATTTATTTTTCAATGATAACACAATCATAATAAATATAACACAATCATAATAAATATAACACAATCATAATAAATATAACTAAAAAATTGAATTATTAAGATATTAATGTATCATATTTTATATCTACACAATTATGTCATTTTCACCATTTGAACAAAATAAATCATGGGTATCGTCATTTGAACCAATTATCACAATAAGGAACAAACATGCTAATAGTAGTAATACACAAGTATCTTTTAAAGATTTTGATAAGATTGATTCAACAACTATATATTACATGGATTGGTCTGGTAATAGATGGCAATATTTGCCTTTAACATGTTTAAATTTTCCTAATTTACAACAATTTTATTGTGCTAATAATAACTTAAAATTAGTTCCTAATATAAACTTTTCTAATTTAAAAATATTTAATTGTTCATTCAACCAAATAACAACATTACCAGATAATATTGTTAATTGCTCTAATTTAATAGAATTAACATGTTTTGATAATAAATTAAAAAAATTACCAAATATGAGTTTTGAAAATTTACAAATATTGTCATGTTTTTGTAATGAATTATCTACATTTCCCACAGAAATGTATTTACCAAAATTATTAGAATTAAAATGTTTTGGTAATCAATTATTGACTTTACCAGATGATATGAAATGTATCAAGTTAGAAATTCTTAGTTGTTTTGATAATAAATTACAATCATTACCAAACAATATGAATTTTCCTAATTTACAAGAATTAATTTGTAATCGTAATCAAATAACGACATTACCAAATCTTATGAATTTTCCTAATTTAAAAATTTTTGATTGTTCCAATAATCAGATAAAATCATTACCCAATATGAATTTTCCTAATTTAAAAACTTTTGATTGTGCTAATAATCATTTAGAATCATTACCCAATATGAATTTTCCTAATTTAAAAAATTTTAATTGTACTAATAATCAATTAGAATCATTACCTGCATGTATATTAAATTTTCGTAATCTTCAAACATTTCGCTATGCAAATAATAGAATAGAGTTATCTGTACAGTTTGCACGGTTTATTGATAGAATAAATAATAGAGAAAATAATTTAATAAATGTTTATAATGATAGACAAAATGTTTATAATGATGGACAAAATGTCCATAATTCTACTATTCAACTGACTGTTCGAGAAAGTATTAACCAAATAACTTTAAGAACTGATGTTCCTAAATATAATATAGAACAGCTTTCTAATTTAATAATTGAGAATAATATATTAACAGAAACAACTAAATCACTATTATTTGAATATTGTAATGATTTATCCGTACATTCTTTACTTTTATTAACTTTTAGCGAAGTTCTGTGGTTTATAATTCAAACTATTATTACAGATTTTCAAATGAAAGAACAAGAAGAAATATTTAAAATATTAAATCAAGAAATAAAAGACACCGAATGTAAATGTTTTTCTGGTCGCATGTGTCGCGTTATTAATTGTTTAAATGGATTCAGTCCTCTCGTAAATATTAATATTAATGATGGAGAACAAATTGGTAATATTATAGTACTTGTAAAAGATAAATTAGAATTATCTAATGATTATACAATTGAAAAACATAAATCAGAAGTAGAAAAAGAATTATTAGAAAGAGGTTATGATTTAGAAACTATTAATTTGTGGTTAGAACATATTGAATAAAAATTTACTTTATCTTTTGTTGTTATTGTTTTTATAAATAGTGCATGTATAAATCTCGTAAACGTAAAGTAATATTAAGAAGAACACACGTCACACACATTACTTTCTACATGTTTATTTGTAGAACTTTCATTTATTTTTTTAATATTTGGATCAATTGTAATTTGTGTAGCGTCTTCTGAAGGTCTTGTTCGAAGATAATAAATAGCTGTTTTTAAACCATTCATCCATGCAAACATGTGAGATGAATATAATTTTTGATAATCAGGAACAGTCATGAAAACATTCATACTTTGAGTCTGATCTACAAATGGACCACGAGCAATTGCATTTTTAAGTGTCCAACTTTGTTTAATTTCCCATATAGTTGGATATAATTTTTTAATTTGTTCAGGTATTCCGTTTATTTCTTGTATCGACCCTTTATATGCAAGAATTAAATCTTTTATTTCATTAGACCATAAACCAATTGATAACAAATCATTCATTAGATATCTATTAACAACTGGGAAATCTCCAGCAAGAGTTCTCCTTGTATAAATACTGTTTGTAAACATTTCAAAACATTCATTATTACCTAGAATTTGGCTAGTTGATGCAGTTGGCATTAATGATGTTAATTGAGAATTCCTAACACCATAAATAGATATATCTTTTTTTAGTTCTTCCCATTTTTCTGTCATTGATGGTTTTATATTCCACATATCAAATTGTAAAATTCCTTTAGAAAATGGCGAACCATCAAATGAAGAATAAGCTCCGTAATATTTGATACTATTCATTTCATATTTACAAGGCTTCATTTCATGATAAATATTATTTAATTCTTTATCTTTTAATTGAAAATTACAATCATAATATTCTGGCATATTAATTTTAGAATTAACTTGAGATTCAATTAATTTTCTCATTTTATCATGACGTGATTTAGCAATATCAACAGATGCTTTCATACATCCGTAATAAATCGATTCCATCATTTTACTATTAAACATTACTGCTTCATCTGAATCAAATGCAATTTTCAATGAAACAATTGTATCTGCAATACCTTGAATACCAATACCAATAGGACGATGTCTCATATTTGAATACTTTGTTTCTACTGTTGGATAATAATTAACATCTATTACTTTATCTACATTTTTAGCAACTATACATGATATTTCTTCTAATTTATCATAATCAAAAGTATTACGCGCCAAGTAAAATAATTCATTAAAATTATAAAGTTTCTTTTCACCATAAAATATAACAGGTAATTCTTTTAATTCAATATTTAATTCCTCAAGTAAATTTTTATTTTCCTCTGGATCAGTCTTTTCTTCAAAATCCCATTTATGATATTTCAAAAAGTTTCTAATATATTTTGAATTTTTACATTGTAGTTTACTATAAAATATAAACTTTTCTGTAGGTGTAAACTTTTTAACACATGAATTAACAGCTATTGAAGCAAGATTACAAACAGCATATTCTTTATGATCGGAATACAGTAAAATTTCACTACATAAATTTGATGATTTAATAGTGCCTATATTTTGTTGATTTGATTTACGATTTGCAGTATCCTTAAAAACAATATATGGTGTTCCAGTTTCAAGTTGTGAATCTAAAATAGCTTTCATTACTTTTCGAGCTTCATATTTATTTCTATATTTTTTTTCTTCTACATATTTATTATAAAGTACTTCAAATTTTTCACCCCAAGCATCTGTTAATCCAGGACATTCATCCGGACAAAAAGTATACCAATCACCATCTTCTTGAACTTGTTTCATAAATAAGTCAGGTATCCAAACAGCTAAGAATAAATCACGAGCACGTTCTGTTTCTGTTCCAAAATTTTTTTTTAAATCTAAAAATGCAAGAATATCAGGATGCCACGGTTCTAAATAAATAGCAATACTACCTTTGCGTTTACCACCTTGATTAATATATCGAGCTATTTCATTATAAACTTTTAACATTGGAATGATACCAGAACTTGGGCCATTTGTCCCTCTAATAATACTATCTTTAGCACGAATATTAGAAACATGTAATCCAATCCCACCACCCCATTTAGAAATTTTAGAAACTGAATCCCATGTATGTGTAATACCTTCTAATGAATCGTCCGTTCCAATAAGAAAACAACTAGAACATTGACTTCTTTTATTTCCTGCATTAAATAAAGTTGGCGTAGCATGAGTATAATAACCCATTGATAACATGTCGTAAGTTTTTTTTGTAGCATCTAAATCACCTTGATTTAAAAATGAAGCAACTCTCATGTACATATCTTGCGGTCTTTCAATAATTTCATTTTTAATTTTTAATAGATAAGCTCTTTCAAGTGTTTTAAATCCAAAATAATCAAACATATAATCTCTTTCATAATTAATCATATTGTTAAATTCTTTTTTATGCTTTTTAATCCAATTTAACCATTTTTCATCTAATAAATTAAGTTGTTTTTGAATTAATATCATTTTATCTACAAAATGTGTAGATGTTCTTTTATGTAAGCTACTAATTAAAATTTTACCAGCTAAATTACTATAAAAATAATGTTGTGTTGAAAGATTAACGCAAATTTCTGCTGATTGTGTATCTAATTCAGTAGTAGTTATTCCTGTATAAATAGTTGCAACAACTTTTTGTGCTATAAGAATTGGGTCAATATATTCTCCTTCTTCTGGAGTGATTAATTTTTTGATACGTGTTGTAATTTTATCAAATTTAACAAGTTCTTGAATTCCATTTCTTTTTGTGACAAACATTAGTATTAAATATTAATTATTATACTTTAAATATATTTTAAACAATTTTTTTTATGCTCATGATGTGTCAATAGGAAATATTTTTTTTGTATCAAAATATTTTATTTTGAGATATGTTTATAATAAACAATCATTAAATGTGTTTATTATAAGTATATTCAATTTATGTATTTTAAATTTAATAATATTTTTAAATATTTTTTTAATTAATTATTCATGTATAATTTTGTCT
>Ga0114971_10002599_pt1 | contig 12432 bp, 10 predicted proteins | sample M_140625_MF_Meta_FD_87320 | JGI IMG/M metagenome (GOLD analysis project Ga0114971, IMG submission 87320) | Freshwater microbial communities from Lake Montjoie, Canada to study carbon cycling - M_140625_MF_MetaG | ecosystem: Environmental > Aquatic > Freshwater > Lake | place: Lake Montjoie... | reverse complement strand
CGGGACGTTCGAGTCCACCAATAAATTGTTTCACATAACTCGAGAAAGTATCTATGTAACGACGTTGTCCTTCAGCAAAAATCGTATCAAAAGCCAAACTTGATTTACCACTTCCGCTAAGACCAGTAAAAACAATCAGTTTATTTCTGGGGATTTGAAGGTTGATGTCCTTCAAGTTGTGTTCGCGTGCACCATAAATATCTATGGTTTCGAGTGCTCCTTCTGTTGATTTTTTGGACATGAATGCGTTAAAACGGACTAGAAAATTCAGTAAATAAAGTGCCTTCCGTGTCTTTTGAAGAAATGATGGGATTTTCCACGCCCCAATCAATGGCTAGTGTCGGATCGTCCCATAAAATACATCCTTCGTGATCTTTGCTGTAAATGTTTGTGCATTTATAGGAAAAAATGGTGTCGTCCTCTAAACTAACGAATCCATGTGCGAATCCAGGTGGAATCCAAAGTTGATTTCTATCCAATGTATTTAAAATTATTTGAAATGATTTCCCATAACTAGGTGAGGAACGACGAATGTCCACGACCACGTCCAACACGCTTCCGATGATTACCTGAACAAGTTTCCCTTGATCGAAGGGAGGGGCTTGAAAATGCAAGCCACGAAGCACCCCTTTTTTAGATTTCGAAAGGTTGTCTTGAACGAAGCTTAATTCAGGGATGAATGAAGCGTATTTTTCTTGATTAAAAGACTCAAGAAAAAACCCTCTGTCATCACCAAATACAGCTGGATAAATGGATATTAGTCCTTCTGGAAATTCGTGTACTGTTTTCACTGTTCATTCGTTTTTTTGAATACTCGCAATATTACAAGTTTTTCACGATATCCACGTTATGGCAATATTTTTGCATCTTTGTTTTCTCAACTTTTAACATACTTTATGCGCTTTTTGTTCTGCCTGTTTCTCATACAAATTTCTTGGTCTCAAGTGTCTGTTCAACAAAGTGTGAATGCGTTTGTGCAAGATGGGGTGAACAATCGTGCAAAAATATCCTTCCAGGCAATAAATGTTGAAACGGGAGAAATAATTGCCGCTTATCACGAAAATCAAGCAATTCCTGGTGCTTCGACTACTAAATTATTCTCAACGGCATCGGCTTTTGAATTATTAGGGGAAAACTACCGGAATAAAACAAGGATTTATTGCGATGGATTTATCGATAAAGACAGTGTATTGCATGGAAATATTTGGATTCGCGGTGGAGGAGACGTAAGCCTTGGCAGCAAGTTTTTTTCTTTGGAGAATCAAGAATTACAGTTCTTAAAGGCCTGGACGGATTCATTGAAAACGAAAGGCATCAAGTTTATCGAAGGAGCACTTATTGCAGATGCGTCAGATTTTGGATATGAGGGAACGCCTGAAACATGGCATGTTGGGGATGTGGGAAATTATTATGGAGCTTTTGCCGGGGGGATTAATTTTTACGACAATACGGTGAAATTGAAATTTAACACAGGGAATAGTGGGACAAGGGCTCAGTATTTAGGTATGTTTCCAGAAGTTCCAGGATTTCAACTGGACAATCAGGTACTAGCAGCAAATGTTAGCAGCGATGAAACAATCGTTTACGGGGATGCTTTTGAATTACATCGATCGATCAAAGGAACCTTGCCAAGTCACGCAAAAAATTTCATTGTCAAAGGAAGTATGCCTGACCCCGAAAATCAGTTAGCCATTGAATGGGTAAAAGTGTTGTTACTTAATGGTATTCAAGTGGAAGATGGGGCGAAAGGCTATCGTTTGTATCAAAAGGAACTTCATGTAAATTCTTACGAAAACAAAATGCTTCTATTTGAAGTGGAAGGTGAAACAGTAGATGAGATCGCCAATTGGACAAATTTAAAAAGTGTCAATTTATTTGCGGATGGTCTAGTCAATTCCATTGCATACCAAAAATCCGGAAAAGGGATTTTATCAGATGGTTTAAAGATCATCAAAGAATTTTGGAGCGCTAAAATAAATCTAGATGGATTTAACATCCACGATGGTTGCGGCTTATCTCGTTCAAATTTGATTTCCGCTGCTCACTTTTGTGCCTTATTAAGATACATGTCCACCTCCTCGCATTTTGAATCGTTCAAGGGCACCTTGCCCATTGCAGGAAAAACGGGAACCGCAAAATCTTTGTGTAAAGGCGAAGTGGGGGAAGGAAGAGTTTTTGTAAAAAGTGGATCCATGCAGGGAATTAAATCTTATGCAGGATATATTGATTCGAGTTCGGGAAAGAAAATCGCTTTTGCCATAACCGTTAACGATTTTTCGTGTTCGGGAAATCAATTAACGGTCCGAATGGAAAAGATTTTTAATGCCTTAGCGCAATATTAGTCCTTTAGTTCAAATTCAACAACGGATTCCCAAAAGGATGCCAAGCTGATTCCGGCGCATGCGAGCATTTGCGGGACAATGCTAGCGGAAGAGAAACCAGGCGTCGTATTTACTTCAATCATATAAGGCTCATCGCCAACAATCATAAAGTCAATGCGCGAAATGGATCGTAGTTGAAGCAATTGATAGATTTTTTTTGCGCGTTCTTGCACTTTTATCGCTAGTTCATTGTCGATTCGAGCAGGAGTAATTTCTTGGGATTTTCCGTTGTATTTGGCGTCGTAATCGAAGAATTCATTTTCGGAGGCAATTTCCGTCAATGGAAGCGCTACTAAACCAACTTTTGTCCCGTAAACACCGCACGTGACTTCTGTTCCATCGAGAAAAGATTCGAGGACAACCGTTTTTCCTTCCTTGAAAGCAGTTTCCAAGGCCGCATTTAATTCATTAGCGGCTTTTACTTTTGAGATTCCATAGCTGGACCCAGAATCGGAAGGTTTAACAAAAATTGGCAATCCCAAGGTTTGGATGATTTCCTCGTTCGTTTTTTCCGAAATTGACGTCAAGAAAATGGATTTCGCCACAGGAATATCGAAGGCGCGCAGAAATTGATTACAATACCATTTATCAAAAGACAAAGATGAGGCAAGTGGTCCGGAGTTTATATAAGGAATGCTATGTAAATCTAAAAATGCTTGAATTTTCCCGTTTTCTCCGGGATTTCCGTGAATATAAACAAGTCCGGCATCGATTTGTATTGCCTTGCCTTCATGAATGAAACCACAAGTGGATAAATCAAAAGGAATTTGTTTGCCTTTGAACTCAACTTGCCATTGTTTCGTTGAAACGATGATTTTAACGACTTCATAATTTTTAGGGAAGTTCGCGGAGATGGTATTTGCGCTCAGCATGGAAATTTCATATTCCGATGAGAATCCACCACAAAATAAGCCGATTCGTTTCATTTGTATTGTTTTATCAACGAAGGTAAGATTTACTTAATCATGGGAAATGAAATCATAAAAAAAGTTATTCTACCTAGGATTGTTAAAACAGAATTTTGAAAATTCGTACTTTCGCAAACGATGCGGTTCATATACTTAAATTTTATCATTTTCTTGAATTATTCACTGCGTATGTATTTTCGAAGAATACGACTGGTAAATCCAACAAGAAAGTTTTTCGGCAGCACAATTTATGTGAGTAATCATGCATCCGCGTTTATGGATCCGTTGATTGTTTCTGCACTAAGAAGGCCGATTGTTTTTTTCATGACGAGATCAGATGTTTTCTCAAAGTGGAATCAACCATTTTTGTCGAGTGCCCATATGATTCCTATTTATAGGCAACACGATGGGGGAAATGCCGTAGAAAAAAACAAAACATCTTTTCGAAAAGCTACAGACATATTAGCTAGTAGCCGAAATTTATTGATTTTTGGTGAGGGAATGACTGATGATGTGTTTGAAAGAAGACTGAAACCCTTAAAAAAAGGCGCACTGAGAATTGGATTTACGGCGCTTGAATCCACAAATTGGGAGAAAAAAATACAAATTATAGGTCTCGGTTGTAACTACACGGATCCGAATGTGATGGGAAGTGACGTGTTGATTGCTGAATCGAAACCAATTGTGTTAAACGATTACAGAGAGCAATACGAAGAGAATCCTTCAAAAACAATCAACGAATTAAACCGGGTTCTTGAGCTTCTACTTTCGGGTGAAATTACGCACATTGAATTGGACCAAGACTTTGCTTTTCATGAGCAGGTCATGAAAATCACCAGAAAAGGAATGGATGCACGTTGTTTTGATCCAAGTTTATCGTTGGTTCAACGTTGGGAATATTCCAAAGCTCTTGCTCACTTCTTAAATCAATTTCAGGGAGATTATCCTGAGAAACTAACTTCGTTAATAGGAGAATTATCCAATTATTTCGATTTGCTCAGTAATAGAGGAATGACGGAAGAGCATTTTTATCAAAGTCAATGCAAGACCAATGTAATGGGTCGATTGGCATTTGTGTTACTTGCTCCGATTGCCCTTCTCGGATTCATTCATGCGTACTTACCTTACATACTAGTGAAGCGTTTTGTTGAAAAGACATTCAAAAGAAAAGTTTTTTGGTGTTCAATAAAAATGGTTTTGACCATGATGTTTATGCAGTTGTTCAACTTGCCTATACTCTTTCTTCTCCCGAAATTTTTCGATTTTCCATTTTGGGTAGATATACTATACTTTTTGAATATTGGAATACTCAGTCTCGTATGGTATGAATGGCATCGGGCTTTCGTGAATTGGAGAAGTATAAAGCAACATAAAAAAGGGGACGCATCCGGAGAACTTTGGCAAAAAAGGGAAGAATTAATTTGTCGAATTCAGGATGAAATCCAATTAAACATTTCTTGAATTAACTTGTTTTAAGATCAAATGGAAAGTACAAACGACCTATCAATAATACGTATCAAAAAACCAAAATGGCTACGTGTAAAATTACCAACAGGTGAAAATTACCGTACCGTTAGAGGATTAGTAGATCAACATAAATTACACACCATTTGCGAAAGTGGCAGTTGTCCAAACATGGGTGAATGTTGGGGGGAAGGAACGGCAACGTTTATGATTCTCGGCAATATTTGTACCCGTTCATGTGGATTCTGTGCGGTTCAAACGGGTAAACCGGAAGAGGTGGATGAGTTTGAACCCGGAAGAGTTGCGAACAGTGTGAAAATCATGGGGGTCAAGCATGCGGTCGTTACCTCCGTTGACCGCGACGATTTAAAAGATGGTGGATCTGAAATCTGGGCGCAAACAGTTCGCGCGATTCGACAACAGTCTCCCGGAACTACCTTGGAAACGTTAATTCCTGATTTTGCTGGAAAATGGGAAAACTTACAAGTGTTGATTGATGTGGCACCAGAAATCATTTCTCACAATTTAGAAACCGTTCGACGTCTGACAAAACAAGTGCGTATTCAAGCAAAATATGATCGAAGTCTTGAAGTGTTATTCCGCTTGAAAAAAGGAGGGATGAGAACGAAGTCAGGAGTCATGCTCGGACTTGGCGAAACAGAGGATGAGGTAATTGAGACCATGGAAGATTTGAGGTCTGTTGGAGTCGACGTGTTGACTTTAGGTCAATACTTACAACCTACACCCAAACATTTACCAGTAGTGGAATTTATTGAGCCTAGTCAATTTGAAAAATACCGAGTACTTGGATTGGAAATGGGATTCAGATTTGTGGAAAGTGGTCCACTCGTGCGCTCATCTTACCACGCGGAAAAACATTTGTTTGATTCAGTTGTTTAAGAATGATAATGAATTGTATTTAATATTTTTTTTGACGTTAAATTTGTATTAATTTTAAGGAATATTGCTTATTTTGGCAGTCATATTTAGTAAAGTAAAAAATAGTCTATGAACAAGAAAGTCTATGTGTTTGGTTCTCTGATGATTACAGGAATATGTTCTGTTGTTGTCGCTGCTTTTATGTTGTTTCCAAGTGAAGGGGCATATAAACAAGAAAGTTTGACGTCATTACAGGAGAAGTCTTCCGATGATGCGATGGCCTGGTTAAGAGCTCGTTACATTGATGTAACAACTGGTCAGCCCGTTTCTTCGGAAAAATTGGCGCTAATTGACGGCCAAATTCGTAAAATGAAGAAGTCAAAATCGATCGTTTTCGAATCGATGGGTCCAGATAATATTGGTGGACGCACACGTGCTATTCAACCAGACAGATCGAACATTAATCGTCTTTGGGCGGGTAGTGTATCGGGTGGATTATTTGTTTCTTCCAATAAAGGAAATACGTGGGATCGCGTAGAATCTTATTTTGCTGCGGGTGCAAATCCGTTTATTTCATCCATGACACAAACTCCTGACAATACGCTATATGTTGCGACGGGTTCGAACAATGAAGGGTGGAATGGAAATGGTGTTTGGTATTCAACGGATTTTGGAACGACTTGGGCATCTATACCAAGTAGTTCAAGTTGCACAGAGATTGTTAGTTCAAATGCAGATAATTATGCTTGGATGGCTACGACTACTGGTTTAAAAAAATGGAAATTAGGTGATTCTGCATTAACACCTGTAACGGTTACAGGTGCTAATGGAGGTTGTGCCGCTTTGCAAATGTCACAAGATGGTAACGTAGTAGTTGCTTCTTTTGGTGCGAACAAAACATACGTTTCCACGAATGCAGGGTTAGCCTTTGTAGACAAATCTGGAAGCACAGCCAATGACTTGGTGCCAAACGGCGCAGCTCGTATTGAGTATGCTATTTCACCAATCAAAAATTCTTCTAATCATTATTCTATTTATGCTGTTCGTACAAACAGCAATTTAATGAGCATGCATGTTTCTCATAACGACGGTGAAACATGGAGCCAATTTGTTGGAGCTTCTGGTCCACCAAATGAATTCGATATATACAGAGACCAAGGCACTTACGGTAGTGTCGTTTCGGTAAAACCTACGGACCCAGAATTTATTTTCATTGGGGGAATCGATATTTGGAAATGGAAACAAATGGTGAATAATCCCCCTCAAGGTGGATTCGAAAAAATCAGTCAATGGTTTGCATCTCCCAATTCGCCAGTCTACGCGCATGCAGACAACCATGAAATGAAATGGGATGCAAACAATCGTTTGTACCTAGGTAATGATGGTGGAATAGGTGTTTCTTCAAACTTCGGTCAAACATGGCATCCATCTAATAGAGGATATAACGTTACACAGTTCTATGGTATAGCATTTGACCGCACAGGAGCGGTTATGGGAGGAGCACAAGATAATGGCACCTTGTACAATGACTTCAGTCTTTCAACCCCCCAAGAATTTTTAGAAGTGAACGGTGGCGATGGATTTGAATGTGAGATTTCTTACTTCAATCCGCGCGTAATGTTCTCTACAGTATATTACAATTCAATTTCACGTTCAGGAGATAAAGGACAATCGTTTAATACGTTCGTGCCAACATTGCCAGCATCTTACGATCCAGCAGGAACGGATGCAAGTCCAAACCACCCTTTCCACTCAGAAATTTTCTTGGCTGAGTACTATGATTTGAACTCTGAGGATTCAGTTACATTGATTCCTACAAAGAATTATACAGCAGGTTCCATTATTCGTGTCCCTTCATTATCTTCGGGTGATTCCATTACTTTTGTTGCTCCAAACGCATACTATTTTGATGATACCTTGGATTGGGATCCAACGTTAACTGTAGGAAACGAAAACTTTGGTTTGAATGCGGCAACTGGAGAAACGGTTTCTATGGGAGCTGATACGGTAATCTATAATGTTGCTTGGGATACCGTACGTGTTCAAGATCCTTACCAATCATGGTTCCTTGTATACGTTAACGCCAATAATGGTGAACTTTGGGCAACTAGAAACGCACTTAGGTTAGCAGCTACAAATACGCAATGGGTTTGTGTGGCACGAAACATCGGAGGAGGAACATTTAACTCGGTTGATGTGGAATTCTCCAAAGATTTAAATCATTGTTACGTAAGCGCAGGAAATGGAATCTGGAGAATAGATGGATTAGGATCCGTTTATACCAGTGATCCAAACTTCTTATCGAAAGTAGGTTACATTACTTCAGGAGGTACAACATCGAATCCATCCTTTACCACTGCAACGAAAATCACATCCAGTTCTTATGAAGGTATTGCTGTGAATCCAAGCAATGGAAATGACATCGTTTGTTTTGCTGGATTTGGTGGCGTTAATCGCCGCAGTTTAAATGCCAATGTGACAACACCTTCTTTCACAGGTCTGACAGCAATAACAACTCCTGGAGTTGCTTGTTACGATGGAATCATCGACCGCAACAATTCAGATGTCATTGTTGTTGGAACATCAAGTGGGGCGTTTATATCTACAAATGGGGGTACTTCATGGGAGAATTCTTCTGCAGGATTTGAGGGAACACCAGTTTACGAAGTTCGTCAGTCATGGAGAACATTTGATGAAGGAAATGATCGTCCAGGTGAAATCTACTTAGGAACATTCGGACGAGGAATTTGGAGATCTACAGCGTTCTTAGGATTGAATGAAGTTGGTTCAACAGGTAACGTGAAATTTGATTCTAAATTAAAAACATACCCGAATCCAACACGTGATAATACAACCGTAACGTTTGAATTAGCGAACGCAGGACTAGTCGCAATTCAAGTGTATTCCATAACAGGTCGTTTGGTGAAGTCCATCAGAAAATCAATGGATGAAGGAACAAACGCGCTTCAAATCGACGGAGATAACCTTGCAAACGGAACATACATCGTGAAATTCAATTCAGGAAAACAATCTGAATCAGTGAAATTCATCAAAATGTAATTCACAGAAGAACATAGTCAAAAGGCGGCCAATTGGTCGCCTTTTTTATTGTTAAAGGATTTTATTTAGGGTAAAACAATCTTGTTTCTTGAAGTAACAGACTTATGCATGTATCGAGGCCCAGCCACATTGTATTTATATGTTAACTCCTTGGCATTCATCGTGCAAAAGACAGGGGTGAAACTTACTGAAAAAATGACCAATATCATATTTAAAAAAAATCCTTTTAAATCCGTACATTTGATATCAAATCCTACCGAAATGCTCGAGAAATCACACAAGCATATTACCTGTTCGACCTGTTCTGGAAGGAAAAATTCACTCTTAGGTTCTTTGTGTCACGATGAGATCAATCACATGAATGACCACAAGGCTTGTAGCTACTATAAAAAACATCAATGCTTATTTCTCGAAGGATCTTTTCCGCGTGGTGTTTTCTGCATTAATGCAGGAATGGTGAAAATATTTCAACGGGGCGACGGAGGAAAAGAGCAGATCATTCACATCGCAAAAGCTGGTGAAATGGTTGGATTCAGGTCGATGTTTAGTGAAGCGCCATACAAGGTTACTGCAGAAACCTTGGAGGAGAGTAACATCTGTTTTATTGGGAAAGATGATTTTCTGAGCATGATGGATTCGAATCCCGTTTTAAGAAATGGAATTATCAAGGAGCTTTCACGTGAATTATCTAACCGAGCTGATTTCATCACTAACATGGCTCAAAAGTCGGTGCGTGAACGTTTGGCCTTTACGATGATTATCATGTTGGATATTTACGAGAAAGAACCCATTAATTTATCCCGCGAAGATTTAGCCAATTTTGTAGGAACAGCAACAGAAACCTTGATTCGTTTATTGAAGGATTTCAAAGAAGAAGGTATTATTGAAGTTCAAACAAGGAAAATACGAGTCATAAATAAGGAGAAGTTATTTTCAATAGCCGGCAAATAATCACACCTTCTCACAAATAAAGTAGAAATTCTCCAATAACATTTTTCCTAAGTTCCCAGATACTTCAGGGTGGAATTGCACACCGAAAATCGGTTTAACTTCATGTTGCATGCATTCATTGATGCACGCATCGGAAGCAGCCATTAACTTGAACTCCGGCGGAATACTAATGTGTTCACAATGATCTTCCATCATCTCAAAACAATCTGGCATCCGATGAAATAAGGGGGAGTCTTCAATGATTTCAATTTCTTGCCAACTTCTGTCCTCTCGCATTTTAGCACCAATTGCACCATAAAGAAGTCCAATTAATTGATGTCCGAAACAAATGCCTAAAACTGGTTTTTTATAGGATTTCAGCCATTGAATCTGTTTTAAATATGCCGACATATCAATTTCGGTAATGAGCAAAGGGGCGCCGGAGAACACAAGTCCTATGGCGTTGTTTGCCAGCTCCTCCGTTAAATCATGAAGTCCAACATGCATCGTGTCGCAGAATTCCTCAAAAGCAGCAACGATTTGAGGGGTTTTGGAACTTCCACAATCTACAATTAACATCATTTCAAACGAGAAAAAGTACATACTAATGCACGGTGATCACTCAGCTCCTCTTTTTGTATGTGAAATCCACTGCTTACTAACCTTGGATCGTAAAAAAGATAGTCTATTCTTCCCGCTGGTAAACGTCCGATGTACGTAGAGCCAATTCCTTTACTTGACTGACGAAAAGCGTCCTTCAAAAATCGGTTAAACTGATTATACGTGTAGGACATCGGTGTGTCATTAAAGTCTCCGCAAACAATCACTGGATATGGAGAAGTTTTGATGTGTTCTACTACTCTTCGTGCTTGTTCCGCTCGTTTCAAATAGGCTAGGCGTAATTTTGAAAAGACATTACGGAGTGCGCGTTCATTTGCCATTGTTTCTTCTTCCGTAGCAACTTCTATATTCGGGTCAGTATGAAGTCGGATGGACTGTAAATGCACATTGTAAACACGAAAGGTATCTTGATTTTTGATGATATCGGCATAAATACAGTAATTGAAATCACCACTTCCTTGAGATTCAAACATCACATCACCTTTGGAAATAATCGGATATTTGGAAAACATGGCGATGCCATAATTTTGACGAGTGCTGCGTTTATGGGCACTACGCTCATGGTAATTGCGATTCCCCATGATGGCGAATAATGAGTCAACTACTTCGAAATTTGTTGGTTTATCTTGACGGTAATACTCTTGAAGACATAAGACGTCAGGATTAGTGCGTCGAATATATGCGAATATCTTGTTTCGATGTTCAATTGATTTTTCGTAAGATGGATTAAACAAATCAAACAGCCGCACATTGTAGGTGAGTACTTTCATGCCGGACGAATCTGCCTCGGAATTACTTGAAAAAGCCAAACTTCTAAAGTGCATTTTCCCGCCAAGTGCTAGTACGAAAAGTGTATAGATTGCCCACTTCGAACGAGCAAAACCCCAAAGTACCAACCACGATAAATTAATGGCCAATAAAACGGGATATAGCAGTCCGAAAAAAGGCAAAATGGACAATGTCTTTGGATGAATGAAGGGTGTTAAGTAACACAAAATCAGGGCCCCATAACTCACCAAGCTAGCAATTTTGAAAATGGAAGAAAAGCGAAATAGTCGTTGTAGCATGTTAACTATTTTTACTTTGGTGAAACAAGAAATCTTTCTCTGCTTTCGACAAGGACTCATATCCGGATTTCGATATTTTATCGAGGATTTGATCCATTTTTACTTGTTTTTGGTGTTTTTCCCGATTGAATTCCTCGTCTGATTTGAATCGATTCGATGTTGATTTCACTTTCTTTTTCCACTTAAAAATTGTCCTAAAACGTGAAAAGAAGCCGTCAATTCGATTCAAAATATTTTTCGAAGAATGTAGATTCTGTATGGAGAATAATCCAAAAATAGCTCCACCTAAATGAGCAAAATGAGCAATTTGATCGTCGGTTCCAATATTAATCAGGTCCTTAAACAAGAAAAACAAGGCTAAAAAGTAAATTCGTATTGGAAAAATACCAAACAGGCTAACCTGCAAGTTCGGTTGGTAAAAAGCGAGGGCGGTGAAAATAGCCATAATAGAACCAGATGCCCCCAGAATAACAACATTCGTTCCCTGCATCGCAGGAAATAAATTATTCGCTAATAGCTCGAGTAACCCTCCGCAGATTCCTCCAAATAAATACGTGAGCCAGAGATTCTTTCGACTGAAATATTGTTCGAAGAAACGTCCGGAAAAATAAAGAAAAAGCATATTGAACAAAAGATGTCCAAACTGTTCATGCGTAAAAATACTGGTAACTAGTCCCCATGGAGCGCGAATAAATGCGGAGAGTGAGCTATTTAAATCGAGTAATTGATGGATCCACTCATCGCTGATTAAAGGATCTATGTTGAACAAAAGAAAACTCTTTTTAATGAGAACAATAACCAAAAACACACAGACATTCACAATGATCAATCGATTGGTCATTGTCCCTGCACGCAACTGGTATTTAAGTTCCTCAATAAAATTTCTTCCTTGCATTACCAAAAGTTTGAACGATCCGCTTTTCTCCAAAAAAGGACAATAATCGCACCAACAATAGCCCCTCCAACATGTGCCAAATGTGCGGTGTTATCATTCGCATTGTTTTGGAAAGATAGATATACTTCGATTAAAAAGTAGGCTGCAACAAAATATTTCGCTTTGACAGGAATCGCAAAGTACAACCTGAATTCTGTGTTTGGGAAAAGAATGGCAAATGCGGCCAT
>Ga0114971_10002596_pt1 | contig 12446 bp, 9 predicted proteins | sample M_140625_MF_Meta_FD_87320 | JGI IMG/M metagenome (GOLD analysis project Ga0114971, IMG submission 87320) | Freshwater microbial communities from Lake Montjoie, Canada to study carbon cycling - M_140625_MF_MetaG | ecosystem: Environmental > Aquatic > Freshwater > Lake | place: Lake Montjoie... | reverse complement strand
GCATTCGTCGCGCCTAGGATGACATCAATGCAAGTGCCAACTCCAGAACCACATCAGCCACACGATGTCGCGTTGCCACTCGCCGCGGTCGATCCCGCCGCCGAGCGCGCTGGCGAGCTGAGCATTTACCAGCAACTTGGCGCGGAAAAATTCTGGCGCATTGCGCGCGCTTTCTACGCGCGCGTGGACAAGCACGAGCGTCTTCGCCCAATTTTTCCACACGACTTGCAGGAACCCATCCGCAATCAGGCGGAGTTTCTGATTCAATATTTTGGCGGCCCGCAAACGTACAGCGACCGCAAAGGTCATCCACGTTTGCGCATGCGCCACGCGCCATTTCCAATTGATCTTGCCATGCGCAATGACTGGGTGGATTGCATGCGCGGCGCGTTGGTTGACGCCGAAATTCCAGATCCCATATTCGCCACCATGATGGCGTACTTTGAGCGCACGGCAACCTTTATGATGAATAAGCCTTGATCGGATCGCTACTTTGGATTTTCAACCACCACGAGGTCTTTGCGTCCCAATTTCTTGATGGCTTTTTCCGCCTCGGCCCGAGTTGCAAATTCACCCAAATACACAGTCCACACTCGTTGACCGCTTTTTGTTTTTGACGCCACAACTTTGGGAGTTTCAATGCCATTTCTGGAAGCGGGCTTGGTGAGTTCTTTGGCGCGATTCTTGGCGCTGGTCTCCAAAATAAAACTTCCAGCTTGAATCACAAACGCGTCTGAATCAGCTTTTTTGCCCGCACTTTTGGGTGCGGTCTTGGCATCTTTTTTATTGGAGGCGTCGGAGGCCGGCGGGGCCGCGGGCTTGGCAGGTTTCGCCACGGGCTTCTCATCCGCGGCCTTTGCGGGCTTCTTGGGCTTGGACACGGGTGGCGGACTGGAATCTTTTTCAAAGCCACTCGAAGGCGCGTCGGTGTTTGTGGCAATGGTCACGCTATTGACGGGCGCCGAATTATTTTGCGTGGGCAACACATTTCCATTCATGCTCATGGCAGGCTCGGCCATGGACAACACTTTTCCAGCGCGCGTTGGATCTCTTGCCGCCGCGGCCAAATTTTTGGCGCGTCGTGACGACTCGCCCGTAAGTTTGTTCGAAGCCGCGTCATAATAATTGGCGGCATCGCCGTAGCGCTTTTGGTGGACCATGACATCGCCCAACATGACCTTGCTTTCGCCCGCGGTTTCGGCGTCCATGCTTTGCTCTGAAATTTGAAAGCGCGTTTGCGCTTCTGGGTAATTGCCCATCTGATACGCCGACAATCCCGCAAGAAACGCCGCTTGATCACGCGCCGCGCCGGATGTTTCATTCTGCACCACGCTGGCTTGCTCAAGTGATTGTTTCCAATTCTTGGATTCATAACTATTGATTGCGCCATCAAGCCGGTCAGACTGCGCGCTTTGACATGCCGCAGAGCAAACAACCGCAAGCAACGCCACGCAACGAAAAATGGTTCGTCCGGCCACGCGCCACGTATTGGTGGGAGCATGTTCGGGGCGCGCATTTTCAGCGCATGAAGCCAATGTGAAATGCGAGTTGTCCAATTGAATTCCTTTCAAGCAAGTTCAGCACGATGTGCTACATGAATCTCAGCCACAATGTTGTTCACAGGCTAGTCCATCAGTCAAGTAGGGCGCGCAAGCCGCCGCGTTTGAGAAGCGTATTCTCTTGGCGTACTGTAACGCCACAAATGAAACTCCTGCTTGATATTCAACGCCAACTTCTGCGCCATCCAGCGCATGTCTTTGTGCAAGACGATCAACGCCAGTGGAAAGGTCTCACCTTGCTTGTGGCCGCGTGGCACATTGCGCGCGCCATTGAACAGACCACCAAGCGCGAGCGGGTCGCGATCATGCTTCCTACCAGCGGTCTTTTTCCGGCGGCGTTGCTGGCCACATGGATGCTTGGAAAGAGCGCGGTTCCGCTGAATTATTTGCTGTCGCGCGACGACTTGGAATATGTCTGCCGCGACGCGGGCGTTGATTGCGTGGTTACGGTCAAGCCCATGCTTGATTTCATTGGTGGTCCAACCGCGTCCATGAAGCCGCTCTTGATGGAGAACATCTCCTTCAAGGGCCTGCCACCCATGCGACGCGCCAAGCGCCGTGGCGACAATGAACTTGCCGTGTTGTTGTACACCAGTGGAACCAGCGGCAAGCCCAAGGGCGTGATGTTGAGTTGCGGAAATCTTGCCGCCAACATTGATCAAGTTATGAATTGGGCCACCTTCACGCGCAAAGATATTTTGCTTGGCGTGTTGCCGCAGTTTCATTCTTTCGGATTGACCATTCTCACATTGCTCCCGCTGGCCATCGCCGCCAAAGCCATCTACACCGCCAAGTTTGTGCCGCGAAAAATTCTTGAACTGGGCAAGCACCATCAACCCACGGTCTTCGTGGCCATTCCATCCATGTACCACGCGTTGGCCGCGCAAAAAAGCGGCGGCAAGGAGCATTTGGGAATGTTGCGCTATGCCGTCAGTGGCGGCGAGCCGCTTCCCACTAGCGTGGCCAACGAATTCTTTGACAAGTTTGGCGTGCGAATTTCGGAGGGCTATGGCTTGACCGAAACCAGTCCCGTGACCAATTGGTGTTTGCCCGCGGAATATCGCGCGCGCAGTGTTGGCCGCGCCTTGCCGCGCGTGGAGCAATGGATCGTGGACGCTCAGGGCAATCGCCTTGGCGCCAATCAAGATGGGGAGATTCGCATGCGCGGTCCAAACATCATGCAGGGCTATTGGAATTTGCCCGCGGAGACCGCGCAAGTTTTTGATGACAAAGGTTTTTTTCGCTCCGGCGACATGGGTCGATTGGATGACGATGGCCACTTGTACATCACGGGTCGCATCAAGGAAATGTTGATCATTGCCGGTGAAAATGTTTTTCCGCGCGAGATAGAAGATGCGCTGAACCACCACCCAAGCGTGAAGGCCAGCGCCGTGATTGGCGCGGCCGATGAAAGCCGCGGCGAAACAGCGCTTGCGTTTGTGGAAATAAACGAGGGCTTCGCCTTTGACGAGGCCGCGTTGCGCGCGCACTGCCGCGAACATATGGCGCAGTTCAAAGTTCCGCGCTCAATTCGCGCGCGCAAAGAATTGCCACGCAACGCCACTGGTAAAATCATGCGTCGATTACTATCGGTGGAGATGCAGAGCGATGTCTAGCGCGATGGTGTAGTTGAATTGTCAATCGCGCAACGCGGCATTTCAATTACGGACACAGCCCATAGTTGCCCAATAATTGACCCAAGTCCGAGCTGTCCACATTGCCGCTTTTGTTGAAATCCGCCGAGCAATTTTGGCAAGGACCAAACTGACCCAGCAACGTTCCCAAGTCCGAGGCGTCCACATCGCCGCTGTGGTTCAAATCTTCAACGCAACATGTTTGCGCGCTTGAAATTAAAGTGATGTGCATGGTTGCGAATCCTGTTTGCCCGTTAAGAGAGGCAACTCGGATCAAATACGGAGTCGCACAAGTCGTGTCAAGGGTGACGCGACTCGCATAATTTGGACTGCACAACACGCTGTTGTCTGAGCATTCTTTCAGAGTCAGGGCGGAGCAGGAGCCGGTGAAGATATCCATGCGCGTGTCAAAGGTTGCTCCGCACACATCGATTTGATATTCACCATAGGTTGCCTGTGGCGAGGTCCAACGCAACCAGACATCGCCGCCAGTGGCGGTTGGGTTTGCCGCGCATGAGAAAGTTGGCGCCGCGGCGGTGGAACCCAACAACGTGATGTTGGTGGAGCCAGTTGCAATATCTAGCGGAGTTGCGCAGGTGTCATTTGCGGGAGCGGGAGCGCCGCAATCCTTGGCGGCCAAGATGGCGCAGTCCGCATCCCAGGCGGATTCGCAACACGACGCAATGAAGGCGCACACCATGGAGCAACATGATGGATCAACGCAACTCGGTGTTCCATGCACATCAAAGCAACCACCCGTGGCGTTCACGCAAGGCAGGGCGCACGTGGCCGCGGTTTCAACTTTCATCCAGTATTTTCCGTTGGCGCAATCTATTGTTTGGCTGGAAATAATTCCGTTGGCTCCTGGTGCGATCACAATCCAATATTGCGCCGGAGCCACGCAAGTCCAATCGCGTCCGGCGGAGCAAGCCGCGGCGTTGACAAGCACCAGACCGCCAGGCAAAGAAGTTTCGGTGGAGTTTGTTGGCACAAGGGCCGCGAACACGGGTTGCGCGGACGCAAGCGTGATGGAAACTTTCACCAATCCATCGTGATCGGTGTCGGCGTTGCGTAGATCGATGGCGTACACATCCACATCAACTTTCGAAAAACCGTTGTCGTTGGTGGTGAATATGTTTCCGCATATGGTGGCTTGCGGCGGAATTATTTGGGGAGTGTTGGGGCCAACGCTATCCGGGCGAATACTTGGATCATTGGTGAGCGTAGAGCAACTTTCGCTTTCATTGCTTGCGCCGGCTGGACATGTCAAAGTGCAATTTGAGTTGCACAATTGCACCGCCACGAATGCGCAAAGATCATCCCAAATCACCTCACAGCAATTGGGTGATCCGGCGCACACCAATTGACAGCACGTCGCGTCGGCGCAACTGGAATTTCCGTGGGCTTGCAAGCAGTTGCCCGCGTTTGGATCGCCACAACTCATTGGAGGAGGAAGCACGCATGTTTCTTGAGCCGTGAAAGCGCAATTGGAGTCCCAACTGGATTCACAACAAAATGAATCGATCGCACAAACTATTTCGCAACAGGCGGAATCCGCGCATGATGCCTTGATGTGGGGAATGAAGCAGGATCCCAAGCCAGGTATTCCACAAATTTGACAAGTTTGATTGGCGTAAAATAGACAGTTTGCATCCCAGTTGGTCTCACAGCAGATTGGCACGATCCCGCAAACCCCGGTGCAACAATCGATGTCAACGCATCCTGGACCAAGGTGCGTTTCGCCACAGAGCCCCAAGCCACAGCCAGATTGTTGCGCATGGGATGTTGTCACGCAACACCCAAGTATGCAGGTGAGGGCGACCAACAAAGACAATGATTTAAAATTTAACACGATGAATTTCCACGTGGCATGAGCAAGAGTGAAGGGTGTGCAACATGAAATTGCAACAACCCTGCAACGCCCACCCAATTGAAAACATGTGTCTTGATAGGCATCAATGCACTATAAGTCCGAAGCTCATCAAATCCAAGTTCCACATAAGTTTAAACATGCGTTACAGAGGGCAGTTTCCAAATGAAAGTAAAATAATTCCAAGGTCTCCAGATGACACTTCGCCATCGCCATTCAGGTCCAAGGGACCGCCCATTTCCCCAAAATGCGCTAGGCAAAGCCCAACATCCGCGCTGTTGACTTCGCCCGAACTATCAAAGTCCGCGGGGCAATTGCAACTGCTTGTGGACACCGGTTCAATTGAGAGAGTTATTGGTCCACCCACACCCCAACCGCCCACGCGAATGAAAGCCGTCTCTCCGCAGGCCATTTCAAATTCAGCCATCGCGCCATCGCCATCGCAGGCGTCATCGCTACAGGCAAGCAAGTCTCCACCGCAGTCGCTGTAGACCGCGATGCGCGAATCAAATGTAAGAATGTTGCACGTGTTTACTTGAAAGATGCCCCATGCATGCGCCGTGAATGTGAACCATGCATCGTGCGTGAATGCCAAGCCGGCGCCATCATCGCAACTTGTTGGCAACCATGTATTTTCACTGGTGGCGTTTGTTGTGTCGGCAAAAGTTTGGCCCACATTCACCGGCAACGCCATGTCACAGCGGTCATTGATCAGTCGCACAGGCGTGCAAGGCGAAACACTGGCTTGAATGGTGTAGCGCGAGCGTTCGTCTTGGCAAGAAATATTGTCAAACAATATGGATCGCACCACCACTCGAGTGCGCCCCGCGGGCACGCACGCGCGAGTGATTGAAGAGCACCCATCCACGCCCTCCGCCAGGGTTGTGGGGGGACACTGATCATCCAGAATCGCCACGCCTATGGAGCCGGTGGTCCACATTTCAATGCTGAGCAATTGAGGCGTATCAAGCCAAATTTCGAACCAATCCACATCGCGATCGATGTCAGTTGACCAGGCTTGACCGCCAAATTTTAAACCGGGAATGAGCGCCCGCGCATCCATACTATTTTCACAATTCTGCGGGATGGCAATGCCACACGTATTCATCTCGTCTAGATCTGGAATTGGCACTTGGCACTCCGTGGTGGAGCGGCAAACTTGGCATAGAACGCCGGCCTCTTGCGCACAGCGTTCATCCCATGCGATTGAACAGCAAAAAGGATCAAGCAAGCACACCGTGTCGTTGCACTCTTGATTGAAGCAACCCATTCCAGCATGCGCGCCGCAACATGGATTATTCTGGGCAATTGTTCGTGCACTGATCAGGCAACAAACAAACATGCATGACCAGACGAAGGCGCAAATCACTCGCGTGCTGTAAGGCAACGGCAACGCAATGTGGCGCGCCAATGCGGTTGCTTGCAAGGCACTCGTGTTGCAAAATAGAGTGAAGCGAGGCAATTTCCTGAACACATTAGAACTATTCAGTAGGCATGCGATGTGGCGGTTCATCGAAGGCTCCATTTCTCCGCTTTGAGCGGTATGTGAAATCATGCAACGCAAAGAGTGCGGATTTAAAAGTTCCTGCCTTTTTTCTTCATCATTGTGTAAATGCCCGTTTTCGCTTCTGTAAAGTTCACTTTCGGCTGATACAGCGAGTATTTTTTGTGGATAGGTGGTGCAAGAGTGTCCATCTTGCTACCGTTGTCACTTCAACGCCCGCCATTGCGGCGAGCTTTCCGCACCATTTGGAGTTTCAGCTCATGCTTATTTCAGTTGGATCAAAGGCACACGCATTCGCGCTTCCAACCAAACCCGGTCAAGTTGTGGATTTGGCAACGGTCATTGGGCACGAACCAGTTGTATTGTTATTTTTTCCTTTGTCATTCAGCCCGGTTTGCACAGCGGAAATGTGCCACTTTCGAGACGCGTGGAGCAAGTGGAGCCAAGCGGGATGCAAAGTGTTTGGCGTAAGCGTGGATTCCCCGTTTGTCACTGCCAAGTTTAGTGAGCTGGAAAAAATTCCATTTCCATTGTTGAGCGATTTCAACAAAGATGTCTCGCGAAGTTACGGCGCGTTGCATGAGGATCTCATGGGACTCAAGGGCGTGTCCAAGCGAGCGGCGTTTGTGATCGACGCAAAAGGCATTGTGAAATACGCATGGATTAGCGAAGATCCAGGCGTTCAAGTGGAATTCTCGGCGATTGAAAAAGCCGTGCAGTCATGCTGAAAATTGGCTTGACCACCGCGGCCCTCATAGGCATTGGTTGGTCATTGTGCGCTTGTAGTGGTGGGGGTCCATCACCCATCATGGCTATTCGCCGTCTGTCGTCGGTGAAATTGGATGCGGCAAATTCATCAATTGATCAAGGCGCAGTTTTAGATTTGGAAAATTCCCTGGACAAATCCATCAGCGTGGGTGAAGAATTTAAAGTGGCGTTGGAATCAAACGCCGGCACGGGATATGAGTGGCAATGCCAACTGAAGGACGATCCAACTATTCTGGTTGACAACCCGCCAGAAATCGCGCCCGTGGACACCGGAGTGGTGGGAGGTCGCGTAAGAACGATATTTGTGTTGCACGGAACAAGCCAGGGCACCGTGAAAATTGTCTTTGTACTGGTGCGTTCATGGGAAAAAGATGTTGCGCCAGCCAAGTCATTAACGTTGACATTGACCGTGATGCCAGCGTCCGCCGCAACCAAATAATGAACGGATTGCATGAAGCGATTTTCGAGAAGTTCGACCGCGAGTTTGCCGAAGTCATCAAGTACATTTTTATTTTCATTCGCTCGCGCGTGTCTCTGCTTGGCATTGATTGCGCTCGCATCCGGGCTTTCTCAAACTCACCTTATTCAGACAAGCCCGCCGGCGCGCATAAAATTATTGACGCTGGATCTTGGTTGCGCAGGTGAGCGAAATGTTTTGACGGTTGAGCAACGCGTAGAGCGCGCCAAGAATATTCTTGATGAATTTCCAGCGGATATTGTCTTTATCGCGCGCGGTGAATGCGCCGCGGTGGCTTTGGCCGCGGCCACGCACAGAACGTGGATACCAATGCCCGCGGCCGCACAGGGCGCCGGATTGTTGACCACATGGACGCAAACTCCGGCCAAGGATGGTGAGTTATGGAAAGGCTTGGGCGCGCGCTTGAAGGCAGGGGACGGACGCGAAGTGATCGCGTTTGCAATTCAATTTCCATTCGCCCCATATCAGCCGTATCAACTTTGCGGCGTGGCCCATGACGAGCAACCATTTATAAATTCGGCCGAGGCCGCCATTGCCGCCGCCAACACCACGCGCGGTTTACAGTCGGAACATTTGGCCGTGGCCGTGCGCGCCGCCAACACGGCGGTGGGGTTGCAGGCGCAACGTTTACCCGTGATCGCGGCGGGCATGGTGAACGAACCCAGTGGCGGCGATTGGTGTGATCAAGCGGTGCGGGTGGAATTGTGTCCCATGCGCGTGATATGGCCGGCGGTTCTAAATTTGGAGCGCGCCGGATTGCGCGACGCTTACCGCGCGTCGCACTCCAACGTTGTCGACGCGCTGGGATCGACATGGCCAACGATCCCCATGAAGCGCGACCGATCAGATCGAATTGATTTTATTTTCACCAACGCGCTTTTGAAGTGCGCGGCGATTGAAATTCTTGGCGAGGCTGGTGTGGCCAACGCGCGCAATCCAAAGCCCACCAAAAATGGATTGCCTGGCGAACACCGCGCCTTGTACGGCGAGTTTGAATTGACGACAACAAAATAATTTCTCTGCTCGCTTGATCAAAGCTTGATGAGACCCGGTCGCAAGTACGCGCAACCAAATACGCAAGCGAAAGCGGGAGACGAGACTTGAACTCGCGACATGCAGCTTGGAAGGCTGCCGCTCTACCACTGAGCTACTCCCGCAGTGAGGATCAAAGTGTACGGTGTTGCGCCAATTATGACAGCCGATTTCGAACGCCCGCATTTGGCGCTTTCTTGCGGCTGGATTATCCCAGCACGCTTGGCAGGTTGGGAAAGAGCCATCGAATAAATGCGTTGAGAAATTGCGCCAACACCAAGTTCAATATCACGATCGCCATGAAATTAGCCACAAAGCTGGCGGTTGCCGCTTGCCCCACGCCAGCCGCTCCAGGTCGGCAATGAAATCCCTTGTAGCACGACACCACTCCAATCGCCGCGCCAAAGAACACGCTCTTAAATAGACCGCCCATGGGTTCGCGCCACGAGACAAACTGCGCCGTCCAATACCAATAGTCCGTGCCGCTCACGCCAAATACTTTTACGGTTACAAGCCAGGCGCCCAGGCTTCCCAACATGTTGGAATACATGGTCAGGATTGGCGTCATGATGGTGCAGGCCAGCACCCGCGGCACAACAAGTTGTTGCATCGGGTCGGCACCCATGGCGCGCATCGCGTCCAACTGCTCGGTCACGCGCATAGTTCCCAACTCCGCCGCAAGCGCGCAACCCACTCTGCCCGCGACCATGACGGCCGCAAGCACGGGACCAATTTGTTTCACCACGCTGACATTGATGATTCCACCAAGGCGATCTTCTTGACCGAGTGCCGCGAATTGATTGAAGCCTTCCAGCGCTAAGATCATTCCAATGAACGCGCCCGTGATGGCCACAACTGGAATGCTGAGCACGCCCACCGCGTAAAGTTGCGGCCCAAGCAAGCGCCAACGAAAACATTTGGCGGGATGCATCACGATACGCTGAATGGTGACAGTGGCGAAATCGGTGAAGCGACCAAATTCACAAATCACCTGCACAACGAAAGCGCCAGATTGTGTGATTGCGTTAATGGTCACGGGTGGGCAAGAATAGCGCCAATATTTCTGGATCAAACATAAAGTGTTGATCTTGTATGGCGTGGGAAACATATTTTGCAGTTGTCCGATTCGCTCGACTGCATGTCGCGCCAAAGAAAATCCCCCCGATCGTGAGACCGGGGGGATTGTTTAAACCTCAATAGTGCGGCTTTCAAAGCCGCCATACGCATCACTCTGTCGGGCAATCCCCGAATGATCCAAGCATGCTTCCCAAATCTGAACTGTCAATCGAACCGTCACCATTAAAGTCGCCTGAAGATCCTGGGGCAACCTCGCCGAATGAACCAAGCAATTGACCCAAATCCGCGCTGTCAGTACTGTGATCGCCATTCAAATCCGTTGGGCACAGATTTACTACTCCACCTGGGCAATCCAAATTCTGCGCGCCTGGGGTGTCAGTTGTCAGAAGCGGATCGATAATTTCACGCGCGCCCGCCCACCACAAATTGGAAGGGAAGCAACGGTAAATGTGCATCGCAAGTCCATCCTTGTTCGGTGGAATGCGTGGCGCGTACCAATATTCTTCACTGGTGCTTGTTGGAGCTGAGTGAACGATCCTGACAATCGAAATGGCGTCATTGAGGCTGGTCCATGGAGTTGAATCCAATTCGCCAACATTAAGTGAGTCCAAGTCTGAGTAAAGCGTTCCGCTAAAGCCATTGACAAGCATCACTGTCACGTTGTCATCATTCTCCATGTTCAACGTTGCAACCTGAAGATCGCCTGGGAAACCCAAAGCGATACCGTCTTGAATGATTTCTCCTGTGGTTGAGCTGACAGTCTTGAGCGTAATCACAAACTTACCGGATTCTGGGATCACTTGACCTGTCAACGCAACCACGCACTCAATGGCGCCAGTCTTGAGATCGGTGGTGACGCCACCAGCAGTGGACGAATGATCACCAAGAATAATCAAGGTTAGGGCATCCAAACTTGTGCCTGGAGTTCCAGCGATTTCAACGTATTCGTCGTCATCGGTGCCCGTTTGGTCAAAGCGGGCTTCGTTCAAGTACGCCTCTGGCAAACTTCCACCGCATGCGGTGAGAGCGCTAGTGGCTGTTACGCACGCTTCGTCCCAAATCACGCTACAGCAACTTGGTGCCACTGTGCACACAGCTTCACAGCAAGGCATGTTGTTGCAATGCCCGTTTGCATGCGGAGTCAGGCAGTCGCCCGCGCCGGAATCACCACAGCTGAAGATCTGCCCCAAAGAGCAGTCAGCGTTGGCGGCCCGTGGCGTGTCGTAGCCAGCGGTCACAGCGCTTGCTCCCATGGTCCATGTTCCAGCGCTTGCACAGCGATAAACATGTTCTGGCAGGCGATCGATACCGATGTTGTTGTGCGGACCAACGACAGTGGTGGAGTACGCCGCGCCTGAAGTCAATGGATCAATGTTGCCATCAGTCAAACTTATGGAGTCAATCAGTGAGATCCATGGAGTTGAGTCAAGAACTCCGTCATTGAGAACGTCAAGATCTGTGGTGGTGGAACCCAAGAAGTTCCAAACCAACATCACCGTGATTGTTCCTGTCTTATCAAAGACCAGACCACCACCTGAATTGAAATTGGTGGTGACTGCAGGAATGTTGAAATTATTTTCGGTGATCAAGAACTTGCCCGATGAGTCAAGTTGCAGACCATTCAATTTCACAGATGAATCAACAAAGCCACGGTAATCGTATGGAGTTCCACCTGCTCCAATAATGACCAAACTCACGCCGTTGAGTGACGCGTTGGCAGGACCTGAAATTTCCAGGTACTGGTTCAGCGGCAAAGTATCAAGGCGGGTTGGCTCATCAAAGGTGCGGATTTCGCTTAGTTGAATGGCTGGTGGGTTGCCGCCTTGTGTGCAATAAAGTATTGCCGCACTAGAGCAACCGCTGTCCCAAGCCGTGATGCAACATGCGGGAAGCGATGAGCAGACGGTGGCACAGCAACCTGCGTCGTTGCAACCAGGATCAAGGTGGGTTGTATAGCAATTGCCAGCGCCTGAACCACAGCTGGAGCATTCAGGATTTACAGCGCCTGGGGAATCCAAGTTGGCTGAACCAGCGGCAACGGGATCAAAGAAACCCAATTTCCAAGCGCCTTGTGGCGAACAGCGATAGAACATGGTTCCAGGATAAATGGTGTCTGGCAGAGTTCGTGGAACACTTGCGCCAGATTCCATGACTGGTGTGTACCACCACTCGCTTGTCACAGGGGCGGCGGCAGTTGTGTTGCAAACAGCCAAACCTTCAACAACACTGCCCCATGGGGTTAGTTCAAGAACGCCGTCGTCGTTGGTGTCCAAGTCTTGCGCTAATGTTCCTATGAAATTGCGGACAATTAAGTGCGTGACGTTGTCGCTGTTTTCAAACACCATTGTCGTAGATTGCAGATCGCCAGTCTTGCCAAAGGCAATACCGTCTTGGCCAGTGCCTTTGTTTGTAATCAAGAAAATACCGTTGGCGGGCATGGTCTTTCCAGTGAGTGGAATGACGCATTCAATCACGCCAGACTTGGTGGTTGTGGTTCCATCACCAATCACGATGTAGGTGAGTG
>Ga0114971_10002595_pt1 | contig 12446 bp, 9 predicted proteins | sample M_140625_MF_Meta_FD_87320 | JGI IMG/M metagenome (GOLD analysis project Ga0114971, IMG submission 87320) | Freshwater microbial communities from Lake Montjoie, Canada to study carbon cycling - M_140625_MF_MetaG | ecosystem: Environmental > Aquatic > Freshwater > Lake | place: Lake Montjoie... | reverse complement strand
TTTTTTTTATGGACCCTTGAAACAAGCCGCATGCGTCTTACAGTTAGGGTTTCATGGAGTTTGAGTGTCTGAGTGTCTGAGTGTTTGATTGTTTTTGATGTTTTTGATTCAATGTGTTCCTTTAAATTTGGAGAATGACCAATGAAGTTTCATCGCCCGCTTCTTAATCACCTCATCGGTGTACTGACCCTTTTGAGTGTGTTGCCCACTTGGGCACAAAACACCATCAAAATAGGTGAGATCAACAGCTACAAAGCACAACCGGCTTTTTTAGACCCCTATAAAAAAGGCATGGATTTGGCCATCGAGGAGATCAATGGCAGTGGTGGCGTGAACGGCAAGAAGTTTGAGCTGATCGTTCGAGACGACAACGCCAATCCGGGTGACGCCGTTCGAGCCGCCGAGGAGCTTTTGTCCAGAGAGAAGGTGGACATTTTGGCGGGCTCCTTTTTGTCAAACATTGGCCTGGCCTTGGCTGACTTTGCCAAACAAAGGAAGGTCTTCTTTATGGCTGGCGAACCCCTGACCGACAAGATGGTCTGGCAAGGCGGTAACCGCTACACCTTTAGGCTTCGTGCATCGACCTATATGCAAGTGGCCATGTTGGTGCCTGAGGCGGTCAAGATGAAGAAAAAACGCTGGGCGGTGGTCTACCCCAACTACGAGTACGGACAGTCGGCCGCGGCCACTTTCAAGCAGCTCTTAAAAGCGGCTCAACCCGATGTTGAATTTGTTGGTGAGCAAGCCCCCTCCCTTGGCAAAATCGAAGCCGGTGCAGTCGCTCAAGCCTTGGCCGACGGCAAACCCGATGCCATCTTCAATGTGCTCTTTGGAGCTGATTTGACCAAATTTGTGAGAGAAGGCAACACGCGGGGCCTCTTTGAGGGACGCGATGTGGTGAGTTTGTTGACGGGCGAGCCCGAGTACTTGGACGCCTTAAAGGACGAAACCCCCAACGGTTGGGTGGTGACGGGTTATCCTTGGAGCACCATTGACACGCCCGAGCACAAAGCATTCTTAAGCGCCTATCAAAAGCGCTTTGGCGACTATCCTCGCTTGGGCTCCATCGTGGGCTACACCACCATCAAGGCCATTGCCGAGGGCGTGAAGAAAGCCAAGAGCACCGAGACCGAGCGCATGATCACTGCATTCAGGGGGCTTAACTTTGAGACCCCTTTTGGTAAAGTGACCTTCAGAGCGGAGGACCATCAATCCACCATGGGCGCTTTTGTTGGCAAAATTAAAAACGACAACGGCAAAGGTGTGATGGTGGATTACCGCTACATGGACGGTGCGCGTTTTCAGCCAAGTGCTGAAGAGGTCAAAAAACTTCGCGCACCAGACTGATTCTTCAAAGATCATTTCATCCTTGAAGGACTGAGAGCGCCCATGGAGTTGTCCTCCTTTGTTGTCCAATTTTTAAACGGTCTGGCCCAAGCTTCTTCCTTGTTTTTGGTGGCAGCGGGCCTGTCCTTGATCTTTGGTGTGTCGCGAATTGTGAACTTCGCGCATGGCTCATTTTTCATGTTCGGTGTCTACGTGGCGTACACCTTGACCGAAGGATGGGGACGCGCTTGGGGTTTGAGCTGGAGTTATTGGCCCTTGGTGCTTGCCACGGGGGTCTTGGTGGGGCTCTTGGGAGCGGTCATTGAGATGGTTTTTTTGCGCCCGATGTACAAGTCGCCCGAGATCTTTCAGCTCTTGGGCACCTTCGCCCTGGTCTTGATGTTCAAAGATGCTGCGCTGTGGCTTTGGGGGGCAGAGGACTTGATGGGTGCTCGAGCGCCAGGGTTTGGTGGTGCAGTTTCCATCTTAGGTCGTCGAGTTCCAAGCTATGACTTGTTTTTGATCATCGTGGGCCCCTTGGTGCTTGCCATTTTGTGGTGGATCTTGAAACGCACGCGTTTTGGGGTGCTCATCCGCGCGGCCAGTCAAGACCGAGAAATGGTGGGCGCTTTGGGCGTTCAACAGCAGTGGCTCTTTACCGCTGTCTTTGCCTTGGGGTGTGCGTTGGCGGGCTGGGCGGGTGCTTTGCAGTTGCCCAGAGAGCCCGCGAACTTGAATTTGGACATGGTCTCCATCGGGGAGGCCTTTGTGGTGGTGGTGGTTGGGGGCTTGGGATCGATTCCGGGAGCCTTTGTGGCGGCCTTGTTGATTGCTGAGATCAAGGCGCTGTGCATTGCCTTGGGAACTCAGGAAATAGCTGGCGTCACGTTTGCCTTTTCTAAACTCACGTTGGTGGCTGAGTTTTTGGTCATGGCCGTTGTTTTGGTCTTCAGACCCTGGGGCCTCATGGGACGAGAGCAAGCGCAAAGTCGAAGCCACGGCCACATGGAGCAACCTTACGTGTTGGGGGGCGGCAAGTCCACGTGGGCTTGGGCGGGGGTGGTAGCGGTTTTGTTTTTACTGCCCACCCTCACTCAAAGCTCGGCCTACACCACGGTCTTGGCGATTGATTTATTGACGGCTGCTCTTTTTGCGTGCAGTTTGCACTTCTTGATGGGCCCATCGGGCATGCACTCTTTTGGCCATGCTGCCTTTTTTGGCATGGGTGCCTATGCTTCGTCCTTGCTCCTTGTCAAAGCGCACCTGGGCATGGCATGGAGCCTTCTTTTGGCCCCCATGGTGACCATGGCGTTTGCGTTGTTGATTGGTTGGTTTTGTGTGCGCTTGAGTGGTGTGTATTTGGCTATGCTCACACTCGCTTTTAGTCAAATTTTATGGTCCATTTGCTTTCAGTGGGATGGATTTACGGGTGGGAGCAACGGACTGACTGGGGTGTGGCCAAGTTCCATGTTCAAAGAAAAAGAATATTACTACTACCTCACCCTCTCTTTGGTGCTCGCCTCTTTATTCATGTTGCGACGCCTCTTGTTTTCCCCCTTTGGCTACGCCCTTAGGAGTGCCAGGGATTCGAGCGTGCGGGCCCAGGCCATTGGCATGGATGTGAAGGCTTTGCAGTGGACGGCCTTTGCCGTCTCGGGATGGTTTGCGGGATTGGCGGGCGCGCTCTTTGCCTTCTCCAAGGGCAGCATTTCACCCGACAGCCTAGGTATTTCAAAGTCTGTAGATGCCTTGGTCATGGTGCTCTTGGGAGGACTGCAAACCATCTCCGGCCCCATCTTGGGTGCGGTGAGTTTTACCTGGTTGCAAGACATGATTGTCCGAGAGACGCCCTATTGGAGGGCGTGTTTTGGTGCGGTGATTTTGCTTTTGGTCCTGGTCTTTCCCAGTGGCTTGGCGGGCTTTATCTCAGGCGCTTGGAGGCAGTGGGGTGCCTCTAAGGCAAAGGAGAGAATGCCATGAGTTTGCTGCACATCCGCGAGATCCGAAAAAGCTTTGGCGCAAACCAAGCGGTCAAAGGCATCTCGTTTGATTTGGAGGCGGGGGAGATGCTTGCCATGATCGGGCCCAATGGGGCGGGCAAGTCAACGACTTTCAATATGCTCAATGGTCAAATTCGCCCTGATCGGGGTGAGATCGTATTCAAGGGCCGCCCCTTAAGTGGGCTCTCGCCTCGTGAGACTTGGCAAAGGGGAGTCAGTCGAACGTTTCAAATTGCGCAAACATTTGGCTCCATGACCTTGGCGGAAAATGTACAGATGGCCCTCTTGTCTGCAGAGTCGAGGTTGTATGCGTTTTGGCAACGAGCGACGCTTTTTAAAAGAGACGAGGCCACCGAGCTTTTGCGCTTGGTGGGCTTAGATTCGCAGGCGGACAAGGCCTGTTCGGCCTTGGCCTATGGGGACGTAAAGAGGCTGGAGCTTGCCATGGCGTTGGCCAACGAGCCCACCTTGTTGTTGATGGATGAGCCCACGGCGGGCATGGCCTCGAGTGAGCGCAACAACCTCATGGCGCTCACCAAAGAGTTGGTCATCGATCGCAAATCAAGGCCAAACGGCTTGGCCGTTTTGTTCACCGAGCACAGCATGGATGTGGTCTTTGGTTATGCTGATCGGGTGTTGGTCTTGGCCAGAGGCGAGTTGATTGCGCACGGCACGCCCCAAGAGGTGAGAGACAATGCCTTGGTTCAATCCGTGTACTTTGGTGGCGGTAAAACATTTGAAGGTGCGAGGGCATGAGTCAGTTTGAAGCCCCCCCTAACTTAAGCTCAAGCTCAAGCTCAAGCTCAAGCTCAAGCTCAAGCTCAAGCGCGGACCACGTCTTGCTTGAATGCAAAAACCTGTGCGCCTGGTACGGCGCAGCGCAGATTTTGTTTGATGTGAATTTGCAAGTCAAGCGTGGTGAAGTCGTGGCGCTCATGGGGCGAAACGGCGCGGGCAAGTCAACCACCTTGAAAGCCTTGATGGGTTTGATGCCCAAAAAGACGGGGGTGGTGAATTTTTTGGGTCAAGATCAAAGCCACTTTGAGCCCCACGAAGCGGCGAGACGCGGGCTTGGATTTGTGCCCGAGGACAGGCGCATATTTACAGATCTGACGGTGCTTGAAAATTTAAGTGTCGCGCGCCAAGGGGCGAGAAAATTTCCCAACGGACAAGATGCGCCCTATTGGGATTACGCTAATTTGGGCAAGCTTTTCCCCAATTTGGCTTCCATGCCGCACCGTCTGGGCTCGCACATGAGTGGCGGAGAGCAACAAATGTTGACGGTGGCAAGGAGCTTGATGGGCAACCCCTTGGTGCTCTTGCTCGATGAGCCCTCAGAAGGGGTTGCTCCATTGATTGTGGAGCAAATGGGGGAGATGATTTTGACCTTGAAGCGCCAAGGGGTGAGCATCTTGCTCAGTGAACAAAATCTTCATTTTGCGCAATGGGTTTCAGACCGAGTGTATGTGCTTGAGAAGGGGCAAGTCAGGCATCACTCGAGCATGCAAGCGTTGTCTGAAGATGGGCAAGCGCTCAAGGCCTATTTGAGTGTATGAGCGTGCTTACAAATTGGAGGGGTTTTTTTTGCTCAATCACAACTGCGCCTGATAGACTCACCAAGAGCCTAGGGTTGACTAGACATGGCAGGTGTTCTTTTATCTTTTAAGGAGTATTTCTATGACGGTTTCTAGACGTTTCTTGCTGAGCGCCTTGGGCGCTTCAAGCACTGTGGGTGCGGTGGCCTCTTTGGGTCTGATGTCCAACTCTATTTTCGCCGCGGGTAAAATCAAACCCGATGCGCAGTCGGTTTTGATTGTGGTGGATGTTCAAAACTGTTTCATCGAAGGCGGTACCCTGCCCGTCTCCAAGGGCTCTGAGGTCGTGCCGGTGATCAATAAACTCGGTGCCTCCTTTGCCAACATTGTGGTGACCCAAGATTGGCATACAGCGGGCCACGCCTCCTTTGCCTCGAGCTATTCGGGCAAGAAGCCTTTTGAGACCACCAAGCTTGGCTACGGCACTCAAGTCTTGTGGCCTGATCATTGTGTGCAGGGCACGCAAGATGCCGCTTTGCACAAGGACTTGAAGCTGCCCAGTGCGCAATTGATCATCCGTAAAGGTTATCACAAAGACATGGATTCTTATTCCGCCTTCACCGAAGCGGATGCCAAAACATCCACGGGTCTGTCGGGTTACTTAAAGCAGCGGGGCATCAAAACGGTCTACGTGACGGGTTTGGCCACGGATTTTTGCGTGGCGTGGACGGCCATGGACGCCAGAACCGCGGGCTTTAAGACCTATGTCATTGAAGATGCGTGCCGGGCGATTGATTTGAATGGCTCTTTGGCCGCGGCTTGGAAAAGCATGGGCGACAAAGGCGTTCAACGCATCCAGTCCAGCGACATCGCTTAAAGCTCACACCCTGCGCCCTACTTCGCCCTTCTTCGCCCTTCTTCGCCCTGATGAGAGTTTGACCATGACCCAAACCGTCACGATCAAGGTCAATGGACAAGTCAGGGCGCTTGAGCTCACGCCACAAGCAAGCTTGCTGCATGTGCTTAGAAATGATTTTGAGCTCAATGGCGCAAAATATGGGTGTGGCTTGGGGGAATGTGGCGCCTGTACGGTGCTTGTGGACCACCAGCCTGCACGCAGTTGTGTGATTCCTGCTCTCGGTGTAGGGGGCCGATCCATCACCACGCTTGAGGGCTTGCCCCTTTTAAACGCTCAAACCTCTCTAGACCCCTTGCACCCGGTGCAGCGTGCCTTCATCGACGCCCAAGGCACCCAATGTGGGTATTGTCTGAGTGGCATGATCATGATGACGGTGGCGCTCTTGCTTAAAAACGCACAACCCTCGCGCCAAGAGATGCTTGATGCGTTGTCAGGCAACTTGTGTCGTTGTGGTGCACATGTGGAAATTTTAAAAGCGGTTGAACTCTCGGTTCAATACACCAGGGAGCTTGATGGCGCCCGAGATGCGCAGACTGCTGAGCTTGCAAAGTCAGCCTCCGTGCCTTTGGAGCCGGGCACGACGCCGGGCACGACGCCGGGCACGACGCATGGTCAGACGTTCGGTCAGACGCTTGGTCAGACGTTGGCGAAGGCGCCTTGATGTTGATCGCACAAAACCCCTTTAAACGCCAAGACCTGCCCTTGATGCGGGGTGTCATTTGGGTCTCAAGACCTCCCGTCTCGCCACCCCTGGGCGCGAGCGGTCAACCGCCCTTTATCGCCTCTTCGCTTGATGAGGGTGCAGAGGTGTTGGTCGCTCTTTGGACGGACGCAAGCGTCACGGCCTTGCACGGGCATGTGGACATGGGAACGGGCCTAAGAACGGCGCTCACGCAAATGGTGGCCGAAGAATTGTTCCTTGACCTCTCACGCGTACACATGGTGATGGGCCACACCTCGGTGTCTCCCAATCAAGGCGCCACCATCGCCAGCAACTCCATCCAAACGCATGCCAAACCGCTTCAATGTGCCGCGGCCCAAATCCTTCAATGGGGGCTTGATCAGAGTGCCCACTACTTTGGCGTCTCCGTCAGTGATGTGCTCTACGGCGAAGAGGGCTTTCATGTCTTGGCCACTGGCAATGAAGCCTTGGACCTTTTTTACCAGACTGCGCAAAAAAGGGTTCTGCCCTGGTCTGAGTTGCTCTTTGATCAAAACATCGCTTTGCAACTGGATTTGAACGCACCGCTCAAAGACCGCCAGGCGTATCGGCTGGTTGGACAAGCCGTGCCTCGCGTGGACATCCCACTTAAAGCCCAAGCACAGTTGACCTTTGTGCACGACATGCGCATAGAGGGCATGCTGCATGGCCGTGTGGTGCGGCCTCCCTACGCCGGTGTGGACAGTGGGGACTTTGTTGGCAAGACGCTACTGAAGGTGGAGTGCGAATCGGTTAGCCATGTGCCAGGCCTAAGAGCGGTGGTGGTGCAAGGGGACTTTGTGGGGGTGGTGTGCGAGCGCGAGGAGCATGCCGAGCAAGCCATGAAAGAGTTGGTGGTGCACTGGAAGTCTTGGCCTGGCGTGGGTTCGTTGCAAGACACCGAGAATGCGCTCTCCAAGCAAGCGTTCACTGAGCGCGAATTGATCAACGACGGAGACGTGCAAAGCGCTATGCAAAGCGCAGCCGTCTCTTTGAGCCAAACCTATGTCTGGCCCTACCAGATGCACGCCTCCATTGGCCCCTCTTGTGCGTTGGCCCAATGGTGCTCAGACGAGGAGTTTCAAGCCACGGGGACACGCATGCGCGTGTGGGCTGGCACACAAAACCCGCATGTGCTCAGAGCTGATTTGGCCTTGATTGCAGGCACGGTGGACGCAAGCGTTGAGGTCATTCGCATGGAGGCAGCAGGCTGCTACGGCAGAAACTGTGCCGACGATGTGGCCGCTGACGCGGCCCTTCTCTCCAAGGCCTTGAAGGCCCCGGTGCGCGTGCAATTGAGCCGCGAGCAAGAACATGCTTGGGAGCCCAAGGGGGCGGCGCAAGTCATGAAGGTGAGAGGCGCACTGGACAAAGAAGGCCATGCCCTGGCCTATGACTTTTTAAGCGCCTTTCCCTCCAACGGGGCACCCACCTTGGCGCTTTTGCTCACCCGTCTCATTGAACCCGTGGCCAAGGTCTATGAGATGGGCGACAGAACGGCGAGACCGCCCTACGAGTTTGCCCATTTGCGTGTGCGGGTGCAAGACATGGCGCCCATTTTGCGGGCCTCGTGGCTTAGAGGCGTATCGGCCCTTCCCAACTCCTTTGCCCATGAGTCTTTCATGGATGAATTGGCCTTTGAGGCCCGAGTCGATCCTGTGCAATTTAGGTTGCAGTCCTTGAGTGACAGCAGAGCGGGTGAGTTGTTAAAGGCCACGGCTGAGAAAGCGAATTGGATCAACCACACCCGACCTCAGCAACAAGAAAGCGATGCACGCGATGCAAGCGATGCAAGCGATGCAAGCAAACCAAGCGAAGGTGCTTGGCTAAAGGGCCAAGGCGTCGCCTATGCAAGGTACGTCCACAGCAAATGGCCGGGCTTTGGCGCGGCCTACTCGGCGTGGGTGGCCGATGTGCAGGTCAACCCCAACACGGGCGAAGTGCATGTGAACAAAGTGGTCGTGGGACACGATGCGGGCATGCTGATCAACCCCCAGGGTGTGGAGCATCAAGTCAACGGCAATGTGATTCAAACGACCTCCAGAGCTTTGAAGGAGGACGTGCAAACAGACCCCCAAACTGGTTCGGTGCAAAGTCTTGAATGGGGCAGCTATCCTATTCTCAACTTCAGGCAAGTCCCCGTGATTGAAGTGCTGCACATGCCGCGCCAAGATCAAGACCCCTTGGGTGCGGGCGAGTCGTCCTCGGTGCCCGGGACCGCAGCCATTGCAAACGCCATTTTCGATGCCACTGGGGTGCGTTTTAGAAACCCGCCCTTCACGCCCGACAAAATCTTGGCGGCTTTGAATCCTTTGGGTCATGAGTCAAAACCTGCAGGCGCATTCAAAGACCCCTCTCCAATCGGTTTGGGCGCTCGGGTTTGGGGCTCAAAGGCCCAAGCGTTTTTTGCAAATCATCCTGTGCGCGCGTTGACGCTGAAAGGTGTTGCAAAGGGCGTCATGGGTTTTGGCGTTCAGAGCCTGGGTGTCTTGTCTGCAGCCTTTCTCTGCGCCTTGGGCTGGGTGCTTTATGGCCCGAACTTGAACGCCAATTTGCAACTCACTGCGCCGGTCAATTTGTCGATGTATGGGCCCAAGATGATTGAGCGTGGTGCTCAATTGGCGTTGATGGGCAACTGCCAGGGCTGTCACACCCAAGAGGCGGGTTTGCTGAACGCTGGGGGTCGCCCCATACCAACGCCCTTTGGGGTGATCTACAGCTCCAACATCACGCCCGATGCGCAAACGGGCATTGGGGGCTGGAGCTACAAGGCCTTTGAGCGGGCCATGCGTGAGGGCATCTCAGCCAAGGGCCATCAGCTCTACCCGGCGTTTCCTTTTACGTCCTTTAAGAGCATCAATGACGAAGACATGATGTCCTTGTATGCGTGGACCATGTCGCAAACGCCCGTGGCCTCTGAGCCCAAGCCCAACACCCTCACCTTTCCATTCAATCTTCGTGGGTTGATGAAGATGTGGAATGCACTTTTTTTAGAGCAAGCCCCACCTAGGCTTGCCAACACCTCCTCAGCGCTTTTATTGCGTGGAGCGTACTTGGTCAACAGTGTGGGCCATTGCAGTGCCTGTCACACCGAGAGAAACATCTTGGGGGCAGAAAAGCGTGGGACACAGGACTTGCAAGGCGCTTACGTCAATGGTTGGTATGCGCCTGCATTGAGTGTGAACAATGCGGCACCCCTGCCTTGGACGCAAGAGGATTTGTACCGTTATCTGAGAACGGGCCACACCGAGTACCACGGCGTGGCCTCGGGCCCCATGGGGGAGATCGTCCAGTCTTGGGCAGGTGTGCCGGATGAAGATCTCTTGGCCATGTCGGTGTATTTGGGCACGAAGATGAACCCCGCAGGTTTAAGCGATGCCTCCCTTCTAAGCAAGGCCAAAGAGCGGGTTGACGCCTCCAAGCTCAAAGAAGAAGTCAACACAGGACTGAGTGTGGGGCAAAGACAGTTTGAGGGAAGTTGTTGGAGTTGTCACCATGAGGGCGGCGGGCCCAATTTGTTGGGCACGAACGCCTCTTTGTCCTTGAACACCAATGTGCACAGTGCCACGCCGAACAATCTGATTCAAATCATCTTAAAGGGCTGCCCAAGTCCTGCAGGCAAAGATTTGGGCTTCATGCCTGCGTTCAAAGACAGCTTGAACGCGGCCCAAATCAAAGACCTTGTGCATTACGTTCGGGGCCGGTTTGCACCTGAGCAACCCCCTTGGTCCAAAGTCTCCCAAGAGATCGATCAAGTTTTGAGGGCTGAAAAACTCAGATGAATGAAACAGGTCTGGTTGGAGGGGTTTTAAGTGGTGAAATTAAGGTAAGCCCTTAGGCAGTTCACGCGCGTGTCACTATATATTCATACCCTAACCCCAAGCTTAAAGTCGGTGCGCTAAACTCAAACAACACCCACAATCTTAAAGAGCCCAAAGGCTTTGCGTCCCATGAACACCCTTAATCGTTGAAAGATCGAAAAATGACACAATCTCTCATGGCTCAAACCAAAAGACCGGGCGTCTTGGCCGTTCACTCTTTGGATGAATATGTGCTTGAGGTCCCTAGCCTTGAAGACGCCAAGAAGTTCTACACCGATTTTGGTTTGAACGTGGTCGATGAGGGCGAGCAAGTTGCCTTGTACGCCCACAACAACCCGCACCGCTATGCCACCCTTAAAAAGGGTACAAAAAAGGGCCTGCTGTGGCTCAGCTTTGGCATCTATGCGGAAGATTTGCAGGCTTTTAACGAACACATTGACCGCGCTGGGATCCAACGTGTGGCGCCCATGGACACGGATTCAAAGGACAGCATTTGGATCGAGTCAAGTGACGGCTTTCCCGTTCAAATCAAAGTGGCCATGAAGTCCTCCCCTTCCGCCCAAGCGCCCAGGGTGTTTGAGCCTGTGTGCAAAGGCTCGGGGCGCGCACCGGCGAGCTCCAAGGTCGCTCAAGTTCACCCCTTGTTCATGTCACACGTGTTGATTTTTACCAAAGACGTTGAAGTGTCCCTTAAGTTTTACGCTGACGTCTTGGGTTTGCGCTTGTCGGATTCGTCGGGTGAGGAGAAGTTGGGCATTGCGTTCATGCACTCGCCCCATGGCAGTGACCATCACTTGCTGGCCTTTTTGGGCTCAGAGCACTTTGGCTTTCACCACAGCAGTTGGACGGTGGAGTCCATTGACAAGGTGGGGCTGGGTATGAAGCAGATGAACGAGGCTGGGCACACCTACGGCTGGGGTGTGGGCCGACATGTTTTGGGATCGAATTATTTTCGCTACACGCGAGATCCATGGGGCAGCTATGTCGAGTACTCCTTTGACATCGATTTTGTGCCTCATGATCACGACTGGCCCGCTCAAAATCACCCGCCCCAGGACTCCTTTTACCTATGGGGCCCGGATGTGCCAGCGGAGTTTGGTAAAAACTTTGAGACGCACTGAAAGGGCAAAAGTCCGATCGATACATTGGCCCCCCGCTCAATGGTGAGTAGCTAGTGGGGTGTGACTCAAGCCAAGGTGTTGACGTTCTTGCCCAGGCCCGTGAGGCCAGATAAAGTGTCGTTGCCTGTGCGCTCGGATGCATCTAGACCATCCAAGACACCAAAGAGACTCATGCTGGTTTGGGCTTTGATGCTGTTCAAAATCGCTTGAGGGTTGGGCTTGGAGCCCTTATAGGCGTTGAAGGCGTTGTAGGCATTGGAGGCATTGGAGGCATTGGAGGCATTTGCACTGCTGCCAGTGCTCGTCGTGTTTGAACTCAAAGAAGAGGCCAAGGCTTGCCCGCCTTGAAGTCCCGAGGCCAAGCTCTGGGCGCTCTTTAAGTCACCCGACTTCAATGCCGCCCCCAATTGTGCAAAGCTGGAGTTCAAGTTTTGCATCAAATACTTGCCCCCTTGGGTGCTTGAGAACTGCGTAAAAGCCTTTTGAGCACCCGCCAAGTCGCCTGATTTCAAGCTGGCAAAGAGCTGCTTGGCGCTTTGGTTGCTCTTTTGGGTATCCGACTGGTGTCCATTTAAGATGTTGGTGGTGGCCGTGTTGAGATTGAGACCCATGGTTTTGCTCCGTTGTGAACAAGGCTTCTTCTTTTGACTTCAAAGCATCAGAAAATTGGGCCAAAATTTGCCGCTTTGTTGGGCGTCAAAGGGGGCTTTTGCTTGGTATTGAGGAGACTGCAAGCTCTGTGCCATGAGCAAAGGGACAGATGGGGGCAGGTAGGGCCATGTGGGGCCATGTGGGGCCAGGTGGGCAGTCCTGGATCATTGCACGTGTAAGCGATCATTCATGCGATCTTTTAAGCGCACGTGCAAAGCTCTAATACCCCGCCTTGGACCCTGCTCTTTTGTGGGCAAACAAGCCCGCGGCCTTGGCACCTTGTTGCTTGAAACGCTCTCGCCTGGCCACCTTGGGGTCCACTCTCAAGGACTTGGTGATCTCTAAGCGGTCCGTGCTTTGAAGGACCGCATCA
>Ga0114971_10002593_pt1 | contig 12452 bp, 6 predicted proteins | sample M_140625_MF_Meta_FD_87320 | JGI IMG/M metagenome (GOLD analysis project Ga0114971, IMG submission 87320) | Freshwater microbial communities from Lake Montjoie, Canada to study carbon cycling - M_140625_MF_MetaG | ecosystem: Environmental > Aquatic > Freshwater > Lake | place: Lake Montjoie... | reverse complement strand
TCAAATCGTAACTTCGACTTGGGTGGCGTTCCTGCATGCACACCTTTTCGTGACTTGGCCAATCGCCCCTTGGGTTTTGGTGAAAGCGAAGCTGCCTTCGGCGAAAGCGAAGCTGCCTCTGGCGAAAGCGAAGCTGCCTTTACTTCCAGTTCTGCAGACAGATCTCCGTTGTCTACGCCATACGAAAAAAAGGTAGACGCATCCAAGGCTTCAATAAGAGCATCTTCGAGATCGTCCACGAAGGGGACCGATATATCGTTCTGAAACAGCTGTTTCCATACAGATTGATAGCCGACAGAGCCATCGTATAGGCACAACGGATTTTTGTAGAATCCGTTCTGGCTTCCAATTGCTGACCAGGCGCCGCTCAGATCGAGTGGACCCGAAGAATCGAGACGGCTTTCCAGCAGATTCAAGCACCCATATAAGTGGTTTTCAAAGAAGATCCCAGGATTTGACTGGTATTCTTGAACAATGATAGAAACAGTGCCTGAGAGGTCCATTGTTTCCATCACATATATATACGTTTAGGTCGTTACTAGAATGCAGGGGCATAGCGAGTGACATTCGCATCCGTAAGGCCCGCTACACGAACTGGGCGATTGCGATCAGGCTTCACATCCTGGACGGGCCTGATATGGAGGGGGCGGTGCACCGGTCCCCCAGGAATGCCGATGGCCCCGATGTCTCCACGGTACTCCTTCACGTCCACCACATTGCCTGAGGCATCCTGCACACACTCCTTCTTCAAGCCCGCTCCTGAAGCGCCAAACTCGCGCATAGAGCCGACAATTTCAGCACCCAGTTCTGCCTGGTGCGTCAGAGGCACCTTCTCCACGCCGCCGTGAGGAAACGTCAGAGATCCGCCTGGGAGCGCCGAAAAGGTCTTGGCGCCATAGCGATCCTGCTTGGTCGGATTGTTGAAGAGGCGGGGACTGCGATTCCAATTGCCCACATCATTGTCTGTTCTGCAATTATAGGCGTCTTCCCTTAGAACAGACTGGGGCATGGCCAGTTCCTGTACAAAGGCCGAGGTTGGGCGATGATGCCGCACCACGGTCGAATTTGCCACATACATGTCACTGTCGCGCCTAGGCACAAACTCCTTTGTCTGACACCATCGATCCAAGGTGCGATCCAGATAAAAGAGCTTGGACTCATTATTAATAGCGGCCGAGTAGCGCCCGGGCGGATAGAATTCGCCGCCCTTCGGGAACACCATATCCTTCGGAGGCAGCGGAGCCATGGTGGCCGGCGCAGAGGTCACGTAGTCTTTGCATATACGGACATAGGGGCGGAAATCGAGTGGAAGATCCACGTGCTGATTGGGCAAAATATACTTGCGGAGCATCTGCGTCGGATCCCAGTGGCTCGTCAGACAGACGGGTGGAAAGAGCTCATTCGCCGTTCCTGCGGCTGCAAACGGGTACTGCTCAGGGCGTTCCGCATCTCTATGAGGAACGCTAACTTGTACCTGACTCATCTCTTCTCTTCTCTAGGCATGCAAAGAAATAGTGCTTTTTGTCTCAATAGGGAACTTCACGCCTTTCACACAAGGCGCCTCTTCAAAGAGGGCCTCCAATGCATTCTGTGTCGTACAGTATCGCTCGTCCTCCAGAATATAGGTGGGCGGTAAGGGAAAGCCATTGAATGTGGTGGCGGATGCACTCGTATAGGCGCCCATATTCGGAATAACAAAGATGTCGCCGACCTGGTATTCGGGTGCGTTCTCTTCCAGAGTAATGAGATCGAGAGAGTCGCAGGTCTTCCCGAAGAACAGGGCCTGCTTCCCCGTAACCGTGCCTCTTGACCCGAGAACGCGCCAGGCCGGCTTTGCATGATCAAAGACAATGGAGGAGAACTGGCCATAGACGGAGTCGTCGAGCAGATAGCGAATCCGATCCTTGCTCACCTTCTTAAAGACAATGGGGCATAGCATCATCTGCACGGGCGCCGAGAAGAAGCGGCCCGGCTCGGCGATCCATGTAGAGGGCCTGCGAGGCCACGAAGCCATGGCCAGCCGAATAGAGGCGGCGGTCTCCGTAAAGGCCGCTTCGGAAGGCAAGAATCCGCCGCCAATGTCAACTAGTGGCATGTCACACCCTATTCGTTCTTGAAAGAGCCGGCACTGCAGGATCGCATTTGGAAAAGCCTGCGGATCGGTCGAATTGGATCCCACATGAAAACTCACCCCACCAAACGGCAGGCCATGGAACCGAAGAGCCTCCATAATCCGTTTCCATTCCTCCTGTGCAGCACCGAACTTGATGGAAAAGGGGCTCCGAGCTCCTCGGTCGTCCACGGCCAGCCGTACAAGAACAGAACAGGGCGTTTTCTCAGCCGCCAATTGCTCCACACCCTCCACGGAGTCCGTTGTCGTTCGGCGAACTCCTAGATTGAGGGCGACCTGTAAGTCAGTAGATGCCTTCATCGTATTCGCATACAGGATATCGGAGGGCTGAAAGCCGGCCGCCAACACCGTCTGCATTTCGCCGGGACTTGCACAATCGACCTTCAGACCGAGGGGCTGCATCCATTTCAGCAGAATAGGATGGGGGTTCGATTTGACGGCGTAGAAGGGCTGTACGAGAGGCAGGTGTTGGCGCCAGAGATTCCATTGCTTCAAGAGCGCGCGGCGGCTGATAAAAAGTGCAGATTTCAGTGTGATAATAGAGAGAAACATTATTTAATATTTAGGCTGGTGTGCTAATCAGTTCGTCGATCTGCAGAATGCCGTTCCAGTTGGTTGTGCTGTTATTTGGCATAAAGGGATAGAGTTTGCTCAGAGGCACCATCGTGTCCAATAAGAAGTTGAAGGAGAAATGGTCGAGACTCGCCAGAGGGGAGGTCACAGGAAAGCGGGCCGGAATCTGAACAATGGTTTGGGTGACGGAGCCGGCGCGGGAGCCCTGGGTTAAGAGTTTGCCGAACACTTTTTTGCATTCACCCGTTCCTTCATTCGAAATTGTATAATCTTCTTTGCCTCCTATATCCATTGTATTGAGTGACTGTTCTTCATTGAGCTGCAAGTAGATATTGTTCGTTGCAGGAGAGGCCGTAAGACCTTCGGTCACATAGATATTAAGGATATTGTTAGGACTCGTAGTTGCAAAGAGCTGATAAAAGACCGTATTGTAGATGTATTCGGAGGGCAGACAACTGTAGAAATTGGTCAAATCTGCGTTCATAACAATGCAGCAACTAGCGTCACTGGTAATGGGTGAAATAGATCGAAGATCGGTTTCAGCGGGTGAGGACGCATAGTGGATTGAACGGTCGTTATAGAATGTGACGCCGCCCGTACCCTTTTTCCCGAGATAGGCTGTGCCGGCCAAGAGGGAGGGCGGAAACACGGTTGCATATTTGGCGTTCACGTAGCTGCGTGTTGCCTCCTGCGACGCACTAGTGACCGATGCAATGTCATTTACAATTGCCGTATGGGCTGAATACGCCTCGACAAAGGACTGATAGAGGGTGGGGAAGGAGCTGTTGCGATTCAGGGCCTGCAGATGCTGGGCGTAGGGCTGCGTAAATCCGCGCGTTTCTGTGAGGACCTGGGACGCGTCCTGGACGAGATTGGCCAAGGTCAGGGCGCTAAAGGAGGCAGGAAAGGAACGGAGTGAGGCCGTTTGCTGAATAACAGGGACGGTCAGAGTAAACAGGCTTTCGTCGGAGACCTTTGTTTGATTTGTATTTAACAGACGTTTGGGCTGAAGCGTTACAACAGACTCGGGATTGGCCAAATAGGCGGCAGAATAGCGATTGTAGGGGACGCCGACCTCCACGAGGGCCTGGTTCACCTGATCGGCCAATGCATTTACAGCCGCTACCTTTTCGTTCTGCCGTGCTTGTAAAACTCCATACTGCTGAACAGTATAGCCGCGATTGGCCACGGCCCGTTGGAAGTTCTGCTGATGCGCAATCTGGATATCCTTCTGAATGGTGGGATGCAGATCAGTGTGAACGGCGCTTATCGATTTCGTAGCTGGATTGTAGGACCACTGATAGGTGTTGATGGGACAATATTCGAATGTGTTCATGCGCCGAAGTTGTTGCAGAAGTGAGACATTCTGATACAACACGGTATAATAGTAGTCGCTGCCGAGACCTTCGAAGGCCTGGAGAGCGCGCTGCTGCAGCGTATCGAGCGATGTCCCGCCTAAATCGAGGAATTTGGCATCGTAGTCGGTATAGAGGGCCGCGCGAAGTACGGGGAAAAAGTAGGCCACGAAGATCTCCCGTTCCGTGGGGATGCCGGTTGCCGTGAAGGCGTTGGGGAGATAGTCCTGGAGGAGCTGTGCCTTCGTGGCCGTTGTCAGAAAGGTTTTTGTGGAAGGGCTGTAATAGTAGAGCCCTGGATCGTTGAAGAGGTGACCGACCTGTTGACTCGTCTGAAAGAGCTGTCGATGCGCTGCATAGGAAATGAGATTGAAGGGGGGCGTCGTGTTGAGTTGTCGATTCATCTCATTCGCAAGTTCGAATTTGTCGTACTGGCCAGTGGGAACCTGAAAGGTGTGGAGCAGGGGTTGCGAAGGCGCTGTGGGATTTGTGCGACCTTGTTCTGTAAAACTGCCGCCTCGAAGGGATCCGACCATGCTTCGCGAATTCGAGGAATTGTTGCCGAGACAGGTGTAGCAGTTGGAGAAGTCGAAACCGGTCTGTGTGACGGCATAGTTTGCCATCATCAGATTGATACTTGAACTATCCGTGATGGAATTCAGAAAATAGGGGAAATTGATCTGGACAAACTGTATTTGCGTAATGTTTTTGTAGACACGGGGTGTTTTCAATTTAAAATAGGTGGACAGGGGATAGACACTGACATCCCGATTTGTACTCGTGAAACTGAACAGGGACGTCTGCACGGTCTGACTCGGGGCCGTGGAGGGGAAATAGGCCATTAGACTGCTTGTGGAATCGCCCGATGCCTCATAGTCGTAGCCCATGGATTTTTGGAAGGACTGGTAGAAGAGCTGGTCCTGATTCGTAGGAAGGGGAGGGCCCGCCGCGCGCACAATGGCGTAGCGGGGATCATCGAGGCCTCGGACGGCGTTGTCCTGGAATCCGATCGAGGAGGAGTCATCGCTATCCGTCGTATCGGAGTCATTCTCGTCCTCGTCCTCATCGTCTTTATCTGTAAAGGGCCGGTAATAACCGGGCGTATAGGACATAGAGACTGTTACCCTAGCCGCATATTTTCTTTAGATTGTAACGATCTAAAGAAAAATAAGGGGGACCAATAGCAACAGTCGCAATGGATATTGTGGACACAACTACAAAGCGGGGGGTCAAGGAAGAGGTAAAGCAGATTGCCGTTGAGGGCTCGCTGAAAGGCACGGACACCATCTATATGTCCAACAACATCAATCCATACACGGTGATGCCCTTGTCGCCGAATCAGGTGAACGGTCAGACGAATACGCCCACCGTGAGTGCCGATTTCATTGTGCCCTTTACGGCTGGGAATACAATTCAAGTGAATGGTAATATGAATATAGGAGGCACAACGGGCGTCTTTACAGGATTTACATTTCAATATATAAATCAGTCGATTTATCCGTATACAATCTATGATTTCACAAATTCTGTATTTGCATCAACATCGATTACAGGCAATGAACCGACGTTCTCGATTGGATTTGCGGCGAATCAAGGAACGGTTGATTATACGAGCGGCAGGGTGATTTTCAATACAGAGAACGTGACCCCTTATTCGATGCGCTTAAACGGGGGCCTGGGCATCGGCGTAGATCCGGGCCCCTATGCGCTCAACATTCAAGGCGATGCAAGATTGAGTGGCAACCTAGACATTGGCTCGGTAACAGTCGACACTCTCGGCGTAGGTACCCCTGTTACACCTGGCTATGTCTTCGATGTCTCGGGACTCGCTCAGTTCCGAAGTAATATTGTCGCGCTCCAGGATATTTCGGCGGCGGGAACGATCACGGCCAACACCCTGTTAGCAGGCCGGCGGCTTCAAACAACCTTTGATGCAGACATCGGAACAACGCTTCTTGTGAACAGCACGTCTAGGTTGTCGGGCAATGTAGGAATTGGCAAAGCTGCTTCGACAACCTATGCCCTCGATGTCTTGGGCTCCACAAATGTATCGACTACATTGTTCACAACGAATGCAAACATTCGTAACAATGTGGACATGAGCGGAAATCTCTTTATCGCGAATCAGATCGGAAATCCATCTGTCACAGGAAATGTAGGCATTGGTATACCAGCTGTACTAATTGGTTCTAGTAATAATTCCCTTTCTGTCGGAGGAAATGTAGATGTTAGGGGAAATACATATCTAGAACAAAAACTGGTGATAGGCAAAGATACTAGTCATACCTTTGGCTCCGAAGCACTGTATGTTGCTGGTAGTTCTATTATGACAGGTGCGTTCACGGTAGGAACCGTTTTAGTCAATGCTGCATCGATCTTTAATGGCACTGTAACCGTTCAGCAAAATGCATTTTTAAATCAAAAGGTGTCGATTAATTCAGCTGGCCGTTCATTTGGCACCGAAACACTCTATGTCAGTGGCGAATCTATTATGGCAGGTCCGCTCACTGTTGCAAACAACTACGCGTCAACCTTTACTGGCACTGCAACCGTTCAGCAAAATGCATTTTTAAATCAAAAGGTGTCGATTGGTTCAGCGGCCCATATATTTGGCACCGAAACACTCTATGTCGGTGGCGAATCTATTATGGCGGGTACGTTCACGGTGGGCTCCGTTCCAGTCAATGCTGCATCGGTCTTTAACGGAAATGTAACAATAACAGGCACTCTGAATTCATCAGGGGGCGGATCCCAGGCAAGTGCAGATATTTCAGGAAATTTAACCGTTGGCGGCACCTCTATTCTGAAAGGGCCCGTATACGCCTACAGTATACTCGATGTCTCGGGAACAAGCCTGTTGAAAGGGGATGTGACCCTCACGAAAAATCTCAATGTAACAGGAACAAGCCTGTTGAAAGGAAACACGACACTTTGGGGAAATCTCGACGTTTCGGGGAACCTCGATGTGTCAGGAACAAGTCTGTTGAAAGGAAACACGACTCTTTCGGGGAACCTCGACGTAACAGGGACAAGTCTGTTAAAAGGAAATGCGACGCTTAGGGGAAATCTCGATGTTTCGGGCAATCTCGATGTGTCAGGAACAAGTCTGCTCAAAGGAAATACGACTCTTTTGGGGAACCTCGACGTAACAGGGACAAGTCTGCTGAAAGGAAACACAATTCTTAGGGGGAATCTCGATGTCTCAGGCAATCTCGATGTCTCGGGCTCAGCCCTCATTGCAGGCGACCTCAATTACAATGTCGCCACGGAACGCATCACCTATCAGTCAACACCGTATAATAATGGTCTGAGTCCTACAAGCCCTGGATACTGGGCTCTCTCGGGCAATCTAATCGATCTGAATATGCCTCTTCAGCCCACTATGTATATCATCGACGGATCTGCTGCCCTCATCGATATGTCCGTGAATCTAGTCACGGTAGCCTATACACAAATCCCTGGAATGACCTACACCTTTGTGGCACGACGCACGACAGGAGCTGGCCATCGACTCATCTATCCCTATGTGACAGGTACTCATACAACATTCATACCAGCCCCTATCAGTACCACGCTCGTATGTATAGGGGATAATGACTATTCATCCAACTCATAGATCCCATTTTAATGTATCTATAAATCAGGGATGGACGCAGGTGCCTTAACAAGGCTCAAGATTCTACAACGACTGACCAGTGATACGCGGATCTATACGGCAGCTATATTACAACTGGGATATTGTGAAGCGCCGTGTCCTCCGCCGGCAGTAGGGCCTACAGGGCCTTTTGGGCCTACAGGATCCATAGGCACTCAGGGGCCTGCAGGGTCAGGATCCATTGGTGCGGCAGGTCCTAGAGGTAGTATAGGTTCCAATGGCACGAGTGGAACGACAGGCCCTACAGGAAATCAGGGACCTGTGGGCCCTGCAGGTATTTCTGGAACCACGGGAAGTCTGGGACCCGTGGGCCCGACAGGAATACGGGTTCTAGGGGATTCAGGACTCAGAGGTACAGTAGGAGGCGCAGGGTCGATAGGTCCCCTTGGACCTATTGGACCCAGAGGCGTTCAAGGAAGTGTAGGAGCTGCGGAGACACAACAAGGATTTCAAGGACCGACAGGGATTCGAGGCGCGCTCGGAACAATCGGAACAATCGGAATTCAAGGAATTCGGGGACCCTATGGCACCTCTCCAGGAGGTATGGGTGGAGTTACAGGGCCCGGTGCAATCGGAAGCGTCTATGGTTCCATTCGAGTCAGTTTGGGAACAAACAGTAATTTCAATTTCTCGACCGCGAGTGTGAATTTACCAGCCTCCTTTGCAACCAGTTTCTCTGGAACAGACGACGCCTCTTCGTGTTCTATCAGCTTGGCAAGTACGTATACAGTCGCCAATCTACCACGAGTATTTATGACAGCCTATATTGTATTTGGCGGGAGCTATCTCAATTTACAGAGTCGATTCGGGTATTATTTACCGCCGCCTCCTGCCCCTGCACCGGTTGGCAACGGAGCCACGATCATACTTACAGGGTCGCCATTTACTATGACTCTCAGTAATATTACAACAACTACCTTTCCTGCAAATGGATTGCTAGGCGGATATGCACTCTATATCTATCTCCAAATTCTGAATTAATGGCAACCTAAACATATATAGTCTGGTAATAGGAGATTCAGATGTGTAATTGTGGAAATGGCTGTTCAAGTGGCTGTGGAAGTGGTGGTGTAACCGGTCCCGCCGGCCCTCAGGGACCTCAAGGGCCCCAGGGCCCCACGGGATCAGGTGGGGGTGGCGTAGGATCCACGGGTCCCACGGGAATCCAGGGGCCCACGGGATCGACTGGCTCTACAGGTACCACAGGTATTCAGGGGCCTACAGGAGTGACAGGAGCCGCAGGATTCACCGGCTCCACGGGAGCTACAGGCATTCAGGGGCCTGCAGGAACGAAAGGAGATACGGGAGCTACGGGCCCCACGGGCTTTACTGGAGTAACGGGGTCCACGGGAGCTACTGGGTCCACTGGTGTAACAGGTATAACAGGGCCTTCAGGTGCTGCTGGCCCGACGGGACTTACGGGCATGACAGGCCCCACAGGCATGACAGGTCCTACAGGCCCGACAGGCCCTACAGGCACAACGGGGCCTACCGGCCTAACGGGGGTCACAGGTCCTACGGGTGCAACAGGGGCTTCGGGAAGTTTAATCGGCACGCTGAGTGTACCTGTCAATAATCCTACTAGTAATAATTTTAACTTTGCAGGATTGGTCTCAACACTTCCTGCTTCATTTGCAACGAGTGTTATTGCAAACCCTGCAATTCCGACAACTTCCTTCATCATCAATTTAAATCCTAGATTTACTTCATCAAATCTACCTATTTTTATTGTATCAGGCTATATATTTAGCACAACCGCAGGATATATTGATGTTCAGCGCCTATTTGGTTCTAATGCATCACCTTCCCTTATTACAATCAATCCGGCAGTTACTACGCTAACATTTCAACTTATAACTTCAAGCAATTTTCCTGCGAATGGCAATGATAGTGCTGGATATGGCCTGTATATTCAGTTTCAGATTCTTAATTAAATTACAGTAATCGCAAAAATCTAATAAAATCATTCTCACAGGAATAATTTCATTAGATTCTTAACACACTAACAGTAGATGGCACTAAACCCTCCGATCTGTTTGGAGGTGCTATACGGGGGCGACGGTGGGCAAGTTGGGGATGAGTATACAACAACCTTTACAATTTATGGGTTCGGCCAGGGGTATAATGGGGGGGTTGACTTTTATGACTGCCGAAATATTGCAGTCGGCATGTGGACATTTAACAATCCAAATGGATATGCCTTTCGAATTAAACAGATAACTAGTGTAACACAGACAACCTGTACGGTTGTATTGGAAGATGTGAGTGGATTTAACGCGCGATTGGATCCAGCGGGGAGTGGAGGAGGCCCCTTTTATAATTCAAACGGATATGTGTTTGAACTCAATCTTAACTCCCTCGCCGTTTTATCTGCAGTTAATGATTTAAATACCAACTGGGTTGATTCAGTTCTTGCGCGCTTCATCTACTTGCAGACTCAGAGTGGTTCAGGGGGCGGCGGCACTGGTTTTACGGGATCAACAGGGGCCACGGGATCTACAGGTCAAACAGGATCTACAGGTCAAACAGGATCTACTGGATCTACTGGATCTACTGGATCTACAGGAGCTACAGGATCTACAGGTCAAACAGGATCTACAGGATCTACTGGATCTACTGGATCTACAGGAGCTACAGGATCTACAGGTCAAACAGGATCTACAGGAGCCACTGGATCTACAGGAGCTACAGGAGCCACTGGATCTACAGGATCTACAGGATCTACAGGTGCAACGGGTCAGGCAGGTCTGCAAGGAGCCACTGGCACCTTGATCCTATCTGGATCTACAGGACCCAGCTCTACCGACGGCAAAGTCGGCGACTTCTATTTTGATCTCTCGGGCGTGACCCTGTTTGGCCCCAAACTGAATGACGGCATCGGAAGCCTGGACTTTGGCTCCAGTGGTCAGAGTGGTACTAATCTACACCGCATCTATTATCCGCTCGATGCCTTGACGTTCGGTACTCAGCCCTTTACAGTCGAAGGCTGGTACTATTTAAGCGGCGACTATACGGGTTCAGGGACGCGTATCTTTTCGTTGGGCAGCAATCCAAGTGAAACACTCTCCATGGGATTCGAGGGATGGAATGGCAGCACGAATACTCAAATCTATATCAATGTTAATTTTCCTTCAGCTCCCACACAATTGATTGTAAACTATACGCAAGTCTATGCCGCATGGACAAGTTTTGCTCTTGTACGTGACAGCGGCAACAACCTCAGCTTGTACATGAATGGCACGCGGGTTATTACACAGAATATCGGTGCACTAAATATTCAAAATTCGACCGATAATTTCACAATTGGCGCCCCCAGTAATGGGAATGGTACACCATTCTATGGCCAAATTACCAACTTCCGCGTCTCCTTAGGGGCTGCCGTGTACTCGGGCGCCTCCTACACAGTCCCTCTTCAGCCCCTATCCGTCCTTCCGTCAACCGCCCTGCTCTTGCTCAATACATCGCCGGCCACTCTTTTGACTGATGCAAGCCCCAATCATCTCATTGCATCCAATATTGGGAATGTCTACAGTCCCAATTCACCGTTTCCGAGCCCATGGAATCAAGGTGTGAATCTAAATGGTGCTACAGGACAGACAGGATCTACAGGAGCCACAGGAGAAACAGGAGCAACTGGTCAAACAGGAGCAACAGGAGAAACAGGATCGACAGGCCAAACAGGATCAACTGGTCAAACAGGCCAAGCCGGTTCCTATGTCATATTCACACCTCTCAATTCCAATTCCGTGAACGCCTCCAGTACGCAATTGATGGAGGTAGATTTTTCAGGACAAGCACAATACGTCTCGACCGGTGCCCAATTGTATGTGACCAGTACAGCGATTGTCTATCCTTGGAGTCCTGCTCCAACCGTATACCAAACAGCAGATGTTGTAACAGATGGGAACGAATATTATAGTTTGATTTCGGGACCCGGAAATTCGGGAAGTAATCCTGCTGCCGACCCTATTCGTTGGTATAATGTACTGCCGTGGAGTGCATCGTCAACCTATAATCAGCCCAATGTTGCCATATCAAATGGGAGTTTCTATAGATGGCTGGGGCCAAATGGCACGAATACAGTCACGGCGCCCCAGTACAATCCATCGCAGTGGCTGCTGACCCTCTCCTCAGGATCGGGCTATGTGACGGTTGTGGGGATAAATTCATCAGGGTTCACTGTATCATGGGTCACGACGAATCTCAGCACCCCTGTCTATTGGACAACTAATTCGAATGTAATTTTAACGGGGCCGCAAGGCGCAAATGGATCCACAGGATATACAGGTGCCCAAGGTGATACAGGCGACACAGGAGCAACAGGCGCCCAAGGTGACACTGGCGACACAGGAGCCACAGGCGCCCAAGGTGACACAGGCGACACAGGAGCCACAGGTGCCCAAGGTGACACAGGCGACACAGGAGCAACAGGAGCAGCGGGTGAGACAGGAGCAACAGGTGCCCAAGGTGACACAGGCGACACAGGAGCAACAGGAGCAGCAGGTGATACAGGAGCAACAGGAGCAACAGGTGCCCAAGGTGACACAGGCGACACAGGGGCAACAGGAGCAGCAGGCGATACAGGAGCAACAGGAGCAACAGGTGCCCAAGGTGACACAGGCGACACAGGAGCAACAGGGGCAGCAGGTGATACAGGAGCAACAGGAGCAACAGGTGCCCAAGGTGACACAGGCGACACAGGGGCAACAGGAGCAGCAGGCGATACAGGAGCAACAGG
>Ga0114971_10002592_pt1 | contig 12452 bp, 12 predicted proteins | sample M_140625_MF_Meta_FD_87320 | JGI IMG/M metagenome (GOLD analysis project Ga0114971, IMG submission 87320) | Freshwater microbial communities from Lake Montjoie, Canada to study carbon cycling - M_140625_MF_MetaG | ecosystem: Environmental > Aquatic > Freshwater > Lake | place: Lake Montjoie... | reverse complement strand
TTTATACAAAACACAAAACCCAAAACCCAAAACCCAAAACTTAATAATTTATTCATCAATATGTTTCCATTTCTTTTGATTCTTATACATTACAACTTTATATTTGTTTCCATCGTTTTTTGAAACAACAACATCACCAGCCTTAAAGTTTTTCAATGATTCACTCGGAAATTTTTTAACATTTTTATTAACTTCATCATCCTTTTTTTTCTCAACTGTGATATTTTTTACTTCTGATTTATTATCCTCTAAACTGTTTTCATTTTTATCTTCTGTTTTTTCTTTTTCAAGTTTAATCTCTTTTACTTCTGGTTCTGGTTCTGGTTTTGGTTTTAGTTCAGGAACTGATTCTTGTTCAACTTCATTTTCTTCTTCTTTCTCTGATTTTGATTCTTCTGTTTCTTCATCAGAATCCTCGTCATCTTCATCTTCATCATCATCATCATCAGAATCTTCATCATCATCAGAATCCTCGTCATCGTCATCAGAATCATCTCCTTCATCATCGATATTCTCAATTGAAACTGTACTCTCATCCTCAGGTAATTCATCTTCATCTTGACTACTCTGTAATGTGTCAACATTGCTCTCTTCATTATCATTATTATCTCCTCCAAACTGACGATTCTTTAATTCATTTGCGTTATTCATTTGAATATTGTATGATTTCTCTTTTTTGAAATAAGATGGGTTCATTTCTATTTCATCCCCATCTAATAATTTACTAAGTAGCCCTCTTAATGCTTCAATATCATATTTATTTTTATTGGACTCAATCTCTAAATTAATAATTTTCCGCCATCCGAAATATACAACTCCGATTAATAATAAAACTAATATACCAATTAAAATTAAAATATATGTCTGCATTTTAAATATTAAAAGATAATTCTTTTTAAATCTAAACGATTCGTTTTTTCTTTTTTGGTTTCTTCTTTTTATCTAACTGCTTCAAGCAATCCAAGCAATTCTCAATAAATTCCCCATCACATTTCTTATTCATCATCAACTGTAAAGCAATGAACTGCTTAGAATATCCATCTTCCAATTTATAAGGAAACAATATATTATCTCCTTTAAATTGAACAGAAAACCGTATATTTTTAAATCCTAAATCTTTCTTTTTCTCAATCTTGTGTAAATTTGTATAATGTGTTGCTACAATATGAAGTGAATTCTTCATCTTACCGATTGTATGACACATTCCATTCGCAGCGGAATACCCTTCATTAAAATTAGTCGATGTAAATATTTCATCCAATATTGAAAATGTAAACCCTTTAAATTTCTTGATAACATTAAAATAATCCCGTATTTTATGGACCTCTGATTCAAATAGTGATTCATAACCTTGTGAGTCTTGATTCCGGATTCCCGTTAGAAAATAAGAGAACGGTGTAAATTCCATTTTCTCCGAATTGCTTATTCCAACTGTTTGCGCGAGATAAATATTTAAGAAAACAGACTTAATAAACGTAGACTTTCCGGCGGCGTTTGGTCCTGTAAGTATATAATTCCGATTCTTTTCATTGAAATCAATACTGTTCTTAATATTTTTCTCCCTCTGAATAGCTGGATGCCAGACACCCTCCAATTTCAAAAGTGGAACTGATGAATCAAGAACGCGTGGGATATGAAAATAACTTTTTTCACGTATCATTTTCGCAATACCGAAATAGCAATCGATAAACGCAATATTATTCAATACTTTCAAAAACCCACTCTTATTATCCATGAATTCATAAAAATCCTTTAATATTACCCCTTTATTCGATATTATAGAGTAGGTTCCATTATAAATAGCACCATTCTCAATTCTCTTAAATCCAACATCATCTTTCTCAATAACCCCATCAAAATTCTCCTTTAATGATGTATTCATTCGTAATAGGCTCTTAACATTTTCTAATTTCCTCTGAAAAAAGTTTGCAATACCAACTGTTATTTTAGATTCACGATATGTATAATAAATATTCTGAAAATATAAAAATATACTAATAGCTTTCGAAAACCATTTAATAACTGTTTTTAAAAATTCGTTCTTGATAAAAGGGATCGAAATCATGCTACTCTGTTCCCACATGATTTTGATAAATAGTTTGATTGGAATACTAATCCCCATGAACTTCATTAAAATAAAAGGAACAATTATATAAACTAATGGGCTTATCGCACACATAATTGGGCTTATTATAATTTTGTATGCGTTTGAGACTGTTAAAAATGGTTCGTAATTATTCAAAAATTTCAGATAATAATTATTGAAGTACATCATCGAGTAAATGTAATCACTATGCTCATTCTTCGATTTATAAAACCAGAGTGCATCATTAATTGAATCCTTAATCCCTTTTATTTCTTCATCGGTCTTTTCAGTGAATTTATTACAGACAGTTCTTATAAGGTCTTGTCGTTTAATTATAATATCTTTGTCAGATGAGGGAGATTTTAATATTTTATCAGTATAAATCATTCCGATATTTGTATTACATTTAGTGAGTTGATTATGAATATTGTCTTTAAAAAGCTCTAACTCTTCTGTAATATGAGTAGTTGGAAAGTCCTCTTTTTTTACTTGGATGAATAGTTCATTGAATCGTTTCGGATATTGAGTTAATATTTCGCTTTCAATCTCTACATTATCCATATTTTCATTTTCAGTAAATATAGAGACATGATCTTCTATACTATAATTTTTTTTTTCTTGTAGAAGTGTTGTCATATCTATTAGAGTATTTTCTTATGTAAATTCAACCGCATTGGGGGTAACTTAGAGTTCCCCCCTTACACATCTCCTCCTTTTTAGTTTATTATTTATTGAATTTCTAAATTATGAATAGATTTTTTCTGAATTTAACTAATAATATAGATAAAATAAAAAATATATTATATAATATATTATGCCAATCAATCTTTCTCCGAATACTTTTCAATCCGAAGCACAAAATGAGACCCGCTCTTGGTTCAATACTTATGGAGGATATATTATTGAGACCCGATGGAATCCATCAGATGGAAAATATAAAACATTATATCATCAGTATAATGTAGAAACTCCAAATATGCCAATCAATTAAATTTTACAATAAGATTATTTTTTGATAAATTATTTATATAATTTATAAAACTTTTTTTAGAAAAACTTTTTTTTCTAAAAAAAGTTATGTATATTTTATTTATTATCATTATATTTATATTCTTCGCAAACTTTTATACAGTCCGAGAACAATTTGAGCCCACTCCAACACTTATTTCAAATGTAAAACAAACAAATAATGATATCCCCATTTTTGTAAATCCAAATAATGTACCGAATCAGTATACTACTCGCGAGGACGTTTTAGAAAATCAGAATGTCTCCGTTCAACCAAATGACATTTATTATGATATTTTTGATACAAATTGTGTTATATCATATAATAGACCTCCGGAGTGTCTTATTATAAAAGGTAACTATGTCAATAAAATACCAGACAAAAATTGTAAAACTGTATGCCCAACTTTATATAATAAGAAAGAAGAGAATAAAGAAGAAAATAAAAAAGAAAGTTTTACAAATTTCATTGATGAAAATCGTCAAAAAAATTTTTGGTGTTATGAAAAATGTGGATGTATGAAACATAAATATGATCCGACAGATCCAAGTAAAAACGATTGTGGAAATAATGGGATAAGTCAATATCCATTAGATGTTTATTTATCAGAGGATGAATGTAATAAGAAATCGAACCCATGTCAGGGTTTAGATGAGAACTCTTGTAAAAATACTTCGGGGTGTGGATATTGTCGGAATAATGTAGGACAAGGTCAATGTTTTAGTTCGACAACGGAGGGTCCATTGAATGTTAAATTACCGTGTATTCCGGACAGAATGAAACCAACAAATTCATTTAGTTTAGGAAGAGCAAATCCATTTGAGGGCGTATCTCAATTTTTACCGGAAGCTATGATAAAAAATATAAAAAAATAATAAAATATAATTTATGAAAAAACAATATACCGCAAAAATAGTATTACTGGTTTTCATATTAGGTATATTACTTTTTATTAATTACAAATACAACAATATTATTATCCGAGCTTATAATCACTTCTCTGGATTGTCGAAAACAATTGTAGTATTTGTAAGTATTATATCATTTATTCTTCCGGCCCTTTACATTGATATACCATTTCTTCAAAAGAAGGAAATCCCCAGTTTTAGAACAAACCGCCCACAACAACTTATTAAAAAGCACACGACAACAAAATCAATACGAAATGTTCCGGAATCCGTAAAAAAGTATGTAGCCGCGAACCAATATTGGAAATGTAAGAGTTGTAATAATTTACTGGATGAAACTTATGAAATTGACCATATTTTAGCGCTTGAAGATAATGGAACGAATGATTTAGAGAATTTACAGGCGTTATGTAGAAACTGTCATGGTAAGAAGACAGCGCGAAATAATATAATGAAGCGATTTGTAAAATGAAAGAAAAATATATTTTATATAATTAATGAATGATAATAATTATTCAGTTGGATTTAATCAGTTTTATCCAAATCAAGGAAATAATGGATATGGAAATGGTAGCGGGAATGGTGGAGTTTTAAATAGAATCGGTAATGGTATCGGATATATTTCTAAAAATAGATGGTTCTTTTTATTTATTATACTTACAATTCCAATTCTTACTTTCATGATTATTGCTTTTTCGAAGAGAGGTATCCAGAGTGAGTTAGGGTGGACGTGTTTGCTTCTTCTACTAACAATCTGTATTTTTTACTATGCTTATGTTATCAGAAATGTTCCACCGAATCAATTTATATTATTGCTTTTATTAATTATTGTAGAAATCGGATTTATTATTTATTTCTTGACAAAATTCAATGTCAAATTGAATAAGAGCGATTATATCAATTTTTATGACAATTCAACATTCAGTATGCGTATTGGAACCCCACTAACAATCCCATTTGCTTCAAATAGTCAGTATTTAAATGCTATGACAGATGGAACAATGTATAGTTTCGCAGTTAAAGAAGATTTATCAAATGATTTAGGTCCTGAAGCGACATATAGTTTTTGGATGGGAGTATGTCCCGATAATTTTATGAATACAAATAAGAAGTGGAAAACAGTTTGGTTTCGTGGAGACCAAGGTGATATTAGTTTGTATAAAAATAAAAGCCCGGGTGTGTATTTAGAACCGACTTCTAATAATTTGATTATTACATTCGCTTGTGAGAATGGACCCGATGAAGGAAACGCCATAATTATAGAAGATATTCCATTAAGCGAGTTATTTTGTATAACAATTGTGATTAATGGACGATCATTAGAGGTTTATAAAAATGGATTACTTGAAAAATCAATTAGTTTAACCGGAACTCCGATTATGAAGAATACAAATATTACGAAAGGATTAAACGGGGGATTTCATGGAAGACTTTATTTATTTAGATATGATTCGAGTGCTTTAATTGGAAGTACAATTTATTCAATGTATGACAAAGAGAAAAAAGCAATTGATGAATATATGAATAATAATCCAATAAATAATAATATTATACCTTGTTAGATAAAAAATAATCTTTGTAAATTTTAGTAGAAATGAATTTTAATATTCCAAATAGTTCTGGCGCTTCTGCGAGTGCCCCGAATGCAGGTTTAGGAAATGTAGCAAATATGGGGTCTTCTTCATCAATGAATATGGGTTCAAATAGTCTTTTTAATAAACAAATGGGAATCATTCTCCTTGTTATATTAGGTATTGCAATTATTGTTATTGTTATCGTTGTTATTGTAAATAAGAACAAAAATAAGAATAATCAGAATGTTATTATTGATACGCCAGTGAATGCTTTTGGATTGAAAGATAATAAATTCACAATTAAGAATAGTGATTTAGGTCTTGAATTTTCATATAGTGTTTGGATTTATATTCAGGACTGGACTCACGGATGGAAGAACATTCTTGTGAAAGGATCTGGAAGTCCGGGGTCTACTTCTGGACAAGAGGCTTCATCACAATTAAGAGCCCCGGGCTTATGGTTATACCCTGACACGAATTCTCTCCATGCTAGAATTAACACTTATGCTTCTCCGAATGAGGGTTGTGATATTAAGAATATACCATTACAGAAGTGGGTTCATATCGGTTATGTATTGAATAACAGGACGGTTGATATGTATATCGATGGAAAATTAGAGAGAAGTTGTGTATTGAGAGGTGTTCCCAAATTGAATGATAGTGATTTGATTGTTTGTGATAATAATGGATTCTTTGGTAAAATAAGCAATTTAGTTTACTATAAATATGCACTTAAACCAGAAGATATACATGATATTTATTCGAATGGACCATATTAGAGCCCATTTTTCCCGCTTTGCGGGTAAAGGGGCTAACCCCCAAACGACTTTATAATAAAATATAAAAATTTAGTAATAATTTTTATATCTATAAATAGTAATGAATAATGGAACAATGGCGATGACGAACTCGTCCTCAACTTCGAACATGGGAAAATTTTTTACATCAAATTATTTGATTACAATTCTTTTAATACTTGTAATCGTAATTATATTGATTTACCTTTTTGTTCGTTTGGGATATAGCGTTAAAAATTATCAGAATGATTCACCTTATATAATTGAGGACACTATTCAAGGAACTAACGCGATGCACTTCTACGGGTCAAAACTATTGCGCTCTTATGACCAAGCATTTGGGCTAGAATTTAGTTATTCATTCTGGATATATTTAGATGAAAACACATTTAACAATTCTGGAAAATGGCACCACGTATTTCATAAGGGGAACAGTAGTTCAAATCCATTACAAGCACCCGGGGTGTGGATTTATCCAAATGAAAACAAGATGCTTATCAACATGAACACTTATAATAAGATTAAGAACTCGTGTGATATTAGCAACATTCCGATGAACAAATGGTGTTGTATTTCGATAGTTGTTATTGAGGATAAATTGGATGTTTATATAAATGCTAACTTGAAGAAGAGATTCGACTTAGGTGGGATCCCTAAGCAAAACTATGGTGATTTATACACGTGCAAATGGGGCGGATTCTCTGGCTTTTTGAGTAGGTTGCGATACTACTCATATGCTTTACCATTTTATGCGATTGAGAAGATATATGACCAAGGACCAAGTCAAGCCCCTTGTGTTGATACAGGTGTAAAGCCTCCTGCATTGTCGCCTGACTATTGGATGACCACAGGATTCCCTAACACACAAGTCAATGTTTAATTTTTGGAAAAAATTGATTCTATAAATAACTTAAATATATAAATCATTATATATTTATTTATAACAATAATGCCACAGAAACAATGTAATGAAGAAGGATGTAAATCATTGGCAAGAGATAAATCTGGTAAATGTAAGCGTCATGGAGGAGGAAATCGATGTATCGAACCGGATTGTCATTCAACTGCAATAGATAAAACTGGTAAATGTAAGCGTCATGGAGGAGGAAAACGATGTAATGAACCGGATTGTCATTCAAGTGCAAGAGATAAAACTGATAAATGTATAGCACATGGAGGAGGTAAGCGATGTACTGAGCAAGGATGTACATCAAGTGCAACATGTAAAACCGATAAATGTGTCGCACACGGAGGAGGTAAGCGATGTAATTATCCTGATTGTAAGTCAGGTGCACAAGGTAAAACAGATAAATGTAAAGCTCATGGAGGAGGAAAACGATGTAGCGAACCTGATTGTAAAGTAAGCGCACAAGGTAAAACTGATAAATGTATCGCACATGGAGGTGGAAAACGATGTAATGAACAAGGATGTACATCAGGTGCAGAAGGTATAACAGATAAATGTAAAAAACATGGAGGTGGAAAACGATGTAATTATCCTGATTGTAAAACAAGTGCTGTAGACAAAACCAATAAATGTATCTCCCATGGAGGTGGTAAACGATGTAATGAACCTAATTGTAAATCAAGTGCAAGATGTAAATCAGATAAATGTGTTGCACATGGAGGGGGAAAACGATGTAATGAACAAGGATGTATATCAACAGTGTCAGGTAAAACAGATAAATGTTTCGCACATGGAGGCGGAAAACGATGTAATGAGCAAGGATGTATATCAACAGTGTCAGGTAAAACAGATAAATGTATATCACATGGAGGAGGTAAGCGATGTAGTTATCCTAATTGTAAGTCGGGTGCATCAGGTAAAACAGATAAATGTTTCACTCACGGAGGGGGAAAACGATGTAATGAACCAGACTGTCATTCAAGTGCCCAAGGAAAAACTGATAAATGTATCGCCCATGGAGGTGGTAAGCGATGTAGTTATCCTGATTGTAAGTCAGGTGCAGAAGGTAGAACAGATAAATGTTTCGCACATGGAGGCGGAACAAGATGTAATTATCCTGATTGTATATCAAGCGCCCAAGGTAAATCAGATAAATGTATAGCCCATGGAGGAGGAAAAAGATGTCCGAATTGTATTGATTGGATTGATTCAAGGTCTGGACGTGTAAAATATGACGGATATTGTGCAACTTGTTTCAAGCGTATCTTTCCTGATGACCAACGTAGCAAAATTATATATACTCATACAAAAGAAATTATGGTTAGAAATGCGATTAACTCGAATTTTGAAGGATTTGTCCATGATAGGCCATTATATACTGGTGATTGTGATTGCTCTCATCGTCGTCGTATAGATCATCGAAAATTGATAGGTAATACAATTTTAGCAATTGAAACCGATGAGTTTGGACATAGAGGATATGACCAAAAAGATGAAGAAATTAGATATGATGATTTGTATATGATTCATAGTGGAAAATGGATATTTATTCGTTTTAATCCAGATGATAATATTAGTAAAACTGATATTGATGATAAAATAGATAAATTAATTGAAACGATGGATGAATGTATTTTACGAATTGAACGTAATGAAAACACAGAATTAGTAGAAATATATAAATTATATTGTTAAGCCCATTTTTCCCTTTTTGCGGGTAAATGGGCGAACAGATAAAAACTTTAGTTTTTATCTCTTGAGTTTAAATGACGAAGTCATTTAAACTGAACCACTAAATGACTTATAAATAAGTATATTTTCTGTAAACTGTTTAGGTTCGGACTTTTCTTATGGAATACTCAGAATTATTCACATTTTTGAGGAACCTATTTTTGGAAAGAACTTATTATTGAAGAATATAGATTAAATATTTGTGCTCCAAAGCAGTATCCAAATAAAGAACGAATTTCTGATATTTATGCGCTTACATATTCACTTGAAAAATTTTAATCTATTTTTTGGACTCATTTAGTTTCATAAAATATCGCTTGGGTTCAATTCAGTTCAGATTTCTAAAATGTACTTTTTTTAGAAAATGCTTCATCTATTATTTCTTTTAAATAATATTTCTGTGGTCCGCGTCCATTCAATAGGTCATCCTTACTTAAATTCTTGAACCAGTCTGGATAGCCCGGGGCAGTATTATAAAGTGGAAAAAAATACCGTTTTGAACTACAATCACGAACATTATAAGGTTTCATAATATTGTTTAATTTATTACCACGACTGTCATATTCATTACAAGCTGATGGGACATGTATATAATCCCAATCGCTAGTCTGATTCATATTTTGGACACATTTTTCCAACGCGCGTTTTCCAATGTCATGATATTTAAATTCTTTTTTTTGAAAGATTATTTCTTCTGAGCTTTGGAGAACACATTTCATGAATTTGGTGTTTGGTTTGCTAATCATCAACCAATTCGTAGGATTATTTTTACCATCCGGATTCTTTGAGCAAGATTCGCGACTGCGCCCACAACCAAAACCCATATAATCTTTATCACTGTCCAGTAGTTGTTTATAAAGTGGATATAAACATTTTAATACAATAATATCAGCGTCAATCCATATTCCTCCATATTTTTCTAATAGGGCGTATCTATAATAGTCTGTTTTATGTGGAATTGATAAATGGTCTAAATTGGATTGGTTTAATTCAGGTAAATAATTACGGATTGTTTTTTCATTTAGTTGATGAATTTCGAAGCAGTTCTTACAGTTATGTTGAAGTGAATCGTAGCATAAGTCAATATAAGCTGGTTTTTGACGACCTTCCATTGTTTCCCAGTAGCACCATATATGTGGTTTTGAAGTCATATGTTCTGTTCTTTTAATACCAATTAGATATACAAATATAATTGCGAAACAGATAATTACAAGTATTCTTATATGTTTTAATGATAACATTATTATATTGAACATTTTATTTATTTACAAAGTAAATAAATAAAATCTAGATAATAATTATGTACATTTATATTTCTACGAAATATAAATCTAGATAATAATTATCTAGATTTTAGTTTATTATGAATAATAAACTAAAATCTAGATAATTATATTTATATTTATATTTATATTTCTACGAAATATAAATATAAATATAATTATGTACAAGTTCTTTCTAATTATTATTCTTTGTTTATTCATTATTTTTCCGATTTTTGAAAGAAAATATTATGAGAACTATCAAGATAATAAAGAAAAAATACCGAGAATAATTATTCAGACATGGAAAAATCATGATATACCAAGCAAATATATTGGACCAATACGTTCTGTTAAAAAATATAATCCCCATTATAAATTTTTATATTTTACTGATAAAGATATTAATGAATTTCTAAGAAAAAACTATCCAGAATATTATGAAACTTATAAAAAATTACCAGTTATAATCCAAAAGATTGATTTTTTTAGATATATTGCGGTTTATCATTATGGAGGCTTTTATTTTGATTTAGATATGACCGGATTATATTCATTAGATAATTTATTAAAATATGATTGTGTATTTCCAGTAGATACTATATTAATACCGATGAAATGTTCACAACTGCGTTTTAAGAAATATTGTGATAAAAAATATGATTTTGTATTAGGACAATATGCGTTTGGGGCAAAACCAAAGAATGATTTTATTAAAGCTTTAATTGATGGAATTCATGAGAATATCGATAAATATATTGAACAATTCAATACAGATAAGACATTATATTATGTATATTCTTCAACTGGTCCTGATTATGTTATGGACATTTATATGAACTATCAAAATAAAAATGAGATTCATATTTTAGAATATCCAGAGGCTCAGTATTTTGGGAAATACGCCAAACATGACCATTTTGGAACATGGAAAAAATAGAATATATATAATTTTTATCTGTTTTATATATATGGATCCAAATATATGGGGACCACGATTATGGTTTTCAATACATTCAATGAGTTTCACTTATCCTTTTTATCCAACTGATAAAGATAAAGAAATTTATAAGAATTTTTACAAATTACTGGAACATACTCTTCCATGTGGATTATGTAGGGATAATTATAAAAAACACATTGAGATGTATCCAATTGAGCCAAATTTAGAAAATCGTAAAAAATTAGTTCATTGGTGTATTGATATGCACAATATGGTTAATATTGAGAATAGAAAACCGACACTATCATATGGTGAAATATTAGATATTTATGAAGGCATATATGGAAGAAAGATTCATTTAGTTGACCCAGAACCTCATAAGCCACAGAGTAATAAATTAGATGATTCAGTATGGAAAGAACATCGAAAGAAAAAGATTAAAATTATTTTTTTGAATAATTTCGTATTTTTTTCTGTATTAATATTTTTGATTATTATTTTATCACTTGTTTATTTATTTACAAAATAATTTTATATAAGTCATAATATATAAGTTTGGAAAGTATAATATTTTTCGAAGAAACTGATGAATCATCAAAATCCTTCTTTGTCCCAAAGTAAGAGTCAGATATAAAAAATAATTTATTTTTATATCTTTTATAATATAGGAATGACAAAAATTAGAATGAAAAAAGATAAATTGGTTAATCGGATAAGAAAGAAAATAAATAAAAATAATATTGTGGAATATTCAGGTAAAAAATATATGTATTATCCAGATTTTAGTGATAAAGATTTCTACGAAAAAATATATATTAAGAAAGAATTCTTCAAAAATAAGATAAAGCGCAATAATCAGAAAACGGAGGACATCTGTAATGCTCGATTATTTAATTTATCCCCACAGCAAGAGTTTTTAAAAAATTATATTAGTATTGACACGCCCTATAATGGTATTTTAATTTATCACGGGACAGGAGTTGGTAAAACATGCTCCGGTATTCAAATTGCGGAAGGTTTTAAGGATATAATGAAGCGGATGCACGTGGATAACCGCAGAAAGATAACTGTTTTATTGAGTCGTCGTATTCTCCAACAGTTTAAAGATCAAATTTATGACATTCGAAAAGAGATTAAAAAAGATCGCCCCGATGATATTGTTCAATGCACTGGAAACACATACAGTTTGAACTTTGAGCAGTTTAGTGGATTAACGATTCAACAAAAACGAAAAG
>Ga0114971_10002591_pt1 | contig 12453 bp, 13 predicted proteins | sample M_140625_MF_Meta_FD_87320 | JGI IMG/M metagenome (GOLD analysis project Ga0114971, IMG submission 87320) | Freshwater microbial communities from Lake Montjoie, Canada to study carbon cycling - M_140625_MF_MetaG | ecosystem: Environmental > Aquatic > Freshwater > Lake | place: Lake Montjoie... | reverse complement strand
GCCACGGGATCTGAGAACGGCACTCCGACCTCAAGCACATCAGCGCCCGCGGCTTCGAGCCCCTGCAGCAACGCAAGGCTCCGCGCACGGTCAGGGTGACCAGCGGTGGCGTAGCAGACAAGGGCGCGACGGCCCGCCGCACGGAGCGAATCGAATCGTTGAGTAATCACTTAGGAAAACCGAAAGAGGAACGAGATCACAGGGGCACGATTCCCATTTCCGCCACCTGCGCCACGTCCTTGTCACCACGGCCGCTCACACAGAGCAGGATGGGCTCGTCCGGCGCCCAACGGCCCGCGTTGGCCATAATCCAGGAGATCGCGTGTGCCGTCTCGAGCGCAGGAATAATCCCCTCCATGCGACTGAACTGGCCAAAGGCCGCCAGCGCATCGTCGTCGGTCACCGAGACATACGTTCCCCGACCGCTGTCCTTCAGAAAGGCATGCTCAGGACCGACGCCCGGATAATCGAGCCCAGCCGACACCGAATGGGCGGGATAAATCTGGCCGTCGTCATCCTGCAGGAGGTAGCTCAGCGCACCGTGCAGCACGCCGGGCGTTCCCTGCGCGAGCGACGCCGAGTGCTGCCCCGTGGCCAGCCCGTGCCCTGCGGCCTCAACTCCGACGAGCTCCACCTCTCGGTCGGGAACAAAGGCGTGGAAGATCCCCATCGCATTCGAGCCACCGCCGATGCAGGCCACCACACTCTTCGGCAGCCGGCCCGCACGCTCCAGCATCTGCGCGCGCGCTTCACGCCCGATGATGGCCTGGAAATCGCGCACCATCCGCGGATACGGCGCGGGACCAACGACGGAGCCAATGATATAGTGGCTATGCTCACAGTTGGTGACCCAATCGCGAATCGCCTCACTTGTCGCGTCCTTGAGCGTGCGCGTCCCAGAGAGCACGGGCACCACGGTCGCCCCCATCAAGCGCATGCGAAACACATTCAGCTGCTGGCGACGCATGTCTTCTTCGCCCATGTACACGACGCACTCAAGACCGAGTCGCGCACATACAGTGGCCGTCGCAACGCCGTGCTGCCCTGCACCGGTCTCAGCGATGATACGCTTCTTCCCCATGCGCTGCGCTAACAAGCCGTGCGCCATGGCACTGTTAATCTTGTGCGCGCCGGTGTGATTCAGGTCTTCGCGCTTCAAATAGACAGGCGCGCCAACGAGCGCCGAGAAATGCGGCGCGTCGCTCAGTTCACTCGGGCGCCCCACGTAGGTCCGCAGCGAATCCCCAAGCGCCGTGACGAACGCCGGATCGCGCAGGGCGTCCGCATAGGCCAACTCCAGCGCATCGAGCGCGGGGATAAGCGTCTCGGGCACGTATCGCCCACCAAAGGCACCGAACCGTCCACTTTCTACCACGCTCGCCGTCATCGCACTCGCTCCTGTGCCGCCTCGAAAAAGGCGCGCATCTGTGACTGATCCTTGATCCCAGGGGCCGATTCGACCCCCGACGATACATCCACCACCTGCGGGCGCAACACACGCACCGCCTCTGCCACATTACTCGGGCGCAGTCCGCCAGCAACTACGAGACGCGCACCGGAACGCATCGTCTCGAGCGAAGCCGCCACGCCCTGCCAGTCAAACGCGACGCCGGTCCCACCCAACTGTCCTGCGACCTTCGCGTCGAGGACGACTGCGTCCGCCTCTGCGAAAAATGTCGCAAGCCCGTCCGGTAGCACGGCGCCCTCCGTTCGTGCGACCGCCCACACCTGGCCGCTAAACATTCGACGCACCGCCTGAAGTTCCTCGGCCGCTGGGTCTCCATGCAACTGAACAACGTCAAGCTCCACCAGATCGCGCACCCGCGGCAGCCGCTCGAGCACGTCCCGTCCGAATACGCCGACTCGGCGCACCGCACGCGGGAGTGCCGACCACAGTTCCGCGGCCTGCTCCGGCGTGCGTTCCCGCGGTCCACCGGCAAAAATCACCCCGGCGTATGACGCGCCCAGCGTGGCCGCATACTGCGCATCGACCACCCGGGTGAGCCCGCAGAACTTCACCTCAACCACGCGCACGCCTCGACACGCCGATCAGGGCGCGAACCGCAGCCGCACCGTCAGCTGAAGCAGAGAGCATCGACCCGACCAGCACCGCGTCGGCACCACACGCCGCCGCCCGTTCCACACCAGCCCGATCTGCCACACCGCTCTCGAACACCGCCACCCGCTCTTTAGGAATCATCGGCAGCAGGTGCGCGCTTACCGCGTCGTCGATCACGAGCGTCTCGAGATTTCGGTTGTTCACGCCAATGACCGCAAAATCCACCGTGAGTGCCCGGGCGAGTTCCTGCTCGTCACGCACCTCAAGAAGCACTTCGAGACCCATGGCACGAGCCTCGGCGGCGAGCGATTCCATATGCCCCGGCCCAAGAGCGCGCACGATAAGGAGCGCGGCCGACGCGCCGGCGGCACGTGCCTGCAGCAGTTGGATACGGTCGACGATGAAATCCTTGCGGAGCAATGGCGCTACCACGGCGGATTCGACCGCCTGCCTGACGGCGCGCAGATCATCTAAGGAGCCACCGAATCGCATGGGCTCCGTTAGCACTGAGAGTGCAGCCGCGCCCGCCCCGACGTATTCCACAGCACGCGCCCCCACGTCCAGAGAAGCGTTGATCTCTCCCTTGCTCGGGCTCTTCTTCTTGAGTTCGGCGATCACCGCCACATCCGAACGTCTCAGCGCCGCCTCAAACCCCGGAACAGCCGGTGCTCCAGCGGCGGCCGCCTCGAGTTCGGCCAGCTGACCACGAACGGACGCCACGGCGGCGTACGCGCGCGCCGTAAGTTCCCCCAGTGGACCGCCGGGGGGACTCCAAGGAGCGAGTTTCGCTTGCGCTTCGGGCAATGTTCGGCTACCGTTACTTCGGGTGTTGTTCGGTCGTCTCCGGTACAGTCCGGGCCAAGAACGCTCCCGGGTTCGTTCACTCCTCGCAGGGGCCGTGCTTATGTCGCTTACCGTAAAGCAGCGTAATATCCTCGACTTTCTTGACGCCTATACCGCCGAGAACGGCTACGCCCCGAGTTTTCAGGAGATTGCGGCTCACTTCAACTATAACTCGCTGGCCACTGTTCATGAACACCTGAAGAATCTCCAGAAAAAAAACTATATCAAGCGAAACTTCAACGAGAGTCGTGCGATCGAGATCCTGCCGTCGGAGGTCCTCCCGCGGTCAGTCACGCTCCCCCTGAAGGGTCTCGTGGCCGCGGGTATGCCGATTGAGATGACGACACATGGTGAGACCGTCGCGGTCCCTGAGGATTTCATCCGCCGCGGCTCAAATCACTACGTGTTGAAAGTGCGCGGCAATTCCATGATCGAGGACCACATCCAAGACGGCGACTTCGTCGTGGTTCAGGAGCGCCAGGGCGCCGACAACGGCGAAATGGTCATTGCCATGCTCGACGACTCATCAGCTACCGTAAAACGCTACTATCGCGAGCGCGACGGCCGGATTCGCCTGCAACCCTCCAACGACACCATGGCCCCGATCTATCTCCACGAAAACCAGATGCGCGTTCAGGGGATCGTAGTCGGCGTTATGCGGCGCTACTAGTCGGCTACGACACGTCAGCAGGACCAGAACGGCGCCCCAGGCGCCGTTCTTCGTTTGCTAGCCCTGAGGAGCCGCTTTCCGGAGGCGCGCAAGCGCGTCACGCCCGGCGCCACTACGCAGCGCCTCGCGCGCCACACTCAGCGAACTCGAGAAATGGGATGCGAGCCCGGCGACATAGATGGCCCCGGCCGCGTTCAGCAGCACCGCGGCCTCCGCGCCCGCCGGGCCCCGCCCGTCGAGAATAGCTTCGATCAGGCGCGCGTTCTCGACGGGCTCACCACCAGCCAAATCGTGTGGACTCGAAGGTGCAAAGCCTTCCGTGAGCGGATCAATACGCCATTCGGAAATATTGGGGCCACGCACCTCGACAACGCGAGTTTCCCCGAGCGGAGAAATCTCATCCAGCCCGGGCTCCCCATGGACCACCAGTGCGTGCACCGTTCCCAGCTCGGAGAGCGCGGCTGCCACAAGATCCACGCGTGAGGCATCGGCAACACCCATCACCTGTCGGCCAGCCATTGCCGGGTTTGCGAGGGGGCCGACCAGATTCATAACCGAGGGAATCGCAAGTTCCCGACGCACGGGCCCCACATGCCGCATTGCCGGGTGCATGGTCGGTGCAAACATAAAGACGATCCCGGCTTCGTCGAGCACCTCGCCCATCCGCTCTGGCGAGAGGTCAATAGCCACGCCGAGCGCCTCGAGGACGTCCGCACTCCCCGACTTCGACGTGAACGACCGATTGCCATGCTTCGCCACCCGCACCCCCGCCCCAGCCGCAACAAGCGCGGCCGCGGTCGAGATGTTGAACGTCGTCAGTGCGCCCCCGCCGGTGCCGCAGGTGTCCACGAGTCCCTCGGGATTCGTGGCGTGCAGGCGAGTCATTGCGTTGCGGAGCGCCATAGCAGCACCCGCCACCTCAGCCGCGGTCTCCCCTTTGACGCGCAGTCCCATCAAGAGCGCGGCGACGAGCGCAGGGGTCGCCGTGCCGGCCATGACGGTGTCAAATGCCGCCATCGACTCGTGCACGGTGAGCGAACGCCCGTGCGCAATGGCCCGAACGGCGTCGTTGATCGCCACCAAAGGACTGCTGGACAAGGGCTTGCGGAGTTATCTGGGGTAAAGACAGCGGGTGCCGCAGGCCGAAAATGGGCGCGCCGCGACCGGATGCGAAGGTTGCCCCGCCGCAAGAGTAATGTCAATCGCACACACGCGTGCCGTTTTGCTTGAAGTCAAACGCGTTTGCGGCTACGTTTCATCAGATGGCAGCGCGCGTCTTCCAGCTCGTTTTGCACTACGACGGCACCGGGTTTTCCGGCTGGCAAGTCCAGACGGATCGACGCACGGTGCAAGGGGAGCTTGAAGCCACGCTCGCCAGGCTCTGTGGCGAGCCGGTGCGAGTGACGGGAGCGGGTCGAACCGACGCGGGCGTACATGCTCGCGGCCAATCGGCCAGTGTGCAGGTCGCGGACCATTGGACGCCGGAACGGTTCCGGCGAGTGCTCAACGGACGGTTGCCGCAGGACGTGTGGGTGGAGCGGGTGCACGAGATGGTCCCCGCCTTCCACGCGCGATTCAGCGCGACGGGTCGGCGATACAGCTACACGATGGGGTTCGGAGCGGACGCGGAGTCGCCTTTTGCACGGCGGTGGGCAACTCCGCATGAGGGGACGTTAGATCGGGATGCGCTCGACTGGTGCGCGGAACGAACGCTGGGATGGCATCGGTTCATCGGATTCGCCGTGCGCGGGACTGCGCCGCCAACTGATGATCACCGATGTGAGGTGCGGCTCTGCCGGTGGCGAGAAGTGACCGGCGGGCTCGTTCTCGACATCGCGGCGAACCGTTTCCTGCACCACATGGTGCGGTTCCTGGTGGGGACGATGCTCGACGTGGCAAGCGGCCGACGAAAGCGCGACGACTTTGTCGCACTCCTCGAGGCCTCCGCCAACGACGAGGTCTCGCCGCCTGCACCGCCTGAAGGGCTCTGTCTCGAGCACGTGACCTACCCCGACGACCTGTACCTCACCGCCTAATGCGACTCTACCTCGCCACGACATCGCCCACCGAAATTCGCTGGGCCAGCGCTTCGACACTGATCGACGGTGTCGTCGCAACACCGACCATCATCGCCAGTGAACAGCCCGGCGCTGACGTTCGCGAAATCGTCGCCGAGCTCGCGCGTGCGACCTCCCTACCCATTTGTGCGAGCGTCGCCGCGATTAGCGCCAACGACATCTATAAAGGTGCCAAAGAGCTCGCGAAACTTGCCGACCACCTGATTATCGCGGTGCCGTTTATCGAAGACTCGGCCCCCGCGATCCGGCGCCTCGCCAACGACGGCATCCGCGTCGCGGCCACGCTCGTCTATTCGGCCGCGCAAGGAATTCTTGCCGCGAAAGCCGGAGCCTCGATGGTCACCATCGCCGTTGATGCACTGGAGGCGGTGGGCCAGAGCGGCGACGTCGTCATCCGGCAGCTTCGGCAGGCGTTCGATCACGCGAACACTGAGTGCGACATCGCGGCCGCTGGACCAACGAGCTCCTCGAGTTTCGCGGCCTGCGCCGCTGCGGGGGCGGAAATCGCGGTGGTCACACCGCCGGTCCTCCGCTCCCTCTTACAACATCCGCTGACCGATCGAGGGCTCGATCGCTTCCTCGGCGACATCAGCCGTCGCTCCAAGCCCCGCCGCGCACGATGAATCACGAGCGCTACTCTTCCCCGCTCGCGGAACGCTATGCGTCGCCCGCGATGCTCTCGCTCTGGTCCGCACACACTCGTCACGGACTGTGGCGTCGACTCTGGCTGGCCTTGGCAGAGGGCGAGCGTACCCTTGGGGTCGACATCTCTGAGGCGGCAATCATTGAGATGCGTGCGCACCTCGACGATATCGACTTCGCCAAAGTCGCCGAGTATGAAAAGCGATTCCGACACGACGTGATGGCCCATGTGCACGCGTTTGGTGAGGCAGCCCCGGCCGCCCGCGGCGTCATTCACTTGGGTGCTACGTCGGCGTTCGTCACCGACAACGGCGACCTGATTCAGATGCGCCGCGGGCTCGAGCTGCTGCGCGCACGGGTCGTGTCGGTGATTCAGCGATTGGCAATCTTCGCCGCCGAGTGGCGTGCGGAGCCCGCACTGGGCTACACGCATCTGCAGGCCGCACAGCTCACAACCGTCGGCAAGCGCGCCACGTTGTGGATGCAAGACTTAGTGCTGGACATCGCCGAACTCGACCATCGACTCGCGACCCTGCCGCTGCGCGGCGTGAAGGGGACGACCGGTACGCAGGCGAGCTTCTTGGAACTCTTCAAGGGTGACCACGCGAAGGTTCGCGAGCTCGATCGGCTCGTGGTGCACGCCATGGGATTTGAACAGTCGATTCCGGTGAGTGGGCAGACGTACTCGCGCAAACTCGATGCTCAGGTGCTGAGCATCGTGTCGGGGATTGCCGCGAGCGCTGCAAAATTCGCGAGTGACATACGCATGCTGCAGTCGTTCGGCGAGATCGAAGAGCCGTTCGAAAAGGAGCAGATCGGCTCGAGCGCTATGGCCTACAAGCGCAACCCGATGCGCTCTGAGCGGATCAACTCGCTTGCGCGCTTTGTGCTGTCGCTTGAGGGGAACGCCAATCAGACGCACAGCGTGCAGTACTTCGAGCGGACGCTCGACGACAGCGCGAACCGTCGTCTCGTGATTCCCGAGGCGTTCCTCGCTACTGATGCGATCCTGATTCTGATGGAGAACATCACCGGCGGGCTCGAAGTGCATCCCGCGCGCATCCGTGCGCGCATCGCCGACGAGCTGCCGTTTATGGCCACGGAGAAGTTGATTGTGAGCGCGGTCGAAGCCGGCGGCGATCGTCAGGTCGCGCACGAAGTGATCCGCCGTCATAGCATTGCCGCGGCACGCGCCATGAAGGACGACGGCGCTCGCAATGACATGCTCGCTCGCTTGGCCGCCGACCCCGAGTTCGGCGTTCCGATGGGGAATCTCGAAGCCACGCTCGATGCCCACCACTTCGTCGGTCGCGCGCCAGAGCAGGTCGACGACTTCCTCGCCGAAGTGATCGCGCCGATCCTGGCCACTGGCCATGCCGCGGCCCCAGCCGCTGAGATTCGCGTATGACGCTCACCGTAGGCAGCACATCACTTCCCCTGCCGCTCGTTGTGCGCGGCAAGGTGCGTGATGTGTACGCTGTAGGAGACGACCACTTGCTGCTGGTCGCCAGCGACCGCGTCAGCGCGTTCGATGTGGTCATGAACGAGCTCGTGCCGTACAAGGGTGCGGTGCTCACGCAGATGACCGCTTGGTGGCTGCGGCAGCTTGGCGAGCTCGTCCCGCACCACATGGTTTCGGCCGATGCTGACGAGATTATCGCGCTCGTCCCAGCACTCGCGCCGCACCGCGACACGTTGGCTGGGCGCTCGATGCTTGGACTTCGTGGGCAGGTGTTTCCTGTGGAGTGTGTGATCCGCGGTTATCTCTCCGGATCCGCGCTGAAAGAGTATCGCGCCACTGGTACGCTCGCAGGCGAGCGGCTCGCCGACGGTCTCGTCGAAGCCGATCGCTTTGACCCGCCCGTGTTCAGCCCGGCGACGAAGGCAGAAACTGGACATGACGAAAATATCACCATCACGCACGTTCGAGCCCAGCTCGGCGAGGCCGTCGCCGCAGAGCTCGAACACATGTCGCGCCTGATCTACGAGCGCGGTCGTGACGTGGCCGCCACACGCGGCATTATTATCGCCGACACGAAGTTCGAGTTCGCGCAGCGGGACGGACGCATCATCCTCGTGGATGAAGTGCTCACGCCCGACAGTTCACGCTTCTGGCCCGCCGATCAGTATCAGCCTGGGCGGACGCAGCCCAGTTTCGACAAGCAACCGCTCCGTGACTGGCTCGACGTCGAACGTCGGGCCGGACGCTGGGACGGCAATGCCCCGCCCCCGTCCCTCCCCCCCGAGGTAGTCCAGGCGACCAGCGCCCGGTATCTCGATGCCTTCGCGCGCCTCACTGGCGCTCCCCTCGACACTTCGAGTCTACCGTGAGCGTTGCCAAAGAAGGGATTCCGTTCATTTTGATCGCCGCCGTCGTCGCTGGCGGAGTCTTCGTACTCGCCAACAGCCGCCGGTCGTTCCTCCTCTGGTTACTGGCGTTCCTCCTGACGGTGATTGCGCTGTGGGTGGCGTATTTCTTCCGTGACCCAGAGCGCACGGGACCACGCGGCGAGAAAGTCGTGATTGCGCCAGCTGACGGTCGTATTGTCCTTATTACAGAAGTCGACGAACCGTCGTTCATTCACGGGCGCGCGCTTCGCATCTCGATCTTCATGAACGTGTTCAACGTGCACGTGAACCGGTATCCGGTCGACGGCACCGTGCGCTACGTGCACTACAATCCCGGCAAGTTTCTCAATGCGGCGATCGAGAAGTCGTCGCTCGAGAACGAGCAAATGTCAGTCGGGATCGAGTCGGGACCTTTCCGGATCTTGGTGCGCCAGATTGCAGGACTCGTGGCGCGACGGATCGTGACATACAGCAAGGACGGCGACGTGGTGCAGCAGGGCGAACGCTTCGGGCTCATCCGGTTCGGGTCGCGCGTCGACGTGTTCGTTCCCACCAACAGCACCGTCAAGGTCAAGATTGGCGATACGACTATGAGCGGTACGAGTGTCCTGGCGGAGCTCCCGTAAGGTGCGCGGTCCTCGTCTTCCGCGCCCATCGATGGTGATGCTGCCGAACGGCTTCACCCTCGCCAATCTGTTTTGTGGTATCTACGCGATTATTCTCGCTGCGAAGGGTGAGCACAGCTTGGCCGTGCGCTTCATCCTGATTGGCGCGATGTGCGACGCCATGGACGGACGCGTGGCCCGTGCAACCGGCACTGGCTCCCCGTTCGGCGCCGAACTCGACTCACTCGTCGATGCCATCTCCTTTGGCCTTGCGCCCGCGTTGATGATGTATTTCGCAGTGTTGCGGCACGACAACTGGGACTGGATTTACGTCTTCTTGTTCTCTGCGTGCGCCGTGATGCGTCTCGCGCGCTTCAACGTCGAGCAGGCGGGACGGGCGAAGAAGTATTTCCGCGGGCTTCCGAGTCCGGCGGCCGGTGGTGTCCTTGCCACGTACTACTGGTTCAGCCAGACACCGCTATACAACGATACGATCTTGGCTGATCTACCGTGGTACACCCTGCTCCGCTGGCTGATGGCGACCCTGGCGTTCCTGATGATTAGCAATGTGCCGTACCCTGCGTGGCCGACCTTCAGCCTTCGCACCGTGCGTGGGGCAATCGGACTCATAGTCTTCATTGGTCTCGGCATCGGCCTGATTTTTCTGCCGAAGGAGTTCTTCTTCCCTCTTGGAATCACCTATGTGGCGCTTGGACTGTTGGCCGCGGTGATCCGTGGACTTACCGAGCGCCAGCCCGGCGTACCAGAGCCGCACGGCGAAGAGTTTGAGCAAGACCTCGACGACGATGACTACGTCGCGACATTAGCCGATGATCTCGAAGACGCGGAGTTCGACGATCCCGCACCGCGCGCTCACGCCAAGCGGCCCTCGCACGGGAACGCCCAGCAGAAACAGCAGCCGCAACAGCCGCGCAACACTCCGCGCCCGAACCGTCATCCGACAGCGCCACTCGCGCCCCTTTCTGCCGCGGCTCCACAGGCTGAATCCGATGGAGAGGACAGCGAAATCGGCGACGAGACATCTGGCGGCGAGCAGTCCGCCCAGTCTGAACAGAGCAAGCGTCGCCGTCGCCGTCGTCGCCGCCCACGTGGTGGCCCCCGTACTCCTGACCAGAACATCTCCGAGGATTCGCCAGAATGACGTCGTATCGAGTCGCCGTGCATGTGGTCCCCCGCCGTGGCATCCTTGATCCGCAAGGCAAGGCCGTCACCGAAGCGCTGCATTCGCTGGGCTTTGCGGCCGTTGCTGAAGTACACGTCGGTCGACATCTCGTGATTCAGACCGCCGCCGCTGATGCCGCCGCTGCAGAAGCAAGCGTACGCGCGATGTGCGCCAAGCTGCTCGCGAACCCGGTCACCGAAGACTTCGAAATCGCATCCGTGGTGGCCGCGTGAAAGTCGGCATTGTTCGGTTCCCGGGTTCCAACTGCGAAGACGATGCCTGGCACGCGATCGTCGACCACCTCGGCGAGGAGGCGGTGATTCTGTGGCACAAGGATCACGACCTCCAAGGCTCCGACGTCGTGATTCTGCCCGGTGGTTTCAGCTACGGCGATTACCTGCGCTCCGGCGCGATTGCGCGATTCAGTCCGATCATGAATGAAGTCGAAGCGCATGCGCAGCGCGGCGGTGTTGTCCTCGGGATTTGCAACGGCTTCCAGATTGCCTGCGAAGCAGGACTCCTCCCGGGCGCCCTGCTCTGCAACGACCGTGGCTATCGCCACATGCCCGTCACGATTCGCGTGGAAAATACTGACACCGCCTTCAGCGCTGCCGGCACCGTGGGGCAGTGCCTCACCATGCCGATCGCGCACGGTGAAGGGCGCTTTACCGCGGACGACGCGACACTCGACCGACTAGAGGGTGAGGGGCAGGTCATTTTCCGCTATGTGGACGCCGCGGGACATCCGACTGACGCCGCGAATCCCAATGGCGCCATGCGCAACATCGCCGGTGTGTGCAACGCGGCCCGCAACGTGATCGGCCTCATGCCGCATCCGGAACGTGCCTTGGAGCCCCTACACGGCTCTACCGATGGGTTGGTCCTGTTCCAATCGCTGCTCGCCACCGCTCGCGCCTGACCCTATCCCGGCTGCCGCTCTCGTGACTGCAACTCCACGCCTAGGCGATCCCGTCATCACGCCGGCCCTCGTGGCCGAACACGGGCTCACCGCTGACGAATACCAGCGCCTCGAACGCATGCTCGAGCGCACCCCCACGTTCACCGAACTGGGCATCATCAGTGCCCTGTGGAGCGAACACTGCTCCTACAAGCACTCGCGCCCGGTGCTCAAGACGCTACCAACGCAAGCGCCGTGGGTGCTGCAAGGCCCCGGCGAGAATGCGGGCGTCATCAGCATCGGCGACGGCATGGCCGTGGCCTTCAAGATCGAATCACACAATCACCCATCGGCAGTCGAGCCCTACCAAGGCGCCGCGACGGGCGTCGGCGGCATCCTGCGCGACGTCTTCACGATGGGCGCGCGCCCGATCGCGATGCTTAACTCGCTGCGCTTCGGATCACTCGACACCCCACGCGTGCGCTATCTCGTCGGTGGCGTTGTGAAGGGAATCGGCGATTACGGCAACTGCATGGGTGTTCCTACCGTCGCGGGCGATGTCATGTTCGACGCGGCCTACGAGGGAAATCCGCTGGTCAACGCGATGTGCGTTGGCGTGATGCGCGAAGACGAGCTCATTCGCGCGAAGGCAGAAGGCGTAGGGAATCTGATTATGGCTGTCGGTGCGCGCACCGGACGCGACGGTATTCACGGCGCCTCCTTCGCTTCCGAAGACCTCTCCCACGAGACCGACGCCAAACGCCCGCGTGTGCAAGTCGGCGACCCGTTCACCGAAAAACTTCTCCTCGAAGCCACGCTTGAACTGATCGCGAGCGGACACTGCGTCGCGATTCAGGACATGGGTGCCGCAGGACTTACCTCGTCCAGCGCCGAAATGGCGGAGCGTGGTGACGTCGGCGTGGAGATCGACACTCTCAAAGTGCCGGTTCGCGAAACGGGGATGACGCCATACGAAATCCTGCTCAGCGAATCGCAGGAGCGCATGCTGGTCGTAGCGCACAAGGGGCGCGACGCCGAAGTGCGCGCCATTCTGCAGAAGTGGGACCTCACCGCCGCCGTCATTGGCGAAGTTATCGCCGAACCGGTGTACCGCGTGAAGGAAGGT
>Ga0114971_10002590_pt1 | contig 12455 bp, 11 predicted proteins | sample M_140625_MF_Meta_FD_87320 | JGI IMG/M metagenome (GOLD analysis project Ga0114971, IMG submission 87320) | Freshwater microbial communities from Lake Montjoie, Canada to study carbon cycling - M_140625_MF_MetaG | ecosystem: Environmental > Aquatic > Freshwater > Lake | place: Lake Montjoie... | reverse complement strand
TGACTATTATTAGTTACTCTAATTTTTACTTCCCCATTTTGAACATATTCTTGTCTAATTTTTAAATTATCTTTAGATATTTCATAGGAATTTACATCTGTTTTTTTCAATAACCATCTATCACCAAATGCTATATTTGATTCATATAAATCATCATCACCATATACATATTTACCAAATGTCACATTGTCATAATCAATGGTAAAATCGTCATCGCCAATTTTGAAATTAACCGATTTCGTATAATTAATATTTTTCGGATCTTTTATTAATTTAATTTCAGCTTCTTGTTGAAGTTGAGGATTATAAATTGTCATTACACGATTTGAAGAAATATTGCATGTAAAATCACCATATATTACAACAGGATTTGTTGGAGCTAGCGATGTTGTATTTGGAAGGGGCGTTGTTGTTGCAAGTTGGGTTGTTGTTGAATTACCTGAAATGGAAGTTGTAGTACCTTTCAAAACGTCGTTGGACTCACTTAAAACGCCACAAGTTCTTTCTTCATTTTCAAACTCAAATTCAAATAAATTATCATCTTTTTTCCTTAAATTTAATTTAATTTCTAAGCCATCATATCTTCCATAAAATACTATTTTATTATCTTCTAATTTAGCTAAAAATCCTAATGACGGAGTTTTCTTAGCAATTGTCTGATTAATTAAATTAAAGTTTTCTTGGATACTAGAATTTGGATTAAGCGAAAGACCTAAATAAGATCCTGAAAAATTAATAGCCAAGGATAAGTTTTTAAACTGATTATCTCTTTTTGTAATTTCAACGCTAAACTTATTTTTTTCACCTGAAAGAAATGAAGCCTCATAGACCAGACTGCGTTTCAAATCAATTTCATTAATTATACAATTTTCAGTAAAAGCTGGATTTTGATTATTTAAATAACAATAATTTATGATTCTTCCATCCTTTATTCCATTTGAATTTAATCTTCCCTCTGAATCAATATTAAATCCTATACCAACATTACTATGTCCTTCAATAATAATAGCACTTTGTACTTCACCTCTCGTTAAATTAAAAGTCAAAGAATAGTTACGACATTTTGCATCTTGTAGCGAATATGTTATGCTGTCAGCTGAACTACTACTGAGAGTAAATGCATTGCTATTTGTATATCCACGCTTATTAAAAACATAATTATTTCCATATTCATCTCTCAAAATAAGTTTTTTCTCACTATCGAAAGATATTAAATTTTCATAAAAACTTGCATTAGCTAAATTTCTTTCTAAGGATAATTCAACAACTTTCTCATCATTATCATCATTGAAAATTTTGAAACCCGATACAGTTGAATTACATGAGAAACCAGCTTTAGCGGGGGGAGTGGAAGTTGTTACTTGACGAAGTATATCTGAATTTTCGCTATACAAGCATGAAGAGAAAAAAGCGCCATCAGATTGGCAATATCCAAAATTTAGAATCCCATTTGACTCTTGTTGAATTTTAAAATAAATACCATTTGATATCAACTTTGTGCAATTAGTTTTTTGTTCATTAAATGTAAAATATTGGTGACTAAAATCTTGTAATTTAGTAATATTAAAATCATAAGAATCTTGTGATAATTCATCAATTAATATAAATGAACAAGCGCTATTTATACTTGATCTTGTGCCAATCTTTACGGTATAAACAAGATCAAAATCTTGAGATAATGATAGAGTATAAAGACTTCTATCCTTACTATTACTCATAGCGCATTCATAATAAGAATTTTGTCTTATAGATTCTTTTTGTGAAAATAGTTCAGATAAACTAGCTTGTTGACTCCCGATATGTTGAGCTCTTGATGATTGATCATGGCGATTTTCAGGTCTTATATCTTCTGATGATGCTTTAGGATCTAGATGGGAAGGATTGTTTTTTTGGAGAAGTCTTCTTTGAGAACTTATCCACAATCTTCTTTGCCCTCGATTAGCTAGATATTCGCTTCTTAGATTTTTTTTATTATCGATTCTGGGGTTTTGTGGCAATTCTCTTTGAGTTCCTGGCCCAACTTTTATTTTTTCTTCTTCTGGAATTCTTGACTTAATTATTGACTTTTTAGAACCTCTACCTATTATCAATCGTTGGTGATTAAAACCACTTGAATCAACCGGAAAAGCCATCATTTGAGCAGTTTGCACTATACCCAGAGCTCCTGCAGCGCTGACGGAATTAGCTCCAGTATTTAGATTAGCAGGAATAAGTGGATTTGACATAAATAAAAATTTTAAATTAAAATTAGAAATTGTTCTCTTTGTTATGACTTAATAAATAAAACAAATTAAAAGTCAAATTTACTTTTTTTAAAATATTAAAATAAACCAAATCGCTAAATATTAATATTAAAAAAAAATTTGATTATTTTAAATCTCTGAAGCTTGTATCTCTTGATGTATGACCTCTTCTTGTTGATAGCTTGCTGAATATAATTTTTCTAATTGCTCAACCGTTTTAATCTGACTTGCCAATGCGTAACCATTATTTTTTAAATATTTTGCTACCAATATTCGCAATCTTTCAGGACGAGTTAAGTAAACCCATTCAACTTCAAGCAACCTAATCTCATCTTCCATGGATGAAATTTCATTTTTTGCTTTTAAAATATCATCCTGTAAAGACTCAACTTTATTTTGTACAAAAAACATTGTCAATATACTCAGGAGTAGTGATCCAATGATTATCAGATTAAGGAAATATATTTTGTTTAATGATTGCCAAGACTCTTTCATTTATTTTTAAAAATAGTTTTTAACAAAATTGGTTGTTTATAAAAGTAAAATAAATTAATTATTATTTTTAATTTTTTTACAATAAAACTTGTTTACTTTAAATAATTAAAATATGTTAATTATAACTTAATTACTGCCCTTAACTTTGCACTTCGTGAATGAGGATTTTTTTTTACCTCTAAATCACTTGGTTCAATTGCTGATTTATTTAGCAATTGCAAAATTTTTGGCATTTGTTCAAAAGCTTGTGGCTCATATCTTGAGACACTTTGCGTTATTCCAGATTTACTTCTGAAAAAATCTTTAACAATTTTATCTTCTAATGAATGAAAAGATACTACGACCATTCTACCACCTTTTTTTAAAAGGTGCAAAGCGCTGTCAAGTGCGAGTCTTAACTCTTCTAATTCATTATTAACAAAAATGCGTAAAGCTTGAAAAGTTCTAGTTGCTGGATCGGTTTTGTAATATCCAACATAGAGAGATCGAACTATGTCAGCCAATTCACAGCAACTAGTAATCGTTTGCTTGCTACGATTAGTAGCAATTTTTTGGGCAATTTTTTTAGCTTTTGGCTCGTCACCAAAATCTCGAATAATTTTAGTCAAATCTTCAACACTAAACTCATTAACAACTTCATATGCACTAAGCTCTTGAGTTTGATCCATCCGCATATCGAGTTTTTGTGTTGAATCAAATGAAAATCCTCTTTGCCTTTCATCAAGTTGCATTGACGAAACACCAACATCCAAAACCACACCGTCAATTTTTTCTAAATCATGATTAGCAAGAACTTGTTTAATTTGCGAAAATTTTGCAAAATTAAATTTAAAATTTTGTGGAAATTTTTCTAAAATTTTATCAACAAATTTTTGAACATTGTTATCGCGGTCAACTGCAATAACGCTACAATCGCATGATTCTAGAATCGCTTGCGAATATCCACCTGCACCAAAAGTTCCATCAAAAAAAATCTCATTTTTTTGTGGTTTTAAAAATCCTAATACTTCATTTAGCATTACAGGAATATGATTATCTTGATTTAGAAATTTAGTTTCAATCATTTGCTCAACCTCAATAAATTGCGTTTTGATTTTGCTTGAGCTTTGGCTTGCGCCATATATTCTTCAAAATGTTTTGGCTCCCATATTTCAAAAGTTGAACCCTTACCAATAAAAACTGCAACGTCTTTAATCTTAGCTTTTTTTAACAAAATTTCTGGCAAAATAACTCGACCATCACCATCAATACTCAATTGCACTGATCCCCCCAGAACTGCAGTAGCAAAGGCATCGCGCTCTTCGGAAAAAGGCTCTAAATTATCAATTGACTCAGAAAGTTTTTTGATTCGCTCCAAATCACATCCTTCAATGCACTCATTGATAAAAGATTCATAAATAACCATCGTCGCAAAATTATCATTTACCAAAGATGTACGAAACTGCGCAGGAACAGATACCCTGCCCTTCGCATCGACTTTATTGCTAAATGTTGATAAAAATAACGCCATGTTTTTTATGGATTTTTTTGGAATTAATTGGAATTAAATGGAATTTTTAGGTAAATTTATGGATAGAATTTCTAAAGTCAACAGTAATTTTTATTTTATTTAAATTGGTATTTTTATGAATTTATGTCCTGATTTTTGAGGTTTTAACCAATGTTTTCAACGGTTTATTGCTAATAAATTTTTTTTGTAGAAAAATTTTTAAATACAGTTAAGATTAAAAAATGAATTTAAAAAATTTATTTTTGATTTATGCAGTTCTTATCAGTTTATGTTTGTTTTAAATTAAAATAAACATTTTCAAATAATAATTGTTAAAAACTAACTTTTTTTATTTAAAACTTTATCTCATCGCAAATGATTAACGAAAAAAAAATCAAATCTAAATATAATCAACCTAATAACGCTGGAAAATTTGGCGAATTTGGTGGATCTTATGTTGCCGAAACCTTGATGCCAGCAGTATTAGAGCTTCAGAAAGCCTATTTACAAGTTAAAAAAGATAAAAAATTTCAAGAAGAATTTAACTATTATCTTAAACATTTTATTGGTCGACCAAGTCCACTTTATTTTGCCAAACAGCTTTCACAAAAAATTGGTGGTGCAAAAATTTATTTAAAACGCGATGAACTTAATCATACGGGATCGCATAAAATTAACAATTGCATTGGCCAAATTTTACTTGCCAAGAAATTAGGTAAAAAGCGCGTCATCGCTGAAACCGGAGCCGGACAGCACGGAGTTGCAACCGCTACTGTTTGCGCATTATTTTCAATCCCTTGCACAATTTACATGGGCGCAAAAGATATTGCTCGCCAAGCTCCAAATGTTTTTCGTATGAAACTACTTGGCGCAGAAGTTAAGACTGTTGAGAGTGGATCAAAAAGTTTAAAGAATGCCATTAATGAAGCAATGCGCGATTGGATTGCCAATGCCCAAGATACTTATTATTTGCTTGGCACGGTTACGGGTCCCCATCCATATCCGATGATGGTTCGCGATTTTCATTCGGTGATTGGCAAAGAGGCTAGAAAACAAATTTTACAAATGGAAAAAAAACTTCCTGATGCTTTAGTTGCTTGCATTGGTGGCGGATCAAATGCATTGGGATTATTTCATCCTTTTATCAATGATGATGTAAAATTATATGGGGTTGAAGCTGGTGGCAAAGGTTTAAATTCCAAATTACACGCTTCATCAATTGCAATGGGAAGCGTTGGCGTTCTTCATGGCAATAAAACTTTTTTCTTGCAAGATGATGATGGTCAGATTGACGATGCGCATTCAATTTCAGCTGGACTTGATTATCCAGGAATTGGTCCCGAACATGCTTATTTAAATCAAATTAAACGCGCGCAATATGTCAGCGCCACTGATGATGAAGCGCTCGAAGCCTTTCAATTATTATGTCAATGCGAAGGAATTATTCCAGCACTTGAATCTGCTCACGGCATTTCATTTGCTTGTAAATTAGCAAAAACTATGTCGCCAAATCAAATTATTATCACTAATCTTTCTGGGCGTGGAGATAAGGATATCAATACTGTAGCCCAACATTTAGGATTTAAACTGTGAGTAGAATTAAACAAAAATTTCTAGAATTAAAAAAACAACAACGTTGCGCATTAATTACCTATATTTGTGGAGGCGATCCCGATTTTTCATCATCGCTAAATTTATTAAAAGCTTTACCAAAAAATGGTGCAGATTTAATTGAAATTGGCGTTCCTTTTCTTGATCCTGCAGGTGACGGACCAATTATTGAAAATGCTTCGCGACGCTCAATTTCTGCAGGAATGAATCTTCATAAAATTTTAAAATTAGCCGAAGAATTTCGTAAAGACGATCAAATTACGCCACTGATTTTAATGAGTTATTTCAATCCATTGCTGAAATTTGGTATTGATAAAATTTTTACACAAGCCCAAGAATCAGGGTTTGATGGTGTTCTTATCGTTGATTTACCTTTGGAAGAAGAAAAAGAAATTCTTAAAGAATTAAAAAAAACTTCTTTAGATTTTATTCGCTTAATCGCTCCAAGCAGTGGTGTTGAGCGCATTAAAAAAATTTGTAAAAATGCCAGTGGATTTTTATATTTAATTTCGATGTTTGGAATTACTGGCACTAAACTCGCAATTGCCAAAGATAATGAAGCCAATTTACAACAATTGCAAAAAATCTCAAAACTTCCTATCGCTATTGGCTTTGGCATTCAAAATCCTACTCAAGCGCAGGAATTTGCAAAACTTAAAGTTGATGGTGTCGTTATTGGTTCAGCAATCGTCAAAGAAATGAGTGAAAATATTGCCAAAGAATCAATGCTTGACAATGCTCTAGAAACTGTTAAAAATTTTGCTAGAAATATTAATTTATAGTTTTTTAATAAACTAAAAAATTTATAAAAATCCAATGATTAAAAATATAAAAATTTATACAACTAATTGCGGTATAAAATATAAAAATCGAGATGATTTATTACTTGTCGAATTCCCTAATGGCGCAACAGTTGCTGGCGTTTTTACTAAGTCTTCAATGCCTGCTGCAAGCGTTAAATGGTGCAAAAAAAATATTAAAAAACATCACGCTCGAGCCTTAATTGTCAACTCCGGAAATGCCAATGCTTTTACAGGAATAATTGGGGAAGAAACAGTTCAAAAAACAGCTAATACCATAGCCAAAATTCTCAATTGTAAAACTGATGAAATTTTTGTAAGTTCAACGGGCGTAATCGGTGAAGTGCTTGATGCTAATTTAATTTGCAATGCAATTGCACCAATGATTGAAAGCGATAAAGATCAAAATTTATCTTCAAAAATCGATGATTCAGAAATTTCTCTGCAAAAAAATATCGCTCAAGATAACCTGTTTGACAAAGCTTCGCAAGCTATTATGACAACCGACACAATGAAAAAAATAGTTCGTAGAACTTGTCAAATTAATGATCAAACTATTCATTTAGTTGGTTTTGCAAAAGGCTCTGGAATGATTGCTCCCAATATGGCAACGATGCTTGGCTATATTTTTACTGATGCCAAAATCGCTGGCAATACTTTGCAAAAAATTTTAGAAGAAGCCGTAGAAAAAAGTTTTAATTCAATTACCGTTGATTCAGATCAATCAACCAATGACACTGTTTTACTTTTTGCAACTAATAACGTTGGCGATCGTCAAATCAGTGATTCCAACAGTAAAGAACTACATAATTTTATAACAACTCTTAACGAATTATGTTTAGAGTTGGCAAAAAAAATTGTTATCGATGGCGAAGGTGCCAAAAAACTAATTGAAATTACAGTCGAGAATGCAACATCGCAAATTCAAGCCAAAGAAGTTGCCAATGCAATTGCCAATTCACCCCTTGTCAAAACTGCCATGGCTGGAGCAGATCCAAATTGGGGAAGAATTGTCATGGCTGTTGGCAAATCTTGTCAAGAAGCCAATCCCGAAACCTTATTAGTAAAAATTGGCGATCATCCACTCACGCAAAATGGCGCGAAACATCCTCAATATGATGAAAATTTAGTTCATCAATATTTAAAAAATTCGGAAATTAAAATTACCGTTAATCTGGCAATTGGCTCAGCTTCTAGTACTATATGGACTTGTGATTTAAATGAAGAATATATTAAAATCAATAAAGATTATCGATCATAATTTATAACCATTAATGTTTATGAGCAATAATTCACAACAAAAATTTGATATTTCACGAAAAAAACTTGCCAATACATTAAAAAATTTGGAAGAAATTATTAAAGAAAAAATTCACGAAAGTGCAATCAAAACCAGAATGCTTGATGAATCCTCAAATACTTCGTCAATGCGCAGTCTCGAACAAAACCTTGCTCTAGAAAAACAAAATCAAGAAATTAATCATCTGCAACAAACCCTTGGTAATCTTGAAAAAGAAGCGGAATTTTTACGCGAAAAAAATAAAATTTTAACACAAAAAATTCTTCATTTCCGTAACCAAGCTGGTAATATTTTTGAATCAGTAAGCAATGAAATTAGTAAAATCGAAGAAATTTTAAAAAACCATGATAGTTGAAATTAAAGTTAACAAATCACTCTATAAAGTTGAATGTAGCGAAATTGAAAAAAATAAAATTATCAATAACGCAAATAAACTTGATTATCGAATCAACAAGCTTACTCAAGTCCTTGGCAATGTTGATGAAAAAACTTTATTGATTTTAAATTCTTTAATGATGCAAGAAGAAATTAATAATCTAATTGCTCATAAAAATTCAAAAGAAACCTCAAGCGATAATGTCTTTAGCGAAGATGAAATGCTTGATGAAATTTCCCAAAACATCGATAATATTAACAGCTATATTGAAAAATTAACCAATCGCGTTTTAGATTATTAAAAATAAATATTTTCAACATGTTAATCATTAGCATTAAAATTTGCTTATCATAAAATCATAAATATATGAACGAAATTTCCATTCAAAAACAAATTTTACGCAAACAATATAAAGAAATGAGAGCTCTTCTTGGCGAAGATGAAGTAATAAAAAAATCTAATTTAATTTGTGAAAATTTTCTTTATAATTTAATTTTTAATATTACTGAATTTCAAAACAAAACATTTGGCATATACTACAGCACCATGAATGAAGTTAAAACCGATTTACTTCGCGATTATTTCATTGCCAATAAAATAGTTTTTGCTTTTGGTAAAATTAATTTTAAAAACGATTCTCTTGATTTTATTAAATATGAACATAGCCAAACATTTATAAGCAATGTTAAATATAATAAAATTTTTGAACCCGTTGCAGGCGAAATAATTATTCCTGATTTTATTATCACTCCATTAGTTGCTTTTGATTCACAACTGAATCGTCTTGGCATGGGAAAGGGTTATTACGATCGAACAATTGCCAATATTAACAGCCATAATTCCAAAATTAAAACAATTGGTCTAGCTTATGATTTTCAGTACTCTGAATCAATATTGCCTCACGAAAAACACGATTCGAGCCTTGATTTCATTGCTACCGAAAAAAAAGTTTTTTTTCTAAACTAACAAGCCCTAAGCCCTATCGCCTAAAAAAAATTAACTTATTTTTAAATTAACTATTGCTTTAAATTTTTTAGGTCTGTAAGTTTACCTCACGAACTTACTAACGCCATATCGCAAGATAGAAGTGTTAGTTGGTTTTGTTTTTTTAATATTAACATAAAAGAGATCATTTATGCATAAAACAGACTTAATTAAAGAAATTGCAAACCAAACTGGCCTTTCACAAAAAGACGCCGCTGCTTCATTAGAAGCTTTCTTGAAAACAGTTACTAAATCTTTGAAAAAAGGTGAAGTTGTTACTTTGATCGGTTTTGGAACTTTTAAAGTTGTAAAAACTGCTCCTAGAAAAGGACGCAATCCACAAACTGGAAAAGAAATTCAAATCAAAGCATCAAAAAGAGTTAAATTCTCTGCTGGTAAAGCTTTGAAAGATTCTGTTAAATAGTTTCGAAAAAACCCTTGCGCCATAAAAGCGTAAGGGTTTTTTTATGCGCAAAATTTTTTTAACATTATAATTAATAATCGCATTTATAAGTTTTTAAAAAAACTTATAAAATTATTTTTAAATTAACTGTTGAAATTCAAAAATAGATCGGTCAATCTTGTAATTAATAATTGTGATTGGGTGATTAGCTCAGTTGGTAGAGCATCTCCCTTACAAGGAGAGGGTCGGCAGTTCGAGCCTGTCATCACCCACCAATTCATTTTAAAATTTTACTTTTAAATTTTCTTTAAAAATTTAATTTTAGAGTTAAATTAATAAAAATTGTTAGTGATCAATAATTTTGTTAAATAAATTTTTTATTTAAAAATTATAATCTAAACTTTATATTTTAACAATTTTTAGTTATAAATTTAGGTTGAAATTTAGACTTGAGTTTTAATTAAAATTTTGCATTATTTTTTTTAAGAGAAATCTAAAAAAAATAGTAGAAAATTTTTTTATAATTTTCTTACCCTTAGGGGGTGAGTAGCTAGTTGGATAGAGTGCTTACAGTATATTAAATCAAGCTAAAGCTTGATTTGGAAATTGAGAGAAATTTTTAAATTAGGATTTAGAGGTTGAGATTTAATAAAAATTTTCCATTATTTTTTTAAGAGAAATCTAAAAAAAATAGTAGAAAATTTTTTGATAATTTTCTTACCCTTAGGGGGTGTAGCTCAGTTGGTTAGAGCGCTTGCCTGTCACGCAAGAGGTCGCGAGTTCAAGTCTCGTCACTCCCGCCATTTCTTCACTTAGTTAAAATCTAATTTCTTGTTATATTTTTATTTTTAGAGGCAATATTTTAGAAAGCTTTTTAAAAAAAATATTAAAAAAACTGCTAAAAAAATTAGAGAAATTTTCAAACTAAGAGAAAAACTAGAAGATATTATTGATAAAATAATAAATGACTCACTAATTGAAATTGATTTAAATTATTAAAATGACCCTATTTTTAGCACGTGCCGGCAAATTTGGCAAAAATGAAAATTATTTTCTTGAAAATAATGTGATTTGCATGTTATGGCAAGAGTTAGCAGACGCCGATTTTTCTAATGTTAAAACTCAAGAGCAACTAAAAGAAATTTTGCTGAACACTTATCAAGAGCAATCAAAATCTGTGCCTAATTGAGCTTCGCAAATATGGATTCATCTAAACAAGATGAAGATTGGCGACTTAGTGATTTTGCCACTAAAAAACAGTAGAAAAATTGCAATCGGCAAAATTGTTAGCGATTATATTTTTGACCCCAAGAAAAAACCTTACAGCCATATCAGAAAAGTTGAATGGATTAAAAAAGAAATTCCAAGAACTTCATTTGATCAAGATTTATTATATTCATTTGGTGCGTTTAAGACTTTTTGCTAAATAAATAGAAATGATGCAGAGACTAGAATTAAAGCCTTTCTAAGTGGTAAAAAAAATACTACAAATAATGATGCCTTAAAACATCAACTAGAAAACCTTGCAAATGAAGAAGTTAATTTAGAAGAAACTTCGCTTGATCAAATTTCAAAATTGATTCTCGCTAAATTTAAAGGAAAAAGGCTTGAAGCTTTAGTTGAAAGTATTTTTAAAGCAAAAGGTTATTTCACTTATGCAAGCCCAGCTGGAGCTGATGGCGGAGTTGATATTTTGACAGCAAAAGAAGATTTAGGTTTTGAAAATCCTAAAATTTGCATTCAAGTAAAATCTGGCGCTTCTGTTGGAATTGATATTTTAGATCGACTCTCTGGGACAATGAAAAAAGTTAAAGCTGATTTTGGCTTGCTGGTTTCTTGGGAAGGCTTCAAAAGAAGCATTAAAGAAGAAAAGAAAAACGAATTTTTTACAATTAGACTCTGGGAGCAAAAAGAACTGGTTGAGGAATTTTTGAAACATTATCACAAATTGGATGAAGAAATAAAATCAGAAATAACATTAAAGCAAATTTGGGTGATTGCAGATTATGAATAATTTATCTTCAAACTAAAATCTTGGGGGCATAAATGGGGGCATAATTTATTTTCACTACCCCCAAATTCCAATAAACACAAGCCCCCTACCCCTACAATGTGTATGTCGTCACTCACGATTTTTTAAATCCAATTCCAAAATTAAGTTTTATAAAATAACAATTTCACATTTAAAAGAGCAGTTTCTTGTTTAAAACATCAGCTTCTTATTTAAAACATCAGCTTCTTATTTAAAACATTGGTTTCTTGTTTAAAACAACATTTTCTTAGAATTAATAAATAAACTGTTACATTATAGCAGAAAATAAAATAACTAATAAAACCTATTGACAAGAAAAACAGTAATTTTAAAATTTTTAAAAATCGGGAGTTGCTGAAATACAACACTTTCAAGCAAGGAAATACAGCAACACGCGGGGTCTGCGTGGTGGTGGCTCCCGATGCTAATTTTCATAATACATATGGTGGCTTCAGATGCTAATCCTCGTAATAAATTTAAAATTAAAAACATAGAATTTCTAGGTTTTGAATTTTAATTTTTAATGGATTATTTTTTCTTTGATTTTGATGAGTTTTGTTTTTAGCTTGCGGATTTTCGTTTCCTTCTTATACCATTTTAACTTGAAAATTAGCCAATATAACAAAATTTTTTTGAGGAAAAAATTGTTAAAAATGAAGGCTGTATATCCATACAACCTGAGGTTTTTGACAATTTTTAACCAAAAAAATAAAGTTAGATTG
>Ga0114971_10002584_pt1 | contig 12472 bp, 12 predicted proteins | sample M_140625_MF_Meta_FD_87320 | JGI IMG/M metagenome (GOLD analysis project Ga0114971, IMG submission 87320) | Freshwater microbial communities from Lake Montjoie, Canada to study carbon cycling - M_140625_MF_MetaG | ecosystem: Environmental > Aquatic > Freshwater > Lake | place: Lake Montjoie... | reverse complement strand
GGCGCAACCGCGCACCGGCCGCGTTCACACCCATTACGCGCAAGCCGTGGCGGTGACGGGGCGTTTGTCCAGCAACGACCCCAATTTACAAAACATCCCCATCCGCACGCCGGAGGGTCGCAAAGTGCGCGAGGCCTTTGTGGCACCTGCGGGCAGCGTGATTGCCAGTGCCGATTACTCGCAAATCGAGTTGCGCATCATGGCCCACATCAGCGACGACCCGGCCTTGCTCAAAGCCTTTCACGAAGGCTTGGATGTGCACAAAGCCACAGCCGCCGAGGTGTTTGGCTTGACGCCTGACACGGTGAGCAGCGAGCAGCGCCGTTATGCCAAGGTGATCAACTTCGGTTTGATTTACGGCATGAGTGCGTTTGGTTTGGCCAAGGCGCTGGGCATCGACAACACCGCTGCCAAAAACTACATCGAGCGTTACTTCCAGCGTTTTGCGGGCGTGAAGCGCTACATGGACGACACCCGCGCCCAAGCCAAAGCACAAGGCTATGTGGAGACGGTATTTGGCCGGCGTTTGTATTTGCCCGAAATCAACTCACCCAATGGCCCGCGCCGCGGTGGGGCCGAGCGTGCCGCCATCAACGCGCCCATGCAAGGCACAGCGGCCGACCTCATCAAGCTCAGCATGGTGAAGGTGCAGCAGGTGTTGGACCAAGAGGGGCGTGCCACCCGCATGATCATGCAGGTACACGACGAGTTGGTGTTCCAGGTGCCGGAGTCAGAAATCGATTGGCTCAAAACCGAGGTGCCGCGCATCATGGCCAGCGTCGCTGAGCTGAAAGTGCCCTTGCTCGCCGAGGTGGGGGTGGGCGCCAACTGGGACCAGGCGCATTGAAGTCTTAAGGTGCTAACGGTGGCACCACCATGGCGATATTTTGGATAGCGCCGCTTCTGACCATTTCGTTATAGACCAGTACTTGGTAACGGAAATTTTTGTCGGGTGTAACGGAGTGGTAAGCGGCAATGCCAAACCAGTTAAGGCCATGCCGCGAAATCTGTTTGCGCAACAACCAAGCGCCCACATAGGTATTGACACAGCCATCCATCAAATGGCTTTCATGAATGCCATGGTTTTGCAAGACGGGCAGGTGAATAGAGTTGATTTGGGCGACGCCAATGTCGCGTGTGCCGTTCATGTTGACATTGATGGCCTTGGGGTTGAGTCGGCTTTCCACCACCAAGATGGCTCTTAACAAATAGGGGTTGACGCCGTGGTACTGCGCAGCGCCCACAATGCATTTGTTCAGCGGTTTTGAGCCATTGGGCGAACCGGATGTGGCCATTGCGCCAGTCATGCCGCAAGCTAAAAGCAAACAACATACAGTCAGTCTCAGAAAATTTGCAACGCCGAAAATGAATGATAAATTCATCATTAAATCCTATAAAAACAATACTTAAAGTTACTTTAATTGATTTTTAGATAAAAAGTGAATACCTAGATACCTGTTTTTTGTGGAATTTGCTAAATTACGACACAAAAGTGGTTTAAATCCAAAAAATAGACGCAGGGGTGTGCCGCAGGACGGGGGGCATAATCTAAGACATGACGCTCACGTTTTGGACCATCATGGCGGGAACCTTGTTCGCCGGCGTAGGCAGTGTTTTGTTGGCGGCTCTGTTGGCGCGGGCTTTGATGGCCCGCTTTACACAGCATTTGCTCAGCCTTGCCGCAGGCGCCTTGTTGGCGACAGCGTTTTTGCATTTATTGCCTGAGGCTTTCGAGTCCGACACGGCACCCCATAGCTTGTTTTTGACTCTGCTTTTGGGCTTGGTCTTCTTCTTTCTTTTGGACAAGGCTGAGTTATGGCACCACGGCCATGAGCATGGACAGGCTCACCATGGGCCCCATGATCACGAGAACAACGATTCACATGAGCACCCATCTGCAGAAGGTTTGACAGGTAGTTGGGCGGTACTGACGGGCGACAGCGTACATGCCTTTGGCGATGGGGTTTTGGTGGCGGCGGCTTTCATGACCAATTTCAGTCTGGGTGTAGCGGCGTCGGTGGCGGTGCTGGCGCATGAAATTCCCCACCATATGGGGGACTTGGCTGTCTTGCAACGCGGCTTAGGTCAGGGGCGTAGTGCTTTGTTGAAGCTGTGTTTGGCCGGTGGCGTGACGGTAGTGGGCGGCATGGCAGGCTTTTCCCTGATTGAAGGTCACGAAGCTTGGCTGCCGTTTTTGTTGGTGATCGCCAGCAGTAGTTATGTGTATGTCGCCTTGGCCGACTTGATACCCCAGTTGCAAAAAAGACTGTCAGCAGCAGAGACTGGGATGCAAGTACTTTGGTTGTTTGCAGGCATTGCCATGGTGACTGCTGCGGTGCAGTGGATGCACGGACATTAAGCCTTTTAGCCCTGTGCGCAGGGCAGGCCTGGTGTGTTGCACCATTCGCTCCAACTGCCTGCATAAAGTGCTGTTCTACCCAGTCCAGCAACTTCCATGGCCAACACATTGGGGACAGCGCTGATGCCGCTGCCGCAGTGGTGCACCACGCTGCTGGCGTCGCGACCGTTGAGCAGGTCCTTAAACTCGGCGTGCAATTCAGCTGGACTTTTCATGAAACCTTGCGGGTTGACATTGGTATTGAAAGGGCGATTCAGAGCGCCAGGTATATGGCCCGCTACTGGGTCGAAAGGCTCGGTTTCCCCTTTGTACCTTGCAGGCGCTCGCGCATCCACAATGGTTTGCGCAGGACGACCTAAATCTGCAGATACTTCGGCAGTGTGCTTCAACACCACCAAGGGCTCACGCAAAGGAAATGTCGCAGATGCCACGGGCAAAGCAGGACCGCTGGACACGCTGCCACCTGCTGCTACCCACGCTTGCAGGCCGCCATCGAGCACTGCCACCGCCTCGTGGCCGCACCACTTGAGCATCCACCACAAACGGCCGCAATAGTTCATGGCTTGACGGTCATAGACCACCACTTGGGTGTGTTCGCTGATGCCACAAGCGCCTAGCCACCGCGCGAAGTGTTCGCGTGAGGGCAGGGGATGTCTGCCGCCGTTGACCGCCAAGGCTTTGTCATGCGTGGCTAAATCGGTGTTGATGTCGGCAAACAAAGCGCCTGCAATGTGTTCTTCTTCGAATTGCTGGCGGCCTGCCTCGGGTTTGGCCAAGTCGGCGCTGCAATCAATGACCACGGCCGAAATCGACTTCAACGCTTCAACAGAAATCAGGGTGTTGTACATGGTTCAGTGATCCTCTGCGGGTGAGTCGGGAACCGCGCGGGTGCGCAGCACGGTGGAGGCGATACCACTGGCAATGATGAGCCACATGCCCAACCAACCGATGGTGGGCAATTGTTCCTCAAACAAAAAAACGCCGTACAGGGCAGCAAACACAATGCCAGCGTATTGCAAATTGGCGACCACCAAGGTTGCACCCCGCGAGTAGGCGCGGGTGAGGCACATTTGCCCCAGCGAGGCCAACACCCCGATGGGCAAAAGCCACACCGCATGGTCCCAGTTCCAAGGCGACACGCCGTAAATCAACATACCTGCGCCACCGGCCAAACTGGTGCCCAGCGCGAAATAAAACACCACCCGAACCACGGGTTCGCCTGCCCGCCCCAGTGCCATCACATGCATATAGGCAAACGCGGACACAAAGCCTGACATCAAGCCCACCAAGCCGGCAAACATTTGGTCTTGCTCGATGGTGGGGCGCAGCATCATCACCACACCGACAAAACCACTGAGCACCGCCAACACCAACGGGCCTTGGCGGCGCATGTCCACGCTTGTGCCAGTTAGGGTGCCCATCAAGGTGCCGCCCACCAAAAAAGCGGCAATCCACACACTGCTCATGTAGTTGAGCGTCATGGCGGTGGCCAATGGCAATTTGCCTAGGGCATAAAACCATGCACCCAACGAAAACACCCCCACCACATTACGCCAAAAATGCATCAATGGGACGGGCGTGTGAAGTGGGGTACCAGCAAAACGGGCGTACAAACCCATCATCAAAAGGCTGATGATGCCTCGGTAAAACACCAGTTCAGAGGCGTGGAAATAAGCGGAGGCGAATTTGACGCAAACCCCCATGCTGGCCAGAAATGCGGAGGCCAGCAGCATCCAAAGCGCTTGCATTTATATAAGGGTATCCATTCTGCGGCGGTACCACTCGTGGAAATGCTGCATACCGTCTTCCATGGGGCTTTGGTAGGGTCCCACTTGGTTCTCGCCGCGTTGCATCAATGCCAAGCGGCCTTGGTCCATGCGCTCGGCGATTTCATCGTCTTCCACACAGGTTTCCATGTAGGCCGCGCGTTGCGCTTCTACAAAACCTCGTTCGAAAGCGACGATTTCCTCGGGGTAGAAGAACTCCACCACGTTCATGGTTTTGCGCGAACCCATGGGGTGCAAAGTGGATACGGTGAGCACATGGGGGTACCACTCCACCATGATGTGGGGGTAGTAGGTCAGCCATATCGCGCCATGTTGGGGTACAGAGCCTTGGTTGTAGTGCAGCAGGGCGTTGTGCCAGCGCTCATAAATAGGGCTGCCAGCTTTACCTAAGCGGTTGGCGACTCCCACAGTCTGCACCGAATACTCGTCCTTCAATTCCCATTGCAAATCATCGCAGGTGACGAAGTTCCCAAGCCCCGGGTGAAAGGGGCCAACGTGGTAGTCCTCGAGGTAGACCTCAATGAAGGTTTTCCAGTTGTAATTGCAGACATGCATTTCGACATGGTCAAGGGCGTAGCCAGTGAAGTCGAGTTGGTTGCGCGGTCCCATGCCCGCCAAGTCAGCCAACACATTGCGGTCATTCGCTTCGAAGAGCAAACCATTCCATTCTTGTAGCGGGTAGTTTTGCAGGTTCAAGCAAGGGTCTTGCTGAAAATGCGGCGCTCCTAGCAGTTGACCTTGTCCTGAACACGTCCACCGGTGAAGCGGGCAAACCACATTGCCGCCCATACTAAGTGCAGGGTCGTTCAGGTTGCCTCTTCCTTTAAGCATCACGGCTTGACGGTGGCGGCAAACATTGGAGATCAGCTGTATGCCTTGTGGGGTGTGCACCAAAGCGCGACCCTCGTTTTCATGGGCAAGCGCATGAAAATCGCCCACCTCGGTCACGGAAAGCGAATGGCCGACATAACGCGGACCACGCTTAAAAAGTTGCTCAATTTCACGCTGGTACAACGCGTCATCGAAATAGCTCGAAACTGGAAGTTGGCCAGAGGCCTGCTGCAGTTGAAGACTTAAATCAGACATGGGTGACCTGACCTAAAGACTCCCCACAGGGAGAATGACTGAAAAACTGGGGGTACCCCAGGCGGAAGCGGATTGTAGCCTCGACTTTTCGCAATATTTGCAATTTTTCGAGATTAAATCGCCCACCTACAATGGTTTGACTCTTATTGAATACAGTGTGGCATGACCAAAACCAAACCCTCTTCACCGCCTGATGCTTCTGTGCAAGCTATTCCCGAAAGCTATGAAGCGGGTTTGAAGGAACTCGAAGGCTTGGTGGCCCAGATGGAGTCGGGGCAATTGCCTTTGGCGCAATTGCTGCAAACCTACCAGCGCGGTGCTTTTTTGTTGAACCACTGCCGAGGACAGCTGCAAGCGGTGGAAGAACAGATCAAAGTTTTGGAAGCAGGTACCTTGAAACAATGGAGTGGCAGCGAATGAAAGCCTTTAATTTCAACCAATGGAGCCAGACCCATTTAGCAGCCATAGAAATGGCTTTAGAAGATGGGGTGCCCGCTTACGCGCCTGCAGGCTTGGGTGACGCCATGCGCTACGCGGTGCTGGACGGCGGAAAACGTTTGCGCCCACTTTTGGTTTTGGCGAGTATGGAAGCCAGTGCTGCTGGCCAGCAAGTGCCTTGGATGGAAGACGCGGCGATGCGCGCGGCGTGTGCTGTGGAGTTGATTCATGCTTATAGCTTGGTGCATGACGACATGCCCTGCATGGATAACGATGTGCTGCGCCGTGGCAAACCAACGGTGCATGTGAAGTTTGGTCAGGCACAGGCTTTGTTGGCTGGCGACGCACTGCAATCGCTGGCTTTTGAATGCCTCACACCAGACGACAGCGATATTCCCGACGCGGTGCAGACCAAGCTCTGTGCATTGCTTGCTCGAGGTGCTGGCCATGCGGGCATGGCGGGTGGACAAGCCATCGATTTGGCAAGCGTGGGCGTGGCACTGGACGCCGAGGCTTTGCGCCATATGCACCGCTGCAAAACCGGTGCTTTATTGGAAACCAGTGTGCTGATGGGGGCGGTGTCTGGCGACGCCAGTTCTCGCGCCTACCAAGCTTTGCAAAGTTTTGCCCAAGCATTGGGCCTGGCGTTTCAGGTGGTGGACGATATTTTGGACGTCACGGCTGATTCGGCGGTGCTGGGTAAAACGTCCGGCAAAGATGCAGCTGACAACAAACCCACTTATGTTTCTTTGCTGGGTTTGGCAGGTGCTCGACAAGAAGCCAAGGCTTTGGCGGACCAAGCCCAAGCTGCCTTGATCAAAAGCGCTTTGCCCAACACACAAGCTTTGCGAGCCTTGACAGATTGGGTCTTGCACCGTCAACATTGACCATGGATGAAAGGGGCCAAGCATGGCTTTGCTGATACTCGGATTGGTATTGTTTTTAGGCGCGCATTCCACCCGCGTCTTTGCTGAAAACTGGCGTCAAGCCACCTTGGAGCGCTTGGGCGAAAAAGCGTACAAAGGGGTTTACACCTTGGTGTCCTTGGTGGGCTTTGGCTTGATGATGTTTGGTTTTGACCAGGTGCGATGGGACAGTCCTGTGTTGTGGTCACCCCCTGTGTGGGCCAAACATGGCTCGGCTTTCTTGATGTTGGTGTCTTTGGTGTTGTTGGCCTGTGCCCACGCTCCACGCAACGCTGTCAAAGCCAAGTTGCATCACCCCATGGTGTTGTCGGTCAAGGTATGGGCGTTGGCACATTTGTTGGCCAACCCGCGTTTGGCTGATGTGGTGTTGTTTGGCGCTTTTTTACTCTGGTCAGTGCTCAACTTTCGAGCCGCCCGCCAGCGTGACCGCTTGGCCGCCGCATCTTTGTCCGCTGGCGAAGGCAGTGGATCGCTTGAGCCCGAGGTTTCCAGCGCTGCCACATGGCGGGCGATTGGCATAGGCGTGGTGGTTTGGGCTATTTTGTTGTCCCGCGGTCATGCGTGGTTGTTTGGCGTCAGTCCTTTAGGCATGTAAGCCATAACCTTACCCTAGGTAAACCCTAGGTACATATAAATCCAGATTGACAATTCATAGTGTCATGTTAAATTGACACTGTGGACGTTGCCTCGATGGGTCGATGCGATGGTTCCACGCCATTATTGGGGGCCGCCATGAGCATGCAAACACGCATTGAAGCCGCGCTAGAACTGCATTTTTCCCATATTCAAGCCTTGAGCGCTCCACCGCGCTTGATGTCTGCCATGCGCCACGCGGTGTTCCCAGGCGGTGCGCGGATTCGCCCACAGCTGTGTTTGGCCGTTGCCAGAGCCTGTGGCGATGATGCACCGGCACTTTCGGACGCCGCCGCCGTGGCGATTGAACTCATGCACTGTGCCTCCTTGGTGCATGACGATATGCCTTGCTTTGACGATGCGGACACACGTCGAGGCCAAGTCACGGTGCATAAGCAGTACGGTGAACCTTTGGCGCTTCTGACGGGCGATGGTTTGATCGTGATGGCTTACCAAGTAATGGCCCGTGCAGGAAGACTTCATCCTGCTCGTCTGGCAGACCTGATTTCCACCATCAGCGATGGCGTGGGCGCCCCAGACGGCATCGTTGCAGGACAGGCTTGGGAGTGCGAAACCAAGGTAGCCCTTAGCCAATACCAACGCGCCAAAACAGGTGCTTTGTTTGTTGCTGCCACTTGCGCTGGCGCACTCGCCGCTGGGGTAGACCCAGCACCTTGGAGAGCTTTAGGTGAAGCGCTGGGTGAAGCCTACCAAGTGGCAGATGACATCCGTGATGTCATGGGTCAAGCCGAGACCTTAGGCAAACCGGTGGGCCAAGACGCTCAGCATGGCCGACCCAGTGCCGCTGCCGACTTGGGGTTGGCAGGTGCATTGGCTTATTTTGAAAAATTGATGGATGCTGCTGTGGACTCAGTGCCTGCGTGTGCGCATCGCCAAGCCATGCAGCACTTGGTTCGCATGGAGTCTGAACGCTTGGTGCCGCAGTCGGCATATGAGCAAATCCAACGACATGTTGCGGTCACAGAGCAAAAAGAAAACGCTTGAGCCTTCGCATCAAGACCATGAAAAGCCTAGACCTAGCCAAAGGGAGCTTCACTACAGGGCAATCTCGCCCTGGTTGGCGCAGCCAGTTTGACAAGTGGGTAGATGGTTGGATGACGTCGCCTGGCTTTTACCGCTGGGCGATTGGCAACCCCATTACCCGCTGGGTAACCCGTCGACGTGCAGCACAGTTATTCCACTTGATGGCAGGTTTTGTGCATTCGCAAGTTTTGCTGTCGTGTGTGCGCTTGCGCTTATTGGAAATTTTGCGGGACGGCCCTAAGACTTTGGATGAGCTGTCCAAGGAGTGTCACATCAGTTCACCTGCGCTGCAGCGGCTGTTGCACTCTGCAGTGTCCTTGCGCTTATTGGAGATGCGCGGCGCTGACCTTTTCGGTCTGGGCGCCTTAGGCGCACCCGTGGCAGCAGACGTGGGCTTGCGTTTGATGATCGAGCACAACGCAGTGTTGTATGAGGACATGCGCGACACATTGGCTTTGCTGCGCGATGAAATTCAGCCACATATGCAAGCCTATTGGCCCTACATGAATGGCGACAAACCACCCTCTTGGGAAGCCGAAAAAGTGGCTCGCTATTCGGAGCTGATGGCGACCTCGCAGCGTTTTGTCATTGAGGAGTTGCTGGCTTCCTATGATTTTTCTCAGCACCGCTGTGTGATGGATGTGGGTGGCGGACAAGGCGGTTGGATTTCAGCCTTGGGTCAACACCACACCCAACTCCAACTCATGTTGTTTGATTTGCCACCTGTTGCAGCTTTGGCGCAGGCGCGATTCCAAGCCAACGGCTTGGGAGACAGGGCTATCGCTCATGGCGGCAGCTTCATCAGCGATGACTTGCCCAAGGGCGCTGACTTGGTGACCTTGGTGCGGGTGGCGCACGACCACCCTGACGCCACCGTCAAGGCCCTGCTCAGGTCCATTCACCAAGCCCTGCCTGCGGGCGGCATGTTGTTGTTGGCTGAACCGATGGCCAAGGCCACAGGCGCACATTCGGTGGGAGACGCTTATTTCCACTTTTACTTGCTGGCCATGGGCAGTGGCCGCCTGCGCTCCCCTGAGGAGCTGAAAACCTTGCTGAAAGAGGCTGGTTTTGTGTCGGTGGTTGACATTGCCAACCCCATGCCTTTGCACACCCGACTGCTGCTGGCACAGAAAAATTAAGTGTTTTCCCTATTTTTTAGCAAATAACGTCAATTCAAGTTGACACAATCCACCGTCAACATAAAAATACAAACCATGAAAGCCCAAGCCATTGTTTTTGATGCCCCCCGTGAGTTGTCGGTCAAGCTTCTTGACCTGCGGGAACCGGGTGTAGAAGACCTTGTGGTGGATGTCGCTTACAGCGGCATCAGCACAGGTACCGAGCGCTTGCTTTGGACCGGCACCATGCCAGCTTTTCCAGGATTGGCTTATCCCTTGGTCCCAGGTTATGAAACAGTAGGTGTGGTCAAACATGCGCCGCCCACGTCCCCTGTGAAAGAGGGTGAGTGGGTGTTTGTACCTGGCTCCTACACTTTCACAGGTGCCCACAACCTTTTCGGTGGTGCGGGTGCCACCATGGTGGTGCCGCACAGTCGAGTGATTCCTGTAGACGCAAGCCTTGGTGCCAATGCTGTTTTGTTGGCCTTGGCCGCCACCTCCTACCACGCGGTCTCCATTGGCGGCAAACGTGACCCCATCATCGCCCCCGACCTGATCGTCGGACACGGCGTCATGGGGCGTTTGCTGGCGCGTTTGGTGGTGGCTGCCGGATTGCCAGCGCCCACTGTCTGGGAGACCAATGCGGTTCGACAAGCAGGAGGCGAAGGCTATAAGGTCATTCACCCTGATGAAGACACCCGCAAAGATTACCAAGCCATTTATGACGTCAGCGGCGACGGCAAATTACTCAACAGCTTGATCTCCCGCTTGGCCCATGGCGGCGAGGTGGTGCTGGCCGGTTTTTACACACAAGATTTGTCGTTTGCCTACCCACCGGCGTTCATGCGGGAGGCGCAAATACGTGTCGCCACCGAATGGAAAAAACCCGATTTGCTGGCTGTCACCGAACTTATTCACAACGGTCGCTTGTCCTTGGATGGCTTACTAACCCACACCGAAACGCCTGAAAAAGCACTCGAAGCTTATGAAGTCGCCTTTTGCGACCCCCACTGTTTGAAGATGGTCATGGACTGGAGAAATTGATGAGTACTGCCAACGAAAAACCTGTGCAATTTGTAGACCGCCTACGCCAAGAGGCGTTTATTGAGCCAGACGCGGTGCACACCGGCGAAGTCACCAAAGAAACCCAAATCATTGCCATTTACGGCAAGGGCGGCATTGGCAAAAGTTTCGCCTTGGCCAACCTCAGTTACATGATGGCCCAGCAGGGTAAAAAAGTATTGCTGATTGGTTGTGACCCCAAGAGCGACACCACCAGTTTGTTGTTCGGTGGCAAGGCCTGTCCCACCATCATCGAAACATCTTCCAAGAAAAAACTCGCTGGCGAAGAGGTCAAGATTGGCGACGTTTGCTTCATCCGCGACGGCGTTTATGCCATGGAGTTGGGTGGTCCCGAGGTCGGTCGCGGTTGCGGTGGACGCGGCATCATCCACGGTTTTGAAACCCTTGAAAAACTCGGTTTTCACGAGTGGGGCTTTGACTTTGTGTTGCTCGACTTCCTTGGCGACGTGGTCTGCGGCGGCTTTGGTTTGCCGATTGCTCGCGACATGTGCCAAAAAGTCATCGTCGTCGCCTCCAACGACTTGCAGTCGCTGTATGTCGCCAACAACGTGTGCAGTGCGGTCGAGTACTTTCGCAAGCTCGGTGGCAATGTCGGCGTGGCCGGCATGGTCATCAACAAAGACGACGGTACCGGCGAAGCCCAGGCCTTTGCCACCAATGCGGGCATCCCAGTCTTGGCCGCCATTCCGGCCAACGAAGACATTCGCCGCAAAAGCGCGAGCTACGAAATCATTGGTACGCCAGACAGCATGTGGGGTCCCTTGTTTGCCGAGTTGGCGCAAAACGTGGCCGACGCGCCACCGGTGCGCCCCAAACCACAAACCCAAGACCAGTTGCTCGGCCTGTTCAGCGCCGACATCACCGGCCGCAATGTGGTGCTCGAGCCGGCCACCACCTTTGACATGATGGGACGCCTTGATGTGGTCAAGCCCACCTTGGAAGTCGTCTACGACGAGGCTTGAGCGCATCATGGCCAAAACCATTCCGATCCAAGCCGCACCCGCCATGGCCAACCCAGCGGGCGCTCAAGCCGATGGGCTGGGCTGCCACTCGGGTGCCGAGACCATGCTCGCAGCCGCCCAGGCCGCTGGCAAGTCAGAGATCTTGGCGCGCTATGCCGAGGACTACCCCCGCAAAGCCGACGCCGGCCCGCACGACCAACCGCAAAGCATGTGCCCCGCATTTGGCTCCCTGCGCGTGGGCTTGCGCATGCGCCGCACCACCACCATCTTGAGTGGCTCAGCGTGCTGCGTGTATGGCCTGACCTTCACCTCGCATTTCTACGGTGCGCGCCGAACCGTGGGTTATGTCCCCTTCAACTCCGAGACCTTGGTCACCGGCAAGTTGTTTGAAGACATCCGCGACGCGGTCCATGCCCAAGCCGACCCAGCCAAGCTTGACGCCATCGTCATCATCAACTTGTGCGTACCCACCGCCAGCGGTGTGCCCTTGCAATTGCTGCCCAAAGAGATCAATGGCGTGCGCGTCATCGGCATCGATGTGCCGGGCTTTGGGGTGCCCACCCACGCCGAGGCCAAAGATGTGCTGGCCGGTGCCATGCTGCGCTATGCCCGCGAAGAAATCATGAGTGGCCCGGTGCAAGCGCCCAAAGGCGGTCGCCAAAGCAAGCCCACGGTGGCCTTGTTGGGTGAAATGTTCCCCGCCGACCCGGTGATCATTGCGCAAATGCTCGCCCCCATGGACATCTTGGCCGGCCCCGTGGTGCCCACCCGAGAGTGGCGCGAGCTGTATGCCGCGCTCGACTGCAGCAGTGTGGCGGCCATTCACCCGTTCTACACCGCCAGCATCCGCGAGTTCCAAGCCGCAGGCCGCCCCATCGTGGGTTCGGCGCCGGTGGGCGTCGAGGGCACCCACGACTGGCTGCAAGCCATCGGCGACAGCATGGGTGTGTCTCAAGCCAAAATCGACCTCGCCCGCAACCAAACCCTGGGCCCCATGCGCGGCATGCTCGCGGCCAAGCCGATCAAAGGCCGCATC